>JAEEGL011956542.1_pt1 | contig 106550 bp, 80 predicted proteins | sample 9134231 | NCBI WGS metagenome assembly JAEEGL01 (sample SAMN16246548, study PRJNA631951) | gut metagenome | biome: gut microbiome; feature: rumen; material: fiber-attached | host: Bos | place: Iran: Karaj | collected 2018-10
CGGGCAGTAGCCGTGATTTCCGAATTGTCCGAGTTCCCTCTCCGTGATGGTGCAGAAATAAACTCCGTTTCCGTCAAATTTAGGCAGAACTTTTTCCTCTTCGATTTTTTCCAGAATTTCTGGCGTTACTTTCGATGCAACAGGTTTTAGCGGCAAGGATTTGCGGCTAAGTTCTTCTTCCGTTGCAGGTTCCAACGGACAAACATGATTTTCTTCACAATAACATTTCCAGTCACGCATTATTGCATCTGTGGCTGCAATTTCTTTCCATAAATGCCATTTCCCCCAAAAGACATTGTAGCCCATTATGCTGTCAGGTAATGTTGAAGTCGTTTTGTCTACAGGGCAATAAGTCTTTTTCTTATCAAAACGGTAAAAACAGCCGATGACATCAACTGTTCCATCTGATAAAGTGAAGAATTCCTGATAGGAAACCTTATTACCCTGCAACATATCCATTTCCCATCCAAAAGCAGAACCCCTATTTTTTTCTGTTTCATATTCCGTGTATTTTGGATTTTCTAAATCTTTCAGATCTACTTCGACGAATTTCGGTTTTCCATGAATATTGTAGACAACACGATATTCGTTTTCCAAGTCGATTCTAGGGCTGTGACCGAGCTCTTCATTGCCGGATTCATCCTTACGGTTGAGCTTGAAACACTCGTCAATATGTTTTGGATATTTGCTCAGGTCACAATAATAAAGTTCCCTGTTGTTTGTAATGAAAGTTAAGTGATCTCCGACGATATTGCCTTCACCGGCGTAGTTGTTGATTCCGGCGAGTTCATGCCAAACCCAATCTTTTGAGGAAGCATAAACTGTCTTTTGGCCTTTAAGGCGCAACAGAGCCCAGTTTTTCCCGGCAAAAGGCGGGTCTGAAAACTCATCTTTTAACCCGTAATTATCTCGAATCAGCTCATAAAAATAGCCTTTTTCCGTCCTTAACACGGAAACCGTAAAGACTTTATAACTGTCAGGATAATCAGCAGGATAGCGGTCGAAAACTTCTACAATGTATCTGTTTTCGTTGAACGACAGGTATCTTGACTGACCGACATTGGTATATTCATCTTTCTCAGGATCATATTCCACAATCAAGCCGCTGTGCAGGAACCGCATTCCGGCGACACCATCATACATTCCGTGTGTCCAGAATACCCCCATGCCGACATCGAATTCGTTTACTGTCAGCAACCGGTCACAACTGCTGATAAAGGTGCTGAGTTCAGCTTTTGTTTTTGCATGCATATCCGGCAGTTTGCATGGCCATGGGTAGCATGAGCGTTCTTTTGTCTGGTTCGGATTTTTATCCTGTTCTTTCAAATAGGCTTGCTGCTCCTCCCAATTTTCCCATTCCCAGATGTTGCGGACACACTGCGGGTCGTTTTCGGTGGGAGTGTCGCAGCCCGGGCGGCAGAAAGTCGGCTTGCCGTTTGCATCTTTGAAGGGAAAGGGGGTTTTGATCGTGTTTTCGTTGTAGCGGAGATCGAGGCAGGCTACATCTTCGTCTGAATCAGCATCGGTAACACTGTATGAATCCGCATCCAAATCCGGTGTTTCATCCGAATCTTCAATAAAATCCAAATCTTCTTCCGAATCGGTGTCGTCGTCGGCAATGGTTTCGGTGCCATCGGAATCAGAATCAGGAATAATGTCGGAATCTGCGGAAGAGTGCGAGGATGAGCAGGAAAACAGCAGAAAAGCCAATAAAACAACCGATAAATTCAAAAACCTTTTCATCTTTCGGGACCTCCGGAAACAATTTGTGTAACAAACAAGCTCATATTATAGTGGATATTCAAAATTTAACAAGCCGTTTTTTTGAAAAAATGGTAAAAAATACAATGCTCGTCCACAAGACGTTTCATGAATCGTCTCTACAAGCGAAGGGGACTAAAAATATTGATTTAAAATCAAAAAAGGGCATAATTCTCACCTTGTCTGACGGCAGAGATACAAAAACTTCGTCTGCCGCTCGTTTTTTAGGAGGTCAAAATGAGAAGAACGATAATCGCCGCAAACTGGAAAATGAACAATCTTACCGGCGAGGTGAAAAACTTTTTCGCAGAGTTCGGCGAAACAGCTGTGAACTCGGAAAATGAAGTGATTATCGCGCCGGCTTATCCCTATATCGCGCTTGCTTCCGCGCTTTCTGAAGGAAAAAACGTAACGATCGCGGCTCAGGATGTCTATCCGAAGGCTGAAGGGGCTTTCACCGGCATGGTCGGCGGAAAGATGCTTGCCGATCTGGGTGTTAAGGCTGTCATTATCGGTCACAGTGAGAGGAGACGGATCTTCGGAGAACCTCTCGAGCTTATCCGCGAAAAGGTGAAATTCGTGCAGGAAAACGGGCTGCACCTTGTCTTTTGCGTAGGCGAGACTCTGCCGGAAAGGGAAAACGGCTCGATGTTCGATGTGCTTAAAGAGCAGATCTGTTCAGCTTTTGACGATAATCTCACACTTGCTCCGGAAAAGATCACTGTCGCTTACGAACCTGTCTGGGCGATAGGAACAGGCGTCACTGCGACTCCGGAACAGGCGGCTGAAATGCACGCTTTCATCAGGAAGATAATGAAGGAAAGATACGGATATGAAGATTCACGCATCCTTTACGGAGGCAGCGTCAAACCTGAAAACATCCGGGGACTTTTGAGCCACGAAGATATCGACGGAGCACTCGTCGGCGGTGCAAGCCTCAAGGCATCGTCTTTCATGAAACTTGTCAATTTCCAAACGGTGAAATAATGAAAAACAGCAGACTTATGGTCGCCGATATCGAAGACGGCGATATCATAATCCCCGATTCCAAGTGCTTCTTTTTGGTCAAGAAATCTTCGGTCAAAGTGGGAAAGACCGGCAAAAAATACATCGATCTCGACCTTTTTGACGGAACTACGACAGTCGCAGGAAAGGTCTGGGACATCACCGAAGAGACCGGAGAGGCGGTCCAGGCAGGAAATGTCATCCAGGTGCTTACCGGAAAAGTCGGAAAATACCTTTCGAATATGCAGGTTACTGTGAACGACGCGGTGATCGTGCCGCCCGAAAAGATAGATTCGGAGTGCGCAGGGATCCTGCCGGAATCTTTCTACACTTTTGAAGAGCTCAAAAAACAGTGGGACGAGCTTATGGAAGTCCTTGTTCCGAAGCACCGCGAACTTGTCAGAAAGTTCATGGAAAACGAGAAGATATGGCATCTCTTCACGACTATTCCCGGCGGCAGGAGCATGCACCACGCATGCCGCAGAGGGCTTTGGGAACATTCGATCTCGGTCGCTCAGTCGGCGCTTGCGGTCTCTGACGTCTTCGATGAAAAATACGGCGTCGATATTTCGCTCGTCGTCCTCTCGTCGATGCTCCACGATGTCGGAAAGATCTTTGAATTTCAGATCAATCCGGCTACTTCGATGGTCGACAAATATTCAGACAGAGGCAAACTTTTAGGCCACATCTACATGGGCGCGACCTGGCTCGAAAAGCTCGTTTCAACGTGTTTCCCGGAAGACAGTGACCTTAAGATGGATCTTATACACATAATCCTGAGCCACCACGGACAGTATGAATTCGGTTCTCCGAAACGTCCCAAAACGCTCGAAGCCCTTATCGTTTCGACCTGTGACAACCTTGATGCAAGTTGTGATGCGGTCAGATCGTGCTTCGGCGACAATATGGAAGGGAACTGGACGAAACCTGTCTACATGATGGACAGAGCGTTCTTCAGGCGCCAGGAAAACGGAGGCTCCGGTGAGGATGCTCCGGATGAAACGGAAGAACAGACTTTTAATAATTAATTTTTTTGGAGGAAAAAATGTCAAAAATTCGTGTTGCAATCAACGGCTTCGGCAGAATCGGAAGAGCTGTTTTCAGAATCGCCGAAGGAAGCGAGGATGTCGAGATCGTCGTCATCAACGACCTTACCGATCCTAAGACTCTGGCTCATCTTTTGAAATACGACTCTGTTCACGGCATTTGGGACAAAGAAGTCAAAGCCGGCGAATCTTCGATCACGGTAAACGGCCGCGAAGTCCAGATCCTGGCTGAAAAAGATCCCGAAAATCTCCCGTGGAGAGATATGAAGATCGACGCAGTGCTTGAGTGCACAGGCCGCTTCACGGCAAGAGAAAAGGCAAACCTGCACATCGAAGCGGGTGCAAGAAAAGTCCTCATCTCTGCTCCGGCAAAGGGCGAAGACATGACGATCGTATACGGCGTAAACGACTATCTCTACGACAAAGAGAGACACAACATCGTTTCGAACGCAAGCTGCACCACGAACTGCCTTGCTCCGATAACCTACATCATGCACAAGCATTTCGGGATCAAACACGGTCTTATGACCACGATCCACTCCTACACGAACGACCAGCGCATCCTCGACCTTCCGCACAAGGATCTCCGCAGAGCAAGAGCGGGCGCAGTCAGCATGATCCCGACGACGACAGGCGCTGCAAAGGCAATCAGCCTCGTCATTCCTGAGCTCAAAGGCAAGCTTGACGGCATTTCGATAAGAGTCCCGACACCCAACGTAAGCCTTGTAGACGCGACTTTCGTTATCGAAAAGGAAACGACCGCTGAAGAGATCAACGCTCTTATGAAAGAGTACGCAGAAGGCCAGATGAAAGGCGTCCTCAGATACTGCGACGAGCCGCTCGTATCGCACGATTTCAACGGCGATCCGCACTCGTCTATCCTGGATTCGCTCAACACTGCCGTAATGCAGGGAAATATGGTCAAACTGCTCAGCTGGTACGACAATGAGTGGGGCTACAGCAACAGAATGTTCGACGTCCTCAGGAAACTTTTTGCTTAGACGGAGGATCTGATGGGTTTTTTTGATACTCTCGGCATCAAGTGTGTGAACGAACTTGCGATCAGGGAAAAAAGGGTCTTCCTCAGGACAGATTTCAACTTCCCTGTAGACGAAGAGGGCAATATCGCCGATTTTGAAAGGATGGAAAAGTCCATCCCGACGATAAAGCACATTCTTGAGCACAATGCGCGCCTGATCATCGCTTCGCATTTCGGAAGACCTGAGAGCGAAAAGGATATTCAGTATACCCTTGAGCCTTTTGCGGCAAAACTGGCGGAGATCCTCGAACAGGACATCTATTTCTTCGAGGACTGCGTCGGAATGGGAGCTATGCAGATGGTGAGAGATCTTAAGCCCGGTCAGATACTCGTGCTTGAAAATCTCAGATTCAACAGTGACGAAAAGAAGGGGTCGTCGGCTTTTGCGCGTGACCTCGCAAAAATGTGCGATGTCTATATAAACGATGCTTTCGGGGTCTGCCACAGAAAAGACACATCCATTGCCCTTCTTCCGCGTTTCGTCGATACGAAAGGTGCCGGTTTTGCTGTGAAACAGGAGATCGATGAGCTTTCGAAACTCATCGGTCTCGAGCACGGAAACGGCCTGTGCATCATGCTCGGCGGCTCCAATGTGAACGACAAGATCTCGCTTATCCGCCCGATGCTCGAAGTCGCCGACAAGATCATACTCGGAGGGCCTCTCGCATATATTTTCATGGCGGCGCAGGGTCTCAATGCCGGTGCAGCCTCTGTCGACGAAGAGAAGATCCCGCTCGCAAAGGAGATCTTGAAAAGCGCGAAAGTCAGAAAGGTCGAGATCGTGCTCCCGGTCGACCACACAGTTGCAGAAACTGTCAATTCGACCGAGCCTGTCGTATGCAAAAGCGGCTCTTTTCAGGAAGGGATGGAGCCTTTCGACATCGGTCCCGAAACGGTCGGACTTTTTGCCGAAAAGATCGCAGAGTGCAAGCACCTTTTCTGGAGCGGCCCGCTCGGTGTATATGAAAGACCTCAGTTTTCAGCCGGCAGTCTGAAGCTTGCGGAAAGGATATCGAAACTCCCGATCCACAAAGTCGCAGCCGGCGGAGACACGGAGGAGATGCTCAGAAGGGCAGGACTTGCCGGTAAATTCGACTATCTTTTCACCGGAGGCACTGCGGCGCTTGAATTTCTTAAAAACGGCGGGATGATCCCGGGGCTTGAAGCTCTTAAAGGCTGAGAGGCGGCATGGCAAGACTTACGATGGCGACATCGGCTGATTTCAAGCCGAGACAGAAAAAACTGACGCAGACCGAAGCCGCGCAGATCGCGGAGAGCCGGAAGGTGAACCTGGGTTATGCTCAGGAGTGGCCGCGTCAGAAACTCAGGATATCCGATCTCTATCCCGACGAGCAGTTCATACGGGAGATCTCGATGCACGAGTATAAGTATTTTATTTTAATGGTTCTTCCGGTAATTGTCACGTCCGCTTTCGTTCTTGTCCACAGAAATAACCTATACAATGAATTTATTGCTTTTCTTGAGCCGTTTTTTTCAAAACTCTGGTAACATTCATTTCAACTGAAAATCTTGACTTGATTATTTCAAAATATACTCTCACGCGAAAATTTGCTGTTTTAATAATTTATGGAGTTTGCAATGACTAAAATCATCGAATGTGTTCCCAATTTTTCAGAAGGAAGAGATATGGCTGTGATCGACAAGATCACTGCTGAGATCAAGAAGGTGAGCGGTGTCAGACTGCTGGATGTCGATCCCGGATACGATACGAACAGAACGGTCGTCACGTTTGTCGGTGAGCCGGAAGCTGTGAAACAGGCCGCTTTTGCCGCTGTAAAAAAGAGTCACGAACTCATCGACATGCGTCACCACAAAGGCGCTCATCCCCGCTTCGGTGCATGTGATGTCTGCCCCGTTATTCCGGTCAGCGGCGTAACGATGGACGAATGTGTCGAAATCGCGCACGACCTCGGCAAAAGACTCGGTGAAGAACTCGACTATCCGGTTTATTTTTACGAATACGCAGCTACAAGCCCCGAGAGAAGGAACCTTGCGACAGTCCGTTCCGGCGAATACGAAGGACTTGAGGCAAAACTCAAAGATCCGAAGTGGAGACCCGATTTCGGACCGGCGGAATTCCGTCCGACAAAAGGTGCTACCGCTGTTTCGGCGCGTGATTTCCTCATTGCCTACAACATCAACCTCAACACGACGAACGCGAAAAAGGCGAATGCTATCGCGCTCAGGCTCCGCGAGCAGGGATATCCCAAAAAAGATGCGGACGGAAATCCGGTACTGGATGAAAACGGCAAAAAAGTCATGTGCCCCGGCATGTTCAAAAACTGCAAGGCTATCGGCTGGTATGTCGATGACTTCAAAAGGGCGCAGATCTCTATAAACCTTACGAATTACCACGTAACCAACATGTTCCACGTTTTTGACGCCGCTTCGAAACTTGCGGAAGAGAAGGGGCTTCGTGTAACAGGCAGCGAGATAGTCGGCGTTCTTCCGAAAGAAGCTCTCATCGAAGCCGGTATCCACTACCTTGAAAAACAGGGAACATGCGCAGGTCAGAGCGAAGCCGAGCTCATTAAGATCGCAGAACAGTCTCTGGGACTCAGCGATGTAGTCAAATTCAAACCCGAAGAAAAGGTCATCGAATACATGGTCAAAGAGACAAAAGGACTTTCCGATATCACGGTAACCGAGTTCTCCGATCTTCTGGCGAGTGACGCTCCGGCTCCCGGCGGCGGTTCAGTCGCGGCTCTCTGCGGCTCATTGGCTGCTGCGCTTGGAAGCATGGTCGCAAACCTCACTTACAACAAAAAAGGCTACAAAGAGCATAACGAAAAGATGAATACTGTCGCGAAAGACATGCAGGTAAGAAGAGCGGAACTTCTTCATCTCATCGACGAAGACACCAACGCTTTCAACATCATGATGGCTGCGATGAAAGCTCAGAACGCGGCTAAAAAAGCTGGAAATCCCGATGAGATCGCAGCTGCAGACAAAAATATGGACGAAGCAAACAAATACGCTATTTCAGTTCCGCTTCACGTTCTTGAGAAAACTTACGAGCTTCTTCCGAACCTCAAAACCGTCGGCGAATTCGGCAACATAAACGCTGCAAGCGATGCCGGAGTAGGTGCGCTGCTTGTTCAGGCAGGTGTCAAGGCGGCTGCTCTCAATGTCAAGATCAACCTCAAGAATTTCGCGAAGGACGATCCTTTCTACGGCGAGACTTTCAATGCGATGAACAAAGTTCTCGAAGTCGTTGACAAGGAAGCTGAAGAGATCCTTGCGATCGTTGAGAAAAAAATCAGTTAGCATGAAACTCCACTCCGTTTTCACTTCGCTTCAGGGTGAAGGAAGATTTCAGGGCTATCCTTCCGATTTTATCAGGTTTTTCGGCTGCAACCTCAACTGTTCGTACTGCGACACGAAACAGGCTCTGTCAGGTGATTCATTTTACCTTGAAACGCCGGGATCTGTCGCGGAAAAACTCAACAGATCTGATATTTTCGATATCTGCGTCACAGGCGGCGAGCCCTTCTGCCAGCCGGATGAACTTCTTGAACTTCTGAAACTGCTCCGCGGCAAAAGAATATCAGTCGAGACCAACGGAAGTTTCGAGCTTGAACCGCTCTACCGCAGATTTTCCGAGGCAGAAACAGATTCAGCTCTTTATTTTTCGACAGACTGGAAGACTCCGTCATCGGGGAATCCGCTTTTCGACGAGCGCAATATCGGTTTTTTGAAAAAAAGCGGGGCAGGGTGGATAAAATTTGTCGCTGGAAACACGGAAGATCTTGATTTTATTGATGAAAAACTTCCGCTTCTTGACGGCGTGGAAACATATCTGAGCCCGGTCTTCGAAAACGGCGGCGAGTGGTTCGCGGCGGTCGAAAAGTTCATAAAAGGCCGCAGAAATATCCGTCTGCAGCTCCAGCTTCACAAAATTCTGGGGATCGAATAGCCTCTTTCCTGTGCGCTGACAAAAAAATATTGACTTAGAAATTTAATTTTAGTTATATGTCGTGCTTTTGTGTGCGGTGTTTCATTGAAAATCACATATTGGAGGAAAATTTTGAAAAGTCTGAAGATTTTGATGTCACTTTTTATCGTCCTTATGACGAGTGCCGCTTTTGCGGGAACAGTTGCGGTATTTCCTATGGCTGCGGTCGAGGGTGACCGTCTTGCTGCCGAGGATATCGACACTTCGGTGGAAGAAGTCCTCGATGAGATAAAGGGCGCCGATGCTTCCATTTTTACCGATTCTATAGGCACTAAGGTCAAAAAGGCCCTTGCAAAATGCGGTGAGAACCTGGGCTGCCAGAAAAAATTCATCTCGAAGGCAAAACAGAAATCCGATTTTTATATTTTTTCCAAGATGAAATTCGTCAAAAAGAGCGGAAAAACGATAGTCGAGACTTTCCTCATCGACGGAGAGGGCAACAATCTTGAAAAAGAGAAGGTGAACTTCGAGAAAGGCGCTTCGACTGAAAAGATAGCGTCGAAACTTACGAAAGTCTGGACAAAAATGCTCTCGTCTCAGGTCACTGAAAAGAATGAACCCGAGGAGGAAGAGGAAGAACCTGTAAAACCGGCTAAAAAATCGAATGCCGATTCCGCTATAAAAGAGGCGCTCGAAGCTTATGCGGAAGGCGATCTCAAAGCTGCGGACAAGGCGCTTGACGGCGCTGCGGACAGAGATGTCAAAGCGAAAGAACTCAGAAAGAGCATCACGGAGATCGCAAAATTCGTCCAGCGCGCAAACGCTGCGATAAAGGCTAAGAACTACGACGAAGCTATTCCGATAATCGCAAAGGCGGAAAAACTCGACGAAGCGATCCTTGAACTCGGTTCAAGCTCAAAATACCGTGTTTACAGAAAGGATGCTGTCGAGAGAGTCGTATACTCCGATCCGAGCGAAAAGGATATCCGCACGGTCGATACTATCCATGCGAAATTTGAGAAACAGCGCGAAAAACTGAGAAAGGAAAGGGCGAAAGAGATCGCTGAGACCGATGCATGGCTCAATGCGAGGATCCTTGAAAGAGAAGCAAAACTCAAAAAATACGATGATGACTCCAAGGCTGCGAAACAGCAGAAGGACACTGAATACAAAGAGCTTTCGGAAAGGATCAAAGCTATGAAGTATCAGTGGGAGAAGGACGACAGCGAGATCGAACAGAAGATCGTCGAACTCGAGAACAAACTCACTCTTTTCGAGCAGAGGGAAAAAGGTGTAACGAAAGGTTCGAACGCTCTTTCGGCCCAGTACGAAAAGGAAATGGCAAAAGAGATGGCCGAAACCGACAAGAAATACGGCGACATCCTCAAAAAGATGAAAGAGGAAAAGGAAGCTCGCTACAAAAAGCAGGCTGACGAACTTGAAGCCGGCAACAAAAAGACCGAGGCAGCGGTTCTCGCTCTTGAAGCAAAGAAAAAAGCGAACGAAGACAAGATCTCCGAACTTGACAAGAAAATGACCGGCGAGCAGGAAAAGTTCGACGAGAACGAAAAGCAGATCATGTCCAAGAACGAAGAAGTCAGGATGAAAAACGAGGACGAGGACAGAAAATACAAAGTCGAAGTAGAGAAAGAATATCAGGCTAAGTTCGACGACCTCAACAAAAAACTTCAGGATTACGATGCTCAGGAATCTGAAGAGCGTGAAAAACTCAAAAAATACGATGCTGCGACTGAAGAATATATGTTCAAAAACGCAGAAGTAATGCAGAAGTATCAGGAAGATATCGAAAAGGAAAGGGCCGCGGCGGATGCTGAGTGCGCAAAGAACAGAGAGGCGGCTTCGGCAGATGCGGAAAAGGCTTTCACCGAAGAACTCGAAAAACTGAACAAGGAAAAGGCCGATATCGAAGCTAAGATCGCTGAAAAAGAGACTCCGGCTCTTAAAAAACAGCTTGATGCGGCCAACAAAAAGATCTCGAAACACGAAGGCGGAAAAGACGGCTTTGTCGCTAAGAAAATGGCGGCTGTCGAGCAGGCATGCGAAAACAAGAGCATGGAGATCGACATGAAACTCGCCAAGAAGAGCGACGAACTCAACAAGGACAATACGAAATATCAGAAGAACCAGCAGGCCGAGAAGAAAAAAGCCGAAGCCAACTTCAAGGCTTTCCAGCAGAGAAAGGATGCTTTCAAAAAGAACATCGACAGCCAGATCGCAGCGGCTCAGAAAGACAGAGACCGCAAGATCGAAGCCCGCGAGAAAGAGCGCAGCAAACAGTCCGAAACCTGGAACAAAGAGGCTGCTGCAAGACAGAAAGATCTCGACAACAAACAGCGGACTGACAAAAATGCTAAAGACCGCCTTGTCAAGGAAAACGAGGGTATCGATGCCAACATCGCTATAACCAACGCAAAGTGGGCTGACAAGAGAGACGATATCCAGGTAAAGAATCAGGAAGACAACCAGAAATACGAGAAGACCTGGCAGGAAAAATACGACAAGACCGATGAGGAATACAAAGCTAAGAAAGAAGCAATAGAGAACAAGTATGCTCAGAAACAGGTCGATGACAAAGACGCTCAGAAAAGACAGAAAGAACAGTGGGAAGAGGAAGTCCAGAGACTTAACGATGAAAAACAGAAGAGAAAGGAAGAGCGTCAGGCTATCCTTGTAGCTGAACAGACCAAATGGAAAGAGAAAAACGAAAAATGGGACGAGGAAGAGGCTCAGAGAAAAGAGGAAAAGGCGCAGTTCTCGAAAGATCTGAAACAACTTGCGGCTGAAGACAAGAAGGAAGCTGTTGCAAAGAAGAAAGAAGCTGAGCAGAATTACGAGGATAAGACCAAAGAGATCGACGAAAAAGAGCTCGAACAGATCCGTGCTAAATTCAAAGACGAATACAAAGTCACGAAATCGAGAGAAGTCGTTGATGTCAAAGGATCGACCGATATCTACAACCTCAAGGCGGATGCTTTTGCGAAGAGCGGCCTTCAGAAGCTCAACGAAAAGGATCTTATCGGTGCAAGAAGAGCGTTTGCGGAAGCTCTCAGGATCGACAGAAACAACCAGATCGCGCTCAACGGTATGAACTCGATCAATGTCACGGCTAAATCGATGTACTGGGAAGCTTACGGAAAAAGAGAGACCGACAAGGCAAAAGCTAAAGAGATCTTCACGCTTCTCACAAAGACCTTGATGCCTTCAAACGAATTTTTCCTTAAAGCGAAAACGGCTCTTGAGGAGCTTCAGTAATTTTGAAGAGCGGGCCGAAAGGTCCGCTTTTTTATTTGTCCCCTAAATTTCCTTCAGCCCAGTGCTTTCTGCAAAGTGCGACATAGCTTTCGTTGCCGCCGAGCATGACCTGCTCACCCTCTTTGACGACTTTGCCGTCAACGACTCTTGCGTTCATGATGGCTTTTTTCGAGCACCAGCAGACAGTCTTTATCTCCTCGATCGTGTCGGCCATGGCGAGCAGACGTTCGCTCCCGGGAAAGAGATTGCCTGCAAAATCGGCGCGGAGACCGTAAGCGATGACGGGGATGTTGAGTTCGTCGACTACGCGGCAGAGCTGCATGACTTGAGCCGGTGTGAGGAACTGGGCTTCGTCGATGATCACGCAGTCGATCTTCGTTGAGTCGTTCATTATGCTGACAGTTTCGAACGCATCGTCGTCCGGGCTTAAAATACAGGCCTTTTTCGCAAGTCCGACCCTGCTTTTGACGATGTCGATGCCGTCGCGCGTGTCGATCGAAGGCTTGAAAATGACGGCGTTCTGGTTCCTCTCGAAGTAATTGTATTCCACCATAAGCGCGTTCGAGGTTTTGCTCGCACCCATCGCGCCGTATCTGAAGTAAAGTTTCGCCATGATCCCTCTCCGTCGGAAAAATAACGGCAGATGTTAAAAAAAACGGAAAAAATGTAAATTTTTCGGATTGACAAAGCAAAAGTTGAAATTATATTAGCGTCCGTGAATTTATTGTTTTTTTAGAGGTTTTAGGATGACACACAGAATATACTTCGACAACAGTGCGACAACGCCTGTCAGGAAAGAAGTCGTTGACGAGATCATGCCGTTTCTTACCGAACTCGGCGGCAATCCTTCGAGCAGACACTATGACGGCAGGATCGTCAGAACGGCAGTAGAGGCGGCAAGAGCGAAAGTCGCAGCTGCGATAAACGCTGATCCCGCTGAGATATACTTCAATTCGTGCGCAAGCGAAGGAAACAACACTGTTCTCCGCGGATATATGCTTGGGCTTGGCAGAAACGCGAAGAAAAACCACATCATCACGACTTCGGTCGAGCATCCGAGCATTTTCAACACGGCCGCAGCACTCGAAAAAGAGGGCTTTGAAGTCACTTATCTGCCTGTCGACGGAAAGGGGAACCTCAGCCTTGATGACATCCGCGGCGCGATAAAGGAGAACACCGGCCTCATTTCGACGATGTTCGTAAACAACGAGATCGGAAACATCTATCCGGTCGAAGAGATAGGAAAGATCGCGCATGAGCACAACATTCTTTTTCATGTCGATGCTGTTCAGGCAGTCGGCAAGATCCCGGTCGATGTCAAAAAGATCGGCTGCGATTTCCTTACGATTTCCGCTCATAAATTCTACGGTCTCAAAGGTGTCGGCGCTCTTTTTGTAAAGCGCGGAAGAGTCTTGAAAAACCTTCTTACAGGCGGACATCAGGAAAAGGGAAAGCGTCCCGGAACAGAAAATGTCGTCGGCATAGTCGGCATGGGAAAGGCAATAGAGCTCGCTGTCGCAGAACTTGACACCGAGGCAAAGAGAATCGCCGCTCTCAGGGATCATCTTGAAAAGAGAGTCCTTGAAGAGATCCCCTACACGAGGGTCGTAGGTGATCCGTCGCACAGAGTACCGACGCTTTCAAACATTTCTTTCAGATTCGTTGAAGGCGAAGGTATCCTTCTCAAGCTTGACACTGAAGGGATCTCGGTATCGACAGGTTCGGCGTGTTCGTCGAGCGACCTCAAGGCGAGCCATGTCATCACAGCTCTGAACGGCGATCCGGAAGAGGCTCATTCGAGCATCCGTTTTTCTTTGGGAAAACATTCGACTCTCGAAGATGTTGACTACACGGTGGAGACTTTGAAGAGCACGATCTCTCTTCTTCGCAGTTTTTCACCGATTTACGATGAATTTGTAAACTCAGACAAACATTAAGATAGGAGAAAATCATGAATTACACAGAAAAAGTTATGGATCACTTCCTTCATCCGCGCAATGTCGGAAAAATCGAGAACCCGAACGCGATCGGCGAAGTCGGAAACCCGGCGTGCGGCGATATCATCAAAATTTTCCTCCGCATCAATCCTGAAGGGATAATCGAAGACATTTCCTTCGAGACTTTCGGCTGCGGCGCGGCTATCGCGACCTCATCGATGACGACCGAAATGGTCAAAGGAAAGCACATCGATGAAGCTCTCAAAGTCACGAGAGACATCGTTGCTGACGAGCTCGGCGGTCTTCCGGCGGAAAAAATGCACTGCTCAAACCTTGCTTCGGAAGCTCTCCACAAAGCGATCATGGAATACAAGGAAAAATACGGGCTCAAATAAGCTTCTTGATGAATTTTTTTAGAAGAATCTTTTTCCCAATCCTTTTTTTTACATTTATTTTTCCGCTTCATGCTTTTGATGTCGATGAACTGCTTGACGACGATGGTCTTTCGAACGGTTTCACCCACTTCCTGAGGATCGGGATAAAAACAGAGGTCTCTTCGTTCTCTCTCGAGGGTGATGCCGAAATTAAAAATAAGAACGACAAAGTCCTGAGTTCTGTCCAGGGGCGTTTCCAGATCTCCGCGCAGTCAGGCGGGATCAAGGTCGGGAACAGAGTTTTCAAGGAGGATATGATAAAATTCTCTTCGGAGCTCATTCCGCTGAAAGTCGAAGGAAGGATGTTCCGGGGTGAGATCGAAGTTTACCTCAAAAACTCGAAACTCATTGTCGTGAACAAGCTCGACATCGAAGATTATGTCAAGGGCGTCATCAACAAAGAGGCGATCCCTTCATGGCCTGTCGAGGCGAAAAAGACGCAGGCGGTGTTGGCGAGGACTTTCGCGGTATATCAGAAAATGTTCAACCCGAGGAGCACCTATTTCGACCTTGCTCCGACAGTTCTTGACCAGGTCTACGACGGACTCGGAAAGGAGGATGTCTCTTCAGTCGAGGCGGTCGATGCTACGCGAGGCGAGGTGATAACGCTCGGGAGCAATCCTGCGAAAATATATTTTCATTCGACCTGCGGCGGCACTGTCTCAAGTTCTGCCGAGATCTGGAAAATGGATGAGCCTCATCTGCAGCAGCTTTCATGTCCTTACTGCTCAAAATCGTCGCTCTACCGCTGGACGAGAAAGATAAAACCGGCCGATCTTGCGAAAAAACTCGGTGTGAAGTCGGTAAAGTCGCTCAAAACGGTGCGCGGAAAGACAAGGGTCGAATCCGTTGTCATCGACGGAAAAAAGATGCCGGTCAACAAATTCCGCGAACTTGTCGGCTTTTCGGTGATCTGGTCTAACGATTTCACAGTCTCGAACAGCGGCGGGACTTTTGTTTTTACAGGCAAAGGTGCGGGGCACGGTGTCGGCGTCTGCCAGTGGGGCATGGCGGGAATGGCCAAGCTCGGCAAGAACCACTACGAGATCCTGAAATTCTATCTCAAAGGGATCGAAATCAGAAAAATGTATTAGGCGCCGCTGCCAAATCTTGACGTAACGTCGTTACGCCGTTTCGTCCTAACGATGGCCCTGGCGGCGCGGCAACAAGACTCTTGCCTTTTTCAGTTTTTTTCTTAAAATCCCTCCGTTGTTGATTTTTTGACCAGAGGAGTTTTAAATGAGAAAATTTTTAACGGTTTCAATCCTTGTTTTTTGCATTGCAACGCTTGTTTCGTGCGGCAGCGGGTCGGGCAGCGGCGATGACGATTATGCGGGAGTCCAGAGGTGCGGAAACGGCAGGATCGAAGATGGGGAAACATGTGACGGCGATGTGGCTTGCTGGAAAGCAGGGCATTTCTGGCCGGAGGGTAAGGCTGTATGTAAATCCAACTGTTCAGGTTACGATACAAGCAAATGCGTTCCGAGAGATCCTTCCGACAAGTGCGGAAACTTTGAGAAAGACAGCGGAGAAGCTTGTGAACAGGGTGAAACTAAACCCTGCACTGATCTTCAGGCGGGATTCACCGAAGGCGATGCGATCTGCAGAAGAGACTGCCGCGGATGGGAAACGATGAACTGTTCCAAAGGCGGAAAGAACAAACCCTGCTCGCTGATCCTCAACTGCGTAAAAGGCTGTGCCGGAGACGCCAACTGCATCGAAGAATGCAAAAAGAGCGGAACAGACGAAGGACTTGTCAAATATGAGGACCTCGAGAAATGTGCTGCGGCATGCGGCGGTGTCACGGATGACAGCTGCCTCAGCCAAAACTGCTACGATGCTTATTATACATGCAATCCAACACAGAGATGCGGCAACAAAGTGCTTGACGAAGGTGAGGTCTGCGAAAACAAAGAGACTAAGCCGTGTCAGGAGCTCAATACTGCTGACCAGGAGTATCAGCCGATAAACGACGCTGTCTGCAATTCAGAGTGCACAGGCTGGGACACTTATTCCTGCGTCGATATCAATGCGCTCACCTGCTATCAGGTCTACGAATGCACGCAGGAATGCAGCGATTCGAACTGCGAAGCTGATTGTATGGATAAAACATGGCCGGCGGCTAAAAACATATACGACACGATGATGACCTGTCTCGAACAGAATTGTCCGGTAGTCACAGACGAGTGCATCAACGAGTTCTGCAAGTTCCAGACAGATGCATGCAAAACCCACCTCACCTGCGGAAACGGTGTCGTCGACAATTATGAAATATGCGATCCCAAGGATGGCAACAATGCTTTCGTCGATTGCGGTGAAATAAAGGATTCAAACGGCGAAGCGATGTATGAAGCCGGAACAGGCAGCGCTTTCTGCAATAAAAACTGCACGGAATACGGTGTGACCTTGTGCCACAAGTTCTGCAGCTGCTCAGAGATCAAGACCTGTATCGAGACTGAGTGCGGCGGCTACCCGAAGAGCAACGCTGAAAACACCGACGCAAAGATAAAATGTATGGAAACATGCGAAAGCTGGGGCAACAAGATCGGAGAAGAAGAGGCTTCAGGCTACAGAATGCTCATCGAAAGCTGCTGCGAGCAGGATCAGCAGGGCAATACCGGCGCATGCGGATGGGATTCAAGCACATGTATACAGCAGGCTCCGTCTCAGGCAAACGCAACTTGCGGGAGCGGTGACGATCCCAAGTGTCCGTACTAAAAAATCAGGAAAGTTTTGATTCCGCGAACTGAAGTTCTTCCGGAGTATCGATCTCATACCAAGTCATATCATCGGAATTTATGATCGAAGGATAAAATCCGTCATCGACAAGCTGCTGAATGACCATCTCGACGACAGCTTTTTCTTTTGCCGTTTCAGCTGTTTTGGTTGCAGCAATGCGGTATTGCTGCCAGAAATCCTTTGTTATGAATGACATCCCGATGTAGCCGGCATTCCACAGAGTCAGTTTTTTCGATATTTTTTCGACTTTGCCGCTTTCGTTGATGAAGACTTTCATGTCGTCATCGGAAAGTTTTCTGCAGGTGTCGGCAAAGATCGCATAATCCTTCACCCTGCCAAGTTCTCCGGCTGTTCTTTCAGCAAAAGAAACGGGGTAGATGTGGTCGACATTCATGATAAGTGTGTCTTTGTCGAAAAATCTTTCTGCTGCAAGGAGCGAATAGAGATTCTGTTCCTTGTATCTTGTGTTTTCGATCAAGGTGACATCGTCAAAGTTCTTTGAGCAGAACTCTTTCATTTCGGGGAAGTGGTATCCGCCGATGACGATGGTCCTTTCGGGCTTGAAAATACGTGTCCATTCATACTGGTACTGAAGCATCGTTTTGCCGCAGACCGGAACGAGCGCTTTAGGAAGTCCTTTTCCTAAACGCGAGCCGAGCCCGGCCGCCAGAATGATTATCTGCATTGTTTATACTCCTTGAACATGTCAAAAATCTGTGAAATCTTGTCCACGCACGTGATATTCGGAAATTTTTCGAGAAACTCTTCTCTGGTCCTTATAGCGATCCTGCCGATGAAAGGGATCTCCAGCTCTTTCGCGACATCTCCGTCGTGGAGCGAATCCCCGACAAAGATCATATCGTCCTTGGCGATATCAAAGTGCTGCACGACATAATTCAAGTGGTCGCGTCCTTTTGCAAAACCGTCACGGTATCCGAGGATTTCGTCAAAAACAAATTCCGGCTGAGCAGCAAAGTAACGCTGGACGAAATCAAAGTAGTTGTTTGAGGAAACTATTGTCTTTATCCCGATCTTTCTGAGGTTCTTGATCGCTTCGACAGTGTCTTCGTCCGGACGCATATTGAAAAAGACATCCAGCTTGCGTCTTTCGAATTCTTTCTGAACTTCAAAATTCCTCGGATCCTTTGGAAACATGACTTCAAGCTGGCATTTAAAGGGGATGCCGCTTGTCGTGATGTAGTTCCGCCGCGCCTGAGGAAAAGGAACGCCGTAATCCCGCTCGATCAGCTCTCCCGCGAGGTCTGCAAAACCTTCCATCGTGTTTATGAGAGTGCCGTCGAGGTCGAAAAGAATGATTTTAGGAAAAGCATAAGATCGCATGCGAGCCTTTGCAATAAGCCAGTAAAACCGCCGCATTATAGTGAATGCCGGCATTATGTCAAAAAGAGATTTTTGAGACACCGTGAATAATGTCCCTGTGTCTTGGGATAGGTGCAGATGATCACTCTACGCCGAGCATTTTAAGGAAGAAACCGATCTCCATTGCAGATTCTTTGATACGTGCCTGCATCGATTTGCCCTGACCGTGGCCTGCTTTAGTCTCGACCCAGAGGAAAATCGGGTTGTCGGATTTGTTTTCGTGCTGAAGGGCAGCCGCCATCTTCTTTGCATGCATCGGATGGACGCGTGAATCGTGTTCGCCTGCCGTGAGAAGGACTGCCGGGAAGGAGCCGCCTTTCTTGATATTCTGGTAAGGCGAATATTTGAGGATGTAGTCAAACTGCTCTTTGTTGTCGCTTGAGCCGTATTCGCTCACCCAGTATCTTCCGATGAGGAATTTGTGGAAGCGGAGCATGTCGAGCAGCGGGACTGCGACTACAGCCGCTTTGAAAAGGTCGCCGAACTGCGTGACCATTGCTCCGGTGAGAAGTCCGCCGTTGCTGCCGCCCCAGATAGCGAGTTTTTGGGGGTTGGTGTATTTCTCATCGGCAAGATATTTCATTGCATAAGCGAAATCATCGAAAGTGTTCTGCTTCTTGTCGAGCATTCCCGCTCTGTGCCATTTTTCGCCGTATTCGCCGCCGCCGCGGATGTTTGCGATCGCCATGATGCCGCCCGTTTCGATCCAGACTGCGTTCACAGCAGAAAAATACATCGGGTAATTTACGTTGAAACCGCCGTAGCCGCGGAGGAAAGTGTGGTTCTTGCCGTTTTTCTCAAGTCCTTTCTTGTAGATTATGAACATCGGGATCTTTGTGCCGTCTTTCGAGGTGTAGAAGACCTGTTCGGTGACGATGTCGTCAGTTTTTACCGGCACTTCAGCCTGCCAGAGCTTCTTCATGCCCGTTTCTTCGGTGTATTCGTAGATCGAAGGCGGGAAGGCGAAGGATGAGAACGCGACATAAATCTCTTTGTTGACCGGATCTGAGATGAATTCCGCGCTTCCGAGAGCGGGAAGGGGGATCTCTCTCTCGTTTTTGCCGTCAAGATCGTAAATGCTGAGTTTGCTTGCAACATCGTGCATCTTTGAAACGACGATGCGGCCGTTTGAGATAGAGAAAAATTCGATGACGTCCTTTTCGTGTTCCGGAACAGCCGTCGTCCACTCGAGCGTTTCGCAGTTCAGTTTCTCGATCTTCCAGTTGAGGGCGTTGTCCTTGTCTGTTTTGAGGAAAGCGTATCCGCCGTAGACTTCGCCTTCGTAGATGTTGTCGTAGTTGTCAACGACTTTCTTTGTCTCTTTCGTTTTTGTGTTGTAAAGCGCGAGTTTCGCCTTTCCGCTTGATCCCTGGTATTCGGTGAGAAGCAGCCAGAGCCCTTTTTCATCGAGCGAACTGACAAGGATAGCCTCTTTTATCGAGCTTTTTGCGATGATCTCGTCCTTTTCGGCATCGGTGCCGATCTTGTGGAAGCGGACGCTCTGTTCGGTGTCGATCTCTCCGGCGTGGTTCCCGTCAAGCTTTCTCGTGTAGTAGAAACCGCTTTCATCGGGAAGCCAGCCGACTGAAGCATAGCGGCAGCCGTCGATCGGTTTGTCCGCTTCAGCACCAGAATCGGTGTCGAGAAGGTGAAGAACAGACTGTTCCGAGCCGTTTTCACTGAGGCCGTAAGCAATGTATTTTCCGTTAGGCGAAGCGTACCACCAGTCCATCGCAGTCGTTCCGTTCTTATCGATCGTGTTCGGGTCAATGAGCTCTTTTTTCGTTCCGTCTGCAAGCTGCATCATGAGGACAGGCTGGTTCTGAAGGCCTGTCTGATAGCGGAAGAACAGCTTGTTCCCGCGTTTTACCGGCGGCAGCATTTTGTCGTAATTCCAGACTTCGCCGAGTCTTTTTTCGATTTTCGGAGTCTGCGCCCACGAAAAGATCGTTTTTTCAGTCAGTTCGTTCTGAGCCGCCGTCCATTTCTGGACATCTTCCGAGTCGTTGTTTTCAAGATGGCGGTAGTAGTCCTCGACTTTCGTGCCGAAGTAGTCGTCAGTCACAAGTTCGCGTTTCGTTTCGGGATAGTTCCATTTCATTTCTTCCTTTTTTGCGGATGCTTCAGTGTCCTTTTTCGAGCATCCGACGAAAATTGTCAATAAAATCAAAGTGATGAGTGTTAGTTTCTTCATTTTTGCCTCCTAACAGAAAAAACGGGGAATTTTAGGGAAAAAAAGGGAAAAAACAAGATTCAGGATTAATTTTTAGGATCGCATGCAACCCACTCGTCGCCGGAGATGTCACCGCCGTAGTGAGGAGCGGCTTTGTAGCTGTAAAGGGTCGCGGTGCCGTTGACTGAGATCGTTGTAGCACCTGTCGTCCAGCTGATAGCTGAAATTGTGACGTTGCCTATGCCGAAAGCGTGGTCACAGCTTCTTTCGCCGCCACTGTTGGTCTCGCTGACGAAAATACGGGCTTCAGTCGTCCATTCGCCGAGACCTAAAGTGTAATCGCCGGGTTCGGTGACAGTCGTTACGAAGTGGACTGTCGGTGAGTGGGAGTTCCCGTCATTTTTATAAGTCTGGATGAGGGTTATGTTTTTCTCTTCAGGAACGTCTTTGAAAGGAGCGATCTTTGCATAAGAGAGCAGCTGACCTGTCGGATCTACGATAGGAGTATTGTTGTTCCCGAATGTTCCGGTAGCAAAAGCTGCTTCAAGTGCATTGGAATAAAGTATTTCAGTTTCACCGTCAGCGTGGAGATAGCTGAACGTGCCGTTGATAGTGACCTGACCGTAAGGAATGTTGTAATTTTCATCGTTCTTCATTCCGCAGATCTCTTCTTCTGCAAGGCAGTTCGTGTAGTAGCAGTAGTAGTTGCCGTTGCAGTTGTGTTCTTTGCCGCAGTATTCAAGGTCGTTATACTGTGTCCTTGCGACTGCCGTGCTGTTGCTATAACATTCGCCGGGGCAGTTTTCATCGTTCTCGGCGCAGGTGTCGAAGCAAGTGTAAATATCAGCGCAGGTCTCTGTTTTGCCTGAATGGTCTTCAGCAGTGACGACGCCAGTTTCGATCTCGAGGCAGGCACCTCCCTGAACAGGGGAAGAAACATCGTTGACGATCGTTGATTCAACGAGTTTTGCCGTGATCGTAGCACTCATTCCGAAAGTGTCGGGATCGTATTCGCTGACAACTATCGCTCCTTCTTCCTGGAAGAATGTCTTTTCGTTTTCGCTGCCGGGGTTCTGTGTTACAACGAGACATTCGCTGCAGGTCGAGTAATTGCTGTTTGCTTCCGAAGAAAGATCGTAGGTCGCGACTGCAACGCCGTTATAAAATCCGACAGTCAGAAGCCTGCCGCTTGCAACTCCGTAGTAGTATCCTTCGTAGTAGGGCGAGAAAGATTCCGGGTTGAGAGAGATGCCGGTGCATACGATCTCAGGGTCTGTCGGGTCTGTCGGATCGGTCGGATCGGTCGGGTCTGTCGGATCGGTCGGATTCGTCGGATCGGTCGGATTCGTCGGATCGTCCGTCGGGTCTGTCGGATCGTCGGTCGGATCTGTCGGATCGTCGGTCGGGTCAGTCGGGTCTGTCGGATCGGTCGGATCGTCGGTCGGGTCTGTCGGATCGTCGGTCGGATTCGTCTGATCGTCTGTCGGGTTCGTCTGATCGTCTGTCGGATTCGTCTGATCGTCCGTGTCTGCATCTTCATCGTTGTTCTGAGGATCGGTATCATTTCCGTAAACAGAATCTTCAGAATTTCCGCAACCTGCGAAGATAAAAAGTGAACATAAAACAAAGCATAATAAAAGTTTTTTCATGACCTTCTCCATAAAAATGTGTAATCACCAACAAAAACGCATAATTATAGTAATAAATAGGAAAAATGCAAAAAAAATCATACGGAATTAAAGAACAGGATCCGCTATTACAGCATGTAGACGTCGGTGATCATTATCGGCTCAACGGGAACATCGTCGTAAACTTTTACAGACTGGGTCGCGACATCGGAGATCGCGTCAACGACATCAATGCCTTCGATGACTTCGCCGAACGCCGCATACTGTCCGTCGAGGAAATCGCAGTCGGTGTTGCAGATGAAGAACTGGCTCGACGCGCTGTTGGGATCACTTGTCCTCGCCATCGAGATCGCATATTTTTTGTGAAGGACCTGCGGGCTTCTTTCAAGTTTTATCGGATCGAGCATAGCGGCTTTTTCCATCATGAACTTGTTCATTCCGCCGCCCTGGATCATGAAATCCTTGATGACTCTGTGGAAAATGAGCTTGTTGTAGTATTTCGCTTCGATGTGCTTGATGAAGTTCGCGACAGTTATAGGCATTTCGTTGCCGTAGAGCGCGATGACCATTTTTCCTTTCGTCGTTTCGATGACAGCCTTGTTCGTAACTTCCATTGTTTCCTCCAAAATTAAAGAATAAAACCGTGGGATTATTATCTAACGGGACAACTTTTTCAACTTAATCCCCGGTTATTCTTGAAATAAAGTTTTTATCTGCTAAGTTGACCCGATAATTTTCGTTTATTTTTAGGAGGTTGATATGAATTTCAGAAAATTTGACGGCAATTTTGACAACATTGATTTTCTCAGTCTGCTTATGCTCGACATCAACGGATCGATCAGGCATGTTACGCTCCCCAAAGGTTATATTTCGGAAAAGATCTTTGAAAAAGGAATCGGTTTTGATGCTTCAAATTTCGGTTACGCAAAAGTCGACAAGTCCGACATGGTCGCAAAACCGGATCTTTCGACAGCTTTTGTGGAAGAGAAGGAAGGACATGTCATCGCGCATGTTTTCTGTGACGTTTATCTGACGACGGGCGAGCCTTTTGACCAGTATCCGCGCAATATCGCGAAAAAGACGGCCGCGTACCTCAGGGAAGAGAAGATCGCCGACGATGCGAAAGTCCTTATCGAACTTGAGTTCCACGCTTTTGACGATGTCCGCTATTCCAGTGAATATTCGCACAGTTTCTATGAAGTCCAGAGCCAGGAAGGGATCGGCCCGGACTACAGCGATGCTCCGCGTTTCGGGATCCAGCAGGGCTACCACAGGCTTACTCCGGCAGACAAATACTTCAATATGAGGAACGATATCGTAGCGGCTATGGAAGCGCTCGGTATCCCGGTCAAGTACCATCATCACGAAGTAAGCGCGTCCCAGCTCGAGATCGAGCTCAACTTCATCAGCCTTACAGAAGCCGGCGACAAAGTTTCACTGGCTAAATGGATCATCGTCAACGTTGCGCGCGAACACGGTATCTTCGTGACATTCATGCCGAAACCTGTCTACAACATCGCAGGAAACGGAATGCACGTCCATCAGTTCCTTGTCAAAAACGGCAAATCGTTCTTTGCAGGCAACGGAATGCACGGCCTTTCGAAGAAAGCCCTCAACTATACCGCAGGTATCCTTGACCACAGTCTCACAGGATCGCTCCTCGCTTTCTCGAATCCGAGCACGAACTCCTACAAACGCCTTGTCCCGGGCTTTGAAGCTCCGATCAGCGCGACATTTGCAAAAGGCTCTCGTGAAGCATCGATCAGGATCCCGGGATACCTTGCAAAAGGCGAAGAGAGGATCGAATACAGGACCGGTGACGCGACTGCGAACATCTACTATTTCCTGAGCGCGATGATCCTTGCGGGTGCCGACGGCATCAAAAAAGGGCGCGATCCGCTCGAGACGAACTATCACGACAAGGACAACGGCAAAATGTTCCCGCTTAACCTCAACGCTGTTCTTGACGGTCTCGCAGCCGACAACGAATATCTTCTTCCGGCGTTCCCGAAGGCTTTGATCGACCTTTGGATCAAGGCTAAAAAGGCCGAAGCGCGCTATGTCTACAACGCTCCGACACCTCAGGAATACGAACTTTACTTCAATATCTGACAGTTTTTTCCAAAATTTTCCCGGGACAGATCTGTCTTCCGGTCACAGTGACGCGATCTTCATGGCGGTCTTTATGCCGTCGGCTGCACTCGAGACTATCCCGCCTGAGTAGCCGCTTCCTTCTCCGCAGATGTAGAGATTCGCAAAAGGAGCCGATGTGAAATCTTCATTCCTGAGGCACTTTATCGGAGCCGAGGTCTTGCTTTCGAAGCCCATGGCCGTCCCGTTTTCAAAGCAGTCGAGTTTTCTGCAGAATATTTCCAGTCCCTTTTTGAGCCTGCCGTAGACGCTTTCCGGGAAAAATCTGCTCATATCTGCAGCCGCGATGCCGAAAGGAAAGCTCGTTTCGGGAAGAACGGCCGTTTTTCTGCCGCGGATGATGTCTGAGATCCTTGCCGCGGGAACATCGAACGACCGCCGGTAGTCGAAGAATCTGTGTTCCATCTCTTCAAGAATGTCGAGAGCGGCTCCGGCCGTGATCTCTCTTTTTGCGGATTCTTCAAGCGAGAATGGCGTGACGACGGCGCTGTTGGCGAATTTTCCGTCTCTTGCGAAATCTGACATGCCGTTTACGACGCTCGAGATGCTGTCAGGCGCAGACTGGACTATCTTTCCTCCGGGACACATGCAGAATGTGAAAGCATGGCCCGGACTGCAGTCGGCCGTCAGATGGTATTCCGCCGCTTTCACGCCGGGGAGAGAGCGTTTGCGCCACATCGAAAAGTTCAGTTCCTCCTGAATGTGCTCGACACGGAATCCTATCGCAAAAGGTTTCGGCGCGAACAAGACTCCGGCCGAAATGAGGAGCCGGTAGAGCCTGAACGAGCTGTGACCGTTGGCAAAGATGAAAAAATCACCGTCGATCGTGCCTGAATGCCTTCCTGTGATGCCGACAGAAGTGATCCTTTCACCGCTTCTCTTTATTTCGGAGACTTCACTTCCGAAGAAGACTCTGCCTCCGAGTCCCTTGAATTTGTCAATGAGGGCGGGAATTATTTTTTTAAGATTGTCGCTCCCGATATGCGGATATGTTTCGTAAGCGATCTCTTCCGGAGCTCCGGCTTTTATGAACTCTTCAAAAATAAAGTTTTTTTCAAGTGTGATCGATTTCGTCCTGCTTGTGAGTTTGCCGTCGCTGAATGTCCCTGCACCGCCTTCACCGAAGCAGTATCCGCCGAGATCATCGAAAACGCCGGTCTTTTCAAACTGTGCGATCCTTTCCGCTCTTTCGCTGACTTCGCACCCTTTTTCGACGACGGTCACAGAGAATCCTGCGCTCTGAAGGAGTATCGCCGCGAAGATCCCTGCCGGTCCGCAGCCTGTGACGACGACCTTTCTGTCTGTCCCGCGTCTGTCGGGGATCAGCAGTTTTTCGATAACGGGTTCGTTCCCCGAAAGACGGTCGGAAATCACGCCGATCTTTGTCAGAAAGTGGATATCCCGCTTGTTTCTTGCGTCAAGGCTCCTTTTTATGATGTGAAAAGAGATGTCTTCGCTGCCGATTTCCTGCGAAACGAGTTTTTTCAGCAGTTTTTCCGAGTAGTCCGTCGGAAGTTTCAAGGTTATTTCTGCGTAACCCATCGGATCATAATTCCAAGTGGTCGAATATCTTGATCTTCGAGTCTGTGTTTTCGATCTTGCTGTCGAGTTTGTCGCGGATCTGGTCGTCCATTTTTAGGACGGAAAGTGCTTCTACATCGTCTGGAGCGTATTTCAGGACCTTATAGTAGTATATGTTCCTGTAGATGAGATTGTTCTGCTTTGCGTAGATGTTAGCGATGAGCTTGAATATTTTCACGCAGTTGTCGATATTCCCCATCTTTTTGTAGACAAAAGCCTGACGTTTGAGGAAGTTGACATTTTCCGGATCTTTCGCGATCAGTTTTTTCAATAAGACAAGGACACTTTCATACTGTCCCATCTCGATCCTTGCCTCTATCAGCTCTCCGAGGATGAGATCATCGTTTTTGTGCATCGAATAGAGCATCATCAGGCACGCCTCAAGGTCTCTGACGTTGCTTGCCTCTCCGCGCCGGTGGCTTTCCCGGATCGACATCAGGATATCCTCCGCTTCGGCCGTCATATCTTCGTGTATCATGATGCTCGAAAGGTTGAGGAGGTCGCGTACCGTCGCCTTGTTCATCTCCTTTATCGTGTTGAGGAGATAGATCGCAGTCATGCGGTCACCTTTTTTGATGTAATAGTTCACAGCTGCGCGGTATTTGTCGGCAGCGTCGGAAAATTTGCCTTTGCGCATGTCGATATCCGCGCTGAACTTGTTGAGCAGGCCGTTGTCCGGAGCGACATTGAGCCCCATTTTGATGTAGCTCGCCGCGAGATCCAGATGCTTGATGTTAAGTTCGCGCTGAGCCATGCCGAGGTATACGTCGACAGCTTTGTCGATCTTGTTTTTATAGCGGTATATTTCAGCAAGCTGAATGTAATTTTCCGCTTTATAGGGATTTTTTTCTATTTCAGAGAGAAGTTTTGAAGCCTTTGCATCGCTCAGAATATCGGAAACATCAGTGTTCGCGAGTTTTCCGATACTTTTGAGCGTGTCAGCCGAAAAAATCTCACCAACATCCTTCTTCAGGAAGCTGACTATTTTATTAAAAACTTTAGGTGTCATAAGACCTCAACACAACCAACGGCGGTATAATATGCTTTTGCGTTAATAAGTCAATGGTCGGACAAATTTTGATTGTCGCTTGTCTTTAACTGCTTCCATAAGTGGAGCCGGCTGCGACAGAAGAGGAACTCGCGGCGGCAAAAAATGCACACACACCCTCGTCGCTAAAGCGCCGCTCCTTCTAGCTTAGCGGGAGATTTTGAGAGATCATGCGCTGTGATCTGTGACTAAAGCAAAACAGCATTAAAAATTTTTTTGATTTTTGTATTTTTGATGGTAAATAGCGGCGTGAGGTTCTTTTGTCTCATTTCTCTGCATGTGTTTTCGCAGTTTTTAATCCAAAGAGTGAGGTTGTTAAAATGTGGAGTGGCAGAGCTAAAGATATTTTTTTAAAATTGGAGCCGTTGGCGAACAAGATGGGATTCAAGATCGTGGAGCTTGATCTGCCGACGGGTCAGAACGGTGTTTTCAGGGTCTATTTGGACACTCTTTCGCCCGAAACGCGCATTTCGCTTGACGAGTGCGGACGTTTCAGTCCGATCGTGAGCGATTTCCTTGATGCGGAGGATCCGTTTCCTTTCCGCTACTACCTTGAAGTAAGCTCTCCTGGTCTCGACAGGCCGGTGAGAAGGTGGGACGATCTGCACGACGAGATAGGAAAAACGCTGAAGATCAAACTTTCGGAACTTGTCGAAGGAAGAAAACGCTTTACCGGAGAACTCGTTTCGATCGATGACGAAAAGGAAGAGTTCGTCGTCCGCGCCGAAGACGGAACGGAACTTAAGATAGCAAAAGGATTCGTCAGAAAAATAAATGAAGTTTGGAATGGAGAAAAGTAATGGATTTTAATTTGAAGGAATTGATCGACCAGCTGGTCAAAATGAAAGGTATCAAAAGGGAACTTATCATCGACATCGTGAAAGAGGCTCTTTACCGCGCCGTCCAGAAAAAGCTCGGAACGGAAGCCGATATCGACATCATGTACGATGACGAGACGGGCACTCTTGAAGCTTACTATTTCAGGCTCGTCACCGACAGAGTCGAGGATCCTCTCCTCGACATTTCGCTTGATGAAGCCCGCAAGATCGATCCGGAAGCGACTCTCGGAGACACGCTCGGGATCAAAATGGAAGCCGATGAACTGGGCAGGATCGCGGCACAGGTCGCTAAACAGGTCATCCTTCAGAAAATAAAGACTCTTGAAGGCGACATCATCTACGACGAGTTCAAGAACAGGCAGTCGGAGATCATCACAGGAACGGTCAGACGTTTCGAAAAGACCGGCATAATCGTCGATATCGGCAAAACGGAGGCTTATCTTCCGTACACTCAGCAGATCCCGTCCGACAGATTCAAAACTGGCGACAGGATCAAGGCGTTCATCCTTGAAGTCAAGAAACCGGCTTCAGGGCAGAGCTGCAACATCCTTCTCAGCCGTATAAACACGATGTTCCTCATCAAACTTTTCGAACTTGAAGTTCCTGAGATCGCCGAGAAGATAGTCAAGATCGAAGGTGTCGCACGTGATCCCGGCCACCGTTCAAAGATCAGCGTCAGGTCGATCGACCACGATGTCGATCCGGTCGGCGCATGCGTCGGCATGAAAGGTTCGCGTATCCAGAACGTCGTCCACGAACTCAGCGGGGAAAAGATCGACATTATCCCGTGGGACGAAGATTCTGTAAAATATATCTGCAACACTCTTTCGCCTGTCGAAGTCTCCCAGATCATCATTGACGACGACGAGCACAGCATGGATGTCATCGTTCCCGACGACCAGCTTTCGGTAGCGATCGGCCGCGGCGGTGAGAATGTCCGTCTTGCAAGCCAGCTCACAGGCTGGAGCATCGATATCCAGAGCGAGAGCCAGATGCAGATGATGCTTGAAGAAGCCAAGAGAAGGCTCCTCTTCATCGACGGTATCGACGAAAGCATCGCCGATTCGCTCATCAAACTCGGCTACACCACTTTGGAAGACCTCACGACAGTTGCTCCCGAAGTTTTGGCTGAACTTCCCGACATTTCGGTCGAAAAGGCTGAATCGATCATCGATCAGGCCAACATGATGCTTGAAAAAGGCATGGGCGTCATCAATATCGACGACGAACTTGAAAAGAAACTCGATGTTCCGACGACGACTCTCAAGTGCATCAACGAAGAACTCGGTCAGTTCCTTGCCGAAAGAGGCTATCTCACCCTTGCAGACATTCAGAGCGAGCCCGATACCGAATCTTTCGCCAAGAACGCGGAACTCAGCATAAGAAGAGCGCGTCAGATCCGCTACAGCCTGCAGATCCACATCGACGAACTCAACGGCAAAAAACGCGACAAAGTCGGCAGAGTAACACCGGATTCCTTCTTCGATTTCTCGAAACTTGAAGAAGGCGGCGAGGACGATAAGGAAAATAAGGAGTAGCATGACCGAAAGAAGTTGTGTTTTCTGCGGCGGCAAGGCCGGGAAGGAAGATCTTTTGCGATGGGTGAATGCTGGCGGGACGCTTGTTCCCGACTGGACTCAGAAGCTTGAGGGGCGTTCTGTCTACACCCATTTCGACAAATGTTGTCTTCTTGGGATCTACGGTTCGAAAAAGGCGCTCTCCTCTTTCGAAAACTGCTCTGCCTTCGGTGTCCCGCAGGATAAGATCATCGATTTCGTCCGGATGCAGGCCGAAAAGTCGTTCGACTACTATTTTGCGATATGCCGCAGGAGCGGAGTCCTGCTCAAAGGTCAGAACCTGATCTGCGACGAGGCGGGAAAGGGGATGATCTTCTCGGCACTTCTCTTCGCAGCCGACGCATCGGAAAAAACAGAGGCCGAACTTGAAAAGAAGACCGGACTTAAAGGTGTTAAAACGATTCTTTCAAAAGATGTTTTAGGAAAAAAATTCGACGGCAGAGCTGTTTCGGTAATTGCGCTGAAACCTGCAAAGCAGTCGGAAAAACTTATGTTTTATATGAATTTACTGAATAATTTCACTTCGGGGGATATTTAATGCGTATCAGTGAATTGGCAAGAGAACTCGGTATAGAGAACAAAGTCCTCATCGAGTACCTCAAAGAAGCGACAGGAAAAGAATACAAAACTGCAAACAAAGTCGAGGATCACCATGAAGCAATGGTGAGAGAAAAATTCCAGACAGCCAAAAAAGAAGAGCCGGAACCTCAGGCACCGCGGCCGAAAGCGATACTCCGCAAAAAAGGAGAAAGGAGTTTCATTCCGTCGGATGAACGTTCTGCTGTGCAGCAGGAAGAGGTGAAAGAGCCTGAAAAGCCGGCTGAGGATCTTAAGGTCAATGAAGAAAAAGTTGAGGAAACTCCTGCTGTCGCAGCGGAAGAGGCAGCCCCCGAAACTCCCGCCGGACAGGAAGAGGTGAAAGAGCCGGAAGAGGTCAGGGAAGAACCGGAATCGCCTGAAGAGAAGATAGTCAGCGTTGAAGACGAGATCAGAAAGATCGCGGCTGCCGAGCACGGCGAAGAAGACGAGGCCCCGGAAGAGGAGAGAAGGCCTCAGCACAAAAGGGAAGAGGAAAAATCCGAAGAGGAAGAGGACGATTATTCCGGCGACTTCAGAAACAAGAACAAGAAGAGGAAAGTCGTCATTCCCGAGTCAGATGCTCCGGTCGCTCAGAACACGGGTATGCAGCAGCGTCACAGCGGCAAAAAGAAAAACGTGAGCCGCGGTGGCGGAGACGATTCTGTCCATCTGGTCGTCACAGGCAAGCTCAGAGGCGCGGATATCTCGCAGTTCTTCGGTGATGACCGCGAAAGCAGCTACGGCGGCGGATTCCAGGATTTCAGAAAGAAAAAGAAAGACAAGAAAAAGGCCAAACAGCAGCCGGTTGTCGCGCCGAATCCGACAAAGGCCATAAAAAAGATACTCAAGATCGAAGATTCCATCCAGGTCGCCGAACTTGCGAGAAGAATGGGCGTCAAGGCGGCGCAGCTTCTTTCAAAGCTCATGGCTATGGGTGAAATGTTCGGCATAAACGACAAGATCCCTTACGACACGGCGCAGTTCCTTGCGGAAGAATTCGGATTTACCGCTGAAAACGTCGCTCTCAGCGAGGAATCGTTCATCGAAGTCACTGAAAGCAAGCCTGAAAACATGGTCCCGCGTCCTCCGGTAGTCACCGTCATGGGACACGTCGACCACGGCAAAACGAAACTTCTTGATGCGATCAGGCACACGAATGTCGTCGACCGCGAGGCAGGCGGCATCACTCAGCATATCGGTGCTTACTCGGTCGAGATCGAAGGCGGGAAGATCACTTTCCTCGATACCCCGGGTCACGAGGCTTTCACGGCGATGAGAAGCAGAGGAGCCCAGGCGACAGACGTCGTTATCCTTATCGTTGCGGCCGATGACGGTGTTATGCCGCAGACAGTCGAGGCTATAAACCACGCGAAGGCGGCGAACGTTCCGATAATCGTCGCGATCAACAAAATCGACAAGCCGACGGCAAATCCGGCGAAAGTCAAAAATGAACTCCTCAAATACGAGATCGTCGCAGAGGAGCTGGGCGGCGAAAACCTTTTCGTCGAAATTTCGGCTAAACAGAGAATAAACATCGAAGGGCTTCTCGAGGCTGTCCTTCTTCAGGTCGAAATGATGGATCTCAAGGCCGATCCTACGAAACCTGCTGAAGGTATCGTCATCGAATCGAGGATGGATCTCGGCAAAGGCCCCGTTGCGACGGTTCTCGTCAAGGACGGAACGCTGAAGATCGGCGACATGGTCGTTACAGGCGCGTCTATCGGCTTCGTCAGAAGTATGATGGACTGGACAGGAAAGCGCGTCAAAGAGGCGAGCCCGTCGATGGCTGTCGAGATAACCGGTCTCGATACGGTTCCGCCTGCAGGCGAAAAACTTTACGTCTTCAAAGATGAAAGAAAGGCGAAAGGCCTGGTCGAACTCAGGATCAACAAGATGCGCGAGAAGAAAAACGTCGAAAAGGCGACTCCTTCGATCGAAGAGTTCTTCGCTGCAGAGCAGGAAGAGGTCAAGGATCTCAACGTCATCGTAAAAGGCGATGTCGACGGTTCGGTAGAGGCTATTATCGCTTCGCTCAACAAGATAGAGCACAAAAAAATGAAGATAAAAGTCATCCACTCCGGTGTCGGCGGCATCAACGAAAACGACGTCCTGCTTGCAAGCGCGTCCCAGGGACTTATCATCGGTTTCAACGTCCGTGTCGACAACAAGGCTAAGCAGCTTGCTGCGGCTGAAGGAGTAAGCATCCAGATCTTCTCCATCATCTACGAGCTTATCGATGCAATCAAGGCGGCAATGTCGGGTATGCTGGCTCCCATCATCAAAGAGGAGTTCATCGGCAAACTCGAAGTCAGAGAGATATTCAAAGTCGGCAAAGTCGGCACTATCGCAGGCTGCATGGTCACGGAAGGAAGAGTCGTCAAGGCTTCCAAAGTCAAGCTCGTCCGCGACAATGTCGTTATCTACAGCGGCAGGCTCGGCACTCTCAAACGCTTCAAGGACGATGTCAAAGAGGTCAAGAGCGGTTACGAATGCGGCGCGACGATCGACAGTTACAACGACATCAAGATCGGCGATGTCATCGAATGTTACATTGACAAAGAATTCAGAGACGAGGTCGTTTAATGGCAGGCGCGATAAGGCAGGGCAGGGTTGCCGAAACTATAAAAAGGTTCGTCAGCACGATGGTCTACAGTGATTTCGGCGGCACTCCGGCCGACATGATAACGATAACCCATGTCTCGGTCCTGCCGGATCTGAGGTCGGCGAAGATCTACTATTCGACTTTCAAACCCGAAAATGTTCCGGACATTCAGGAGTATCTTGACGCAAACCTCAAGAACATCCGCTTCAAACTCGCATCCCACCTGAGCAGGCTCAAAGTCGTTCCCGAAATAAAGTTCGTCTATGATGATTCGGTCGACCGCGAGATAAGGCTGGAAAAGATCTTTGAAGCAATAAAGAAAGACTGATTTTTTGGAGTGATAAATGGCTCAGAAGAGATCTGGTTCAAAACCATCTAAGTCACGTAAAATATTGAGAATAACTTTGATAGTTGCGGCTGCTTTCGTTGTTGTGTGCGCGGTAATTGCCGTTTCTGTCTATTTCAAATTCAAAGCCGAGATCCCGGCACTCAACACGGTGAGCGACTACAAACCTGATGCCGGCACGAAAGTCTATTCCTACGACGGAGAGCTCATTGCCGAGTTTTACCACGAAAACAGAAGGATAATCATTCCTTACGACAAGATCCCCGAAAAACTGCGTCTCGCCTTTGTTGCAGGCGAAGATTCATCGTTCTACACCCATCACGGCATTGATCCGTTCGGCATCGTCCGCGCGGCGTTCAAATACATGACTACCGGCATCAAGCAGGGCGGAAGTACGATAACGCAGCAGCTTTCGAAGTCGTTCGTCGGAACAGAAAGGACTTTCAGCCGTAAGATCAAGGACATGATCCTTGCGATGGAACTTGAGAAGCACCTTTCAAAAGAGGAGATACTCTATCTTTACTTGAATGAAGTCTACCTGGGAAGCGGTGCATACGGAGTCGAGGCGGCTTCGCGGAAATATTTCAGCAAGCATGTCTGGGAGCTCGAGATCGACGAGATGGCGATCCTTGCCGGACTTCCGAAATTTCCCTCTGCAGCTTCTCCCATTCTCAATCCCGACAAAGCCCTCCGTCGCAGGAACTACGTTTTGAAGAGGATGTTCGAAGACAAATACATCACCAAGGCGGAATACGACGCAGCTTTGGAAAAACCGATAAAAACGAACGTCCAGAAAGAGCTTTTCCTCGACAAAGCGCCGTATTTCAGCGAAAAAGTGCGCAGATACCTGCTTGACAAATACGGCTTCGACAAACTTTACAAAGAGGGCCTTACTGTCCAGACAACAGTCGATATGCGCGCCACCCGCTATGCACACGAGGCTATCTTCTACGGCATCCGCGAACTTTCGAAACGTCAGGGATACGCGAGAGGAGAGGAGGACAGCTACAAAAAAGGGGAGAAATTCGGCGGCGAAGTGACAAACCCGCTCTATTCGATAAATCTCAAAAAAGATCTCGATACCTATTTGAAACGGCATGAAAAGGTCTTCGGAAAGATCACGGAAGAAACGATAAAAAGCGGCATTTACTATCAGGGCGTCGTTATTGAAACAGCTGAAAAAAGTGCGCTCGTTCAGGTCGGCGAAGTCAAGCGCAATATATATCTCGAAGACTTGGGCTGGGCGCGTCCGTGGAGCCCGACAGGTTCATATGCTGTCGTAAAATCGGTCAAGGATGTCTTCAGACCGGGAGATGTCATTCTCGTCAGAGCGACAGACAAAGCGGGAACGCGTGACCAGTTCGATTTCCGCAACTATTCGAAAGAACTCGGGAAAGACTTCTATTTTGTTCTTGAGCAGATCCCCTCGTCTCAGGCGGCGATAATCGTGAAAGACCCTTATTCCGGCTATGTCAAGGCGCTTATGGGCGGTTACGACTTCGAGATCAGCGAATTCGACCGCACGACACAGGCATGCCGTCAGCCCGGAAGCTCGATAAAACCGATCTTCTACACACTGGCTCTTGAAAAACGGGGCGGCAGATCCCCGCTTCTCACCCCTGCATCAATGGTGCTTGACGCCCCCGTCACTGTTACCGACACCAATTTCAAGCCGGCGAACTTTGAAAACACTTTCAAAGGCGAAGTTACGGTCTGGGAAGCGCTCATTCATTCGATGAACACTCCTGCAATCAGAGTCCTGCAGAAGCTCGGGCTGCGCGATGCGATAGACGGCGCGAAGGCTTTGGGCATCAAAAGCGAGATCAAGCCTGAGTTCGGCAGCATGCTCGGTTCAAGCTGTCTCACGATAGACGAACTTACCGACGCCTACGGACACTTCCCCAACATGGGACGCGCTCCGCATACGACCTACATCAGAAAGATCTACGACAAAAACGGCAGTGTTCTGGAGGACAACACCGTTTTCTACGATCCCTACATCTCCGCTCCGTCAAAGGTCGAACGCCTGCTCTATTTTGCAAAAAGAGAGGAAAATCAGGCTCTTACGCCTCAGACAGCATACATCACCAACAAGATCCTTGAAGACGTCGTCAACCGCGGAACAGCGGCGAGCGTCAGAGGATTCAACCACTACAAGTGCAAAAAGAGCAACCTCGACGAAGAGGAAGAAGGCGAGGAAGGCGTATGCAGCCGTCACGTCGCGGGAAAAACAGGAACGACAAACGACTATTTCGACGCTTGGTTCATCGGATATTCGCCCAATTTCGTGGCAGGCGTATGGGTCGGCAATGACCAGCACGGCCGTCCGCTCGGCAGAGTCGAAACAGGCTCAAAGACTGCGCTTCCGATCTGGCGTGACTTCATGGAACGGTATCTCAAGAACTTCCCGCCGACAGATTACGAGATCCCGGCAGGCGTCGTAGGCAGGAACATCGATCCGAAAACAGGTCTCGTTTCCGATAAAGACGGCGTCAGAATGTATTTCCACTCCGGCAGCGAACCGAACAAGACCGTCGAAGAAAAAGATGTCCTTGACCCGACCCAGGGCGCGGAAGATATCTTCTAAACACCAGCCGGACCTGCAAAAATCGGATATTTTTTAGTTTTTCTGCTCAAAAAAATTGCTTTTTCATTAAAAATGTCTATAATACCCGCGTTTTTTTTGTTGTTGTTTTAATTTTATGGAGAAAATCATGTCACGCAAATGTGAAATATGCGGCAAAAAACCGATGTTCGGTCACAATGTAAGCCACTCGAACAACAGAACCCAGAAGATTCAGAATCCGAACATTCAGAAAGTTAAAATAGTTGAGAACGGCACCGTAAAAACGGTCACCGTATGCTCGCGCTGCCTTCGTTCCGGAAAGGTTCAGAAAGCCGTCTAACTAGTTCTATTCTGGTTCCCGCCAAAATTCTTTCAAGCCGAATTTAAACAATAGGATTTTTGTATGCTTCGGCGGCGGCTCGAGGTTTGGCCGTTCAGTTTTTCCTCGACTTTTTTCACTAAATAGTTGGGTTCGACTTCGAGAGCTGAGGCAAAGATCTCTTGAAAACTCACCCCATTGTTTTGTGAAACTGTGCGCTGATTAGCATCGCGGATTGAGAGTGCTTAGTTTGATGTTCAAAATTTTTTACCGATTTTTTTTATTAAGTCGGTTAAGAAATATGATTGATGTGGGACCCCCTGTGCGGGAGTGCGAGTGCCTACATAATCACTCACCATCGTTGGTTGAACAATTTCTTGTTTAACCAGATAGCGTTTTTTTTCGGTTTCATGGGAGAAATAGAAATCGTTTTTTAAGTGAAAAATTTCTTTCAAATCATCACTTTTGTCTTGAGAATTGTTGACTTTGACAACAAGGGAATCTTCAATTTTTTCAGAATCATTAGAATTACACTTACAATGTGATGCCGCATCTAAAAATTTCCAGAAATTTTTGCCGTCAATATAGTATCCGAAAATTTCATCTTTTGTATCGGGAATCAAGGAGTCTGCAAGTAGTTCTGCAATAGTTTTTTCATCTTCATTTTTGAAATAGGAATAGAATTTCTTGAAAGTTTCTTTTTCCTTTTCTTCAAAGGTGAAGGCTATGTTTATAATAAAATTTTTGCCAAGATCTTTGTTTCTGTCGTCGGCATAATTATATTTTAAACGCTTGGATTCCAGTTCTTCGTCAGTGTAAGAATACTTTAAACGCTTGTATAACAAAATAAAACATCCAGGATCAATCTTGCAGTATTTGGAAATATTGCCAACGACATTATCGATGTAACCTGTTTCAAAGATTTTTAATATGGGAGAATCCTGAAGATCTTCCGGACGAAAATCATTCTGAAATTGAGACTTATCGAAGTAGCCGTAATGAAAACCGGGTGCTGATCTGTTGTAACTCGCATAAATATGAGTTTTCATTTTTACTCCTTAAATCCTAACGGATCTTGAAAAATTTCGAAACCATCGCCTTCGGTTTTGAGATTTTTTATGATTTTTTTCTTTTGTTCCATAAAATCATATAAAGAAGCAGCTCCGCCGAAGAATTCTGTAAAAAAACATACAAACCAAGATTCTTCCTTTTTTGCTTTTTCTGCGACACTCAACAGATACGCCAGAGAATAGAGGATGGGTTGTTCACAATACAAGGGAGAGTATTTGTTGTCTTCCTTTTTGGGAGCTTTGAAAATATATATGGGATTTGCCGGTATTCCTGCGGCGTTTTCTTTTATTTCTCCATTTTCATCGGTTTCAAAACGGCTGAATTCAATTCCTTTCGGGCCAAAAGAAAGGATTGGAGTTATTGCAACTTCAAAAATCTTCCGATATTTGTCTGACACAAAATCGAAAACTTTTTTATAGGCGGCATGTATTTTCTCATTTACAAGATTCATTTTTCCGGCATTGTAATATTTTTCACATTTAAGAGGGACAAACATTATCATAATTGGAAAAGTCTGGTCGTTTACATCGCTACTAAAAGATTTTTGCAGCATTTCTGCAATAGCATCACAGAAATTTCTCTTATTATTGTATCTGCCTACAGAATCGCTTTTGTTGTCACGAGTTTGCTCCATGAGAAAAGGGGTGTCAATTGTAATCATAATGATGCGGCTTTTTTTCATTATCTCGCTGACATCTCCGCGATTGTTTTTTATCCATTCTCCCGGATAATCGATAAAGTTCAGATTGATAAGGCTTTTTCCCTTCTGTAACTTCTTTAATTGAATTGAGATATTGTATTCATTTATTTCTGAAGTGCCGCTATAGTCTGCGGTATCTTCAGAGAAAGTTCTTCCTTTATCTACGAGATTAAAAGAATCTTTTATTTCATTTAGCTTGTCTTCCAGAATAGGAGATGTCGCATCAGAAGAAAAAATAGATAAATCCTGCTTAAATACTTCCCCGAAGCAATCTTTCATCGCTGCAATAACGCTTGTTTTTCCGCAGCGTTTTCCCCCGAACATCATAACATTGACTTTTACTTCTTCCATAATTTTACCTCCCTAGTCTTGCGATATTATAAAAGATTTTTGATTGTCGTTCTCTTTCAGCAGTGACACGAGTTCGTTCCACTGCTTTGCCACTGTTACAAGGCCGCTTTTTGCTTCGTATTCATCTTTCCAGATCAGATGCATCCAGTCTTCATAAAGGTAACGCCACTGAGTTTGTGTCTCGTCGTTTCCTCCGGCGTATGTTAGTCTGTCGTAGAGGTCTTTTATTGCGGCAAACATTGAAAGATTTGGAACAATGTTTAGAGCAGAGATCTGATGATCTATATTTTCCTTTATTGTAGACGCACACTCCTGAAGCAAATCGATAATTTCATGTGCTACGGCTTCTTTGTCGGAAAGCGGATTGTAAATTGTTGGAATAGTACCCGAGAGTGCCGAATCTATCGGATCAAGCTGGTTGCGGATCTCATGAATCAGAAATCCTTGAACATTTATTGAATACTCATTGAATTTCATCAAAGCGTCGGCCAGAATCGGATATTTTTCTTCAGCATTAGTCTTTTCAAGGAATCGTGTTATCCACTCAGAAGAAGATGTCTGATCGCTAAAAGGTTCGATTAAAGAGAGATTGCCGAGATCTGGATCTGATAAAATATGGAGAACTTCCTTTTTCATGTTTTCGATTACGCTGTTCAGCACGTTGTTGAGTTCATTGAAGTCGTCAATGATTTTTATACGCATAATATTGGTCGAATCTTCATATACATTCAGCTGATTTTTATTTCCGTTGCAGAGCATTTCTATTATTTCTTCTTTTGATGGGATACACTTTGTCGTTATGTTTTTGAGTTTTTTGTTGCTTGCTTCTTCAAATTCTATGCAAGGTTGATTGCGTAGTTCGTTATATTTAATGAGGAAAAGGTCTCTGAGTTTATTCAGCAATCTTGCATTGGTTTTTCCAATTTTACTGTAGAACTGGCGTTTCATATCTTCCGAAGCGGAATTTGCCAAGGCTTTTTCGGTGCCATTACAGATCTGATGGTATGCTGAATATGAATTTTCACCCAACTTATTGAGTTTTTCTATCAGCATCCTGTCAACAGCTTCGATTCTTGAAGCCAACTGCTCCAAAACGGGAACAAGTAGCTTTTTTTCAACTTCATCATCTGAGAAGCAGTCTACATCCAGAACTTTTGCGACAGGATAATCGCCTCTTTCTGCCAGCCTGACTATATCGGGAATAAAAGCTGAGTTCTTACCTTTCCCTGAATTTACACGGTTTATAACCCAAAAGAGCATTTCTTTGGAATATTCTGGGGTTACTCTTGCCGAAATCTTTTTTATAACATCTATTTCGTCACTGCTTATCCGTGGACGGTATGCATCGGGTCTAAACATAAAAATGATGGCATCACTGTCGTTTTCAACCGTGTCAAGCATTTTTTCTTCCGTTGCAAGAGAGGTCGTGCCGATTCCTATTGTATCGACGAGTTCGATTTTTCCTGTGTCGGAGTGGGGAAAACTGCACATTATATCGGCAAATTTGACTCCTAAATAGAGGAAATATTTTTCAGATGGATTCCCATTTTTGTATTGAGCAACATAACGCTCTATTTCTGATTCGGAAACGGTTTTTTGTTCTCCTAAATAGGGTGAATAATTGGAATAGTGTTCTACATATTTTGATAAGTGCTCGAGGATAGATTTGCTTTCGACATCATCCATAAGAATGGTGCTACGAATGGATGATATGTCTATATTCGGTATCTCACTCGCTGAATTTATCCTTTTTATGTCGCTTTTTGAACCGTTATTTATTTTATCTATATATTTGTTGACGTTTCCGACCATTTCGGATTCATTGAAGAAATTGATCGTTGCGATAATCTTACTGCCTGAACAGTTATGAATGACAGATTTCGTTCCAGTGCAGTCAGATCCGTCAGAAGCTGGAATAATATCCCCGTTCAATCCGCTGATTCTCTGCATTACAAGGCTTTTTCCCTGTCCGGCTCTGCCGACAAAACTGATGTTGAGATTATCACGACCTAGACGCTTTATCAGCAGATCCAGTTTTTCCACATACTTGTTGAAAGCGGAGTGAAAATCTTCGGTGGAAATAGCTGTGATTCCATTGATTATTTCCTGATTACCTTGTATTGCGGCAAACTTTTCCGGGTTGTTGCGGAGCATTGATTTGAATCTATCAAACTCAGCGACATCTTCTTTAATTTTGCTGTAACGTTCTTTTTGTTCCTTCAAAATTTTGATTTTGCTTTTTCTTAAAGCAATGATCTGGTCGATTTTTGCAGAAATGTTCATCTTTTTTCTCCTAAAAATGTTGATGGAAAGTTCCCCAAATTATTAAAAAATTCTGAATTTTTTCGGCTGAAAAACTTGACTTAAAGTTTAAATTAGATATAATTGAACATGGATTCCTGATTCCTGATTCCTGATTCCTGATTCCTGATTCCTGATTCCTGATTCCTGATTCCTGATTCCTGATTCCTGATTCCTGATTCCTGATTCCTGATTCCTGATAATTTTATTCACTTTATAAAAATCCTCTTTCTGTAAAAATCGAAAGCTATGTATAATAGAAAAGTGGGGGTAAAAAACAAGTTTTTTGGAAAATCTTAAAACAGGCCGTTTGTTCCAACTCCCAGCCCCGAAAAAGTGTAGATTCAAGCCTGTTTTAGGAAATTTTTCAAGATAGTCATTTGTGTTTTGGTCAATCGTAGTTGACTAAATTGTAGGTGAGTGTTATAATGCTCTGCTTTTTTGACGGAGGTCTTCATGTTTATAGGCAGAGAACGCGAATTGGAGCTGCTGAACGGGCTTTACAACTCGGATGATTTTGAATTTGTTGTTCTTTACGGGCGGCGGCGTGTCGGCAAGACCGCACTTATAAACCGTTTTATCGAACAGAAACAGGCAGTTTATTTCACAGGTGTTGAGAGCAACGAAAGGCAGAATCTTGAAAATTTCAGTAAAAGCATCATCGAGTATGCAAGCGGGATCGAGGCGGAGACTTCATTTGCTTCATTTCAGGCCGCGCTTGAGTATCTTTTCAAATTTTCTGAAAAAGAGAGATTTGTCCTTGCCATAGACGAATACCCTTATGTGGCGAGAACTTCAGCTGGTTTTGCCTCAACGCTTCAGATGCTGATCGATAAATACAAGGCGACTTCCAGAATGATGCTTCTTTTATGCGGATCTTCAATGTCATATATGGAGGACAATGTCCTTTCCTACAAAGCTCCTCTTTATGGCAGAAAAACCGCGCAGATACGCCTCTATCCGTTTGATTTTGAGGAGACCTGCCGCTACTTGGAGAAATTTTCGGCGGAAGATAAGGCAGTTGCATACGGTATTGTCGGCGGTACTCCGCAGTATCTCCTTCAGATGAACGACAAATTGAGTATTGAGGAAAATGTGAAAAACATATATTTTGCGCCTTTTTCTCCGCTTTATGAAGAGCCGTTGAACTTGCTCAAACAGGAAGTGAGGGAGCCGGCGGTTTATATTGCCATAATCACAGCTATTGCTTCCGGTGCTTCACGGATGTCCGAAATATCGGGCAAGGTGGGCGAAAACACAAATGTCTGCGCTACATACCTCAAAAATCTCATTTCTTTGGATATAGTCAAAAAAGAGACTCCTTACGGCGAAGACAATCCGAAAAAATCCATTTATCTTATCGACGACAATATGTTCCGCTTCTGGTACCGCTTTGTTCCTGGAAACATCTCCATGATCGCACGAGGCGCATCAGACCTTGTATATAAAAGGATCGAGCCTTTTATTCCTGATTATATGGGAAAAGTGTTCGAGGAAATCTGCAGGCAGTATTTGTGGAAGCTGCTTTTATCGGGTAGGTCTCCGGTTGAGTTCACATCTCTAGGACGCTGGTGGGGAAACGATCCGGTGCACAAAAGCCAGACTGAGATAGACATTATGGGAGAACAGGATAAAGAGACCGCTTTATTTGCTGAATGCAAGTGGAGAAACGAGAAAGTCGATACTGCTGTTCTAGATACTCTCATCGAGCGCAGCAAACTGTTCCGCTACAGAAAGAACTGCTATTTTATATTTTCAAAATCAGGCTTTACGCAAGGCTGCATCTCAAAAGCAGCTGAGATCGGCAATGTATTTCTTGTTCCATATTCCGATATGGTAGATTAGCCACAAAACCGCAAAATATTAAAATATGCATTCGTTTTTGGTGGTACGCTTACCACCAAAATCAGTGGTGATCAAAGATATTTTACAAAAATATAGGCGGTGCTGAGCGCGACTACAATAATGGCGATCGGTGCGCTGATCTTGCAGTATCTGCCCCAGCCGACGCGGTGTCCGGCCTTTGATGCGACCGATGTCCCGACAACATTTGCGCTTGCTCCGATAGGTGTTCCGCTGCCTCCGATATCGGTCCCCATCGAAAGTGCCCACGCCATGGTCTCAAGCGAAACTCCTGTGGTCGCGGAAAGTGATTTTATTATGGGGATCATTGTTGCGGCAAAAGGAATGTTGTCTATAAATGCGCTTGCTACGGCTGATACCCAGATTATTATCGCGATCATGATATAGGCGTTCCCTTCCGAGACTTTGCCGATGAAGTCTGCTATGAGCTTGAGGATACCTGTCTGCTCGAGACCTCCGACTACAAAGAAAAGACCGATGAAGAAAAGGAGCGTTTTGTAGTCAACATTCTTTAAGATCCTGCTTGCGTATCTCGGTGCGGCAAGAAGCGTCAAGAGCGCGATCCCAACACCGATCGATGCGACAGTAAGTCCGGTTTCGGCGTGGGTCACAAGCAGAACGACCGCAATCGAAAAAATTATGCAGCTGTTGCTGAAGCCGGCTCTGCTTACTATTGCCGATCTTGGCGAAGGTATGGCCGAGATGTCGATATCTTTTCCTGCTGCCGAATATTCTTTACGGCATACCAGAAAAAAATAGATCAAAGTGAAGAACATGGCAAAGAGGGCGATATGACCTGTGTGGTTGAAAAAGTCGCCGAAAGAGTAGCCGAGACTCGTGCCGATTATGATGTTCGGCGGATCTCCGCACATCGTTGCCGAACCTCCGAGGTTGGCGCAGAAAATTTCAGCGAGGATCATGTTCACCGGATTGAACTTAAGAAGCTGCGAAAGTTCGACTGTCGTCGCGGCGAGGAATAGGATGACCGTGATGCTGTCGATAAACATCGAAAGGACGAAGGACATCACCATGAAAGCAAGAAAGATCGCGATAACTTTGTAGTTGACGAGTTTTGCAAGGCGCATGCAGAGCCAGCGGAAAAAACCGGAGGCCGCCATCCCTTCGACCATGACCATCATTCCGGCGATGAAAAATATCGTTGCCCAGTTGATCCCTTCCGAATTTTCGGGAACGTCCCCGGCGCTGTACCAGAAACTTTCCGTCATGATATTGTCGATATTGAGTGTCCGCATGACCGCTTCGGGACTGTGAAGTCCGAGCCCGAAAACAAGCGCGGCTGTAAGGACTGCACATCCTAAAGCGACCCACTGGCGCTCTATTTTTTCCGTAACCATGAGAATGAACATCAACAGAAATATCGAAACCGAAAGAATTTGTGCCAAAAGCATGATCCACCTCGTTTATATAAGACCCGGCAAGCCGCAGATCCAAAAAACCCGCTGTTATAGCGCGAAAGTTTTTTTTTGCAATACACTTTCTGCGGCATATATTCAAGGGATCGCGGTTTTATTACGTTTTTGAGGTTTTGCTTGGTAAAAAAACTTCTTTTCATAAATCCTTTTGTTGAAGATTTTACCGCCTACAATCTCTGGGCGGCTCCGCTCGGACTTTTCAGGATCATGGAGCACCACGAAAATATCGGCGACGATGTCACTTATCTCGATTTTTTAGACGGAAGTTTCGTCGGCGACGATGCCGCTGCTCCGCCTGTCTACCGCTCGTGGGAAAGGCACTCGTACTGGAAGCGCGAGATCGAAAAACCTGAGTGTTTAAAGATGATCCCGCGCAAATACTACCGCTTCGGAGCAAACGACGGCACTGTGCGGGAAACGCTTTCAAAAATTGAAAAGCCTGACATTGTCTATATTTCGACAGGAATGACCTACTGGTACCGTTCAGTTTTGAAAATGATCGGTCTTGTCAGGGAGATCTTCGGCGATGTCGAGATAAACATCGGCGGGATCTCGGCGATCCTGATGCCTGAAATGTTTGAAGGAAAAAACGTTACGGTGAACACCGGAAAGGCGCAGATCCCTGAAAATATCACGGGAACAGGGATGCGTTATCTTAAAAACCTCCGCTTTTTTCCGGCGAATCTGATCGAAGGCTGCCCCAATAGATGCCCTTACTGCTCAAGCGTTATCTTTAACCCGAAAGTTTCATACAAAGATGTCGCCGTTATCGCCTCGAACCTTGAAAAATGGCATGCGGAAACCGGTTTCTGCGATGTCGCTTTTTACGATGACGCTCTGATGCTGCGCAACGGAGAGATGCTCCGCGATTTTCTCGACAGACTTCCTCACGATGTCTACCGTTTTCACACTCCTAACGGCCTTCATCTGCGCGAGATCAACGAAGATCTCTGCAAATATCTCGAAAAATACGACTTTCCGCAGCTCAGATTCGGTTTTGAGACCGCTTTTTCGAGATACGAAGACAAAACTTCGCTCAACCAGCTCAAATCTGTCGTGAAAATGCTGAAAGATCACGGTTTCACGAGTGAAAGGATCGGCGTTTATCTTTTGTGCGGACTTCCGGGACAGAGTGTGGAAGAAGTCGAAAAGACCATTGAGATCGTTGCTGAGATCGGGACTAAACCTTATCTCAACGAATATTCACCTGTTCCGAAAACCAAACTTTTCGAAGAGCATTTCAAAGAGAGCAAACTCGATTTTAAGAGCGAGCCGCTTTATCAGAACAACTCCGTTTCGGCCTGGAGAAGCCCCGTTTTTACGCCTGAAGTCGTGAAAAAACTCAAAAATCAGCTGTATAAGATCTATTCTGAAAGGTAGGCGCTATTCAAGTGAAATATCGAGCGACGCCGCTTTCAAAGCCTCTTTTACGCTCATTTCAGGATGTTCTGCACGGACTGAATTGAGGTTCCTGCTGAAGTTCCCGAAAGAGAAGTGTGGGTAGAAAAAAATCCGCTTTTTCAAGGCGGGGTTCTTTGCACACCTTTCCTTCAAAGTTTTGAGATATGCGGCGAAAAGTCCTTTTTCGTTAAGTTCGCTGCATCCTGTGATCCAGAGCTCGGCATTTGTCGCTTCAAGCATGTCGACTGCCAAGTTTGCCATGAATTTTTCGGAATCTTCAAACAAACTCTTGAAATTTTTGAGTTTTTTTAAATCAAGTGTGCTTTTTGTGTGGATAAAAGTTTTGTTGAGCACTGCAACTTCTTCGTCAAAATCGCTGACGAGAGAATTGTTTTTGAAGATATTCCTTGCTGTTTTTCCCGCTTTTCCGACTAAATAGCACTCTTCATGCTGCTCTGTGACTCCAGGATTGTCGGCGACAAGAATGTATCTGAGATTTGTGATCTTCTTCAGATTTTTGTTGAAGACCGCCGCGTTTTCAAGAGGGTATCCGTAAACTTCACATAATTCTGCAACTGATTGAAAAAAGTCGTGATTTTCTGAATTTATTTTTGAAATATGGTCTTCGAAACTTTGGACTAAGCCCTGGATCTTATTCATAGACGTGAACCGGGATCTCTCCTTTGATTCCGTAGTAGCAGCCTTCAGCGAGAGCTTTCATTTCGTCTTCGCCCGGGAAAACTTCGACATTGGCGATGAAGGAAACTCTCTCTTTGATCCAGCCGACGAACATTTTGTCGTAAGCGATCCCGCCGGTGAGGATGATGACATCGACTTTGCCGTCGAGAGCCGCTGCAAGAGCGCCGATCCCTTTTGCGACCTGATAAGCCATTGCCTTGTATGCAAGTTCGGCTTCTTTGTCGCCAGCTTTTACGCGCTGTTCGACTTCATAAGCGCTGTTCGTGCCGAGGTAAGCGACAAGGCCGCCTTTACCTTTGATCTTTTTCATTATCTGATCTTTCGTGTATTCGCCGCTGAAGCACATGTTTACAAGTTGTCCGACAGGAACGCCGCCGCTTCTTTCAGGGGTGAACGGGCCTTCGCCGTTAAGAGCGTTGTTGACATCGATTACTCTGCCGCCTTTGTGTGCGCCGATCGAGATACCGCCGCCCATGTGAGCAACGATGTAGTTAAGGTCTTCATATTTTTTGCCTCTTTCGCGGGCGTATCTTCTCGCAACAGCCTTCTGGTTGAGTGCGTGGAAAATGCTGCGTCTTTCGATCTCGGGCATGCCGGAAAGTTTTGCTATAGGATCCATCTCATCGATGACTGAAGTGTCGACAGTGTAAGCCTTGACATTCTTTCCGCTCAGTTTCGATGCTTCTTTCGCGATCTCGTAAGCGATCGGAGCGCCTAAGTTGCAGACGTGTTCGCCGATCTTCGGGTGCTTGATGTCGTCGATCATAAGCGGGTTGATCTCGTAAACGCCGCCGAGGATAGGTTTGTGGAGACCGCCTCTGCCTGCTATGACATCGAGGGATGCGACATCGATCCCTTCTTCTTCGAGTTTTTTGAGGACGATATTCTTTCTGAAATCATACTGGTCGAAAACACAGGTAAAACCAGCCAGTTCTTCTACATCGTGTTTGATGTTTACAGTCAGAATCTCTTTCGTATCTTCATAGACAGCTACTTTTGTGGAAGTTGATCCGGGGTTGATTGCCAATATTTTCATGACTCCTCCTATTTCATTGCCGCAGCGAGTGCGATCGAATAAAGTTTTGATTCTTCGGTATCAGCTCTGCTGGTAAGAACTATCGGAACGCTTGCTCCCATGATGACTGCCGCCGAATGAGCTCCGCCTAAGAAGTTCATCGATTTGTAGAGGATGTTCGCAGCTTCGATATCGGGGCACATAAGGACATCAGCGTCGCCGCCGACTTCGGTAACGATCTTTTTGTGAGTGCATGCTTCTTTCGAGATCGCATTGTCGATAGCGAAAGGTCCGTCAACGATGCAGCCGGGGATCTGTCCGCGTCTGTTCATCATCGTGAGCATTGCAGCGTGGACTGTCGGTTCCATTTTCTCGTTTACGACTTCGACAGCAGCGAGAACTGCGACTTTCGGATTTTCGATGCCGACTCTGTGGCAGGCTTCGACAGCGTTGTTGACGATCGCGACTTTCTCTTTGAACTCAGGCGCGATGTTCATTGCAGCGTCTGTGACAACGACGAGTTTGTGGTAATACGGAGTTTCAAAGAAAGCGATGTGGCTGATCGTGCTGCCTTTTCTGAGACCGTTTTCCTTGTCAAGCACTGCTCTGAGCAGGTCAGCAGTCGGAACGAGACCTTTCATAAGGATTTCAGCTTCGCCGTCTTTGATGACCTTTACAGCTCTCTGGCAGGCAACTTTCGGTTTCGGCTCATGGATGATCTTGATCCCGTCGAGGTTAAGACCGATCTTTGCCGCGATCTCTTTGATTTTTTCTTCGTGGCCTACAAGAACAGGAATTACGATTCCTTCGCCCATCGCATCTTTAATAGCCGCAAGTACCGGCTCGTCTTCCGCAGCTGCAACAGCGATTCTTCTGGTCTCATGTCCTTTTGCCATAGCGATAAACTCTTTGATCGATTTGAATTCCATTTTTCCCTCCGAAGATTGTTAATAATCAAAAACCGCTACACTATAGGAAATTTTTTCAGAAAGTTCCATTTTTCTTTTATTTTTATCAGAAGAATTTTGAAAATTTATTTTTCAGGCGGGAGAAGGTCAGGGAAGAGTTACGGATTCGTGAATAAAAACAAAACGATACGCGGGTTTTGTATAAATCAGGCACTTCAGCCGGAGATCCTCTTTTCTGCGCTTTTCATTATCCTGGCGATGATTTCGTCGTATGAGACGCCGTTCATCCTGCCGAGGATCGGGAGATCTGAATCGGAGGGGTTGAGTCCCGCCAGCGGATTTACTTCGATAAACTCGGGGATCCCTGCTTCGTTGCAGCGGAGATCTATTCTTCCGCCGTCGCGGCATTCAAGGACTTTCCACGCTGCAAGGGCCGTTTCGATGCACTTTTCCGCGATCTCATGTTCGGGGACAGTGTAGCGCATCAGCGACTGATAGTGCTTTTTGTTGACAAGCCCGTAAGCTTTGCTCTCGGCATCTTCCAGGAAGTTGATCTCGATAACGCCGACCGCTTTGGCATCTTTTCCCGTCCCTGTGATCCCGACTGTGAACTCTCTTCCGGGGAGGAATTTTTCGACAAGCACCGGCTGCCCGTGTTCTTGAAGGAGTGCCGTGACGTTTTCGACCAGCTCTCTGCGGCTGCCTATTATCGATTTTGCTCCTATCCCTTTGCCTGTTCCCTCGGAAAGCGGCTTTGCAAAGAGGGGAAAGTCGATCTTTACCTTGTCGATATCTTCCGGCGAATAGACGATCTGAAAGTCGGGTGTCGCTATCCCGGCATCGCGGACGATCCTCTTAGCCATCCCTTTGTGGAGAGCAAGGGAGAGGACCATCGGGTCGGAAAAAACGAACGGGATGCCGTATGCTTCGAGAACTGCGGGGACCTCCGCCTCTCTTCCGAAACCGTTGACTCCCTCTGCGATGTTGAATACGAGATCCCATCTTTCGCCTGCCGCGACACGACTGACAAGCGATTTTACGTTTCCTATCCTGTCAACTTCGTAGCCGAGCTTCTTAAGTGAATCTTCTATCCCGTCTATCGTTTCCGCAACGTCGAATTCAGCGGCTTCCTCAAGTGAAAATCCCGCTTTTATATAGTCGTCCTGCAGATCGTATGTGAAACCTATTCTCATTTTTTACCTCCCTTATGAATGTTTGGGGTATTTGTAGTCTTTGCCTTCGAAATTCTTCAGGTAGACGTAATCATCGTCTTCTCCCTGAAAATATTTCGGGATGAGGGGGATCTTTCCTCCTCCGCCGGGAGCGTCTATGACATAGTGGGGAACAGCGTAGCCGCTCGTGAATCCGCGGATCTGCCTGATCATGTCGAGTCCCTCATCGACACTTGTCCTGAAGTGGGCCGAGCCGATGACCGGGTCGCACTGGTAGAGATAGTAAGGTCTGACTCTTGCCATAAGGAGCTTGTGGAAGAGTTCTGTCATAACTTTTGCATCGTTGTTCACCCCTTTGAGAAGGACTGTCTGGCTGCCGAGAGGGATCCCCGCATCGGCAAGTCTCGAGCATGCAGCAGAGCTTTCCGGCGTGAGTTCGTCCGGGTGGGTGAAGTGGATGCTTATCATAAGAGGATGGTATTTTTTGAGTATTCTCAGGAGTTTAGGTGTGATCCTCTGCGGAAGGACGGCGGGGACTTTTGTTCCGAGCCTGATTATTTCTACATGAGGGATAGCCCTGATCCTTGAAAGAAGATAGTCGATCTTTGCGTCGGGCATGGTGAGCGGATCGCCGCCTGAAATCAGGACATCGCGCACTTCGGTGTGCCTTGCGATGTAGTCGATCGATTCGTCCCAGCACTTCGAGTTGAATCTGTGAAGTTCGTTTTTGTTTCCTACGACTCTGTGCCTCGTGCAGTAGCGGCAGTATGAGCTGCAGAATTCGGTCGCCAGAAAAAGGACTCTGTCGGGATAGCGGTGGACAAGGTTCGGGACCGGCGACATCGATTCCTCCGAAAGAGGGTCGGCTGCTTCACCGAAGCTCCTTATAAGTTCGGATGTCCGCGGGATCATGGTCTTTCTCAGCGGATACTCCGGATCGCGGCCGTAAAGCAGCGAGGCGTAGTAGGGTGTGATCCTGAAGGGAAGCGAAATCTCCTTCATCGCCGCAAGTTCGTCCTCTGTCAGATCGAACATTTTTGAAAGAGTTCCGGCATCGGTGATCGAGTTTTTGATCTGCCAAAGCCAGCTGTCCCAGTCAGCTTTTGTCGAGCCCGGGAAAAATTTTTTCTGAAAATCGGAAAGAACTTCCTCGCCCTCAGAGACAAGGGGAACGGAATAAAACGGAACGGAATTCGACCGGCCTGAGCCAAGCGGGACCTCATCCTCGAGGGAACGCAATTCTTCTTTCATGGATAACCTCCTGAAATTGTTTGATTTTTAATAGGAATGTGCCGAACGCAGCGAGAGCTATTCTGCTCTTTTCATAATAAATGCAAGATAATTTTTTAAAAATCGACAAGTGCAGTATTTTATTGATAAATTTATGCAATAGACCCTGCGGTTTTTTGACAGTAATCTTGCAATTCATAAATTACAGGGAATAATGTCCCGCAAATGCGCTTGTGTTGTTCCGGTAAGCAGGAGGCTCGATTGAAAAAATATTTAAAAAAAGTCCTTTTTTTCCTTGTTTTTTTCTCCTTTTTTTCACTTTCCGCTGCTGAAAAGCCGGAAGATTTCCAGTTCGTGAAGAAGGTTACGGACGGAACTTTGAACTATTCGACGTTCGAGCTTTCAATTACGGGAAACGGGATTCCGGAAACTAATGTCACCAACCTCAATTCCGCGCGTATCACGGCTGAAAAGGCTGCTGCTGCGAATGCAAGGCTGAAAACGGTGAAGATCCTTTCTTCGCTCGTTCTTTCGGGCAAAATCACGGTCAAGGCTTATTTCGACGGGAAAAACCAGCCCGATTTTGTCGAGCGCCTTGTCAATGCGGCCGATTTCAAGGAAGTCACTTACGAAAGATTCTATTCGAACTCCTCTGTTGATGTTACTTACAAAGTCGATGTTTCGGGATATATCAGAAAGATCGCGGAAGCGGCAGGGGAAGGGGTTCTTCCCGCAGAAGAAAAGGCTGAAACTGCTTCCGACGAGAGCGCGAAAACGAAGTCTGTTCTTCTCATAAACGTGAAAAAGATCGAGCCTGCGCTTCTGATTTCAGTCGTGGATGAAAAAGGGGAGAAGATCTACGACATTTCAGTCGCCGGAAGCGGCAGGAAAAGCCCGTCATCGGTTTTCTTCGCCAAAAAGAAAGCCACGTATCTCCTTGAAAAAGCTGGGCTTTCCGGTGAAACCATTTCAGTAAACGCATTTAAAATCACCGAGTCGAAAATCGTCATAAAAAACAGCGATGCCGAAAAGATCAGAGCCGAAATCAAAAAAGAGTGCTTCAGCGAAGGCAGGATCGTCATCGTTTCGGCGGAATAGACCGCTAAATTAGTCAGGAAATCCGACGGCTGCTCGATGCTGTTCATCTAAAAATTTCTTTTTTATAATCTCTGCCACATAGTCTGAAAAAGCCTGAATTTTGCGCTCAGCTGTAATTCTGGCAGAAAAAAATTTGCGCTCAGCTGTAATCTAGACAAAAAAAATTTTGCGCTCAGCGGTGTTTTCTTGAAAAATTGCAATAAAAAAATCAGAAAAGCACTATCAAGTGACTACGGTTGTGGAAAACATCAGAAAGGAAAAGACTTTCGAACTGCTGGAAACGCTTTATGAAAGCAAGATAGTCAATATAGCGTACCATTCTTCTGATCCGAATGCCGGCCTTGCTTTGAGTCGGGAAAGTTCGCGTTTCAAAATGTTTACGGGTGATACCGGACTTTTTGTGACTCTGGCTTTCTGGGATAAGGATTTTACCGAAAATATCATCTATCAGAAGCTGCTTTCAGACAAACTTGAAGCCAATTTAGGCTACATTTATGAAAATGCCGTCGCGCAGATGCTCCGGGCTTCGGGTTATGAGCTTTACTACTACACTTTTCCGGCATCAGGCAACCACAGTTATGAAGTTGATTTTCTTTTGTCGAAAGGGAACAAGCTGGTTCCTGTCGAAGTCAAATCTTCCGGATATAGAACACATAAATCTCTGGATGCTTTCTGTGAAAAGTTTTCTTCACGCGTATCTGAAAGGATACTGCTCTATACGAAAGATTTTCAGAAAGACGGTCAAACCACATGCCTTCCCATTTACATGACTCCTTTTTTGTGATTGAAAAAGAATAATAGCTAAATCCGACGGCTGTTCGATGCTGTTTATCTAAAAATTTCTTTTTCTGGTTTGTTTTTTTAACTTTACCGGCATTTTTGCGATTTATGCAGATATTTATTGAAAAAAAATGTTGCAAAAAGTCCTAGTCCATGTAGATAAAAAAAGAGTGTTCTTTCTAAATTGAGCAAAAGTTTGCAAACATTGAAAAAGGGGGAACGGTAAACTTCCAGATCGGACCCGTTCCGGCATACCTTTCATTCGGGATGGTTTTCAGAGCAGGATTGCGTTACGGAGTTGATTATAACGCAGCATGGTTCCGCGGCCTTACAATGGGAGCATCGGCAGGGCCTTATCTTGTTGTCGGTGCATATCTTGAAGCCGGGATCGGGTTTGACTATTCCTGGATATCCTTTAAAATCGGTGTCGGCGGTTCGATTGATGTTTTTGAGTTTTATGCACCCCTCAAAGTTCAGGGACTGCTGAAACCTGCAATGGATTTAAATGGTTTGAACATGAAATTTTATCTGACAACGAGTCTTGAACCCGAGATATATCTGCTTGCAGGAAAGATTTATGTCAAAGCCTCCGGTAAAATCGGCATAGATCCCTTTGCCGCCGGAAATGCACCGGACAAGGATTCCGACTCTTTTGACACAGGCGGTTCGCCCACTATTTTCAGGGTCATAATTTGTGACCTTAAACAGATTTCGAAATAAATTCGAGAGCTTTTTCTTCTAAAAGCAGGAAATCATTGCAGCGTTCGGCAAGAGGTGTGGAGTCACCTTTTTCTATCTTATATTCATAAAGTTTTCCGGCGTTTTCACATATTTTATCTTCGATGGATGCAATAACACGGTATTCCCGCTGCAAAAGAGCTTTATATTTTTGATCTTTAACCTTTTTGATATCAAAATTTACTATCTGTGACGGCGGAACTGGAAACATGTTATTCAGGTTTATAACTGCAAGATGCTTTATTTTTATCAAATCCAAGCATTCATTCATGTATCTGTGCTTTGCCTTGAACGAAGAAAGCGGGGCAAAATATTTTTGATCGTGCACTTCAAGCACTATTCCGATGTATTTTCGTTCGTTCTGCTGTCCAGATTTTTTGTTGTGGAATAAGTGAGGAATAAAAGAAGCGAGATAATCTATATAGCTCGTGTTGATCTCATATATTCTCAAATTTCCCATCACAACTTCATAAAAAAAGCGACCCGATTGCTCGGGCCGCCTTTCACGTTTACATTCTTGATCAAGACCAAGAGTAGTCACGTATAAATACTCTTCAGGGTAGAGCGTTACCACTGTGCGAAATATTAGTCATTTATTTTAAAAAGTCAAATTATTTTTTGGTTTTTATTTCATCGATTTTTGCAGATATAATGATCAAGCATTTCTGGACAGAAAAATCCTCCCCCAAAGCAAGCTCTCCTAAAACAAAGGTTAATCTATTTACACTTCAACCTCTGTCCAGTTTTGTTGTACCGCTATAGTTTTTCTTTTAGAAAAATTTCGGGGAATTGCACAAAATTGCCAAAAAAATTTCGGGGGATTAAAATGTGCTCAGTTTAAGTGACGAAAACAACTGGATATTTTGGCTAAGTGCAGAAATGTTCGTTTTACATGACGATGTTGTTGTAGTTGCCTTTTTCTTGATTTTCCTTAAAATTATTCGATTTTTTTGATTGACGGAGACCGCGAAATGAAAAAATATTTCCTTCTTTTTGCACTGATTTTGATTTTTTCGGTTTTCGGCTGCCAGAAAAATGACAAAAAAGGCTGCGAACCTAATCCTTGTGAAGTTAAGGAACATTCAACAGGAGTCTGCGAAGAAGACGGCTGGGGTGGCCAATATTATATCTGCGAATGCGAGGAAAATTATTTCTGGGATCCGCGCAAAGCCGAAAAAAAATGCGTAGATCCGTGTGAAGGCGACCCCTGCAGCATCTCCGGTTCGACAGGCGTCTGCACAGCGTCGGGCTACAATGAATACGAGTGCGAATGCGAATATGGATTCGTCTGGGAAGATGAGGAATTGAAATGCATTGATCTGTGCGATCCCAATCCGTGCGATGACAAGGAACATTCGACAGGCGTTTGTGAAAAAAAAGACGGACGTTATGTCTGTGAATGCGAGAAAAATTATTTCTGGGTCTCATGTAGCGACTTGCTGTACTGCAACGAGTGCGTCAACCCGTGTCTCCCGAACAAGTACGAATCCAATCCGTGCGGAAATCCGGAGACTTTAAAAGAATGTATCCCCAAATCGGGAAAAAAATATACCTGTGTCTGTAAAGACGGATTCCGTTGGAACGGAGTAGAGTGCGTTGAACTTAACGAATGCAGTCCCGGAGATTCTGTTCCGTGCAAGGATTCCTCAACTGGACTTCTCTGGTCGACAAAAATATCTGACTACGGAATGCTGAAACAATGCGGCAACTTCTCCGAAGGGCATTTCTCCAACTGGGAAACTCCTTCGATCGATCAGCTTCGGACACTGATCCGGAACTGTCCGGACACAGAAACAGGGGGAACATGCGAAGTCAGTGATGAGTGCATTGAAGAAAGCTGTTATGCTGAAAACTGCAAAGGCTGCAGCCCTGACAACAGCGGCAAATACAGCATAATAGGTGACTACCAGCAGTTTTTGTCAAAATCGACATACAATTCTGAATCATCATGCTTCTGGGCGGTAAACTTCATTAGCGGGGCAATCGAAACCGTCTGTGCTGACGGCACTCCGAAAAATGTCCGCTGCACAAGATGTCTTGAAGACGACCATGAGTGGAACGGGACCAAATGCGTCAAAAAACCGTAGAAACGGCAAAGAGTGCGTTCCGGATTAAGCATCTGAAATTGCTTTTTCGTGATTTTAAGTCTTTGACTTTTTCTTGATTTTCCTTAAAATTACTCTGTTTTTTGGGACTTCACTGCTCGATCCATCTCCGCAACAAAATAACTCCGCCGTATAGCGGCAAATTCTTGACAAAAGCACACGATTTTTAATAAAAAAGTGCCGAACGCGGTTTTTTGAGGTGATATGTCTAAAACAGCTTTTGTTTTTCCCGGCCAGGGTGCGCAGTATGCCGGAATGGGGCGGGAATTCGTAAATAATTTCAAAGTTTTTTCCGAAGTTTTCGAAGAGGCTTCGGCACGGCTCGGTTTCGATCTGCTGAAAACTGTGACTGAAGGAACTGACGAGGAACTTATGCAGACAGAAGTGACCCAGCCGGCGATACTTACGGTTTCAAAGGCGATCCTCGAAGTCGTAAAGCAGGAATTCGGCATAGGCAGCGATTTTACGGCGGGGCTAAGTCTTGGTGAATACACGGCGCTCGTTCATGCCGGAGCTTTGAATTTTGCAGATGCGGTCGCTCTGGCGAAAGAGCGCGGGAAGATCATGCAGGAGGCAGTCCCGGCAGGTGTCGGTGCCATGGCTCCGATAGTCGGTCTGACCTACGATGAAGTTGCCGGATTTATTAAAGAAATCAAAGACCTTGGAGTAGTAGAGATCTCAAATTTCAATTCTCCGGCGCAGGTCGTAGTTTCGGGAAACACTGAAGCAGTACAAGCGGCTGTAGAATTTATAAAGAAAAATTCAAAAACGAGAGTCCGAGCGGTCTTCCTTCCCGTGAGCGCTCCTTTCCACACTTCGATGCTTAAAGACGCTTCAGAAAAATTTGCTGAAGTTATCAGAAATGTTGAGGTCTCGCCGATGGATCAGCCTGTTCTGTCAAACGTTACGGGTCTGCCTTACACTGATAAAACGGAAATAAAGCCGGCGCTCGTAAAACAGTTTTACAGCACGGTCCTCTGGAAACCGTCAGTCGATTTCATGCTTGAGAACGGAGTCACCGATTTTGTTGAGATCGGCCCCGGAACATCGCTTTCAGGACTCATCCGAAAGACCGCAGCCGCGATGGAAAAAGAAGTCAGGATCCAGAACGTTGAAAATATGGAAACTTTTAATAACTTGAAATTTTAGGAGAAAGTCATGTATTTCGAAAAAATCGCCGACATCGTAAGACATCATCTCGCTCTTGATGAAAGTATCGAAATAACTCCGGCATCATCACTTAAGGAAATGAAGATCGATTCGCTGGATGTCGTTGAGATAATAATGAAGATCGAAGATGCCTTCGAGATCGAGATCCCTGATGAAAAACTCCCTGATTTCCATAACTTAGGCGATCTCGCGAACTATATCAAATCGGTAAAAGAGTCTTAGTTCATGCTTAAAAGAGTCGCTGTCACCGGTCTTGGATGCGTAACCCCTTTCGGAATCGGGCGGCACGCGCTTTTTGACGCTCTGTCAGCCGGAAGATCGGCAGTCTCTCTTGTTTCTTCATTCGACACATCGGAATTTAAAACGAAAATAGCGGCTGAAATAAAAGATTTCGACCCCGATCCCTATTTTCCGAAAAGCGAGACGCGCAGGATGGACAGATTTACGCAGTTTGCCGCAGTCGCCGCAAAAGATGCGCTTATTGATTCGGGTCTCGATCTTGAAAAAACAGATAAAAGCCGCTTCGGAATAGTTTTAGGAAGCGGTTTCGGCGGGATAGCGACAACTCTTGAGCAGCACAAAAACCTGCTTGAACGCGGTGCAAAGAGAGTTTCGCCGATGTGCGTCCCGATGATGATCCCGAACATGGCGGCTGGAAATCTTGCGATACTTTTCGGTCTTCGCGGCCCCAACGAAACTCTCTGCACGGCATGCGCCTCATCTTCCCACGCAATAGCTGCGGCTTTCAGGATGATACAAAGCGGAAAGGCAGACCTTATGATCTGCGGCGGAAGCGAAGCTCCGGTAAATCCACTGATTTTAGCGGCGTTTTCCTCGATGAACGCCCTTTCAAAGCGCAACGGCGAGCCTGAAAAAGCGTCTCGGCCTTTTGACAAAGAGCGCGACGGATTCGTTCTGGGTGAGGGTGCAGGAATACTCGTTCTTGAAAGTTTCGAGCATGCAAAGGCTAGAAAAGCCGCTATTTATGCAGAGATCGCAGGTGCCGGAAGTTCGGCGGACGCATTTCACATAACTTCGCCCGATCCTGACGGCTTGGGAGCTGCAAGCGCGATGAGAGCTGCTTTGGCAGATGCCGGGATAACGCCCGACAAGATCAGTGCTGTTACCGCCCACGGAACCGGAACAGTTGCGAACGATCCGACAGAAACAAAGGCTTTAAAGTCTGTTTTCTGGGAGCACGCTTACAAAATCCCGGTAAATTCAATAAAGTCTATGCTCGGTCACGCTCTCGGCGCTGCTGCGGCGCTTGAGGCTGTTGCGGCTGTTTCTTCGATGATGAGCGGGCTGATACCGCCGACGATAAACCTTGATTCGCCCGATCCGGAATGTGATCTTGACTATGTTCCGAACGTTGCGCGCAAAGCCGCGTTGAAATACGTCATGACCGATTCATTCGGCTTCGGCGGACAAAATTCCGTTTTGATATTTAGATCTTTAAGAAGTTAGGAGGTGCAATATGAAAAAAACATCGCTTTTTCTTTTTTTGGTTTCTTTTTTCCTTTTGACAGCGTGCGAGAACAGTGTTGCGCCTGATTGTTCTCAGGAGAGTGTGAACAGACACGCTTTCGCATATCTCAAGGAGTGGTATCTGTGGTATGAGCACCTTCCCGTGGTGGATCCGGCCGGTTTCGAGTCACTCGACAAAATGATCGCGGCCGTAAAATACCGCGAAGGCGACAAGCTCATCGACCGCTTTTCATACTCGGTCAAAAAGACCGAACACGATGATTACTATGCCGGAAAGCGTTACGGTATGGGTATGTCGATGATGCGTGACGAAAACAGCCGCGTTTTTATCTCGCTTGTCTATCCTGAAAGTCCGGCCGGCGTTGCGGGGCTCAAACGCGGTCAGCAGATCCTTGCCCTGAACGGCGTGACTGTCGAAGAACTGGACGAGAACGGAACTTACAACAAAGAACACCGCGGGGAAGCCGGTTTTGAGGAAAAGACCGACTGGAACAATGTCTATAATGCCGAAAATAAAGGCGAGGCTGTTGTTTTCAAGGTCCTTGAGGAGGGTGAGGAGCTTGAAACGACGGTAATTCTTGACGACTACATCGGAAAATCGGTGCTTGCATACAAAGTTCTGGAAAATGACGGCGTGAAGACGGGATACCTTCACTTCAAATCCTTCATAAACTCTTCTGAGGATGAGCTGAACGAAGTTTTCGCCCACTTTAAAGAGGAGAACATCGAGCAGCTTGTCCTTGATCTGCGCTACAACGGCGGCGGACTCGTGAAGATCGCGCACCAGCTCGTCAACCTTATTGTGGGAGAGAAGGCGAAAGGTGAGGATGTTATAAAACTGCTCTACAACAATAAGCATCCTGAGCAGAACACCTCATATAAAGGCAACGTGCTTAAAAATTCACTTTCGGGAATGGAAAAAGTCGCGGTCATTGTCTCGTCAGGCACGGCAAGCGCTTCAGAAATGGTGATAAATTCGATAACTCCTTATGTCAAAGAAGTCGCTCTTATCGGCGAAACGACTTACGGAAAACCTGTCGGGATGAATTCAAGGGATATCTGCGACCAGACGATCGTCCCGATCACGTTCAAATACGCCAATTCGCAGGATTACGGTGATTTCTTTCTGGGGATGGAAGCCGACTGCTCTGCTGAAGACGACTTCAAGCACGATTTCGGAGACGAAAGGGAAGGGGAGCTCGCTGTTTCGCTTTACCGTCTTTCAAGCGGAAAGTGCCCGTCGGATGCGGCTGTGAAGAGCCTGCAGAAGAGAAGACCCATTGAAGAACTCATTCCGCTCGAACTCAAGGGAATGGGAAAGATCGATTACAGTTTTTAGTGCCGCGCTCTATTTTTATTCGTGATATCGTGATAACGTTATGATGTAATTAACGACAGCGCGGCAGAGAAAAAGATCATTTCAGATCGGGATTCTGTTTCAAAACCTCAGGATCGACTTCGTAGATGTTGAAATAGGGAGTTTTGTGTTTCAATGTCATCCCTTTGGGCGGTTTCCTTCTGATCTTCGCCAGTTCTTCTCTGGATATTTTGAAACGCGAGGCGCTTGAATTCATTTTGTGGAGAATGAGGAAGACGCCCGGTTTTTTGATCTGTTTGAGTGAAGTGATGAATTTATAGTTGCGGTTCGTGTAGCCGGAATAGTAGTTTATGCGATAGTCAATGTTCCTGTCGGCAAGGTATATCGTTGTGTCCGGATAGTTCGAAAGGAGAACGGACATCGATTCTTTCTGCTCGCCGCGCACTCTTTTGTAGAAGGCGCTGTTGTCAAGAGAGTAGTAGATGTTGCTTATGAAGATCGTCAGAAATAAGGCGGAAGCCAGAACTGCCACGGTCTTTTTTCCGGTCTTTGCGAGATCTGTAAGAAGTATCGCGCAGATCGTGCAGAGCGGAAGGACGAAAATTATGGTGTAGCGGTTGTTTCTGATGAGTGTCGTGTAGGGCGACAGACTTGTCGGTGCGAACGACATGAAAAGAAAGTAGGAGAGGAACCAGATGAAAAACAAGACTTCTTTTCCCTGTTTTTTCAGGCACATCTTCACGATGCATGCAAGAAGTGCTATAGCGGTGAAGTATCCGCCGAATCCGAATGTTCTCCAGCGGGCGAAGTTGCCGGAAGTGAAAACGGTCCTTATGTAGAAAAAGAGGTCTTTCGGATCGACATCTGTCATTCTGTTCTGATATTCGACAACTTTTTTGCTGAGATCGAAAACGTGAAAAAAGTTGTTGTGGACTTTGAGATAGACGAGACCCTGGAATATTGCCGGAACGAGAGAAACAAGCGCGGCGCAGCCGACCCAGAGGATCGTCTTTTTGTTGAATCCTTTTTTATACCACACGTAAATCGAGACTAAGAGCGCGATAAAAAGCCCTGTCGTTCTTGCGAAAAAGATCCAGCCTATTGCGAATCCGCCGAGTATGAACCAGCCTGTCTTTTCGGTCTTTGCCCCTCTTTGAAATGAATAAACGGTGAGGAGCGTGAAAAATTCAAGCGGAGCCGCGACCTGGAGAAAGTTCGCGAAAATGACGACTATCGGATATGTCGTGTAGAACAAAGTCGTGATGACAGCCGTGGCTCTGTCGGTCTCCGCCTCTACGATCTTATAGGCAAACCAGACGCTTGAAACGCTGTAAACGAATGTCGGGATCAGCGATGTGTAGTCGTTTATGCCGAAGATTTTGTAAAGAAGTGCGGCGGGAGCGAAAACGACCCAGCGGACATCGAAAATGAAGTTTGCGGTAAAGTTGCCGTTTGCGAATCTGTTTGCCAGGGAACTGTAAGGAAAGTCGTCTCCCTGTGCTATTCCCATGAAGTTGATCATCCTGAATATGAGAGAGAAAATCATAAGGAGATATACAGGATCAAAGGGCAGATTTTTAAATTTTTTATTGATATTGTCCCAAAACATTGCGCCTCCGCGTAAAAACTGACCGCGAGTTTACTTTTTATTCCGGCGATTGCAAATCCTAAGAATTTTCAAACAGGAATTTGTCGGAAAACAGATCCTTTCCGTATCCGGCGAAGTTGTTTCTGAGGAAAGTGAGCCCTTTGTCGACGCTTTCAAGCTGCGACGCGCGGTGAAGGTCAGTCCCGAGATTGTCGATGATTCCTTTTTCGAGAAAGCGGATGACCTGCTTTTTCTTGGGGTGGAATGAGGCTTTCGCCAAAGTTCTGACAGATGACTGGAAAAAAACTTTGTATTTTTTCTTCAGTTCAAGCCAGAATTCGTCGTCTTTCAGGTATCTTTCGATATGTGCCAGAAGCGGGATGAAACCGGATGCGTTAAGGGAAAAAACAGATCTCTCGATCTCGCTTTTGCCGACAAACGGTGAGAATTCGACCATTATCACTTTGTAACCGTTGCTTGTGCGTGAAAACTCACGGTGATCGGAAAGTTCCTTTATTTTCGGGATATTGCACATATATTCGAAGCTGAAACGCCTCACCATCGTCTTTTTGAGAGCGGCGATCCTCCCCATGACGATATTCGGATCGGGGTTGAAAAGAGAGTGGAACTTGTGCGGGGTGGGGACTATCTCGATGTAGCCAAGAGATGACATCCCTTTAATTATTTCAAGGGTCTCAGAAACTTCTTCGGGGCCGTCGTCCAGCCCCGGAAGAAGATGTGAATGAAGGTCGATCATTGATGTGAAAAACTATTTTTTCGAATTTTTCTCTGCAAATTCCCAGCCTGCATTGATAGCTGCGAGGTTTGCTTTGACTATTTCTTCGCCTTTGCTTCCGAAAATGACTTCGACACCTTTTCTGATGATGTTGATGTCAAGACCGGTGAAAAGGCTTGCAGCGCCTGCGATGACCATGTTCATGCCGCGTGCGTTGTTGACTTCCTTTGCGATTCCGTCGCCGTCTATCGCGATGCAGCGGGGCTGTTTTTTGAGCTCAGCCATAAGTTCGTCGACATTCGGATAGTTGTCGATATTGATGAAAGGATTCGTGTTTGTTACGATCCAGCCTGTTTCCGGGTTAAGCCACGGAAGGTAGCGGAGCGATTCCATCGGTTCTACGCTGATGATGATGTCTGCTTTTCCCATCGGAACGAGGTCGCTCCAGATCGGTTTGTCGGAAATTCTGAAGTGGCTCTGAACGTCGCCGCCGCGCTGGCTCATGCCGTGGACTTCGGCCTGTTTGAGGTAAAGACCGCTTTCAACTGCGGCATAACCGAAGATCTGTGCGATCGAAAGAATGCCCTGACCGCCTACACCTGCAAGAATCATATCACATTTCATAAGAGCACCTCCTTACTTCTTTGCCGCTTTGGTTTTTCTTCTTAAAGTCTGCATGCATTCTCTCTGCGGAATGATGACAGAAACGCCGTTGTATTCGATCTCTTCGGTGATGACTTTGACCATTTCCTCGTGGTTTGCCTTGTTCGGAACGACTACGCGGATGTGGTTTTCGTCAACGCCCAAGCCTTTTACTATCTGGTAAAGTCTTCCTTCAGCGTGCGATTTCTGGCCGCCCGTCATACCGGTGGTCGAGTTGTCGCTGATGAAAACTACGATGTTGGCCTTGTCGATGACTGCATCGAGAAGACCCGTCATGCCGCTGTGGGTGAAGGTCGAGTCGCCGATCACAGCGCAAGCCGGGAACATTCCTGCGTCAGCAGCACCTTTTGCCATCGTGATGCTTGCTCCCATGTCGACGCAGCTGTTTACAGCCTGGAAAGGCGGAAGTGCGCCGAGCGTGTAGCAGCCGATATCTCCGAAAAGGTGACCGTCGCCGTATTTGTCCTTGACCGCTTCGACGTAAGCCGCGTAGAAGTCAGCGTGGCTGCAGCCGGGGCAGAGTTTCGGAGGTCTTCCTGCAACGAGAGCGGGAACATCTTTTCCGATCGTTTCTTTAAGGCCGAGAGCAGCTGCGATGAGGTTCGGGTTGAGTTCGCCGTCACGCGGAAGTTCGCCTGACATTCTGCCGAGAACTTTGACGTCCTTGTCGAGAAGGCCGCGGAGAGCTTCTTCGACCATCGGCATGCCTTCTTCGAGAACGAGGACTTTCTCACATTCCGAAGCGAGACGCGCGATGAGTTTTTTCGGAGCCGGATACTGGCAGACTTTGACTACCGGATAAGGACATACGCCGTCGAAATTTTCCATGAGGTAGTTGAAAGCAAGTCCGCATGCGATGATGCCGAGCGACTTGTCGGCAGCGTCGATGTATGCGTTCCATTTGGAGTTCTCAGACTCTTCCATGAACTTTTTCTGGTTTTCAAGAGTCCTTCTGTAGCTCTTTTTAGCAAGTGCCGGAAGAAGGACGAACTGGCGTTTGTTTTCCGGAAGCTTGAGCTCGTTCGGAGCGATCGGATCTCTGAGTTCAACGCCGGAACGGGAGTGCGAAAGACGTGTCGTGACACGCATAAGGACCGGAGTTTTGTATTTTTCGGAAAGTTCGTAGCCGTCGAAGACCATGTCGTAAGCTTCCTGCTGGTTCGAAGGTTCGAATATCGGAAGAAGAGCGAATTTCGCGAGGATCCTCGAATCCTGCTCGTCCTGAGACGAGTGCATGCTCGGATCGTCAGCGACCGTTACGATGCAGCCGCCGTTTGCGCCTGTTACGCCTGAGTTTACGAAAGGATCCATTGCGACGTTGAGGCCGACATGCTTCATCATAGCCATGCTTCTTTTGCCTGCATAGCTCATTCCGAGTGCGCCCTCGACTGCGGTCTTTTCATTTGCCGACCACGTTCTGTGGACGTTTCTTTCAGCCGCGGCTTTGGAAGCCTGAGCATACTCCATAATTTCTGTGGAAGGGGTTCCGGGATAAGCGTAAAATCCGGAAATACCGGCATCAAGTGCCGCCTGGGCGATAGCTTCATCGCCTAAAATCATCATTTTCTTCTTAGTCACGATAACCTCCAGAATATCAAAAAATAAGCCAAAAACTTAAATCAGCTTAAAAACGCGGGGCACTCTAACATTTTGAAATAGCAATGGTCAAATTTTTTTCAGTTTCTTATGCAGATAACGCTGTAGGCTAAGTTTGCGGCGCAGTCCGAACACTCTTTCCTTCCGGAATATATTTCTCCGTTAAGATTTATTTTAACGGCATAGGATCGACCAAAATTATCTGTTGTTGATGAGATAAATTCGTTCTTAAAATAGAAAAATTCCGAAACAGGGGAGTATTCGCCAAAATAGACGAGCGATGAAAGTTCATTCTTGTTCGGCAGTCTCCAGTCATCGTGACCCGCATAAGTCAAGTCTTCGCAGAGTGCAAGAGCCTTAGCCCAGTTGTCGATCTTTGTGTTGGATGTGATGAGGGGCTGCCATATATGTCCTGTTGTCGAATCCGTGATAACTGTGTCTCCGTTTATTGTTGATGATGTCAGTTTCGCAAGAGGAAGTTTTCTGCCGCGGACGCATACAGTGTCATAAATGTTACTTTTATAGGCATAGTACCTCGGAAACCCGTCTCTGGAGTCGAAAGTCAAAGCTTTTTCCGGATCTTTCATGTCTGTTACAGATGTCCATAGCAAGTAGCTTGATAAAGAAATGCCGGTGGAAGATATAGAGTTTTCATATTCGTGTATCGTCATGATCTCATGAGGTGCCGGAAGACGCCAGTCGTTTTTGCCTGCATACTCAAGTTCGTCGCAGTAGATCCATGCCTCGTTCCATGTGAAATCAATCGGATGGATATCCTGCTGCCACTCAAGCCCGGTGTTGTTATCGACCACAATATTCTGGTTTGCGACCTTTTTGACAGTAAAATTCTGCTCCGAGCATGTCTTTCCCGCATACTGTGCGTCCTGACCGTAAAAATCATTGTTTTCAGCCGGACAGTTTATCTCTCCTTCGCTGTCGTAACATTTTTTCTGTCCGGTGCAGATATTCCCGAGTGTCAGAGTTCCGGTTGCGAAAGTGTCGCATTTTCCGTTGTTCCAGGTGTATCCGTCAAGGCAGCCGCAGTAGTAAATATCAGAACTCAGTGCATGACATGTCGTTTGATCGGAATGTGCTATTCCCGCGCACGGGTCGTCATCGCACGGGTTCATGCACTTTGAACCGTCCCAGAAAAAGCCTTCAAGACACTCGCATTCATGTTCAGTTTCTGTTTCGGGAATGCAGAGACCTGTCGAATTCTCTATTTCGCAAAGTTCTTCACTGCAGGGATCTTCAAGACACTCAAGACCGCGTAGGAAGTATGCTTCAGGGCAGATTTCGGAGCGGACACAGGTGACATAATTGTCGAGGTGTGAATATTCTTTCATGATATGACCGATATACCCTATGGAAAAATCGACTTCGGAGGCATAATTCGTCCCGAAGTGGTTTCCGCCTATAGCGTTGATGGAAAGTGTGGATGAAAAGAATGAGTCGAATTTGGAGAAAGGTTCAGAATAGTTTTCAAGCATGAACGGCAGATTTGACGCAGGTTCTTTTATGCTGTAGTCGATAAGCGAGGCGAGTTCGTTTCTGTTTGGAAGTCTCCAGTCGCTGAAACCGGCGTAATTCAGTTTTTCGCAGTACGCCAAAGCATGTCCCCATCCCTGTTTCATAGTGAAAGTGTTCTGCCACATCAGTCCGGTCGTTTTGTCTGTCACGACTTTCTCCCCGTTGATTTCGGATGTTTCGAATTCTGAGGAAGGCAGCCCTTCGCCGCGGACACACCAGAAAAGAGATGTGTATATTGCATCGAGAGCGTCTGTATAGTTGGCTCTTAAACTTGACTGCCACGCAACTTTTGTGTCGGAGGGATAGATCGTTGAAGACCACGCATAAGTTGTGCCCTCAAACAGATTCGGAAAATAAAAGGGGTAGTGATATAGGAAGTATTCGTTGCTGGTCATAATTGAAATCAATTCCTGAATTGAAGGGAGCCGCCAGTCGTCGTAACCTGCGTAAACGAGGTTTTCGCAGTAATCAAGAGCCTCTTCCTGCGAGCCTTCCTCTGAAGTTAAGCCCTGCCAGATGAGGTTCGTGTTCGCGCTTACCACAACAGGTTCTTCTGGAACAGTGTAGTCTATTTTCAGATCTATCGGAGAGCAGGTGCCGATGCCGGCATACTGAGGATCCTGACCGAAAAAGCTTTCACCTAATGCCGGGCAGTCAATTGTTCCGGAATCGTCGTAGCAGAGGCTCTGCCCGGTGCAGATGTTGCCAAATCCCGGTTTTTGTGTAGTGCAGCCGCGTTTTTTGCCCCACCAGTAATAGTTTTCATCGCATTCACAGGTGTACATATCTACTCCGACAGAGAAGCAGCGTCCTGATGAGTGCTCAATTCCAGCGCAAGGATCCGGTTTGCACGGGTTTACGCATTTTGAATCGTTCCAGAAGTAACCGTCGTCACATGTAAAAAGACAGTCTTCCGATTTTGGAGTGTAAACATAGCTGCCTTCGTTTGACGGTCTCCAGCCATGCCAGTCCCAGGTCTGTTCTACGGTCGAAGCTGTGCTCCAGTGAGCGTTTTCGGGAAGATTCTCGCAGTCCACGATTCTGGTGTCTCCTTTGCAGCGGTCGTCTTCCCAAGTGTAGTTGGTGCTGCATCCGCAGTAATATGAGTCGCCGTCAGGGAAACATTCGCCGGTGGATCCGGAAAGATGTGCGCACGGATTTTTTTTGCAGGGATCATTGGTGTCAACGGTGTCGTAGTCGTCATCCGTGGCTGAAATTTCATCTTCATCACTCTCTGGATCAGGGGTACCGTTGTCTGAAATATCGTCATCAACGGTGTCGTTGTCATTTAAAGATTCATCGGGGTTATCGGATACATGTTTTTGGGAACAGCCGGAATTTGTCATGATGAAAAGTGAACATAAAATAAAAAGCAGACAGACTTTTTTCATAATCGCACCTCTAATAATAAAATAGAAACGACCTCTTAATAATTTATCACATTTAAGTCATGGTCAAATTTTTTCTGCTGTCGGGTGTGAAATGGAGAAAATGCCGGATTTTTCTTGTTTTTTTATATGAAATTTTAATAATTGATGAGGTTTTTATAAAAAGGAGAGGCTCATGAAACGTGTTTTTTGCCTGATTATGGTTTTTGCCGCGGTTTTTGCTGTTTCGTGCAGCAAAAAGAAGTCGCACGACTATGAGGAGCGTGTCTCGAAAGAGATCAAGGCGGAAGAGGGCGGAACGGTAGAAAGTTCCGACGGAAAGACATCGGTGGAAGTTCCTGCCGGCGCACTGGAGGGGGATACGACGATCACGATGACGGTGTACGACGCGGAAGGATATTCCGATGAAAACGGAAAGATCGTGAGCAAGGTAGTTGAATTCGAGCCCTCCGGAACCATCTTCAAAAAGCCTGTAATAATAACGATAGCGGCTGACGAAAAGATCGAAAAAAAGACGATCTCCGCTGCGGTATACAACGAATCAGAAAAGAAATGGAGCTACAGTCAGGGATTCTATCTGATCCTCGACAAAGAAGACGGCGGCGATCCGATCATGCAGACGACCGACGGCAAAGATGTCGTTCTCGATAACGGAAATCTGACGACGGCCGGTGGAGACCCGATAATGATGACGAATGCCGGCGGTGATCCGATAATGACGAATGCAGCCGGGGACCCGATAATGATGAGTGCGGCGGGAGATCCGATCATGCTTGTATCGAAGGATGCAGCAGGAGACCCGATAATGACGAATGCTGCGGGAGATCCGATCATGACTTCGGCTGCCGGAGATCCCATCATGAAGGCGGCGGCCGGAGACCCGATAATGATGACGACTGGTCACTTCACTACTTTTACCTTGATCGCATTTGATCCGAGAAAAGGCGAAGCTGCTGAACCGGCCGATGACGGCGATACAGATACGACAGAACCTGATGACGACGAGCCAATTGATGACGGCGATACCGAAACAGCTGAACCTGACGGTGACACGGAATCTGATGATGACGAAATTCCCGATGAAACGGAAGACGAAGACATTATCATTCCCGAACCTGAACTTGTTTATTCTAAAGTTTTGTGCACAAATTCGGCAATCTGTATAAACGATGAGGAAAAACAGCAGATTTTATGCCCGAAAGAGGGAGAAGATTTTTACGGTCAGGATGCGCAGTATGCGGCGAGAAAAGGGTGTGTGGCGCATCACAGCTACACCGACATTCCCAACCCTGACGATGCCGAAAATACTTTTATCAAGGACAATGCGACCGGTTTGACCTGGTGGTTCACCGGTTCATATGGCACTTTTGCCGAATTGCAGAATGGCTGCAGTATTTCTTACGGCGGGATCGACGACTGGCGTCTTCCGACTCCGAAAGAAATTCTGACACTTGCTGATCACGGAAGGATTTACGGTGCTGCATCAGATCCTTATTATATCTACTGGATGCAGGGAGTTGAAGAGGGCAGCGAGGACGAAGTCGCGGCGCATACTTCAATTGAATCTTACCAGTACTTTCCTTATATTGGCAGAGTAAGCTACTTCGGATACATAGAGGCTTTACTTATTTGTGTGAGCGGCGATGAATACGGAAAAATAAATCCGGAAAACTACATAGAAAACGGTGATGGAACAGTTTTTGATTCAAGCACCAATCTGCTTTGGCAGAAAAATTTTGTTAAGAAAGAAACCTGGAAGGAGGCTCTTGCATACTGCGAAAACCTTGAATATGCAGGGTTTGACGACTGGAGGCTTCCCAATAAAAACGAACTGGTGACGCTTATCGACTATTCAAAAGCAGACGAAGAGGTCGTTTCATCGTTCCCGGGATTTAAGAGGGAAGAGTTTTTCTTGTGGAGTTCGACTACGACAGCAACACAATATGATCCGGTATGGTCTATAGAGCCGTACGGTCACGTGTTGCTGATGGGCAAGGGTGATTACTGGGAGCCTGGTTCAGTCCGTTGCGTAAGGAGCGATCTCACTGAAAAGACAGAAATCCCCGATTGCGACGAAACCGGTACAGGACCTTGCAGAGATGCGAACGGAACGATCTGGTCGTCAGTGCTGTATCCAGAAATTTTTGCAGGTTATCCGTACTTCTATTATTGGGAGTCTGATTCTACAATCGGTGTTTCCGTACTTCCGGAAATGTGCCGTTATCTGAACGAAAGCGGTTCAAATAAATGGAGGATGCCCACAATAGACGAAATCCGCTCGATTGTCACTACAGACAAACTTAAAACAGGCGGAACCTGCGGTGTAACGACGGAATGTTCTGAAGAATCCTGCTTCAGTGAAGATGACTGCACAGGCGACGATAGTTCGCAGACGCTTCTTTACGATTACGGAATTATGTATTCGGGCACCTTGTACGGTGATCGTATTTGGAATCTGTGGGCTGTAAATGTAAAAGAAGGATCCTTGAATGAGACTGATTACAGTATTTCCGTTTCGGAACTTGTCCAGAGATGCGTTCTTGACGAAACTCTGCCGGATTACAAGAAAACCCCATGGCTTGACCCCGAAACAGATCTCCTCTGGTCTGACATTTCACCTGACTGGATCTGGGTCTACAGCGGAAAATACTACTGCAAAGAACTTTCCCAGAGAGATCACGAACACTGGTGGAGACTTCCGACAGTGGATGAACTCAGGACACTTGTCCGAAACGACTGCGGAGAAGAAGACGGATGCCCGGTCGACATAAACGGAAAATATTCTGTCCTCGGAGATATTTCCACTTTGCTGTCGAGTGAATACTACGGGGATGAATCTTATTTTGCTATTGATTTTTCGAGAATTGTTCGCACCGGCGGGAAAGATTCTGCAGAAAGGATCCGCTGCGTTTCGGAAGGTTCCGGACCGTGCAAAAACGATCCGTGCGCCGGTGTCCAGCACTCAGCCGGGTGTTTTGCTGATTCTTCTGAAATATATCACTGCGGATGCGTGGAAAACTATTTCTGGGACGGCGAAAAATGTTTGAACCCGTGCGATGCAAATCCTTGTGCCGATGATTCTCATGCAACCGGATGTGTTCCGGAATCTGCCGAGGAATATTCCTGTGTGTGTGAAGAAAACTATAGTTGGGTCTCGAGCAGGTTCTCCTGGGTCGACATGAACTGTGTTATCATGGATACATACACTGATCCGGAAACTCACCTGACCTGGTCTGTGCTCTCTTTTGACGAATGGAGCGATGCCGTTTCATACTGCGACGAACTTGAAGAAGGCGGTTACGATGACTGGAGACTTCCGACCATCGATGAACTGAGAACGCTGATACAAAACTGCGAAGGCGCACAGGCAAACGGAGCATGCCCGATATCAGATCCGGATAGTTTGGCAGGCACTCTTTTGAGTTCTGAAGACTGCGAATGCGAATCTGAGGGCAACAAAAAAGGTTTTTACAGCAAGCTCGGCGACAACGGCATGTTCTGGTCTTCTTCTCTCCGTGACGAAGATCCCGACCATGATACCTGGGTCGTAAGTTTTGAAACCGGAAGTGTAGGCTACGCCGAGAAAGACTACATACGAGATTTCCGCTGTGTCAGGAAGGATTCGCAGGTTTTACCGTCGAATTAGCAGGAAATTTAGGGTGTCAAGGAATCGGCGGCGTTGAAATGCGAAATCGTAGAGACGTGACCTGACACGTCTCCCAAAATAAGGAGGGGCCCCATGAAAAGGTTTTTGATTCTGGTTCTAATTTTTGTCGCGGTTTTCGCTGTTTCGTGCAGCAAGAAGAAATCGCACGACTACGAAGAGCGTGTTTCCAAGAAGATCACGGCTGAGGAAGGCGGAACTGTCGAAAGTTCCGACGGAAAGACTTCGGTCGAGATCCCTGCCGGCGCACTTGATGAAGACACGACGATTACGATGACTGTTTATGAATCCGAAGGTTACAAGGGAACCGATGATGTTGACGTCATAACAAAAGTCATCGAATTCGAACCCTCAGGCACGGTTTTCAAGAAGCCTGTCATTATTACGATGGCAAGCGAGATCGATGTAGATAATAAAATCGTCTCAGCAGCTGTTTACAACGAGTCAAAAGGCGAGTGGAGCTACGACGAGCACGGTGCTTATGCGCTTCTTCTTCAGAGCAAAGACGAGGATGGTGCTCCGCTTATGACGACGGCAGGCGGCGATCCTATCATGTTGAACGCAGGCGGTGACCCGATTATGATGAGTGCCGGTGGAGACCCGATAATGCTTGCAGCGGCAGGAGATCCGATCATGCTTGCATCGGCAGGAGATCCGATCATGACGAATGCGGCAGGAGACCCGATAATGATGAGTGCTGCAGGAGACCCGATCATGATGACGACAGGCCATTTCACGGCATACACTTTCATTATGCTTACTCCGAAAGAATATGTCGAACCCGACGATGACGAACCTGTCGCCGAAACAGACGATGACGAACCGGCAGAACCTGATGACGATGAACCGGCAGAACCTGATGATGATAACGATCCGACGGAACCGGCTGATGAAGATATTGTTCCCGAGCCCGAAAAAGTTTATTCTCTGGTTCCCTGCACAGGCTTTACATTCTGTGTCAACGACAACAGCAAAGTCATCGAATGTCCCGGGGAAGGTGAAGAGTTTTACGGTCAGGATGCTCAGTATGCCATCAGAAGATCGTGCGTTCCGCGCAGTTTTAAGACGTTTCCTCTCGAGGAAGACGAAATGCAGGACAATATCACAGGACTCACATGGCTCTTTGCGGATGTAACTGTTGACTACACCGAAACTGAGGAGCACACTTTCTGCACGGAACTGGACTATGACGGATACGACGACTGGAGATTCCCGACCCCGAAAGAACTTAATACACTTGCCGTCCACAATAAAAGCGTTTTGACAAACAGCAATGTCTTTCCGCAGACCTACTTGCAGGATCACGGAGGGTTTTTTCTGGCCGTTGGGGGAGAGACCAATTACTATTACTCGGCTCAGAACGGAGATTTAACTCTGGCAGAAGAAATGAGTTCATACTATAGTAATGTCAACTATATCTGTGTCCGCGGCGAAGAATACGGAAAAGTCGGTGAAAATGTGTATGAGGAGAGTGGTGAAGGGAGTGAAAAAGTCGTTTTCGATCACTCGACTAATCTTCTCTGGCAGAAAGGTTCTGTCAGCGGAAAGAGCTGGAAAGAGGCTCTTGAATACTGCGAAAATCTTGAATATGCAGGATATGAAGACTGGAGACTTCCCAACAGGAACGAACTCATGACGCTTGCCGACTATTCTAAAGCCGGCACAGGCTTAGTATCTTCATTCCCTGGAATGGAGGCGGAGCAGTTCGTAGTTTCGACATCTTCCCTCGGTTTCCCTGAAGTCGGTTACTGGACCTATCAGTGGTCGGTATCAATGAATGACGGCACACTCAGCAGTCTCTCCAGCGAGGAAGAAAAGTTTTATTCAGTCCGCTGCGTGAGAAGCGACCTTGATGCTGCTCCGGCTGACGGCATTCCCGAATGTGACGAAAAGATAGGCTACACTCCGTGCAGAGACACTGCAAACGGAATAGTGTGGTCAATGGTGATCATGGAACCTGATGAAGAAACCGGATATTACGAATGGTACGGAACTGCGGCCGCCGAAGCATGCACTAACGCGGTTATGCACGGCAAAAACAAGTGGAGACTTCCGACTGTTGACGAGCTCAGGACTTTGATGAAAGAGGACAAGCTCAAAGTCGGCGGAGAATGCGGCGTAACTACAGCAAGTTGCCTCGACAGAAGCTGTTACGAAGAGACGAAATGCAGCTTCGACGAGGACTATGTGTTCGAATCGAAGTTCTTAGACTACGAAATGCTCGTATCCGGAGACATAGTTGAAAACGACGATCATGTTTATGACACAGTATGGGTGATAGATCCTTATGAAGATAAATCAGGATTCTCAGAACTCAGTATTTATGAAGAGGACTCTTCTTCGGTCGGCTATGTTTTTTCGACTGTCGTCAGGTGTGTTCTCGACGAGAGCCTGAGCAGTGAGGAAACGCCCTACAATGATCCGCAGACAGGGCTTTCATGGTCAGATATTTCTATGAATGTGACTTATTCGGAGGCGGAGTCTTATTGCGTGTCTTTAAATGAAGGTTCCGATAAATACTGGAGACTGCCGTCAGTAACGGAGCTTCAGACGCTTGTCATCAACTGTGAAGATGCTCCGTGCAAGATGACTATGGACGGCAGATATTCGGTTTTTGGTGATACCGGATACTTATGGGTCGAAAACGGGGAGACGAATGCTCTGAACTTTTCTAACGCCGACTTCGCTTCCTTGGATACTGATTCTTTCTATAATGCGGGTGTCCGCTGCGTTTCAAGCGAACCGAGCCCGTGTGCAGGAGATCCGTGTGCTGCAGTGGAAAATTCGACCGGAATGTGCATCCCGCTGTCGCAGGAAGGATATAAGTGTGAATGTGAGGATGAATATTCCTGGACAGATAATGCATGCCTTCAGGTTGCGGAAGCAGGGTAAAATGAAAATCCGGTATTTTTGATCAGTCCATACCGCAACTTTTTTGATCTTTCGACGCTATCTTTCGTAAACTTTTGAAATTTCTGAATAAAATTCTGCGATAGTCCCTTCTTCGATCCGTTTTCTCGCCTCTGCGGCAAGGTCAAGATAGAAGTGAAGGTTGTGGATCGAATTGAGGATCGGGGAGAGGTATTCGCCCGCTTTGTAGAGGTGACGCAGGTATGCGCGGCTGAAGTTGCGGCAGGTGTAGCAGCCGCAGTGTTCGTCGACCGGTCTCGTGTCGCGCTCGAATTCTGCACGTTTGATGTTCATTGTACCGTTCCATGTAAAGAGCTGACCGTTTCTCGCGTTTCTTGTAGGCATTACGCAGTCGAACATGTCAACGCCTTCCAGAATTCCTTTGATGATGTCTCTCGGAGTGCCGACACCCATGAGGTAACGCGGTTTGTCGGCAGGAAGCAGGTGCGGAACGGCTTCAAGAGTCTTGTACATCTCCTCTTTTTCCTCTCCGACGCTTAAACCGCCGATAGAAAATCCGTCGAACGGGAGGGCTGTCATCTCTTCAAGGTGCCTGATTCTAAGTTCGATGTCGGTCCCGCCCTGAGTTATTCCGAAAAGGGCGTTGCTGCTTTTTCTCGCCTCTAAACAGCGCTGTGCCCAGCGGGTCGTGCGTTCCATCGAGTCGATCATGTATTCGCGGGAGCAGGGGAGAGCCGGACATTCGTCGAAAGCCATCATTATGTCGCTGCCAAGCGCTTCCTGGATCTCAATCGAGATTTCAGGCGAAATAAAGCGTTTCGAGCCGTCGAGATGGCTGCTGAAATAAACACCTTCCTCCTTGATCTTACGAAGCGGACCAAGGCTGAAGACCTGGAATCCGCCGCTGTCGGTGAGTATCGGATGATCCCATTTCATCATGTTGTGGAGCGAGCCGAAAGTCTCTTTTATAAGCTGGTGCCCGGGACGCAGAAAAAGGTGGTAGGTGTTGCCTAAAATTATCTGCGCGCCCAAGTTTTCAAGCTGTTCGGGAAGGACAGCCTTTACTGTTCCCTGAGTTCCGACCGGCATGAAGATCGGAGTCTGGATCTCTCCGTGCGGAGTCGTGATGACGCCGCGTCGCGCCTTGCCGCACTCTTTTAAAACCTTGAATGAAATCATTGCGTTACCTTCTTTTCTCTTGCTCCGAAAAGTATCGTGCCGAGTCTCACTATCGTCGCTCCTTCTTCTATCGCGACGTCGAAGTCTTCCGACATTCCCATCGAAAGTTCCTTGAAAATTTCGGGGTCGGCACCGCATTTTTCGATGACTTCAGCACGAAGATCGAAAAGTTTTCTGTGGAAAGGACGGAGTTTTTCTGCTTCAATGAACGGCGGAATACTCATGAGCCCGCAGACTTTTAAGCGTTTCAATTCCTTGATTTTATTGTATAAATCGCAGACTTCATCCGGGTCGCAGCCGCCTTTCTGCTCCTCTCTTCCGACATTTACCTGAAGCAGGATCCTGACTTGCGGGATCTCCTTCTTTTCAGCCTGTTTCTCGATCTCTTCGGCAAGTTCGAACGAATCGACCGTGTGGATGAGGAAGGCTTTGTCAACGATGTATTTCACCTTGTTTTTCTGCAGATGTCCGATGAAGTGCCAAATCAAGCCGTGATCTCTGAGCTGTTCGAATTTGTCAACAAATTCCTGCACATAGTTCTCTCCGAACTCACGCAGCCCGACACGGTGAAATGCGATGATGTCTTCAACGGGTTTCGTTTTCGAGACTGCGACCAAACGCACTTCGCGGCTGTCGCGCCCTGCGATCTCTGCGGCCGAATGGATCGCCGCATACACTTTTTTCACGAGTTCTATCTTTTCTTCCATGACTATTCCCCCTTTTTCCATGAAAGGACAAAACGTTCCTGTTCGTCGGTTTCCGGCGATTTGTAGGCAAGATAAGCCGGATCTACGCCTATGCTGCGCAGAGTGAATATCTCGTCGATCACAGATCCGCGGTCCGCCATCCCGTGGCGCATCATCCAGCAGCCGACGACCGTCGCAGTTCTTCCCAGTCCGCCCCAGCAGTGGATGTATATCGGGATCCTTTTTGCATGCAGAGCATCGATCTCGTCGAGGATATCCTTCATCAGTTCAGCGCTCGGCACTGTCTTGTCAGGGATCGAAAAGCGTCTGATGAGACCTCCTTCAATTTCCTGCTGCCCGCTGTTTTTAAGAAATATTCTGAAAATATCGCCGTAATTTTCGTTGTAGCCTTTGTCGCTCCTCGCCATTTCGCCCTCTTCCTGAAGGTTTATGAATGCGCGGATCCCTTCGTCAAACAGGGAGCGGAGACGCAGTTTTGCGTTGAAATCCTCGTAACTTCCGGGGAACGGGCCTGCCATGATCTCGCCAGGGATCACCCAGTAGCTGTTTTTTATCACTTTCGATGCCATAAAAACCTCACTTCCGCAAAAACCTAAAAAACTGCGACTTATACAGGGAAAAAAACTACTTTACAATTTTTTTTAAAATCCTATAATAATGCGTTTAAGAGTTTTTTATCAGGGAGGCAGATATGAAAATTTTTAAAATTTCAGCGCTTGTTTGCTTGTTCTTTTTTGTGATTGCCTGTGAGGAAAGCCCGAAAAGACTTGTTCCTATTGATGAATCCGGTGACAACACCGATACCACAGATCCGACCGATCCGACGGATCCGACAGATGATCCTGCAAATCCGACTGATCCGACGAACCCGACAGATCCGACGAATCCGGACGATCCGACGAATCCGGACGATCCTGCAAATCCGGACGATCCTACGAATCCGGACGATCCTACGAATCCTGATGAACCGACGAATCCGGACGATCCTACGAATCCTGATGAACCGACGAATCCGGACGATCCGACGAATCCTGATGATCCTACGAATCCGACTGACCCGACAGAACCTACGAACCCGACTGAACCTGCATACTGCTCTGCGGTTTTCAACGGTGATTCTTCCAAAATAGAAGTCGCTCACAACGACGCTCTGAATCTCAGTTCTGAGACTTGGACTGTCGAAGCGTGGATCAAACAGACCGGCGACCTGACTACCGACGAGATTCCGATAGTGGCAAAGAAAGCGGCAGGCAGCGGCGGCTGGGGAGGCAACGGCAGCTCTTATACATACTTCCTTTCCGATTTCTATCAGAAAAGCAGTTGGGGAAGCGCGTCGACCGCAATGAAAGGCAGTGCTTCCTATTCGATAATGATGAGTTCTTCAGAAGTTTCGGCTGAAACCACTAAGGCCGTCAATTCGGGAGACTGGACCCACATAGCTCTTGTTCAGACTATGACCACGCAGCTTGTTATGAAGAAACCCACCATCACTCTTTACATCAACGGACAGAAAGCGGCTTCCGACGAGAGCAACGTCACTTCGAACCAGACACCTTCGATCTCGACATCGACCGAGGTACTTCTTATCGGTTCAACGGGAACGAAAGCTTTCAGCGGTCTTATCGACTCTGTAAAGATTTCGAACACTGCAAAATATACCGGCAGTTTCATGCCCGCAAAACTTTCAGTGGACGGTGACACGGTCGCTTTCTGGGATTTCAGCGGCGATGCAAATGACTACGAAAATGATATGGTCAGCACTCCGACTGACATAACATATTCAACGGACTGTGCTTTTTAGCTCAATTTTAGGAGGCGGATATGAAATTATTCAAAGTTTTGATCATCGTTTGTTTATTCTTTTTCCTGATCGGATGCGAAGAAAATCCGAAAAGGCTCGTTCCTGTCGATGAACCTGATTCCGGCAGCGCTGAAATAGTTGACGATTCGGATGTCAACGACACGGTTGCCGATGACACGGACCCGACGAACCCGACGGACGACCCGACGAATCCGACGGACGACCCGACGAACCCGACGGACGATCCGACGAACCCGACCGATGATCCGACGAACCCGACCGATGATCCGACGAATCCGACGGACGACCCGACGAACCCGACAGACGACCCGACGAATCCGACCGATCCGACTGTTACCGATGAGGAAAAATGTCTCGCTGAAACGGGAACCACTTGGGATGCTTCGTCACAAAGCTGCTATAGGATCGAGAATTGTGATACTGCTGCAAAACCTGCAAATTCCGAATGGAACGGAGATTCGAGTTACAAAGTATACTATGATGTCGATACCGAAACATGGGTTCCGGGACCTGTCTATGAAACTCAGTACGGCGACGGAGAACCGCAGCCATGTCAGTACAAATGCACGACCGGTTATGTTTATGCAAACGGCGTATGCAAGTCTCAGGCACAGATGAACTATTGTTCGGCAGTTTTCAACGGAGAGTCGTCGAGAGTTGAAGTTGACAGCAATGACGCGCTGAACCTTGCGTACGAGACTTGGACGATCGAAGCATGGATCAAACAGGCTGAGGAAGATATAACGAATTCAAACATTCCTATAGTCAGGAAGGGAACGACTTCTTCCACTCCGGCTTACCTTCTTACCGGTTACAAATTTCTCGGAACATATAACGACACTAATTACTACACTTTGATGGGATATGTAGGTTATTCCTACAAACAGCAGTATCAGACAAAAACAGGAACCGTCCAGCCGAGTCCGAGCTATACCACTTATTCTTACGGCTGGTCGCACATTGCTCTGGTTAATACTAAAGTGGTTTCCGGCAACCAGTGGCAGCAGACCACGACCTACAAACTGGTTCTCTTCCAGGACGGACATCAGGTCTCTTCAAAAGATTACGCAGCTGCTCCGACCATAAATACTCTTAACGAAGCTCTCGTTATCGGTGCAAATCTTTCCGGCGGTATTTACTTCAAAGGTTTGATCGACTCGATCAAGATTTCAGATACGGCAAAATATACTGAGGATTTCACGCCTGCCGTACTTTCAGTTGATGATGACACTGTCGCTTTCTGGGATTTCAGCGGAAACACCAACGAATCCAAGGCCGGCATGGAGAGCACTCCTACGGATATAACCTATTCCTCGGACTGCAGATAAAGATCAGCTTTTTCCGCCCGATTTTCGCAAATAAACTACACAAAAATTTAAAAGATATTATATTGTCACGCATTTTGTCGCCTGTTTAAGGCGGAAAACTGAAAAAAAACGGGTTTTTATATCAATTTTTAGGAGGTTGTCATGCAAATCGTTTCAAGACTTAATGAACTCAGGACTTTGATGAAAAAGAAAAACATCGCAGCTTACATTATTCCGAGTGCAGACCCGCACCAGAGCGAATATGTCGCGCCCCGCTGGAAGGCGAGAGCATGGATAAGCGGATTCACCGGTTCTGCGGGAACAGTCGTCGTAACGATGAAAAAAGCGGGACTTTGGACCGACGGAAGATACTTCGTTCAGGCTGAAGCGCAGCTCGAAGGCAGCACAATAACTCTTTTCAAAGACGGTCTTCCTGAGACCCCGAGCTATACCGACTGGATCAACAGCGAGCTCAAAAAAGGAGAGATCGTAAGTTTTGACGCGTCAGTAATGTCGATAAACTCTGTCGAAAGCCTTAAAGGTGCTTTCGCGCAGAAAGGGATCAAAGTCGCTTCAAGCGAAGACCTCATCGACAAGATCTGGAAGGACAGGCCTGCGTTCCCGAGCGGAAAGGGTTTCATCCACCCTGTAAAATACGCAGGACTCGGCAGAAAAGAGAAGTTTGAAAACATCAGAAACGAGATGGAAAAGAAGGGTGTGGATTACCACCTTTTCGCGTCTCTGGACGACCTTGCATGGATATTCAACATCCGCGGAAATGATGTCGAATGCAACCCCGTTGTCATGGGTTTCGGCGTTATCGGCAAAAAAACTGCCGACCTTTTCGTCAAAGAGGGCAAATTTTCTAAAAAGGATGCCGATTCTATCGCAAAAGACGGCGTGACTATCCACAAATACGAAGAAATCTATGCTTTCATCAAAGGACTCAAAGGAAAGATCTTCATCGACAAAGCACGCACTTCGCAGAGCCTTCTTGACGCAGTCGACTGCAAGGAAGCTGAAGTCGTTTTCGGTGCCAACATGTCGCAGATAATGAAAGGTGTCAAAAACGCGACAGAGATCGAAGGAATGAAGAAAGCGCACATAATCGACGGCGTTGCTATGGTCAGATTCCTCTACTGGCTCGACAAAAATATCGGCAAAACGAAGATCACCGAGATCTCGGCAAGCGACAGGCTCGAGGCCTTCCGCAAAGAGGGCGAAGGCTTTGTCGGTCTTAGTTTCGACACGATCTCGGGCTACGGTGCTCACGGCGCGATAATCCACTACAGTGCGACTCCGGAGACCGACTGCGAACTCAAGCCGGCAGGACTTTACCTTGTTGACAGCGGCGCGCAGTATCTTTGCGGCACGACCGACATCACAAGAACGATAGCTCTCGGAAAACTTACGAAAGATATGAAAAGAGATTTCACGAATGTCCTCAAAGGACACATCAGGATCGCTATGACGCAGTTCCCGCAGGGATTTACGACAGGTTCCCACATCGACGCTTTTGCAAGAGAGGCGCTCTGGAACGACGGCAAGAACTATCTCCACGGAACCGGCCACGGTGTAGGCGCTTACCTCAGCGTTCATGAAGGTCCGATGAGCATTTCTCCGCGCCAGATCGATGTCAAGATCGTTCCCGGAATGGTGATTTCGAATGAGCCCGGCTACTACGAGAAGGATAAATACGGCATCAGGATCGAGAATCTCGTCCTTTCAGTCCCGAAGGCAAAGACGGCATGGGGGCAGTTCGTCGGTTTCGAGAACCTCACGATGTGTCCGATAGACATCCGCGCGATAGAGCCGGCGCTCCTTACTGCTGAAGAGAAAAAATATCTCAACGACTACCACAAACTTGTCTTCAAGACCTTGTCTCCGATGCTTGGCAAAGAGGAGAAAACTTGGCTCAAAAAAATGACTGCTGCAATATAAGATCTTATATTTATTCCAGAATTTATTCTGAATTTTCGGGGGACGGATGCTTGCTGAATGGAATTCGATAATCGACTGGATAGGTGAAAAATCTCTTTCTGAATACGGAAAACGCTCTCTACACGAGGCGGAAAGGCTTTCAATTGAGGAATGTGAGCATGAATTTGCGCTGATCCGCGAGGCCGCGGCGCTTTCTAACGATTACAGAAGCCTTTTTCCGTTCAATTTGGACAGCGTGAAGACAGTTACCGAAATGTTCGAGGCGAACGAGCCGCTTGAAGCGATGAATTACAGGACTATTGGCGATTTCCTCGGCGTTGTCAGAAGGTCGGGCGAGGAGCTGAAAAGGCAGGGATTCACGCCGAAAATACACTCGCTTCTAAATTTCGAATACAATGTCAGCCTGGAGATGACGATAAAGCAGGTCGTGAACGAAAAAGGGGAGATCAATTCGAACGCGAGCCCCGAACTTGCGAAAATCAGAAAGCAGCTTGCCGATACGCACAGAAATATCGGCGACGAGATCAAAAAAATGACGACTTCGCCCGAATACAGCGGTTTTCTGCAGGAAGACTGGTTCACGATCCGCGATGACCGTTATGTCCTTCCGTTCAAATCGGTTTTCAAGCGGACTGTGAAAGGGGTGATCCACAACTACAGCCGGACAGGCCAGACGGCGTTTCTGGAGCCGATGCCGCTCATCGAGCACAACAACTCGCTCTCGCTTCTCGCGGCGAGGGAACTTGAGGAGATAATCAGGATCCTCAGAGAGCTCCGCGGACTTCTTTTCAGAAATTACAGCTATGTCGAAAAGTGCATCGAAAGGGCGGTCCACATCGAAAATGTCTTCACGAAATACTTCTGGATGAAGGAAAACGGCTGCGCGATACCTGAATTCAGCGAAGATTCGATGAAACTTACTCAGGCTTGGTTCCCGCCGGTATTCCTCAGCCGTCGCGAAAATCTTGTCAAAAACGATTTCATCTTTTCCGATGAAGAGAAGATCATGGTCGTAAGCGGTCCCAACGCAGGCGGAAAGACTGTTTCGATAAAGACTGTGGCTGCGATCGCCGAGCTTGCGGTGCGGGGATTCCCTGTTCCTGCGGCTTCGGCAAAACTCCCGTTTTTTGAGAATATTTTTCTCATTTTAGGCGACAATCAGGACGCTTTTGCCGGAGAATCGAGTTTTTCGAGCCATCTGCGTCTTCTCAGCGCGACTGCGGAAAAACTGAACAGCCGTGACCTGGTTTTGATCGATGAGATCGGAACGGGGACGGATCCGCTTCAGGGCGGCGCTATCGCAGGGGCTTATCTTGAATTTGTCGCTGAAAAAGGGTGCTTCTCTGTAGTTACGAGCCACCTTGCCGAAGTCAAATCGATTGCGCTGCAGAATAAGAAATTCATTCCCGTTGCGATGGGTTTCGACGAGGCAAAAGACAAGCCGACATACAAGTTTTCATACAACATCGTGGGTTCGAGCAACGCCCTTTCTCTTGTCCGCAAGATCGGTTTTCCGCAGGAATTCGTCGAAAAGCTCGAAAAACTTCTTCTTGCGAAGGAAAGCGGGGTCGAGCCTTTGATAAACCGCCTTCACAAAAAAGAGGAGCAGCTTGCAGAGCTGACTGAAGAGGTCGAAGCTGCGAAAGCTACTATCAAAGCTGAGGAACGCGAGATATCGGAGCTTCGCAGAAAGCTCGAAATGAAGGAAAAACAGTTCGAGGAGACGCGCCTCAGAAGCCTTAAAAAACTTGTCGAGATGGAGGAGGCTGAATTGAAAAAGAAAGTTGAAAAAGTTGGAGAAAAGGATGTCCCGCAGAAAGTCGTTCTTCTCAAAAAAGAGAAGGAGACTCTTCAGGACGCGATAGACCGCCAGACTGTGGCACTCGATACAAAAGAAGGAACAAAGCTTTCCGACTGTCTCGACAAAGTGATCCCGGGCAAAACGGTCGTTTACGACAAACTTTTGAAACTTGAAGGAATTTTACAGAAAGTGAAAGGCAGCAAGGCCGAATACACAAGCAGCGGAAAACAGCTCTCAACGCCTGTCGAAAGGCTTCTCGTTCTTGAATTTTCGAAGGAAGTGAAGACTAAAGCATCGAAAAACACGGTCGAATCGAAGTATATCGAGATGTGTGATGTCAGAGGGATGTTTGTCGAAGATGCGGCTGAAAAGATAGAAAAATCGCTCGACACCGCTTTCGGAGGCGGAGCTGTCTCGCTTACGATAATCCACGGTCAGGGAAGCGGAAAACTTAAAAAGTTCATCCGCGATTTCCTTCCGGACTTGCAGAAAAAATACAAATTCACATTCGCTCCAGGCAGCAATGAAGAGGGGGGCGATTCGGTAACGGTAATAAAATTTTAGGAGATTTCTATGCAGAAGATCGAATTTATGAACTTAAAGGCTGAATATGCGGCTTATAAAGAAGAATTTGACGCAGCGATGCAGGAAGTGTGCGCTAACGCAACTTTCATCATGGGGCCTCAGGTAAAGGAACTTGAAGCGAAACTTGCGGCTTACACCGGTTCAAAGGCTGCGATAACCTGCGGCAGCGGAACGGACGCGCTTATGATCTCGCTCATGGCTCTGGGGATCGGCGCGGGGGATGAGGTAATTACGACTCCTTTCACTTTTATCGCTACGGCTGAAGTCATTTCACTTCTCGGCGCGACTCCTGTCTTTGTCGATATCGACGAGGAGACCTACAACATCGATCCAAAGCTGATCGAAGCTAAGATCACGCCGAAAACAAAGGCGATGATCCCGGTTTCGCTCTACGGTCAGCCTGCCGATATGGATGAGATCAATTCTATCGCAGAAAAACACGGGATCGCAGTTATAGAAGACGCCTGCCAGAGCTTCGGCGCAGTTTATAAAGGTAAAAAAAGCTGCAATCTTTCAAAGATCGGCTGCACGAGCTTCTTTCCGTCAAAACCGCTCGGCTGCTACGGTGACGGCGGCGCTGTATTCACGAACGACGAGGCTCTTGCTGCAAAGATCGCAAGCCTGCGCGTCCACGGCCAGACGGCGAGATACTTTCACCAGTATGTCGGCGTGAACGGAAGGCTCGATTCAGTTCAGGCGGCAGTTCTCAATGTGAAGATGAAATATCTCGACGAAGCGCTTGAAAAGAGGATTTCGGCTGCGAAATACTACTGCGACAATCTTGCGGGGATAGACGGAATAGTTCTTCCGAAAGTCAGAAGCGACAGAAATTCAGTCGTCGCACAGTTCTCCATCCGTGTGAAAGAGCGCGAAAAATTCATCGAGCACCTGAAAAACGCAGGTGTTCCGACGGCAATACACTATCCGAAACCGCTTCATCTTCAGGCGGCTTACGAAAATCTGGGCTACAAACTTGGCGATTTCCCTGTTTCGGAGCGTGTCAGCCAGGAGATCGTAAGTCTTCCGATCTCGGCTTTCATTACGAAAGAAGAACAATATTATATTATTGAAAACATTAAGAAATTTTTCTAAATGAAACTTCTTTCCAAAACCTTGGTTTTCCTTTTTCTTCTCATTTTTGCTTTTGCGTGCAGTTCTGAAAAAAGGACCGTTAAAATTTTCGAGGATGATTTCAACCGCGCCGAAATAGGGGATAACTACGAGATTCAGGGCGGTGACTGGCAAATTTCTGACGGCAGACTCAGGTGCAGAACGGCGAAAAACAGGAATCTTGTCCTTAAATCGGTCGATCTGCCGCAGAACGCCGTCGTCGAACTCACGATGAAAAGCTACAGTGACGCAGTGGATGTCAAGTTCAACCTCTGGGGCGACGGAAAGATCCACGACCACGGTGACGGCTACACCTTCATTTTAGGCGGATGGAACAACCGTGTCTCGGTGATCTCCAGACTCCACGAACACGAAAAAAAGCGCAGCGAGAAGAGGGATGCAGGTCTTGAAAAGGGGAGGCTCTACAAAGTGAGGGTCGAAAGATCGTCCGATAAGATCAAGTGGTTCGTGAACGGAGAACTCTTTTTGGAATATAACGACGAAACGCCTCTCAAAGTTAGTGACGGCTTTTCAAAACTCTCTTTCGCGAACTGGAGATCGGATGTCGAATTCGATGATTTGAAAATTTACTCTCTGGAGGAAAAATAATGTTTATCGCAGTTGAAGGGATCGACGGAAGCGGCAAAAGCACGACTATCAGGGAACTCAAAAGATTCCTGGAGACAAAAGGCGAGGCTGTATACCTCACTGCCGAGCCGACATCGCTTGCGACGGGCAGGATCGTCCGCAATTTTCTCGGCGAAACCAACAGCGACACGCCGCTTATCCACGAAATGCTCGCTCTTTCCTTTGCGGCCGACAGGATAAACCATCTGCGTGAAGAGATCTGGCCTGCGCTCAGGAAAAAACAGACAGTCATCACCGACAGATACTTTTTCAGTTCGATCGCTTATCAGTCTCTTAATGTGAGCTACGAATGGGTGAAAGGGATAAACCGTTTTGCGACATTGCCGGATGTCCTTGTTTTTGTTGATGTTTCAGTCGACAAGGCTGTGGAAAGGCTGACTAAGTTCCGCACTTCGACCGAAATTTACGAAAAACGCGAACTTCTGCAGCAGATTGACAGGAACTACCGCGAAGTCATCAAAGAGTTCAAGGACAATCTTAAAGTCATCTACCTTGACGGCAATCTTGAAATTTCTGAAATCTACGGCGATATCGAGAAAAAATTCGCACCGCTTTTTGCTGATAAAAAATAGTCGTGCCGCCTTTATGCAGAAGAGGCCGGACGCTCTCAATGGATCTTGATCTTACTGATTTTCTGAAGGAAATCTTCGACTTGTGTCGATTCGCTGACACCTGTTTTACACCAGATGGCGAAATGCTCGCAGTTGTTCGTCGCGATGTTGTAATGCCTCTCTCCCAAACGTTCTTCGGCGCGCCGCACAGTCTCTTCGGGTGAATAGAGGTGGTAGTGGCTGCCGAGGAGAAGTTTGAAGATGTTACCGACGTTGATCCCGAGCGGAGTGATTATGTCGGTGATCTTCACAGAGTTCTTTTGGATGTATTTGTCGAAATCTATCACAAAAATATATTCCGAATCCTCTTTGAATTTTTCAAGGGTCGTTCTGTGGACTATGATGTTCGTTCCGAAATCGCCTGACGGATCGGCGTAGTGGATCATTTCTCCGTTTCCTGTGTATATGCCGTAGTGGTCGTAAAGTCCCCGCATTCTGTGGACACCGACGACATCGCCCGGCCGAAGTTCATCGTCTTTTACGATCCTTTTGATACTGCTGCTTTCGTGATGCACTACTAAATCGGTCATTTTTTCCTCCGCAGCGGTATTTATAAGTTTCTGACAGCAAAAATCAATATGAAAATTGACAATTCCGTCAAAATGGCAATAAGCCTTGATAGGGAACAGGTTTTATTAAGAAATGGTTTTTGATAAGACCCTTGATCGATTTTTTAAGGAGGAAGTTATGACAAAAAGATTCGTTTGCAAAGTTTGCGGTTATGTTTATGAAGGCGAGAACGCTCCGGAAAACTGCCCGGTATGCAAAGCTCCGGCAAAAATGTTCGAAGAGATCAAAGACGAGCTTACACTTGCGGCTGAACACGAGTTCGGTGTTTACAGCAAGACGGTAGAGAACAACGAAAACGTTTCGGCAGAAGACAAAAAATTCATCCTTGAGCAGCTCAAGGCAAACTTCACCGGTGAATGTTCCGAAGTCGGAATGTATCTTTGCATGGCGAGGATCGCTCACAGGGAAGGTTATCCTGAGATCGGTCTCTACTGGGAAAAGGCTGCTTTCGAAGAAGCTGAACACGCGGCAAAATTCGCTGAACTTCTTGGCGAGACCCTTGAGCCCAACATGAAGGCTTCGACCAAAGCAAACCTCAAATGGCGTGTAGACTGCGAATTCGGCGCGACTAAAGGCAAAGTCGAACTTGCAAAATGCGCTAAACAGAACGGTCTTGACGCGATCCACGACACAGTTCACGAGATGGCACGCGACGAAGCACGTCACGGCAAAGCTCTCAAAGGACTTCTTGAAAGATACTTTGGAAAATAGATCTTAATTTTCTGCCGCCGCTTTTTAAACTGCTCCCCTAAGTTCGGGAAGTTGGCGCGAAGCGACTGCGGAGAGTGTTTGTCTTTAAATCGCCCTGCGGGCACTCCCTCTGAGGGAGATCCTGTTACTGATCCAGCCAGTTTTTGACGTCGTTGAAAAATTTCTCAGGCTGATTGACCGAAACACTGTGTGAACTTTCCGGATAGAACGGGAATGTCACAAGGACTGACTGTCCGTCTGAGAAGTTGACGGTGAAAGAGTCGTCTTCAAGCGTCACGCCTGAAACTCCGTCGAAACTTTTGAGTGATTCGGGGATACCTTTTGCGAAGATGATGATGTCTTCTTCGGCCTGAGTTATGAAAGTCTTCACCGTTCTGATGTTTTCGAGGAACATTTCGCCGTTGACTGTGTCGTAAGGATCTATCGAAGCGCTGTAGAATGTCGAGTTTATATCGTAATTGAGATCGACAAAGTATTCATCGTAAGAGGGGAGTGTCCCGAAAACGCTTTCAAGGTTCCCGCTGGAAAGAGGTTTTGCGCTGCGCTGTTCCATTCGGGATCTCATGATGATCTTTTCGAGTTCCGGAAGGTTCTGGAAAGACGGAGACTCCTCGATATTTCTTGAATATCCGCTTGTGCTGCCGTATCTGAAAGCACCAGTCCTGTTTTCGGCGTAAAGTTCATTTATCTTTTTAGGATCGTTGAGGATGAATTCCTGGAACATCGGCATCTGGAGCATTTTTGCCGTTCCGACATCGGTGTAGTCGAAAAGCCAGTTGTAAGGCTTGCGGTATGCGTAGATGTCGCGGCCTGCGTTCTGTATATACTGCAGCGCGCGGTTGTGCTTGTTGCAGTTCCATGAGTTGCCGCACGGCGTATATTTTCTGCCGGTCTCCTCCTGGACTGTGTAAAGCGGACTGTCGCTTCTTTCGAGAAGTTCGCCTTCGGCGTCGAATTGTTCCTGTCCGGCAACGAGAGGCTGTATCAGGATCTGTCTTCCGAACTGTTTCGCCACGATCTCCTTTGAAGGCATTCCGCTTAAAGAAGGATCGATTTTCTTAAAGTGTTCCGCGATCTCTTTGAAAAGAGTTTCATCGTAGAAAGGCCTGTTGTTTTCAGAATAGTCGGCAACATTGAGGAGGATGTTGAGTACCGCCGTTGATCTTGTTCCGCCGTAACTTTCGCCTGCAAGGATCACGGGATTCGATTCAAGCGCAGGATGGCTCTTCAAAAAGCGCAGGATCACGCGGATAAAGTCGGCAGCATCCACAAAAACGCTGAAATTCGATGTCGAAAAATAACCGCTTCTGCTGATCCTGTTCTCGGGATCGTCGATTATACCGTAAGAAAAGCCTGTCTGACGCGCATCGACATAAAGCAGGTTACCGAACTGCGTCCAGCTTGATGCGTTTTCAGCGAAACCCTCTTCTGAAAAGGCCTGGTCTGCTGTCCTTTTTGCGGTGTTGTAGAGGAACACCAGACCGGAAGAGGAGCCCGGACCGCCGTTGTAAAGGACGAAAAGCGGTTTTTTCTCCGGATTTTCGTCAGCCGGCTGGAAGTTGTACCACATCATCGCTTTTCCTGTTTTGTCTTCGCGCGATTTCAACGAAAATTCGACACTTTCAAGGGCGATGAAACCCGATTCAAAATCAAGGTCTTCAACTATCTTGTCATTATCCGGCAAGTCTGTGTCGGACGAATCTCCGCCGTCAGGAAGTTCGGTGTCCGGCGTGTCGTCTCCATCGGGAGATTCGCTGTCTGCCGTGTCTCCGCCGTCAGGGATCTCTGTGTCTCCGTCGTTGCTCCCGCTCTGATCGGAGTCGTCGTGCTGACCGCTGGGAGTTATTTTTGATGAACCGTTGCTGCACGAAACAGCGAACATCAGTGCGAGAACTGCCAAAAAAAGGATCTTCTTCATTTCAATCTCCATAAACAGTGAACTGAAGCTACTTTAATAAGGTGATTTTTAAAAGCAAGAGTTGATTTTGAGACTGAGAACCTATTTGCTCAGAGCTTTTGCTCTTTCTACGAGTTCAAGGAATTCGCCGCGGAAACCGAGCGTGTCTTTGCCGATATTCGCCTTTGCACGGTCAAGGACCGCGTCATAGCTTGAATCCGCCTTGAATTTCGAGTCTCTGAGAAGCATTCCGAACTCCGCTACGGATGAAGCAAAACCCATATTCTGGCTCATTTCAGCGAGGATATTTGCCGAAGTCATGACTGTATCCATATACTTGCTGATATCTTCGTCGGGTTCTTTGTAGCGCATTTTGAGAACTATGAAATCGTCTTCGCCGAATGCGGTCTCAGGTTCCGTTGCCGGATCTTCTTCATCAGGAGCCGGTTCTGACGGTCCTTCGCCTTCTTCAGGATCGGTTTCGGGGGTTTCCGGAGTTTCAGCCGGTTTTTCAGCCAGAAATACTTCATAGAATGCCGTTACTCTGTGACCTGCACCGATCTCGCCAGCGTCTTTCGTATCATCGTTGAAGTCTTCATTTGCCATGACGCGGTTCTCGTAGCCGATAAGGCGGTATTTTGCGATCTTTGCAGGGTTGAAAACGACCTGAAGCTTGACGTCTTTCGCGATCGTGAACATCGTTCCCATAAGGTTGACCGTGAAGACCTTGTCAGATTCTTTTTCACTGTCGATATAAAAGTAGTTCCCGTTGCCGGCATTGGAGAGCTGTTCCATCCTGTCATCCTGATAGTTGCCCATTCCGAAGCCTAAGATCGTGAGATAGATGCCTTTGTTCCTCTCCTGTTCAATATATGCAACGAGTTCCGAAGTGCTGGAGATCCCGACATTGAAGTCGCCGTCGGTCGCAAGGATTATTCTGTTGTTTGCGTCTTTGCTGTAGTTCTTTTCAGCAAGTGTATAAGCGGTCTTGATCCCGGCCGCCCCTGCAGTCGAACCGCCGGCTTCGAGATTCTCTATCGCCGAAATTATCTCGTCTTTTTTGTCGCCGCTTACGGAATCAAGAATGACTCCTGCGTTACCTGCGTAGGTTACGATCGAAACTTTGTCGTCTTTATTGAGCTTTTCAACGAGTTTTTTGAACGATTTTTTGAGGAGACCGAGTCTGTCGTCACCGTACATCGAACCTGAAACATCGATAAGAAAAACCAGGTTCTGTACAGGGATCTCATTCGCCGCAAGCTGCTTTCCCTGAAGTCCGAACATAACGAGTTTCGTCTCATTATTCCATGGGGAATCGGCCATTTCCATCGTTACCGAGAACGGTCTTCCTTCTTCAGGCTGCGGATAGTCGTAGTCGAAATAGTTGACCATCTCTTCGATCCTGACTCTGTCTTTAGGCGGCATCTGATTGTAGTTCATAAGGTAGTTTCTGATCAGAGTGTAGCTTGCCGTATCGACGTCGATAGAAAAAGTCGAAGTGTTTTCGGCAGCGGTCTCGACCCATTCGTTTTCGATAAGATCTCCCGGCGCCGGTTCTTCAGCCGGTTCAGTCGGCATATCGTCTCCTGACATCTCACTGTCACTGCTTTCCCAGTCTTCATAACCGGGTTCTGCCGGATCGGCACCCGGTTCATAAGATGATCCGGTATCCGTCGAATCTTCCGGATAAGGAGCATTTGAATCTCCAGTGTCATAATTGTCGTTGTAACCGCCGTTTTCACCGGACTCGTAATAGCCGTCATCACCGATGGCGCCGTCAGCATTTTTGGCAGCACCGCCGTCACAAGCAGCCACCAAAAGGAGCAAAACAACAAAAAACATTGAAATCACTGACTTCTTCATGGAAAGACCTCAACAAAAAAAGTTAATAACAGATATTTAGTTGCATAAAGTGCCGTTTTTTCTGACTCAAGATCAAAAAAAATTTAAAAAAAGTGTTTTTTTATCGCAGGGCAGCCTCCAGACTTCTTTGCGGAAGCTTTATCCGCTCTCTCTGCGCTTACATTTTGCCGCCGTTTTTTTGTTAAAAAATTAAATCAGGCTATAATACCGCGGTTTTTTTATTAACTTTGATGGAGTCCGTTATGAAAAGAGATCAGCTGGCAACAAAAATCCTCAGTGAAACCAATTTGTTGAACCGTTTTCTTGACTACGTTAAAGAGGATACGCAGTCAGTAGAAGAGAGCGAGACCTGTCCTTCTTCTCCGAAAGAGAAAAATCTCGGCAGAAAGCTTGTCGAAGAGCTTAAATCGCTCGGTCTTGACAATGCCGAAATGGATGAGAACGGCTATGTCTACGCAAAAATGGCTACGAACTGCGGAATTACCAAAAAAGTCGCTTTCATCGCTCACATGGATGTCGCTCTTGACTGCAAAGGCGAAGGCGTTCAGCCCGTTATCCACGAAAAATACGATGGAAAGGTCTTAAATCTTAAAGGCGGCACGGTCATCGATCCGGCTGATACCGAGCATCTTTCCGACTGCATCGGCGACACGATCATCACTTCCGACGGCACGACGCTTCTCGGTGCAGACGACAAAGCAGGCGTTGCGGCGATCATGTCGATGGTCGAATATCTCGGCAAACACCCCGAGATCAAACACCCCGAGATCAGGATCTGCTTCACGCCCGACGAAGAGATCGGACGCGGTGTCGACAAGATCAACCTTCAGAAAGTCGACGCTGACTTCGCTTACACGCTCGACGGCGGTGCTCCTTACGAAGTAAATTACGAAAATTTCAACGCTTTTTCGGCAAAAGTTACACTGCGCGGCGTTTCGATCCACCCCGGATATGCAAAGGACAAAATGGTCAATGCGATCCGTTACGCAGGAAAATTCATCGATATGCTCCCGAAGACGATGTCGCCTGAAAGGACCTGCGGCAGAGAGCCTTTCATCCACATCGTAGGCATCAGCGGCGGCAGCGAGGAAGTCACTATCAGCATGATCCTCAGAAGTTTCGTTCGCGAAGACATCGAACGCGAAGAAAAGATCATCCTCAACATCATCGAAGTCCTCAAGGCTGAAGAGCCGCGTCTCCAGGTAACACCGGTCTTCACCGAAAGCTACCTCAACATGTACGAAGTCATGAAGGACAACATGGTGGTTTACGAATATGTCAAAAAGGCGATAGAAGATCTCGGCGCGACCCCGCAGGTAGAACCTATCCGCGGCGGAACCGACGGCGCAAGACTTTCCTTCATGGGACTTCCGTGTCCGAACATCTTCGCAGGCGGCGTAAACTTCCATTCTCAGAAAGAGTGGGTCGCTCTCGAAGACATCGCGCTCGCATCGGCTGTCACTGTAAAAATCGTTGAGAACATCAAATAAATCGTAACGTCGTTACGTCGTTTCGTCGTCATGTTTCGTCATCACGGCGTGACTTCGTTACGGCGTCACGTTACCATTGATTAAAAAAAACTTGACTTCCGAATTTTTTTTCCTAAACTACCCGCCGTCCTGTGTGGCGGGATAGCTCAGGTGGCTAGAGCAGCGGACTCATATCCCGCAGGTCGAGTGTTCGAATCACTCTCCCGCTACCAATTCTTTTCTTTTTCCAATAAAATTTTTATTTATTATTTGTGGTTTTTTCTTGTTAGATTTCTCATTGTGTGCTATTTTGCGCCGTTTTTTACGTTTTGCTGTCTAACGGTGTGATTTTGGAATTTTGATAATGAAAAAAATTGTTTGGTTTTTATTTGTTTTTGCTCTTTTTGTTTCCGTGTCCGCAAAAACGATGCCGTGTGTCTACGGTCACTGTTTCGACTGTTATGATTCTTCACAAGGTCTTCCTCAAAATCAGGTGGTCGCATTTTCCAAAAATGCTCAGGGATATATGTTCGTCGTCGGAAGGAACACGATTTCAAGATTCGACGGAAACGGATTTGTTCTTCCCGAAGGCGGCAGGCTTGAAGGCATCCCGACGAACACGATAAACGATTTCGTTTCTGACGGAACCGGAACTGGTTATATCGCGACGGACCTGGGGCTTTGGACTGTTGACTTGAACAAGTTCGAAGCGATTTCTTTCAAAAATATAGATAAATTGGGTAATGTTCCTGTAAAATCAATAACTTATGACAAAAACGGGGCTCTTGTCTACGGAGCGGTCCCGGGAAAAGGTGTTTTCGTTGCTTCTGCGAAAGGATTTATAGAATGGTTCACTCCCGAAAATTCGCGTCTCGGCACGAAAAACGTCAACAAAATTTTTATCAGCAGCAACGGAACAGTGTGGCTCGGAACGGAAAACGGCGTCTACTACATGAAAGAGAAAAGCGAAAGATTCGTTCAGATCGACTATCTCGAAGATTCGATTTCCGCTTTTGCGGAAGAGGCTGAAAACAGTATTTATGCCGGCGGCAGAAACGGTTACTATCTCATCGAAAACGGCGAAGTTTCAATTTCATACGCCGGTGAAAAAGTGCCGTGGCCGGATGTCACAGTGCTTGAAACCGCTGATTCCGGCAGGATTTGGATCGGAACGGAAAAGTCGGGTCTTTTTTATGACGAGATCGTGTCGTGGCCTTTCGGCGGAGCGGTCACTGCTTCGATACGCGACAATGAAGGGCAAGTCTGGTTCGGAACTTCAACGCAAGGTTTCTGCATCGCCAGAAAAAGTGCTTTCTACGGGATCTCTTTCGAAGATGAAAGCGTTTCCGTCGCTGCGGCTTCGGACGATGTTTTTGTCAATACGAAAAACGGGATCTTCGGATTCGGAGATCTTGGAGAGCTTGGAGAAAAACTTGTAAGCGAGTCGGTCTTCGACAATATTTTTGTCGATAAACTAAATAATCTCTGGGCTTCTTCGAAGTCGTCCGGACTTTTTATCATGCAGCCCGACAAAACTTTCAAGCCTGTAAAAGAGATATACACGAGTGAAGACGATCTTTTCCCTGTTTCATCGGACGTGTTTTTCAGCGATGCCGACGGAAACGTCTGGATGAACGACATTTCCATGAACGGTGTCCTGTTCCTTTTCAGAAACGACAAGACCGCAGAAAGGCTCATGCTGCCGGATGCCGATGCGGAGATCGTTGATATCATCGGCTATGAAGGAAAGATTTTCATCGTTACGAAGCGGAGCGGTGTCTTCAGACTTGAAGAAAGCAACGCTTTTACCCCCCTGGCTCTTTGGAAAAAGGATGTCTTTGTGAAAAGAGGATTCGTTGATTCAAGGCAGCGGATATGGATCGTTACTCTTGACAACTATATCACCATAGCTGTAGAGAAAGACGCAATAACATTCCCTCTGTCAGGACTCGACGGCAAAGCGGCGGTACATTCGGTCTCGGAAGACGAAAACGGCAATTTCTGGATCATGACGAATGAAGGGATCGCTTCGGTAAAAGGAAAAGATACCGACTGTTTCGTCAGCGGTCAGTGTGCGGAAGTACCGGTCGTCGTTTACGGGAAAAAGGACGGTATGACTTCGGTCGAATGTGCCGAAAGAAGGGCTTCGGATGCAGCTGTGTACGGTGGAGCCCTCTATGTCCCGATGATGAAAGGGGTCGCGGCTTTCGATACGAATTTCAAAGAGGACTTCAGTTTCGTTCCGGAGATCACTATCGAAAGCGTAACAGACAGTGACGGGACAAAATATTTTCCTGATGATTCCGGCAAAATAACACTGCCTCCTTCGGTGAAAAATCTGAAGATCTCCTATTCCGCTCCTTTCTTTTCAGGTGCCGGCGGTATTGTTTTTGACCGCTTTTTCGACAAAGAGCATCTCGGAAAAGAAAAGGCTGAAAGGTCGGTATCGCTGAGCAATATACAGAATGGTCTTCATGAGTTTTCAGTCCGCGCATACCGTGCCGGGGATCCTTCGAGATTCAGCGAAAAAAGGCTTGTCCTCAATATGAGACCTGCATTTTACCAGAGCCAGGGTTTTGTTGTGTCAGTTCCGTTCATTTTCATTCTCCTTGTTGCGGTCACGGTGTTCATGAACAAGCGTCTCAAAGCGGCGCGGAAGGCCGAGATCAACCGCCTTATCGACGAAAAGACTGCGGAGCTCCAGATGAAGAACAACACGCTCAAGGAAGCTGTTATGAAGGATCCGCTGACAGGACTTATGAACAGGCGCTACATGTTTGAAGTCGAAGAGCGCAAGATCAGGCGTTTCATCGAGTCGCGCGACCGCAAGATACACCTTATGGACAACCGGAATCTGTTCGAGAAAAACGATCTTGTCTATGGTGTCATGATGATGGATATCGACCACTTCAAGCGCGTCAATGACCTCTACGGGCACGATGCCGGAGACATGGTCCTGAAAGGTGTCGCCCAGATAATGCAGGATTCGGTACGTGCCGACGATATCCTTATCAGATGGGGCGGAGAAGAGTTCCTTATCGTGCTGAAGAATATCCCGATCAAGAAAATGTTCGAGGTCGCAAGAAAAGTGAGAAAGGCGATAGAGATGCATCCTTTTTATCTGCAGAGCGGTACGACTCTTTGGATAACGGTGTCTATGGGTGTCGTTTTCCTGCCGTTCTTTTCCGGTGAACCCAAACTTCTGACATTCGAGAACATCATAACGCTGGCGGATCTGGCGCTCTACAATTCGAAACACCAGGGGCGCGATATGGCTACCTTCATCGTTCCGGGCGACAAAGTGCCGGATACTCCCGAAGATATAAACGGTATGCTCAGCAGCAGCGAATTTGCCGCTGTGAACGGTTTCTACACTTTTGAAAAGATAGAACCCGACAATTTTTCAGAGTTCGAAATTTGATGGATTGGAGAATATTATGAAAAACATGCGGAGAATATTTTTGTTTTTCCTGATCCTTGCATCTTTTTCAGCTGCGGCCGCGGTCGATTTCGATCCGAACGAGGCCTACGGCAGATTCAGAAAGGGGATCAGCTTCGGAGGTGCTCTGTTCCCGTCTTATCAGGGCAGTTCACTGCTCCTCGAACTTGATCTATACGGTTCTTTCGAGTTTTCATCCCTCGGTTTCGGTGTCGGACTGCCTGTGAGATTCATCCTCAGAAATGACGACGATATCCCGACGACTGCAAAGATCTTCCCGAAAGAAGACTGGGATGATGCGCGGGACTGGGTTTCCATTCTCAATTATTTTCACTACGGCCATTCAGGCGATATGTTCTATTTCTACTTCGGCGAGCAGAAAAACCGCTATGTCGGCAACGGCTCGATCGTCGGAGCTTACTTCGGCGATCTCAGGCTTTACCATCCTCAGCGCGGAGTCAATCTTGAGATAAATACGGACTATGCCGGACTCGATTTTTTCATGGATGACGTCACTCCGCCCAATGTCATCGGAGGAAGGATCTATGTCAAGCCGATAAGTTTTATGAAAGAGAGTTACGGCAACAACCTCGAGATCGGCGCATCATATTTCGCCGACATTTTTTCACCTGACCAGATAACGGGAAAGACCGACAACGATTACGGCCGCGAGATCACCGATTCGAACTTCCAGATCTTCGGATTCGATATCTCCTTCCGTCTCTTTGCTATGAAATACTATCAGCTGACGCTCTATTCCGATATGAACAAGATCGTCGATGCAGGATTCGGAATGCATTTCGGTGCAAAGCACAAACTCATGTTCCCGGGAAGCACGGACATCCAGATCCTGAGCCGCTGGGAGGCGAGGGCGATGGAGGCGGACTATGTCCCGTCGTATTTCAACACGTTCTACGATATCGAAAGGGAATATTACAAAGGTCAGGGCAGATCGACCCTTGCTACACCCACCACAAAGTCGCAGTATCTCATGAGTTATGCCGGAAGAGGAAAGGACTGGACAGGCGGTTACTACCTTGATCTTGTTTTCGACATAACCGGAACTTTCTCGATCGGAGGTTCGTTCGAGCACAACAAGCTCTACAACTATGAGGCGAAAAAATACAACAACTACCAAATAAACATTTTTACCGACATGTTCTTCTTCGATTCCCTGGCTATCGATTTCCTGATGACCTTCCAGTCTTTGGGCGAAGAGGGAAGGATGCTCAGGAACAGACCGTACTACAGAGCTTCGATAACCTATTATCTCAACAGATATTTCAGTCTCGGAGCCAGCGCTGCTTCAAAATGGTATCTCGTCGAGGATCGTGATTATGCCGGATCCTACAGCTATTTCAACTGTTTCTCGATAGGCGGATTTGCAGGAGTCAGGTTCTAACCGATGAAACACCGTTTGTTCTTCATCGTTCTTTTTTTGTTTTTTTCCGCTTTTGCCCAGAGTTCTTTGAGCGATTCCGACATGGACTCTTTGGACCAGCTGATCTCTGATCTCTCAAATGCTTCAAAAAGTGTCAAAAAGCTCAACGATATAAAGGTCTGGCCGGGAGAAAGTTCAGTGCGTGTCGCGCTTTATCCGAGCGAAAAAGTGACGTACAAATACAACCTGCTGAAAGACGGCGCGACGAACAGGATATACATCGATCTTGCCGGCGTTGACGCTTCCGGATTCGTTCTGCCGGATGTGAAGTATGATTCGTTCCTGAAAAAGATCAGGCTCGGAAAGCGCGAGAACGGCATAAGGATCGTTATCGAAACAGGAAAGGTCGAAAGCTACAACGTGGTCGAAATGGAAGAACCGTGGAGGATCGTCATAGACTACTACGGCGAAAGGACTCCTGAAAAAGTTGCCGAAAAGGCTCCTGAAAAGGCGCCCGCAGCAGTCGGGAACAAGGCAAAACAGGGGCCGGAAAAGGCGGCAGCGCCTAAAAAAGTGGCTGAAAAGCAGACTGTTAAAACGGAAAGCAAAGCTAAGAAGAAAAAGATAATAGTTATCGATCCGGGACACGGCGGCAAAGATCCGGGGGCGATATCAGGCAAACTTTATGAAAAGGATGTCGTTTTCAGACTTGCGAAAAAAATAGAAAAACTTTCGAAAAACTACGAAGGGATCGAAGTGAAACTGACGCGTAACAAAGATATCTTTCTTCCGCTTGAAGAACGTGCGGCTATTGCAAACGCAATGAACGGAGACCTTTTTATTTCTCTTCACGCAAATTCTTTCAAAGACAGGAACGTCGGCGGGATGGAGATCTATCACCTTGACAACACGCGTGACGACTACGCCTCAAAACTTGCGAGGGTCGAGAACAAGATCTCGGAAAACGTCACGCTCCTCGATACGATCTTAGTCGATATGACGATGAGCTATTATGTCGGCGACAGTCTTGAATATGCCTCCGCAATAGGGAAAGGACTGCGCAAAGACCTCAAAAAATACGGTTCGAAGATCAGAGGCTACAACAAAGGCGCGCTTTTCTATGTCCTTGTCGGCGCGAGGATGCCTTCGCTTCTTTTCGAAATAGGCTATATAACGAACAAAAACGAGCGGGAGCTCCTGCAGAAGGATGAATACCTTGAAAGTATAGCAAGATCGCTGCTCGACTCGATCTCAAAATCGAAGGTCAAGTGATGCGCTCTAAAACTCTCAGACTTTTCCCTATCATGCTTTTTGCTCTGCTTTTGGTCTTTTTTCTGCCGTTTTTCGGTTATGTTTCCGTTCCTTTTCAGGAGATCTTCACTGAAAGTCCAGCATCCGGGATCTTTTGGAACATCCGTGTTCCTCGTACTTTGGGGGCTTTCGTGAGCGGCGCGACTCTCGCTCTCTGCGGAATGGTCTTCCAGTCGATGTTCAAGAACGATCTCGCGACACCTTACACGATGGGAGTCAGCAGCGGAGCGGCTTTAGGCGCCATCATCGCTATAATATTCTTTTCCGGTGTGGTTACGTTTGTTCCTATGACGCAGATCCTCGGTTTTGCGGGAGCTGTCGTCACGATACTCTTCATCTACTTCGCAAGTTATATGAAAAGGAGATTCGATGTAGGATTCCTTCTCCTTGCCGGTGTCGCCATAAATTTCATCTGCAGCGGACTTATCCTCTTCGTCCAGTATCTTGCGGCAGGCAGTGAAAGCACGCTGATAGTCCACTGGATGATGGGAAGCCTTGATTTTATGGGATTTTCGCCTGTCTTAAAGTCTCTTCCTGCGTTTCTGGCGATGCTTGCAGTCTCTTTTTTCTTTCACAGGGAACTCGATCTGATGAGGATAGATTCCGATATAGCCTCGACGCGCGGAGTCAACCTTGAGCGCGTCAGCCGCATCCTCTTTTTTGCGGTCTCTTTTTCGGTCGCAGTCATCGTTTCGCAGACAGGGCCGATAGGGTTCATCGGCATGACTTCACCGCACATCGCGGGAAAGATCGTCGGCAGGAAACACAGCATCCTCACTGTTGCAACGCTCTTTGTCGGCGCTGTCATCCTCATGCTTTCTGACGCCGTTTCGAGAACTATAATCGCGCCTTCGGAGATCCCGGTAGGTGTCGTGACTTCGCTTTTGGGCGGTCCTTTTTTCCTCTTTATACTGATAAAATCGAAGTAAAGGTGCGGCATGAAGCAGGTGACGCTGAAAAACGATGTGACGAAAACAGTTTCGCTCGATGCTGTATCTCAGGATTTTGTGTGTGAGCGGAAAGACTCGGCTACAGGCTGGAAATACGATGTGAAGGAAGAGCTTGGGCGCGGCGGTATCGGCAAGGTCATGGTCGCTTTCGACCGGACTGTGGGGCGCGAGATCGCTTTGAAAGAGCTTATAAGCAGCAATGAAGACGGTCATATTCCTTCTCTCGACAAAATGAGGAGCGACGAGGCCCGCTTTTTGAGAGAGGCCTGCGTCACGGGACAACTCGAGCACCCTGGGATCGTTCCTGTTTACGAGATCGGCAGGAAACCTGATGAAAACCGTTACTACACGATGCGTCTTGTCCGCGGTGTTACCCTTTCACAGGCGATAAAAGATGCCGGAACACTCGAAAAACGTCTCCGTCTGCTTCCTCATTTCCGCGACATCTGCAACGCGATCGCTTATTCGCACAGCCGCGGCGTGATCCACCGCGACATAAAACCGGAAAACATAATGATAGGGGAATTCGGTGAAACAGTCGTTCTTGACTGGGGTCTCGCGAAAGTCAAAGGCGAAGACGATACCGCAGACAGCGAGCTTCGCGAAGAACTCAACCTCCTCAAAGTCGAAAATATAGGAATGACGGTCAGGGGAAAGGCGATCGGGACTCCCGCATACATGTCTCCGGAGCAGGCGAGAGGCGACATCTCGGCGATAGACGAACGTAGCGACATATACTCTCTCGGAGCCGTTCTCTACGAGATACTGACCGGTATCCCTCCGTTCAAAGGGAAGGATGTCCAGGAAACTTTGGATCTGGTAAAAACTTCCGATCCTGTGGATATAACTGTGTATGAGCCGGCTTCTCCGCCAGATCTCTGCGCAGTCGTCTCAAAAACGCTGACGAAAGATCCCGGATCGCGCTATCAGTCGGCGCTGGAAGTCGCGAAAGAGATCGAAAATTTCATGTCAGGCGGCAAGATCGCGGCCTACGAATACAGTTCGTGGGAGATGTTCAAGCGTTTCGTTGCAAAGAACAAGTCGCTTTCGGTGCTTGCTGCAACGCTTTTTGCCGTTCTGATCTTTGCTTCAGCTGCCGTTTTCGTGGCTTACCGGGATTCTCTCAGCAACGAGAGGGCGGCACACCTCAATCTCTCTTTGGGATATCTCGAGTATGCCGAAAAACTGCTGAAAGAAGGGAAGTATTCGGATTCCGAGATCTTTGCGGCGGCATCGCTTTATCATTCGCCGTTCAATCCGAAGAGCCCGTGGAGTTATTCAGACACCTATCTTGCCGAAAATATTGATGAAAGCCGTGAACACATGCTGAAAATACAGTCTCTGCTCTATCTTTCAAGAGTTTACGGCAACAACGCTTTCAAAGGTAATGTCACAAGTGTCGGTTTTGATGCCAGAGTCGTCTCGGTTTCGCCTGACGCATCTCTTTTTGCTGTATCGGGCAAAAGAAAGGAGGTCAAAGTTTATTCCGCCGACGGGACCGAAAGGTTCACTCTCAGCGGACACAAGGACGAAGTGAGCGCTGTGGAGTTCTCTTCCGACGGCAGGTTTATCGCTACGGGAAGCTGGGACAACAACCTTATCCTGTGGAACGCTTCCGACGGTTCGCAGATAAAATCCCTGTCGACCCTTGCAGGCGAGATATACACTCTCGCGTTTTCGCCGGGAAACAGGTTCATTGCGTTCGGAGGAACGGAAAAGACACTTTGGATCGTAAAGACCGATGACCTTACTATTGCTGCTGCCGGCAGATTCGAACTCGAAAATACGGTCCGCAGCATCGACTGGGCGCCTGACGGGAAAAAGCTCCTTGTTTCCGACAGTTCAGGGAAGATATACCTCATCTCGGTAAGCGGGATCGAAAAAATCTTCGAATTCCACAGCGAGCCGACAGTCGCGGTCAAGTTCCTTAACGACGGGATCCACTTCATATCGGCAAGCTATGACAAAAGGTTTGCTCTCTGGAACCTTCATTTTGACAAACCGCTTACTGTTTACGAGCACTGGGACGCATTTTTCTCGCTTGATGTGTCGAATGACGGAACTCTTGCCGCGGTCGCCGCGCGTGACGGATCGATAAAACTTGCGAACCTTGTGACAAGGCAGATCGACGATCTCCGTGACCATACGGGTTCGGTCTATTCTGTCATGTTTCTTCCGATGGGCAATTCTCTTGTTTCTGTAGGCGAGGACCGTTTCGTAAAGCTGTGGAGGACTGATTTCACAAAGGAGATGCAGCGGCTTCGCGGACACACGACGTACATTCCTGCGCTTGCATACTCTCCTGACGAGAAGTTTCTTGCATCGTCGAGCTGGGATTTTACGATAAAACTGTGGAACATTTCCACGGAATCGGCGGTTTCTTCCTTCGGTATTGAAGGAACTGTGCCTTACAGCCTTGCATTTTCTCCCGACGGACAGTTCCTTGCATCCGGAGATTCTGACGGGATGCTCCGTTTCTGGAATCCTATGACTGGCAAGATGATATTTTCGTATCAGCTCCACAGTGACCAGATCTCAGCGATAAAATTCATAGACCGCGGCAGGACGGTGATTTCTGCCGGCAAAGACAGGATAGTCAACATTTTCAATTTGTCTGAAAGGCGTGTCGTGAAAGTTCTTGAACACGAAAATCCTGTGAACACTGTGGCTGTTTCGGCTGACGGAACGCTTGCGGCAAGCGCCGGACGCAACGGAGAGATAAACTTCTGGGCTCTTCCTGAAGGAAAACTCCTCTTCGGGACGAAAGGGGGCAGCGGAAAGTCTGTCCTTTCTCTCGCGATCTCTCCTGACAACAGTGTCGCCGTTTCAGCCGATGAGGACGGAGTCATCAACAAGTGGGACATAAGATCCATGAAAATAGCGGAGACATTCCGTGAAAGTTCCGGTTCTGTCAACGCGGTCGCATTTTCGGAAGACGGGGAAATGTTCGTCTCCGCCGGAAGGGAGGTCGTTGTCAGAAGAACGTCAGATTCTCAGAAGATCATGGAGTTCGACCTGCAGTATGCGGCTTACAGCGTGGCATTCGAAAAAAGCGGAAAGTTCTTTGTCGTCAGTGACGGAGCCGTCATCAAGCGTTATCCGGTCATTTCCGAGATGTGGAAGTTCGATCCTGCGGAACTTTTGGAAGAGACGCAGAAAGAGGCGGGCAAAAGACTCGAAGGCTTTAAACTGATCCCTTTTTAAGGAGGAAAAATGTCGAAGATCAAGGAGCTCGGTGAGATATTGAAGCAAAAAAACATAAAGATAAGCGGCGCGGAATCGTGCACCGGAGGCATGGTCGCGGCCGAGATCACATCTGTAGGCGGCATCTCCGCGGTCTTCAGCGAAAGTTTCGTCACCTATTCAAACGATTCCAAACACCGGAATCTGGGAGTCTCTGAAGAAACTCTTGCAAAATTCGGGGCTGTGAGCGAGGAGTGCGCAGGAGAAATGGCTGAAGGGGCAGCCGGAAGAAGCGGAGCGGACATTGCCTTTTCTGTTACCGGAATAGCCGGACCGACTGGCGGAACGAAGGAAAAGCCGGTGGGAACAGTCTGCTTCGGTCTTTTTTTCAAAGGAAAAACAGTCACTGCGACTGCTCATTTCAAAGGTGACCGTGAAAGTATCAGAAAGGCTTCTGTCGATTTTGTGATCGATATGATGCTGTCAGCAGTGTCGTAATTTTATTTTCCGGCATTTTCGCCATCTCAACGGAAATGTGTGTTTTGAGGTTTTCTGGATCACCGAATCAATGATTTTGATGCAGAAACCATACCCGATGTTCAGCAGTACTTTGTATTTTTTCATGTTTTCCGAATCATCTGGGGAAAAATTCAAGTCTATTTCGGAGTAGAGCCCCTGTTTGACAGGAATCATTTTTTTATTGATGAAAAATGAAAGATCTCAAAGTCATTTCACGGAAATTCCATGAAAAAATCAGAAACTTATTTTGTGAAACTCTGGGAGCTTAGGTCTGCCCGCCCGCAAAAATCAACCCCTTGTTCTGTGAAACGTGCGCTAATCGGAGTTGCGGATTGAGAGTGCTTAGTTTGATGTTAAAAATTGTTTTGCAAGATTATATGAAACTCGTCTTGACTTTTTTTATATTTAATTCTAAAGTTTTATGTTGTAAGAATCTTGTTTTGGGGTTTTGAATTGAGCATTAAAGATTTGATAAAAGATTTGATTGATCACAGATATGAAGAGGAATGGTTTGAATTTAAGGTGAATTGGTTTGAACCGAAGATTTTGGGTGAATATGTTTCCGCGCTTTCCAACGCTGCCGCTCTCGCAGGACGGGAAAATGCTTATTTTATCTGGGGAATCGAAGACAAAACACACAAAGTAGTGGGAACGAATTTTGATTACCGCCGAAATATAAACAACGAACCGCTTCCACATTTTCTTGCCCGGCAGATAAGGCCTGACATAGCTTTATGTTTTCAGGAAACCGCTTTTCAGGGCAGAAGGCTTGTTGTTTTGACTATTCCGGCAGCTAAAAAAGCTCCTACCGCTTTTGATAAAACAAGATACATGCGTATCGGGTCGAGCAAAATCAATTTGATGAATTTTCCTGAGCACGAGGCTCAACTTTTCAGTGTTCTTAGAAACGGAGTTCCGACATTGGAAAATACTGAATCAGAATGTCAGAAACTTACTTTTGGAAAACTCATGGTGTATTACGAAGCTAAGGGAGTCCCGCTTAATAAACGGAAATTTAAAGAAAATTTAGGTTTTTTCACTTCAACAGGCAAATACAATATGCTTGCACAGCTTATGTCGGACAACAGCCATATTCCTGTCAGGTTTTCTCTTTTTACCGGAAACGACAAAACATCGCTCATGTATTCTGTTCGGGAATTCGGCAACACCTGTCTTCTTTATTCTCTTGATGATGTAATTCAATACGGAAACATCCTCAATATTCCGATAGCCGACGAACGGGAGCGCATTGTCGAGCGCAAAGAAATAATGCGGTTTGACAAAGATGCGTTTCGCGAAGCAGTGATAAATGCTTTTGTTCATAACCGTTGGATTGACGGAAATGCTCCGATGTTCACTGGCTACGCAAACCGAATAGAAATTTTATCACATGGCAATCTCCCGCCCAAACAGACTTTGGAAGGTTTCTATGCCGGAAGATCCATCCCGGTAAACAGCGGATTGTCAGACATCATCCTCCAACTGCATATTTCTGAACGCAGCGGAAGAGGAATTCCCAAAATTATCGGAACATACGGCAGGGAAAACATTCATATCGAGGAAAAATCTATTACTGTCACCATTCCTTATGAAGCAGAAAATGCACCAGTTGAAGCAGAAAATGCACCAGTTGAAGCAGAAAATGCACCAGTTGAAGCAGAAAATGCACCAGTTGAAGCAGAAAATGAACCAGTTAACAAACAGGAACGGATTCTTTCGTATTGTATGAAACCTAAAAGCATATCTGAAATTGCTGAGATGCTTGGATATAAAGATAAAAGAAGCGTTCGCAAACTGCTGAATCCTATGCTTGAAATAGGAAGAATCAGCAGAACTATACCAGATAAACCGAACAGCAAGAGTCAAAAATATATAACTGTTAAATAAAAACTGGAATCCAAACATTGGGCTTTTTTAGAAGAGTTCTTTTTGTCGAAAATCTTCTGAACCCAAGCCATTATTTTGTGAAACTCTGGGAGCTTAGGTCTGCCCGCCCGCAAAAATCAACCCCTTGTTCTGTGAAACGTGCGCTAATCGGAGTTGCGGACACAGCCTAATTCAATTTCAGCTCTCTATTCAAAAGCAGAGATCCTAGCGTGTTTTTATAATCTGCCAATCCTTTGATTTCTGTTATTGTCGTGATCCTGCTCCCTGCGTCTTTGCTGGATGCGCCGCAGTGGTAGAGCCTTTCGTTGTTCGTGCCGAAATCAATGGCGATATATCTGTCGTGGATCTTGCCTAAAGAAGCAATGAATTTTATTTTAATATCGGGATATTCCTTCAAAAAATCGTTGTATTCATGGAGTTTCAGATGATTTTTTCCTTTGTTGTCACTTATGATTGTGATCTGAATCCCGCTTTTAGCACTTGCGAGATGGTGCAGAGTTTTAAGTCCCAAATAATCGTCAATCACAATGACGCTTTTTTCTGCAGTGCCGTAGATTTTCTGGTACGCGAGATCGGCTTTGAACGGCTCTCCGTCAAGAATCAGTATTTCGTCGTTCCTGATTCCGGTGTCGAAAAGTTTTATAAAATCTGACAATTCACCCTTTTTCACCATGTTTTCTTCAATATCCTGAATTTTGTCGGAAAGTTTTTCCTGCCTGTTTTGAAGCAGTCTCAATTCTTCATAAGGCAAAAGCTGAGTATTTTGCAGAATATGATGAGCGACTTCAACGAAAACTTCCATTATTAAAATGCTTGCTTCTATCGCTCTGTCTGTGTGAAGCACGGATGTCAGCATCGAAAGTCCGTGTTCAGTGTAAACATAAGGCAAATATTTTGAGTATTTACCCTGTTCTAATTCTAAGATGCCAATTTGGCATCTTAGAATTTCGTGATACTCCTCTCTTGAAATTTGAAAGCAGAATTTTGGCGGGAATCGCTTGATATTTCGCTTCATTGCCCTGTTGAGAGCAGCTGTTTCAACCCCGAAATAGGCGGCAATATCGCTGTCAAGCATGACGCGAAGACCGCGGATTTCGTAAATCTGTGATTTTACTTTTTCCCTGTCGACCTGCTCTAAGATAGAGACTTCGTTTTTGTTAATGATTTCGAGTCGTTTTGGCATGACAATTCATCCTGTTTATTGTTAGTCATACGTTTCTCAGTGGACAAAAAATGCCACTTTTCCATCTTTGCCAAACCAAAACTTTGATATTTTATAGATTTGTTTTAAAAAATCTATGATAATTTTGAAAATCGATCCTCTGCCTTGTGATTTCTGTCGGAGCTTAAGTCTGCCCACCTGCAAAAATCAACCCCTTGCTTTGTGAGACATGGTGCTACTCAGTGCTTCTGACACCATGCTTTATCTTAAATTTTGATAATTTTAAGACTTATTCTTTGGAATTTTGATAATTGTAAAAATAAATCTTGATTTGTTGACTAAAATATTTATTTTACTTCTCAATAATATTTCTTTGGAGTTTGAAATGGAGAAGGAAATTCTGATCCGCAGCGAACAAGATTCGCAAGCAAATCAAAGCAGAGATCTGTTGCCTGTTCTATATTCACAGGTAGAAAAGAAGATCGTTATCGTCAGAAATATGCCTGTGATTTTGGATGCCGATGTCGCTGCACTGTATGGTGTCGAAACAAAGAGGGTAAACGAGGCCATAAAAAACAATCCCGACAAGTTCCCGGAAGATTATATGTTTGCGTTGACAAACGAAGATTTACAAGATTTGCGGTCGAAAATTTCGACCGCAAATGTGTCTTCTAAAAGCAGAAGCCTTCCGAAAGTATTTACTGAAAAAGGCTTGTATATGCTCGCAACGATACTTAAAAGTAAGCGTGCAACAAAGGTGACATTTGCAATTATCGAGACTTTGCCAAGGTAAGAAATTTGAAACGCGAACTGGTCAGTTTTCACAAAGAAAAAGACAAGCAGAAACAAAAACGACAAAATGCGGTGCTTTGGAGAAGTTCTTTCCGATATTGTTATGCCTGACTTGGAAACGTCGGAAACAGAATCTACTTTGGAACTGAATTTTATTATCGGAAAAATAAAGCACAGCGTTAAAAGAGTCAGAAAAAAGCAAAATTGAAAATCTCTTGAAAACTCAACCCCTTGTTTTGTGAAACTTGTTGGAGCTTAGGTCTGCTCGCCCGCAGTCATCTTAAACGATGTGAAAGAACTCAAAATTTTTTTCCAATATAGCTGGAACTTTTTAAGAGTATGAGTGCTGATTTATCTATGAGATTTTGATCGTTTATGTGGCCCTGAATGTTTTTTTGTTTTATTGGGTTTTCTGTTTTGAGGTGTCTCAGAAGATCTGTGCGCTTTGTGTTTTTCCAACTCTGCTTCTGCAATAAAAGCACATTTCCCTTTTGGAAAATTCTTAAGATAATTTTCCCATACCTTTACATCATTGGCCTTTGTTGCGTATTCACAGGCTAAAGAATCAGCTTCCACTCTCTGTTGTAATTGAATTCTATTAGGTCGGCATCCAACAAAGAAAAATAGTGTAAAAAGCGTGAAAACAGCACAGAATTTTTTCATACTAAACTCCATAAAACAAAAAAAAGTTCCCGAAATTATTAGAAAAATCTGAAATTTTTCGGCTGAAAAACTTGACTTGGGAGAAACGGGGATACGCTTTTTTAATAATGCGTTGCGTTGCGTTGCGTTGCGTTGCGTTGCGTTGCGTTGCGTTGCGTTGCGTTGCGTTGCGTTGCGTTGCGTTGCGTTGCGTTGCGTTGCGTTGCGTTGCGTTGCGTTGCGTTGC
>JAEEGL016597495.1_pt1 | contig 106436 bp, 98 predicted proteins | sample 9134231 | NCBI WGS metagenome assembly JAEEGL01 (sample SAMN16246548, study PRJNA631951) | gut metagenome | biome: gut microbiome; feature: rumen; material: fiber-attached | host: Bos | place: Iran: Karaj | collected 2018-10
CATCGGAACCGATACCTACGTTTGTTCCCGGATGGATCTTGGTGCCTCTCTGTCTTACGAGAATATTTCCCGCGAGAACGTACTGACCGTCACCCTTTTTAACGCCGAGACGTTTGGATTTCGAATCGCGGCCGTTTTTGGTTGAGCCAACGCCTTTTTTATGAGCCATGTATTACACCTCTTCCTCAATTATTTAACAACGGCTGTTACCGTGATCTTTGTGTAGGGCTGTCTGTGTCCGCCTCTTTTGCGGTAACCCTTTTTGGATTTGTACTTGAAGATTCTTATCTTCTTTCCTTTTCCGTTCTTTTCTGCTTTTGCTTCAACTTTTGCGCCTTTTACGAAAGGATCGCCTACGGTAACGTTTCCGTCGTCTCCGATAAGAAGAACCTCATCGAAAGTTACGGCAGAACCTGCTTCAACGTCAAGCTTTTCGATAAAAAGAACGTCGCCTTCGGACGCTTTATACTGCTTGCCGCCGGTTGTGAATACTGCGTACATTTTTATACCTCATTAAATAAGTCTCGCTATCAAGGCAACGGTAAACCGTTTTAAGGGGCCTTTTTTATGCGGCTATTTAATATACCACAAAAGAATTTGTATGTCAACCAAAAATACGTATTGTTCATTAAAAGTTCAAGATTGAAGCCTTCCGGGCAGCTCTGCATTATCGCACATTACACGGTATTCTGTCCCACCTTCGAGCCAGAAACTTCATTTCTCGCAGTTTCTGACAGGTCGCCATTACGTTTCTCATACTCATCAGGATGTTGATCCTCATCACTGTTTGCGATCTATTGAGCTTGACTCTCAGGATGTTGTGGTGTCGTCTTGTTTTTCATTTCGCTGCCGACATATTATGCGATGCGACGCCATACAACCTGCATTTGTCATATGACTGTAGTCCTTCCGAAAAGTCGCACGACCGCTTCCGCGATACCGGAATATTCGGGCAGAGTATACCAGTCTTTTTGAGAAGTTATTTCCGCCGCGATATTCTGCGCGTCCGTCAGCGAGCGCATATCGGCAAGAGACGCGAGTTTAAGACCGGTAAGTCCGTGCTGTCGCGCGCCGAAAAGGTCGCCGGGGCCTCTCAGCTCAAGATCCTGTCTGCTTATTTCGAAACCGTCGTTTGTTTTGCAGAAGTTTTCAAGTCTTTCAAGCGTTTGACCCTGCATATCCGTAACGAGAAAGCACCAGCTTTTTTTAGAGCCTCTGCCGACGCGTCCGCGAAGCTGATGAAGCTGTGAAAGACCGAATTTTTCGGCGTTTTCTATGATCATTACGGTCGCATTGGGAACGTTTATGCCTACTTCGATAACTGTCGTTGACACAAGCACGCTTATTTCTCCCGAAGCAAACCGTTTGAGTACGTCGTCCTTCTCTTTCGCAGGCATTTTGCCGTGAAGATATGCGATATTTATATAACGCAGGTATTTTTCCGCAAGCTGCTGCGAAAACTCAACAACCGAAGCCGTCTCGCTCTCGTCGTTTTCCTCTATTAGAGGGCAGACGACATACGCCTGACGTCCCTTCAGCACCTCTTCGCGAAGAAATGAATACATTTTTTCATGCGATTGGGTATTTACGACGAACGACGAAACCTTCTGGCGTCCGGCGGGAAGCTCGTCTATGACTGAAACGTCAAGATCTCCGTAAAGAATAAGCGCCATCGTTCTCGGTATAGGCGTTGCCGACATTATGAGCGTATGCGGATTTTCGCCCTTCTGGGTGAGCAGATTTCGCTGATTTACGCCGAAACGGTGCTGCTCATCAACTATCACGAGCGAGAGCTTATCAAAAAACACGTCCTTCTGAATTATTGCGTGAGTGCCTATCAATACGTCGGTGTCTCCGCTTTCCACGCTTTCTTTTATACGTTTTTTTTCGGACGCGGAGGCTGAACCTGTCAGAAGAGCCACTTTTATGCCGAGTTTCTCAAAAAGAGGAGAAAGCCCGTGATAGTGCTGCACCGCAAGCACTTCGGTTGGCGCCATAAGCGCAGACTGTCTGCCGCACATTTTTGCATAGTAAATGAGCGCCGCCGCAACGGCGGTCTTACCGCTTCCTACGTCGCCCTGAACAAGCCTTGTCATTGCAAAAGGACGTTTCATATCGCGGATACATTCGTCTATAACTCTTTTTTGCGCGTTTGTGAGCTCATACGGAAGCGCTGCGCCGAATACGGACATATCAACGTCTGAGTCAAGCGGTATAGATACGCGTTTTCTGTTTTTTCTTTTCAAAACGCTGAGCCCGAGAATAAACGTTATAAGCTCTTCCTCAACAAACCTTCTGCGGGCATTTTCCGCCATGGAAATATCCGAGGGGAAATGAATGTTTTTATACGCCTCTTTCAGCGTTGGCAGTGAATATTTTTCAAGGATATATTCGGGCAACGTCTCCTTTATTCCGTCAAGACAGCTGTCAAGAGCGGAACGGACGCATGAACGGAGTATTTTTTGGGATATATTGGCTGTGAGCGGATAGACCGGAAAGATCGCCGCGCTGTCAGACGGCTCTATAACGGGATTTTTTATCGTTTTGAAAAAGCCTATCGCCTCTCCTTTTCCGTAAAAAACGTATTCCTTTCCGCGTTCGAGTTTTTCGGCGTCATACTTTCGGTTGAAAAGCGTTATCTTCATGGTGTCTTTTCCGTCGCTTGCCATAAAAGAATAGACGGAAAGCTTTCCGCCGCTTCCCGCCCGCCTTGCCGAAACATCGGTAGTCAGCGTTGCGCGGACTGCTGCGGGCTGTCCGTCTTCTATTTCGCTTATTAAAACCGTGCTGCTCATATCAACATATGTTCTCGGATAATAGGAGAGCATATCCGCAACGGTAAATATGCCGAGGCGGCGAAGGGTCTCGGCTCTTTTTGAACCGACACCCTTGAGATATGTTATATCACTGTTCAGATCTTTTTCCATTTTACGCCGTCTTTTGTGTCTTCCAGAATAATGCCTCTTGCTTTCAGACTGTCGCGTATCTCGTCCGCGCGGGCGAAATTACGGTCTTTTCTTGCCTGCTGGCGCTCTTTTATGAGATTTTCGATCTCCTCTTCAAGCGACGAACGGTTGTTTTCATATAAAATACCGAGCGCGGAAGCGAGAGCCATGAAACGGTTTTTGAGCTGAGTATAAAACTCTTTTGAATATTTGCCGTCTGTTACCGTTATGTTTATTTCTTTTGCGAATTCAAAAAGGACGGAAAGCGCATTTGCGGTGTTCAGGTCATCGTCCATATTCTCTTCAAAACGGACTCTGAAAACGTCAAAGCTGTCAAGCTTTTCTTTTTCGCCTTCCGAAAGCGGCGTATCGACTGCGGAAGAAGCGAGGAAATCAAGATTGTTTACACAGTTGTAAAGTCTTTCAAGAGATGCTTTTGCGGCAACTATGAGTTCCGGTTCGTAGTTTATCGGCGTTCTGTAATGGGCGGAAATGACGAAATAGCGAAGCGGTTCGTAGCCGTAAACGGAAGCGAGGTCTCGAACGGTAAAGAAATTGTTTTTTGATTTGCTCATTTTTTCATTGTTTACGTTCACAAAGCCCACGTGGAACCACATCCGCGAAAAATCGCAGCCGTTTGCGCATTCGGATTGCGCGATCTCGTTTTCGTGATGGGGGAATTTGAGGTCACTGCCGCCGCAGTGGATATCTATCGTATCGCCGAGATATCTTTTGGCCATTGCGCTGCACTCTATATGCCAGCCAGGTCTGCCGTTGCCCCAAGGAGACGGCCATGAGGGCTCGCCCTCTTTTGCGCCTTTCCAGAGCGCAAAGTCAAGAGCGTCTTCCTTGCGGTCGTCAACGCTTATTCTTGCTCCCGAAGAAAGGTCTTCAAGAGACTGACCGAGCAGTCTGCCATATCTATCAAAGCTGCGGACGCGGAAATAAACGTCTCCGTCAAGGACGTATGCGTGTCCTTTTTCGATAAGCGCTTTAACGATGTCTATTATCTGCTCTATGTTTTCCGTTGCTCTGGGATGGACCGTGGCGCGCATTATGTTCAGCCCGTCCGCATCGGTAAAATATTCTTTGATGAATTTTTCGGAAACATCCGTGTAGTCAACGCCCTCTGCGTTGGCTTTATTGATTATCTTATCATCGATATCCGTAAAATTCTGAACGAAGCGGACGTCGTAGCCTTTATAGGTAAGATAACGGCGCAGAACGTCATATACGGTAAATGCTCTGCCGTTGCCGATGTGAAAATAATTATAAACCGTAGGGCCGCACGCATAGATGCGGACGATATTGTCTTTTGAAGGAACGGGTTCCTTTTTGCCCGTCATTGAGTTGAAAAGCTGCATATTTTACTCTCCCGTGATCAGTCTTTTATATACTGTTTCATCGCATTGTAATACGGTATTGCCGATATTGCGCTGTATACCGCAGTCAGCCACAGAAGTATCTGCGGAATAAGAAGATGGCAGACAGGCTCGCCGCAGATTTCCGAAGTGACGGAAAACAGGTTTTCAGGGAAAAGCGCGACAAAAACGAACATTACGCCTATCGAGATGCCCTGAACAGTCGTTTTGATCTTGCCCCAGTAGTTCGCAGCAACCACGACGCCTTTGCCCGCCGCGCCAAGCCGCAGTCCGGTAACGGTAAGCTCTCTGCACAGGATTATAAGGACCGGAACAGCGGAAAGGATATTCAGCTGAACAAAAGCGATAAGCACGCTGAGAACGAGGAATTTATCTGCTATCGGGTCAAGAAATTTGCCGAAATTAGTAACGGCGTCGTATTTTCTTGCTATCTTACCGTCTATAAGGTCGGAAATTATAGCCACGCCGAAGGCGATACCGCCTATGAGAAATCTTGTTTTTACGGATAAAGAAGCAGACAGGGGATTTTCAAGAATGAAAACAAGAATGACGGGTACAAGAAGCATCCTTATCCAGCAAATGATATTAGGCACCTTTTTGATCATTTCATATTACCGCCTTTCCGTAAAAATCGTATGAATCGTAAACGTCGAGTCTGACGTTGTAAAATTTGCCCTCCGCAGCAGGATCGTCGCTCGAAAAATAGACTCTTCCGTCTATATCGGGAGCCTGAAAATACGCTCTGCCGGTATAAAGCTCTTTTTCTTCGTCATATCCCTCGCAGAGAACTTCGAACGTCTTTCCCGTAAAGTCGCCGTTTATGCTTTCAAGGAGCGTATTCTGAATATCCATCACGATATCAGCCCTTCGCTGCTTCGTCTCCTCGTCGATCTGCCCGTGCATCCGGCCAGCCTTCGTGCCTTCCTCGCGCGAATAGGTGAAGACGCCGAGATTGTTGAAGCGCGCCTCCTTAACGAAGTTGCAGAGGATCTCAAAATCCTCCTCCGTTTCATGGGGAAAGCCCGTGATAAACGTTGTTCTGAGCGAAACGCCCGGGATCTTTGCCCGAAGATTTGCAACAAGCGCTTTGAGTTCGCCGTCGCTCATTGGTCTGTTCATTAGTTTCAGAACGTGCTCCGATGCGTGCTGCAGCGGAATATCCATATATTTAACGAGCTTTTTCTCTGTTGCGAAAAGCTCTATCATTTCATCTGTTATCTCTTCGGGACGGAAATAAAGAATTCGTATCCACTTTACCGTTTCTATCTGCGCTATACGTCTGACAAGTCTGCAAAGATCGGGATACGCCGTAGTGTCCTGCGCGATAAGATTGATCTCGACCGCCCCGTTTGCCGCAAGAGCTTCCGCTTCGGAAACGACGTCCGCAAATTTTCTGGGCATGAATTCTCCCCGAAGCATCGGGATAACGCAGTATGAGCAGTGGTTTGAGCAGCCCTCTGCGATCTTAAGGTATACCGAATAGTCGGGAGATGAGAGCACTCTCTGCCCTGACGGAGGAGTTTTATCAAGCGAGCGGTAATGCTCGTATTTTTTTCCTTTTACGGACTTTACAGCCTCGGTAATCTTGTCAAAGCTCTTTGAACCGAGAACAGCGTCAACTTCCGGGATCGATTCGAATATTTCGGATCTGTACCGTTCCGCAAGACAGCCCGTAACGATAAGCTTTTTGCATTTACCCGTTTTTTTCTGTTCTGCGGCAGAAAGGATGTTTTCTATGCTTTCCTCTTTCGCTTTATCGATAAATGCGCAGGTATGAACTATTATCACGTCGCACTCGTTTTCGTCGGGGCATATCTCGCATCCGTCGTTTTCAAGCGCGGCGAGCATGATCTCTGCGTCTATTCTGTTTTTTTCGCACCCAAGCGCAATAAGACCGACTTTCGGTTTTTCTGTCACGGAGTCATTCCTCGTTTTCACAGTATTTTTCATATGCCGCCCTGACGGTTTCGTAGTCAAAGCCCCTGGAGATAAAACGGTTGAAGAGCTTCTTCTGAGCCGCTCTGTCTTCGGGAAAAGCGCCTTTGAGTATCCTTTTCATCTCACGAAGCACGGCGTTTATCCCGTCGTCCTCGCTGTATGTTTCCAAGAATGCGTTCTGCGCATCATCATCCGAGATACCTGCACGTTTAAGCTCGTAAAAAAGCTGTTTTTTGCCTGCTCTGCCTTTTTTTCTCTCAATAAGTCTTTCGGCATAGCGTTTATCGTCTATATATCCGCGGTTTTCGATATATTCCGCGGCGCTTGCGGCATCGGCGGCATCGTAGCCCTTTGTTTCAAGACGTTTTGCAAGCTCTTTTTTTGAAAAATCGCGGTGTTCGAGAAGATAAAGCGAGTGTCTTACAGCCTTTCTCACCTCAGCCGCCTTTTTAAGACTTTCGAGCTCTTTGTTTTCAAGTTTTCTGCCGACAAAAACGTCATTGTCGGCTATAAATGCCGCATCTGCTGAAAAGGAAAACTCTCCGTTAACAAAAACGGAAAGCAGTTTTCCCTTCTGCTGCAAAGATACGGCTGTTATCTCTGCCATTTTTATTATTCAAAATCTTCCGCGGTAACGTCTATGGACGGCTTAGCCGCGGCTGCGGGTTTGGTTTTTACGACCTCGGAAAGATCTTCTCCCGTGTTTTTGAGCGTTGCGGTGATCTTTGCTTCAAGCTCTGCCCGAAGCTCCGCATTGTTTTTTATAAGCTCGCGGCAGTTGTCTCTGCCCTGTCCGAGCCTTGTTCCATCATAAGAGAACCATGCGCCGGACTTCTGGATTATATCGAGTTTTACGGCGATATCGAGGATCTCGCCGTCCCTTGAAATGCCTTTGCCGTAAAGGATATCGAATTCCGCTTCCTTGAACGGAGGCGCGACCTTGTTTTTTACGACCTTTACGCGCGTTCTTGAACCGATAACGTCTCCGCCCGATTTGAGGTTTTCTATCCTTCTGACATCAAGACGGACCGATGAATAGAATTTGAGCGCTCTGCCGCCCGTGGTGGTTTCGGGGTTGCCGTATACTACGCCTACTTTTTCGCGCAGCTGGTTGATGAAAACAACAACGCTCATCGACTTTGCAATTGCGCCCGCAAGCTTTCTGAGTGCCTGGGACATAAGTCTTGCCTGAAGTCCGACGTGGCTGTCGCCCATATCGCCCTCTATTTCCTGACGCGGAACAAGAGCCGCAACGGAGTCTATTATGATTATATCCACCGCGCCCGAACGAACGAGAGTTTCGGTGATCTCAAGCGCCTGTTCGCCGTTATCGGGCTGAGAAACGAGGAGCGAATCGATATCGACTCCGAGATTTTTTGCATATTCGGGGTCAAGAGCATGCTCTGCGTCTATAAACGCTGCCGTGCCGCCCGCCTTCTGGCTCTCGGCTACCATGTGAAGAGCAACGGTCGTTTTACCGGAGCTTTCGGGACCGAAGATCTCAACGATCCTTCCCTTCGGAACGCCGCCTATGCCAAGCGCCATATCAAGAGAAAACGAGCCCGTGGATATTGAATCGACGTTCATCGCCGCATTCTGCCCGAGAAGCATTACCGAGCCCTTGCCGTATTGCTTTTCTATCTGCGCAAGCGCCGTGTCAAGCGCTTTCTTTCTGCCTTCGTCCATGAAAGTCCTCCCGATCATTATTCGTGAATTATTCGGATTGTTATTTTACCGTATGTATATTATATATCATTATTCGTGAAAAGTCAATAGTTTTATCAAAAAGCGTGATATTTTTTCAGATATTCACGCAGGTTATGCCGTTGAGAAGCATATTGTATGCAGAAAACGTCTGAAAATCGTCTGCGTTGTGAGACTCAGCGGAAAAAGTGCGGCAGGCGTTCATAACGACGATTATTCTCGGTTTGAGATCTCTTTCGTTGAAATACGAGCGAAGAGAGAGCGCAAGCTGCATAACGTCTATATCCGTGAGCGCGCCTGCGATGATATAGTTATCGAGCGTATCGACGTTTTCCGCGAACCATCTCAGAAAATCGTTGGAAAACATTGCGTTTGCGCAGTTTTTTACCACAACCTCGGCGCCTGAGGCGAATTTGTCGAGCTCGGCAAGTATCTGGCACTCGTCGTCCGCCACGCAATGCTCGGGAAAGATCCGAAGCTCCGCGCTTTTTTTTGTATGGTAGTCAACGGCGAATATCTTTCTGCTGTGAAGGAGATATTCGTTTACCCTTACAAGCTGCGGGATAGCGGAAGCAAAATGAGGAGACCAGAGCCCGCCCTTGCGGAAAAAGCCCTCGGACGTGTTTATGTTTATTATTGCCGTGCGGTCGGGATCGAGAAGAAGCTTGCGGATATTGAGCGTTCTTTCTGAAACGATCCTGTCGAAGTTGCCGGTAAAAATTCCCATATCAGCCTTTACACCTGTCTATCAGAGCGTTTCTGTCTTTCTCACGGAATACCGACGTTCCCATAACTGCGAGAGTAACGCCGCTCGATGAAACGAGACCTATATTGGACGCCGTTATGCCGCCGTCTGCTTCGATATCGACCCGAAGCGCGCGCCTTCTGAGCTCGGCGCGAAGTTTTCTTGCTTTTTCAAGACAGCCCTCAATAAGAGACTGTCCGCCGAATCCGGGCTCGACAGTCATTATGAGCACCGCGGCAAGCCTGCTGAGATACGGATATACGACCTCAACGGGAGTTTTCGGTTTAAGCGCGATGGCAGGTCTGACGTGAAAAGACTCCATAAGCGTGATGAGCTTTGAGATATCCTCATCGACCTCGTAATGAACGCTTATCATCTCCGCGCCCGCCTTCGCAAAAGGTTCGATGAATTTTGACGGTTCGGAAACCATCAGATGGACGTCGAGCGGAACTTCAGTTATTCTGTGAACTGCAGACGCTATCGGAATGCCGAACGTTATGTTGGGAACGAAATGACCGTCCATAACGTCGATATGCATATAATCCGAATGGGATACCGAGCTTACCTCGTCCTCGAGTCTTGCAGCGTTGCAGGAAAGAAGCGACGTTGATATTTTTATCGTCTTTTTTACGGAATAATATTCTTCGGGAACGGGTCCCGCAGAAGAGAAAAGCGAGGGGTCTGCCTGCAGAAGCTTTGAAACGAAAGCGGCGCAGCGCTCGGCATCGATTATCAGGCATTCGCTTTCGCCGAAAACGCCTTTTCTCGCTATTCCTTTCGAAAGGAGTGGCTCTTCGAGCTTTCCGTAATTTTCCGAAACGTCGCCGACGGAGCTGTAATGTCGTTTTATGTTTCTGTCTTCGCACGTGCCGTCAGGCAATACGACCTTGACGGGGAGAAAGTCGGGAGACAGTCTGTCAGGAATTTCAGCCCATTCCTCCGTGCCGTGAATGAAGGCGGAACCCTTGAGTCCGCAGCCGATAAAGAGCATTTTCGCGTGCTCCGTCACGAGTTTTCCGATACAGCCCGTTTTCGGACACGGCGTTTGCGCATCGTCGTCATTTTTCACGAATTCCGCAGCTTTTTTCCCTGCCGCTGCAACGGAATACGTCGGGTGCAGAGAGCGGTAAACGCCCTCCCGTCTGAGAAAAAGAGACGGTAAAAGACCGCTGCAGGTATCTTCCTTTTCGGGATCGTACAGATAGTGATCCGCGTTTATCGTTTTCCACGTATGAGTCGGGAAAACAAGGAGCCCGTCGTTAAAATATTCGCAGAGAGCGTCGAGCGCGGTTTCGCTGCCGCCCTCGATATCGCCTTTGAGCGTATCCGCGGTGACGAAAACGGTGTCCCACGGAAAAAAGTTCATTTCGGCAAGCTGCCTTTTCAGATCCTCTTTATTAAGCATCACATTTTTATCCTTACGATTTGTTTTTTTTCTGTATCGGCATAAACCGCGTTTATTTCAGGGGATTTTTCTTCCTGTTCGAGCGGAACGAATGCGCGGGTGAGAAATCTGGAGATCGCCTGGTCTTTTTTTGCGCCGAGAACGGATTCTGAAGAGCCCGTCATTCCCGCGTCGGTGATATATGCGGTCCCCTTCGGCAGGAACTGTTCATCCGCCGTCTGAACGTGCGTGTGCGTTCCGAAAACACAGCCTGCTCTGCCGTCAAGATAGAAGCCGAGCGCCTTTTTCTCGCTCGTGGCTTCTGCGTGAAAATCAATGATTAAAAAATGGTCCGGATATTCCTTCACGATCCTGTCCGCAGTGTAAAAAGCATTGTCCGAGGGGTCGAGACCGACCTGACCCGCAAGAGACGCCACGGCTATTCTGCCTTTCGGGGTGTCGAACGTAGCCACGCCCTTCCCCGGGCTTACCGACGGGTAATTTGCCGGACGGACTATATACGGGCAGTCGTCAAGAAAGCCGTATACGTTTTGCTGACGGAACGCGTGATTGCCAAGAGTTATCGCATCCACGCCCGCAAAATGAAGTGATTCCGCTTCCGCCTGCGTTATACCGTTTTTCGGGTTTATGTTTTCGCCGTTGGCGACGACGATATCGCTCGGATATGACGAAACGAGCGTTTTCAAATGTGATTTAAGGTATTCCGAACCTGCTTTTCCGACGATGTCGCCTATAAACAATACTCTCATGACAATCCGTATAAACAATGATTTTTTATGCGATTTTTATCTGTATTTCGCTCTTCTGTTTATTATACACTACTTTTTAAAAAAAATCAAGGACTAAGTATTGACAAATAAAAAAAATCCCGTATAATATTAATACTGATTTATATACAATAAAGAAAGAGTGAAGGAATTGTCCGTAAACGGAGGGATAGCCGCCGTGATCGTTGCCGCGGGCTCCGCGCAGAGATTCGGCGAAGACAAAACCGAAGCGCTCATATGCGGGATACCGTGTATTGCGCATACGCTCGCTGCGTTTGAAAAATCGAAGCAGACCGTCCGCACGGTTGTTGTTACAAGAAAAGAGAAGATCGGTCGTATTCTTGAACTGAAAGAAAAATACGGTTTTTCAAAGCTCTCTGCGGTAGTTGAAGGCGGACAGAACAGGCAGGAATCCGCGGCGAAGGGCTTTGCCGCAGCAGATCCGTCACTGCCATTCATTGCCGTTCACGACGGAGCAAGACCGCTTATTTTACCGGAGGATATCGACAAAACGGCAGAGCAGGCATACGAATTCGGCGCGGCGATAGCCGTAATGAGGCAGACAAACACGGTAAAAATGACAGAAAACGGCTTTGTTGCCGCTACTCTTCCGCGCGAAAACACCGTTTTTGCCGCAACACCGCAGATATTTTCGCGTAAGATATATGAAAATATGATAAACGCTCTGCAAGGCAGCTTTGCGGATTTTACGGACGATTCGTCAATGGCGGAAAAGCTCGGAGTAAAAGTTAAAGCGGTCTTTTGCGACCCGTCAAACATAAAAATCACGCTGCCGTGCGATATTACGGTGGCGCAGGTCCTGTTTGAAGAAAGACTGCGGGATTAAAACCGATGACGATAGAGGCTGTATTATGGTTTTTTGAAAATTACGGTTTTCTGGCGGTTTTATTGCTTGCATTTTCCGAATATCTCAATATTCCGATAATTCCCGGAGGCGTCGTTCTTCCCGCCGCCGGAGTTCTTATAAAGCTGGGCTATGCGGATTTCTGGCTTACGGTGCTTTCAGTTTCCGCCGCAGGTCTTGTCGCGGAGCTCGCGCTGTACGGCGTTTCGTATATCTTTTCCGATAGAATAAGGCGTTTTTGCCTGAAACGAAAAAAAACGGCGTCGTTATACAAAAAAACGACCGATATAATAGATAAGCACGGATCATGGGGTCTTTTTGTCGCAAGGCTCATCCCCATACTGCGTTCTTTTGTTTCCATACCCGCAGGGCTGCTGGGAATGAAGCTACCGGTTTATACGGCTGTTTCCGCAGCGGGAAATATCTGTTACGTGCTGTGGAATATCGCGCTCGGTTATTTCCTTTCATCTTTTTTCATATTGTAATGAGCGGATTTTTGTTGAAATTGCACAAAAATCCGTTTGTTTTTTATATATAATATTAAAAATTCTTCGACCCCCTTTTCAAATGATAAAAAATATGTTATAATATAATGTATACCTAAACAGTAAACACCAAATACGCTTTGTGAGAGACAGAATATGAAAAACAGTATACCGAAAGGGAAAACAACGGGAAGAAATCCCGCAAGAAAGAAGTTTGACAACCAGCCTCGTCCCGAAAGAAGAAGAGACGAGCAGAAAAACGAAGACATTGAAAACATGGTTTACGGAAGAAATTCCGTAATGGAAACCATTCGTTCCGGCAGGACCGTTGACAAGCTTTTCGTTGCAAAGGGCGAAAGAGAGGGTTCGATAGTCCGCGTTATAGCAATGGCGAAAGATAAAGGCATAACCGTTGTGGAAGCGGAAAAAGCCAAGCTTGACAGCATGACAAGATCTTCCGCGCATCAGGGAGTAGTTGCGATAACGACCGAGTTTTCTTACTGCGAACCGGAAGATATTATCGAATATGCCGAGCAGAAGGGCGAAAAGCCGTTTATAATAGTTATAGACGGCATAAACGATCCGAGAAATCTCGGCGCTATAATCAGGACCGCAGACGCAGCGGGCGTTCACGGCATAATACTGCCGAAAAGAGGCGCATGCGGACTGACGGCAACCGTTTATAAGACCGCGGCGGGCGCATGCGAGTATATGAAGATCGCGCGCGTCGTCAATATATCCGCGGCGATAGAGTTCCTTAAAGAAAAAAATATCTGGATATACGGAACGGACGGCGCGGCGGAAAGCGATATTTACGACACAGACCTTCGCGGAGCCGCAGCGATAGTTCTGGGAGACGAAGGAACGGGGCTTTCAAGGCTTGTCAGAGAAAGATGCGACCGTCTTGTAAGCATACCCATGGCGGGACAGATAACGTCGCTGAATATTTCCGTTGCGGCGGCGGTGGCTATGTATGAAAAAATACGTCAGGACAGAAAACAGTAGATCTGCCGTAAAAATCTGACAAATCGGAGTTGTTTTTTTTGAAAGACAGTTATTTTCGCGAACAGTACGGCATAGCGCAGACGTCAAAGGATGCGTTTCTTGTAAAGACTGCCGTCGCGGCTTTTTCCGCGGTCCTTTCCGCAGTTCTTGCCGCGACAGGGATTCCGCCGCTCATTAACGGAATAGTCGGGATCGTGCTTTCTGTCGCGGTATTTATTTTCTGCGCGCGCGAAATGGCGGACGGGCTTGTTTCCGTTTTCAGAATGCATCCGTCAAACGACTCTTTTTCGTCCGTTGCGCTCATTGCCGCGGCTGTCCATTCCTTCACGCTCCTTTTCTCTTCGCAGACGGGCGCGCCGAGGATATTCACACCGGTAATATTCGCCTCTGTAGCCATTTCGATGCTGATGAAATATCTTTTCATATGCGAGATCATAAGCAATCTTAATCTCATCAGAGCAAATAAAACGTATGTCGTCAACACCGGAAACATCGATCTGAGAAAAAGGCTTGTTGACCGTATATGCGTGGTAAATCCCGTCGTTCATTTCCCCAACGTTGTTGAAACTACTTATTCGGGAGACCCTTCCGAAGAAAAGATACGTCTTTTCGTGCCCGCGGTATGCGTTGCGGTATTTCTTGTTTCTGTCGTGATAGGCATAGTTTCGGGCTTCGGCGCATTTGCGGCATCTTTTGCGGCGCTTTTTGCGATAGCATCGTCGTTCACGTCCGAAATGGCATTCGTATTCCCGTATATTGCCGAGCAGAGACGCCTGAGAAAGCTCGGAAGCGTGCTTCTCGGTTATCATTCGATAGACGCGATGAGAGACGTTTCCACGCTTGTGGTTTCGGATAAAGATCTTTTCCCCGGAAAATACACGAAAATGGAGCGCTTCCGTTTCCGTGACGTTGAAAGAATGGCGGATGCGGTAGAATTCACCGCAGCGCTTCTTCTTGCCGCGGACACGCCTTTTGCTTCGACCTTTGCCTCTTCGACCGGCTGCGACATAAGCCGTCTGCCCGAGGTGGATGACTGGCGTTATATGAAAAATTACGGCATCCTCGGTCACATCTACGGTGACGAGGTGCTTATAGGCAACAGAAACATGCTGCTTTCATATGAGATCCTGCCGCTTCCGCAGGAAACGGAAGCTTCGCTCACGTCAACGAACAGAAGCATTCTTTACACCGCGATAAACGGCGTTCTTGTTTCATATACGGTATTCAGCTATGCGCCCGATCCCGAAATGAAGCGGGCTGCCGAAACGGTGGGCGAAGATTTTGCGATAATCGCTCTTACAAACGACTGCAACATCACCGAAACTGCAGTTCAGAAGCTTTACGGGCTTCACAACACCAAAATACTCATTCCCGACGCAAACGAGAGGGAGATAATAGACGAAGCTTCCAAGACGGCGGATGAGGCTGAAGCGCTGCCGGATATGATCACCACAAAAAACGCCATCGGCATCCTGTCGTCCGTAAGAAAAGCGAAAAAGCTCGCTTCTGCGGTGAATATGAGCGTGCTGATAAAGACGGCATCGATAATCCTCGGTCTTCTGCTCACTACCGTTGCGTTTTTCATCAATCCCGCGCTTCCCGGAACTCTGTGGGTATTTCTTTTCAATCTTATATGGACTCTTCCCGTTATATTTATCACTTTCGTGAAAAAATAACGGCATCATGGCGAAAACTTAATTTACACATTCAACTCATATATTCGGAGGTTATTTATGTCAGGACATTCCAAGTGGAAAAACATCATGCATAAGAAGGAGAAAACGGATAAGCAGAGAGCCGGCATCTTCACAAAGATCGGCCGTGAGATCGTGCTCGCCGTAAAATCGGGCGGACCTGATCCGGAATCGAACGCGAGACTCAAAGACGTTATCCTGAAGGCTAAAGCGAACAACGTACCTAACGACAATATCGAAAGAAGCATCAAAAAAGCCGCAGGCGATGACGAAAACTTAAACTACGAAGAGATCACCTATGAGGGATACGGTCCTGCAGGCATCGCGGTTATTGTTGAGGCGGTGACCGAAAACAGAAACAGGACTGCCGCGGACGTCCGCCACTATTTCGACAAGTTCGGCGGAAACCTCGGTCAGACAGGCTCCGTAAACTGGCAGTTCACGAAAAAAGGCGTTATAGTTGTTGAAAAAGAAGACCATCCCGAAGACGCGCTTATGGAAGATCTTCTTGAACTCGATATAGAAGATTACGTTGTTGAGGAAGAGGTATACGAGATATACACTGCTCCCGACAGTCTGAGCGGCGTATGCGAAGCGCTCGAAAAGAAGGGTTATACGTTCCTTTCCGCAGAGGTGGAACAGGTTCCCTCAACATATATCACCCTTACTGATGAAGACCAGATAAAGAATATGCAGAAGCTTCTTGACCATCTCGAAGATAACGACGACGTTCAGAACGTATGGCATAACTGGGATGAGCAGTGATCACCGGTCCGGCAGAAATGACAGATACCGGAATGGCGGTTTTACATCCGTCAAAAAAACTGATCCTTGCCTCGGCGTCGCCGAGAAGAAAAGAGCTTCTTGAAAAACTCGGCGTTGATTTCACCGTCTGCGTTTCGAACGCCGACGAAACGAGTGAAATAACGGCTCCGGACGTTCTTGTCCGCTTTCTGTCGAAAAAAAAGGCGGAAAGCGTTGCCTCAGAGCATCCCGACTCGATAGTTATCGCCGCAGATACCGTTGTTTATCTTGAAGGCGAAGGAATAATGGGCAAGCCGAAGGACAAAGACGACGCATACCGCATGATCTCGCTTCTTTCGGGACGCGTAAACGAAGTGCATACCGGCGTTACCGTTGCCGAAGGCGAAGATACCGAAACTTTTTCGGTAAAAACGCTCGTTCATTTCAAAAAGCTGACTGAAGAGCAGATACGGGAATACGTTTCATCGGAAGAATGCGCCGACAAGGCGGGCGCATATGCCATTCAGGGCAGAGCGTGCGTGTTTATAGACAGGATCGAAGGCGACTATTTCAACGTGGTGGGTCTTCCTCTCTCTCCGCTTTACGACATACTGAAAAGGAAAGGTGTATCATTTTGGGCGCATACGATATAGGAATAGACCTCGGCACGAGCAATACGCGCTTTTACAGCAAGACAAAGGGCTTGCTGCTCAACGAGCCTTCCGTTATTGCCGTGGAAAGCTTTTCAAACAGGCTTATGGCGGCAGGCGAAGAGGCGAGACAGATGCTTGGCAGAACACCCGATACCGTAACTGCAATACGTCCGCTCGCCGATGGCGTTATAGCGAATTTCGACAGAACTACCGTTATGCTCTCCTCGTTTATCAGCAGAATAAAGCGCCCGTTTACCCCGATCCGAGCCGTTGTTACCGTTCCTTACCGCACAACGGCAGTCGAAAGGCGCGCCGTTGAAGACGCGGTGGCGTCCGCAAAGGTTAAAAAAGTACATCTTATAGACGATCCTCTCGCTGCGGCTATCGGGCTCAACCTTCCGCTATTCGAACCGAGCGGTCATATGCTGGTGGATATAGGCGGCGGAACTACGGAGATATCGGTAGTGTCGCTCGGCGGCGTTGTGGCGTCAACGACCTGTCAGTACAGCGGCACGCAGATGGACAAGGATATAGTTGCATACGTCAGAAAAACCTACAACATCCTTATAGGCGACCAGATCGCGGAAGAAATAAAGATCAAACTCGGTTCGGCGGTCGAAAGGGAAACTGTCGATTTCATGACCGTCAGCGGAAGAGATCTTATAGACGGACTGCCTCTGAACCTGACGATCTCGTCGGACGAGGTATATATAGCGATAAAAGATTCCCTTGACGGGATAATAGATTCTATAAAATCAACGCTTGAACGTGTTGATCCCGAGCTTGCCGCGGATATAATCCAGAACGGAATAACGCTCATAGGCGGAGGCTCGCAGATGCCCGGCTGGAGCGAGTTTGTATACACTGAAACTGGCGTTTCATCAGACGTTGCGGTAAATGCTCTTGACTGTGTTGCCATAGGCGCCGGAAGAGCGGCGGGAATGCTTGACAAACTTAAAATATCTTCTGCAATAGACTGATTTTTGCATAATAACGGAACGGAGGTGAAGGGATGCGCGATTTTTTCCGCGGAAAATTTTTTATAGCGCTCGTTTTTATTGCGGCTTTTCTTCTCGGATTTATGCTGAATATGATCCTTGACGGCGGCGTAACGGCGCCCAGAGACCTCATAGGAATAATATCCACCCCCTTCGCTTCGTTCGGCACGTGGGTAAAAAACGGCGTTACTGATTTTTTTGAAACGTTTTCAGAGTATTCTTCGCTCAAAAAAGAAAACGAGCAGCTTATAAAGCGGGTGACGGAGCTTGAAACGTCACTCGCAGACACGTATAACGAAAAAGTTGAAGCGGAGCGCCTCAGAGGGCTTGCTTCCGTAACGGAAACGGCTCCGGAGCTTCATTTTATTGCTGCGGACGTCGTTCTTTCATCCGCTGACGGGCTCGGTTCCACCTTTTCGGTAAACAAGGGGACGCTTGACGGAATAGAGCTTAACTCAGTTGCTGTGGCAGCAGGCGGACTTGTGGGAAAAGTAACGGCGGTTGGGCTTAACTGGGCTACCGTAACGGCTATAACAGACCCTTCCATGTCCGTGGGAGCGACGGTAAAAAGAAGTGAAGCCACGGGAGTGACGGAGGGTGATACAGCTCTTCGGGCAAAAGGGCTTTGCAGACTTTCCTATCTTACCGCAGACGCCTCGGTTGTCCGCGGAGACCTTGTTTTCACTTCGGGCCTCGGCGGAGTGTTCCCTTCCGGGATATTCATAGGCACCGTTTCACAGGTAGAGTCTGAAGAAAACGGGCTTGCCCAGAACGCAGAAATAGAGGTCGGCGCTGATCTTTCGTCCCTTCGCCGCATTTATATTACCGACGGAGCGTGGAACGGCGAATGAGAAGCAGGATAATAGGATATTCGCTCGTTTTTACGGTATTTCTCTTTTTTGACGCGGTGTTCGTCCCCGTGCGCATATTCGGTGTGGGACCGTGTTTTCTGCTTTCGGCAACGGTCTGCCTTGCAATTTTCGAAAAAGAACGTTTTGCCGCAATATTCGGGCTTGTTTTCGGACTTTTTCTTGATTTTTCAACAGCGGCGGTATTCGGAGTGAACGCTTTGACGTTTATGATCGTCGGTTTTGTCTGCGGCGTATTTGCGCAAAGCAGGCTTTCTGTCTCTTTTTTCGGTGCGGCGCTGCTTACGGTCGTTTCTGCCGCGGCATACGCGCTTATCCCCGCGCTTTTCTATTCGTTTTTCGAGTCGCAGCCGGCGGCGGACGTTCTTCTTTATTCCGCTCTGCCGAAATTTGCACTTTCACTGCCTCCGCTCATACCGGTTTTTCCCCTTATAAAACTCATGAGCAGGATCATTGCCCGGCGTGAAGAAAGGCGGAACTTATGGTAGAAAAAACACCGCGCATCTTCAAAATATTCGCATTTTTTCTTATAATTATAGGTTTTTTCGTGCTTACGCTCATTAAAACGCAGCTGATAGACGGAAAAGATCATCTTGAAGCATCGAAAAACAGCGTAATAACAAAAACGAGAGTCCGCGCAACGAGAGGCGAAATCCTCGACAGATTCTGCCGTCCGATAGTGCAGAACAGAACGGTAATGGACGTTGAGTTCAACAGAAGTCTTATCAGGGACATGAACGCAACCGTAAACGCCGTTATCGATATTTTCGAAAAAACGGGCGACAGCTACAACGACTCTTTTCCCATATCAAAAACGGAGCCGTATATATATTATGAAGACTATCTTTCGTCGCAGTCCCGCGTTTCGGCGTTCACGTCATGGCTGAAAAGCAAAAAGATCGATCAGAACATGACTGCGGAAGATACTCTTGCGGCGCTTGTGAAGTATTACAGGCTTTCGGACTATCCGCTGCAGCGGGCAAGAAACATTCTCGCCGTGAGATATGAGTCGGACAGAAACAGTTCGGGATATTTTTTCACGTTTGCCGACGACGTCAGTCTTGAAGCGGTGACAATGGTAAAAGAGCGAAGCTCGGAGCTTTCGGGCGTTACCGTTGAAATGGACAGCATGCGTTCGTTTGTCCATGAAAGATTCGCATCGCATATAATCGGATATACGGGCAGGATCTCCGCCGAAGAATACGAGGCGAAAAAAGACGACGGATATTATATCAACGATACTCTCGGCAAAGAGGGCATTGAAAAGATCGCGGAAGAGTGGCTGCGCGGAACGGATGGCTACAAATATGCACAGACCGACAAATCGGGCAACGTTGTTGACATAATAAAAGATATCGAGCCTTTGTCAGGCTATGACGTTTTGCTTACGCTTGACACGGATATGCAGAAGATCACCGAGTCTTCGCTTGAAAAGGTCATCCGCGAACTGAAAGCCCAGAACGGCGAGGAAGCCGCAAACTCGGGCGCGGCGATATTCATGGACGTCCATTCGGGCGAAGTGCTGAGCATGGCTTCCTATCCCACATACAACCTCGCGACCTATAACCGCGACTTTCCCACGCTTGTCAACGATCCTTCAAAACCATATGTGAACAGGGCGATCTCAGGCCTTTTCCCGCCGGGATCAACATACAAGATGGTCACGGGTGTCGCGGGTCTTGAAGAGGGCGTTGTGACAACAAAAACAACGTATCGCTGCACCGGTTTTTACACGTATTACGAAACTTATCAGCCTTCGTGTTTTGCAAACACCGCGCACGGCGACGTAAACATATATACCGCGCTGAAACGTTCCTGCAACGGATATTTCTTCGACGTAGGCAGAATACTCACGATAGATACGCTCAGCAGATACGGTTCGCTTTTCGGCTTCGGACAGAAAACGGGCATAGATCTTCCCGGAGAAAGCCGCGGAACGCTCGCCAACAAAGAGTATCTTCAATCGATGGGTGAAACGTGGCAGGCGGCGGACACGATACTTACCGCTATCGGTCAGTCATACACCACTGCAACGCCGCTTCAGCTTGTAAACTACGTTGCAACGCTTGCAAACGGCGGCACACGCTATCAGCCCCACATTATCAAGGCAGTAAGGAACAAGACCACCGGCGAGATCATAAGCGAAACTAAAAAAACGGTTCTTCAGCGCTTCGAGATAAATCCGTCCACGGTAAAAGCCGTTCTTGAAGGAATGCGCATGGCGGCTATGGAGCAGGGCGGCTCGGCATATTCCGGTTTTGAAAATTTCAGTGTGACCACGCTTGCGGTAAAAACCGGCACGGCGGAAACAACAGGTATTCCCACTTCGCTTATGATCGGAGTAGCACCTGCGGAAGACCCGCAGATCGCTTTTGCGATAGTTATCGAAAACGGCGGACTCAGCGCGTCGCCGATAAACGCAGAGCTTGTAAAAGACGTTTTGACATATTATTTTTCACATGAAGAGCGGTTTATAGCCGCCAACAATGAAGGTGAGCTTATAAGCTGACCGAAAGGAGGTTGCCGTGAGCAAACTGACAGTTATCGCTTCCGGTAAAGGCGGCGTGGGAAAGACCACGCTTGCCGCGAATCTCTCAGCATGTCTTGCCGACAGGGGAAGAAAAGTCCTCGCAGCAGACTGTGACCTTTGCCTTAAAAACCTCGATATCGTTTTCGGAGTAAGCAACGATCATATCTGGGACGTTTGCGACGTTTTCGAAGGCAGATGCGATCTTAAGGACGCAATTATCCAAACAGGGGGAGACAGACAGCTTTTCCTTCTGCCCGGACCTCTGCGTTCGCCGGCAGACAGGAATGGCCTGACGGATTTTATTCTTAAAACAGTAAAAGATCTTCTTGAAAAGGGCGAATACGACCATATCGTTCTTGACTGTCCTTCGGGCGCCGGCAGCGGAATAGACGATTATTTCATTAAGGGCGCGCACGTTATCGTTGTAGCCACCCCCGACGTGACCTCGATACACGACGCACAGGCTGCGGCGGCTGCGGCATATGCGAAAGGCTGCGACGTATCGCTTGTTGTGAACAGAATCAACGCAAAGATGATAGAAGAGAAGAAAGCGCCCGACATTGATGAGATGATAGATACCGTAGGCATACGTCTTTCAGGTCTTATTCCTGAAGATCCGAAAGCTTCCGAAGCGCTTAACGCAGGCAGACTTATCTGCGATACGAAGCGCGCACGGTCGAAAAAGGCTTACGTCAACATTGCCGCGAGAGCGGACGGCGAATTCACGGAACTTTACAGGTTCTGGTAACGGTGAAAGGAAACTGCATTATGAATATTGCATTTATGGCGCACGATAAACGAAAGGAGCTGCTCGTTCAGTTCTGCGTTGAAAACTGCAGAGTTCTTTCCGAGCATAAACTCTGCGCAACTGCCGGCACCGGAAAGCTTATTGCAGATACTACGGGGCTTGACATACAGCGTCTTATGAGCGGAAACAGGGGCGGAGATCAGCAGATCGCAGCGCGGATATCCAACAAGGAGATAGATCTTCTTTTTCTCTTCCGCTACCCCGTATTCAGCGAATTTGAAAAAGCGGGCGAAACGGCGCTCCTGCGTCTTTGCGACCTGTACAACGTTCCCGTGGCAACGAATATCAAGACTGCGGAGATCATAATAAAATCGCTTGAAAGAGGCGATTACGACTGGCGCGAAACGGCGGCAGCGACCGGCAGGCGCAGAAAAAACAGCATAATTTACCAATAAGGTTCCCGGAGGGAAAGAAATGACTATAATAAAAGCGCCGAGAGGCACAAACGACGTTCTTCCGTCGGATTCATACAAGTGGCGTTATGTAGAAGCCGTGGCGGACAGGACGGCGGCGAGAGCGGGGTATAAAGAGATCCGTTTTCCGACTTTTGAGGAAACTGAGCTTTTTACGCGCGGTGTGGGCGACACGACGGATATCGTTCAGAAAGAAATGTATACTTTTGAGGACAAGGGCGGCAGATCGATGACACTGCGCCCCGAGGGCACGGCTTCGGCAGTCCGTCTTTCTCTTGAAAACGGCTTGCTGGCAGGAGCACTCCCGCTCAAACTGTATTATAAGATCAACGTTTTCCGCTACGACAAACCGCAGGCGGGGCGTTACAGAGAATTCAATCAGATCGGCATGGAGCTTTACGGAGCGAAATCACCGTTTTCGGATGCAGAGCTTATTTCTATGGCAGAGCTTTTTCTTAAAAATCTCGGCATAGACGGAATAATACTCAAAATCAACTCCATAGGCTGTCCGAAATGCCGTGCGGATTATCAGAACGCGCTCAGGGAGTATTTCACACAGCATATTTCCGAGCTTTGCGATACCTGCAAAGACAGACTTCAGAGAAATCCCATGAGGATACTTGACTGCAAGAGTCCGCAGGATATTCAGCTTGCAAAAAACGCGCCAAAGATAACCGATTACCTCTGCGAAGAGTGCAGAGAGCATTATTCAGCCGTAAAAGAAGCGCTCGACTCGGTCGGAACCGCTTATGAAGAGGACAGCGGGCTTGTAAGAGGGCTTGACTACTATACAAAAACCGTTTTTGAGTTTATAGACGTCAATACATCTCTTGCGGTAGCTGCCGGCGGAAGATATGACGGTCTTATCGAAGAGCTGGGCGGAAAGCCCACGCCCGGCATAGGCTTTGCGTGCGGGGTCGAAAGGCTTTTTCCGCTTATTCCCGCATTCGGCAGCGATATCTCGCCCGATATCTATATCGCGTCAATGGGTCCTGTGGCGGCAAAAGCGGCGTTCGATACCGCGGTAGCGCTTCGCAAAAACGGAGTGAACGTTGAAACGGATCTTATGGATCGCTCGGTAAAGGCACAGATGAAATATGCCGATAAAACCTGCGCGAGATTCACATGCGTTATCGGTGACGATGAGCTTGCCTCGGGAACTGCGGATCTTCGCAACATGAGCGACGGAACGGCGAAAAAAATAAAGATCTCGGATATTTCCGAATTGACCGCCATATTGAAAAACGAAGTTCACATTTGTGACTAATTAACATATTAAAATAAATAAGAATAATTACAGAAGGTTGAAGATATGTATATCAACAGAACAGACTACTGCGGAAATTTCAGTATCAAAGACGAAGGAAAAACGGTCACTGTTGCCGGCTGGGTCCAGAGACGGCGTGTTCTTGGCGGACTTATTTTTATCGATCTGCGCGACAGAACGGGCTTTTTGCAGCTGACGTTTGACGAGCAGAACTCAAAAGAGCTTTTCGATCAGGCATACACGCTGCGTTCTGAAGACGTTATCTGCGCTACGGGAACCGTCCGCGCAAGAGGCGAAAACGCCGTAAATAAAAATCTCGCAACAGGAGAGATAGAAGTTGCCGTAAGCGACCTGAAGGTTTTGGGCAAGAGCGAAACGCCTCCTTTTGAAATAGTAAGGAACTCAAACGTAAACGAGGAACTCCGTCTTAAATACAGATACCTCGATCTTCGCCGTCCCGACCTGATGAGCAATCTGCTTTTCAGAAACAAGATCGCGAAAATAACGAGAGACTATTTTTACGAAAACGGCTTTATCGAAATAGAAACGCCAATGCTTATAAAATCCACTCCCGAAGGCGCGAGAGACTACCTTGTTCCTTCAAGAGTGCATCCGGGAAACTTTTACGCGCTTCCCCAGTCGCCGCAGCTTTACAAGCAGCTTTCAATGGTAGCGGGCTTTGACCGCTATATCCAGATCGCGCGCTGCTTCCGCGATGAGGACCTCAGGGCGGACAGACAGCCGGAATTTACGCAGATAGATATGGAAATGTCGTTTGTAGACGTTGAAGACGTGCTTAAAGTCGGCGAAGGCTTTATGCAAAAGATATTCAAGGAAGCACTCGGCATTGATATACCCCTCCCCATAAAACGGCTCACATATGCCGAAGCAATGTCAAGATACGGCTCGGATAAGCCGGACACAAGATTCGGTATGGAGATATGCGATCTTTCTAAGATTGTTGAAAACTGCGGCTTCTCGGTATTTTCCGGCGCAGTTGCGGGCGGCGGCACCGTTCGCGCGATAAACGCAGAAAACTCCGCGCATAAGCTTACAAGAAAAGAAATAGACAAGCTTACCGATTACGCAAAAGGCTGCGGCGCAAAAGGACTTGCATGGATACGTCTTACCGAAGAGGGAACCGCATGCTCGTTTGCAAAGTTCATGACGGAAGACGAAATGAACGCCATCCTTGAAAAAACGGGAGCCAAAACCGGTGACGTTATTCTTATTATTGCCGATACAAACACTTCTCACGTTCTTTCTCAGCTCGGTATGCTGAGGATAGAAACGGCGAAACGCCTCGGAATAAAGCCGGAAGGCTGGGATCTGATGTGGATCACCGAAATGCCGTTTTTCGAATATGACGAAGAGCTCGGCACATACGTTGCAATGCACCATCCGTTCACAGCGCCGCTTGACGAATGTCTTGAATACCTCGAAACGGATAAAGCGAAGGTAAGGGCGAAAGCATATGACCTTGTTCTTAACGGCATAGAGCTTTCAAGCGGTTCGATAAGAATCACCGATCCCGTCCTTCAGAAGAGGATATTCTCGCTTCTCGGTCTTTCAGACGAAGAGGCATACAGAAAATTCGGATATCTTACCGACGCCTTCAAATTCGGCGCGCCCCCGCACGGCGGTATGGGCCTCGGTCTTGACAGGCTTGTTATGCAGCTTCTTGGCGCAGACAGTCTCAGAGACGTAATTGCGTTCCCGAAGGTCCAGAACGCGTCGGAGCTTATGACGGACTGCCCGTCTGCGGCGGATACAAAACAGCTTGACGAGCTGCATTTGAAAATTGTTGAATGATATTTACGAAATAAACTATAAATAAAAGGGAGTTTATCATGATAACGGTTTCGGGCTTAACGAAGCGTTACGGGAACAAGGTTGCCGTCAACAACATCAGCTTCACGATAAACCAGGGAGACATCGTCGGCATTCTCGGTCCCAACGGAGCGGGGAAAACGACAACGATGAACATGATCACCGGTTATATATCGTCGCATGCGGGCAAGATCACCGTTGACGGACACGATCTTCTTGAAGAGCCGTCAAAAGCAAAGGCGAGCATAGGTTATCTTCCCGAGATACCGCCGCTTTACCACGATATGACGGTAAAGGAATATCTGAGCTTTGTTTACGACCTTAAAGGCTGCGCTAAAAAAGACAATATCAAGAAAAAGAAAGAGCATATCGCGGAAGTATGCGAAGTTGTAAAGATCACGGGCGTATACGGCCGTCTGATAAAAAACCTGTCAAAGGGCTATAAACAGCGTGTCGGACTTGCCCAGGCGCTAATAGGCGACCCTCCAATTCTTATTCTTGACGAACCTACCGCAGGTCTTGACCCGAAAGAGATCGTTGAGATACGAAATCTGATAAAACGTCTCGGTTCAAGAAGAACTATCCTTCTTTCCTCGCATATCCTTTCTGAAGTTCAGGCGATCTGCGAGAGAATAATAATTATGAACGAAGGGTTCATCGTTATGGACGCTCTTGCCGACGACCTGACTATGCGTATGGGCGCAAACAGCCGCTACGGCGTACGTCTTGCCGCTCCCGAAGACGCAGACGTAATAGGTGTTCTCGGCGCGCTTCCCGGCGTTGCGAAGATCGAATACGTCGGATCGTTCGAAAAAGGCACGATAGACTTCATTATCGAAGCGGAAAAGAAAACAGATATACGCAGACTTCTTTTTGAAGAATGCGCAAAAAGAAACTGGTATATTCTCATGATAACGCCTCTGGGCATGTCGCTTGAAGACATATTCATCCAGCTCGTTTCACAAAACGACGAGCAGCGCGCGCTCGAGGCTCAGAAGAAAGACAAAAAAGAGAGATCCGACGCTGATACGCCGGAAAACAAAGCAGAAAACGGCGAAGTAAAGGACGGTGAAAAGAATGACGGCGATAATTAAGAGAGAGCTCGTCTCATTTTTCAAAAATCCGATCGGCTGGTTCGTTATCGCGATTTACACGTTCCTTTCCGCCATACTTTTTACCCTTTTCGTAATATGGCAAAACACGAGCTACCTCGGCGACTACTTCGGCTTCTGGCTGTTTTTCGTTGATATGATCGTTGTAGGCATCCTTTCGATGCGGTTTTTCAGCGAAGAAAAGAAAAACAAAACAGATCAGCTTCTTCTTACGTCTCCCATAAGCCTTTATCAGCTTGTTCTGGGCAAATTTTTCGGAGCACTGATAATATTTCTTCTATGCACCTGCGTAAACCTTTTTTACGTGCTTATAATAGATATTTTCGGAACCGTTGACTACGGATGTCTTCTTACAAATCTTATCGGCACGGTGCTCGTTTTATCGTCAATGATAGCAATCGGTCTTTTTGTATCTGCTCTTACCGAAAGCACGATAGCTGCTGCGGCTGCAACGATAGCGATACTGTTTTTCATGTTTGTTATCGACTTTTTCGCGATGTTTTTCCCGACGTGGCTTGCAGATATTATCATGCACGGCAACATTTACGCGCAGTTTGACGATTTTACCAACGGCATACTGAATTTACCGCCCATCGTCTATTATTTTTCCGTAACCGTGATTTTCCTTTTCCTTGCGGTAAGAATGATAGAAAGACGCCGCTGGAGCTGAGGAGGTGTGAAAAATGGCTAACGAACAGGATATCATAAACAACGAAGAAAAAGATACCGAAAACGCTTCTGCAGAAGAAAACAAGACGGAGCAACCCGCAGCGGAAACTTCCGAAGAGGTGACATCTGCCGAAGATGAGACGGAAGAAACGGCGAAAGAAGTGACTGAAAGCGAGCTTTCGGAAAAACAGGTTCCCTATACCGCCATCGGCGGACACGTTTCTTCGGCTAAAGTGCCCAGGATCAACAAAAACAGGATAAAATTCGGCTCACTGTCAACACTTTTCACAATACTCTTCATTGCCGCCGTTATAGCGGTAAACGTGCTTGTTTCGCTTGCGGCACAGAGATTCACGCTGAAAGTTGACCTCACCGGGGAACAGGTATTTACTCTCGACCAGGAAACGAAGGATTTTCTTGCGGAGCTGAAGTCCCCTGTTGAAATAATAATCCTCGGCGACGAAACGTCATACCGCTCGGCAACGTCCACTGCCGGCGCAATAGCGCCCCAGAGATTTGTTGTTGAAACGGTAGACAACTACACCCGCGAAAGCGAATACGTCACGGTCCATTTTGTAGACCCCAGATACAACCCGAACTTTTTCAAAACAAGAAACATTACCCTTGATGACGGCACAGACACCTCGGACAACATCTTTCTTATTGTTTACTCGCCTGAAACGCAGCGTTACCGTTTCGTAAAAGACACGATATTCGAAAACCTCATGTATGTCGGTCTTGAAAGACGTCTTACCGCGGGTATGCTTTACGCTACAGTTGAGGATATACAGACCGTAGCGATCATAAAGGGTCACGGCGAAGGATCTCTGCCTTATTTCCAGGAAACCCTCAAAGACAACGGGTTTGACGTAAAATATATAACCATTCAGGATTTTGACGAAATACCCGATTTTGTATCGATACTCGTCATCAACAACCCCACCAGAAACTACAGCGACGACGATATCAACAAAATAGACGCATGGCTTTCAAACAACGAAGATCTTGGACATCACCTTATGGTATTCACAGACCTCAACATGCCGAAAAACCCGAAGCTTGAGGACTACCTCGTTGAGTGGGGCCTTTCGCTCGGCACCGAAAACATTTTCGACTATTCAAACAGCTATGCGTTCACAAACGCCTCGTATCCGCTTCTTAAAGTTAAATATGCAGACGATGCTAAAACTCTTGCGGAAGATCTTGCGAGAGAAGGATATTATCAGTTCGTCCGTCTCGGCGCCGCTCGCGCGGTCAACCGTCTTTTCGAAAGCAAGGATACAAGAAAGACTTACGGCGTTATAGATACGTTCAAAACCGCGTTTTCACGCTTTACCGCATCAACGACGCTTGCTCCGACAGACTGGAAAAACTTCACTTACAACGAAGAAACAGATACGGTCGGACCGTTTTTCCTCAGCGCGATATCGCGTCAGACAAGATATGAGGGCACAACGGAATTCTCGTCAAGCGTTTACCTCTGCGGCTCAACGTCGTTCGTTGACGACTATTTTGTCAGCAACATCGACGGAAACAACCAGCAGACGGCGGAATTCATGATAAAGCTATGCAAATTCCTTGTTGCTTCAAAGCAATCTTACGATACTGATATTCTTCCCGCGCAGCTTATCTTTGATACGCTCGCATTTGAAACAACAACTCAGGTCATAGTTACGGTTCTCGGCATAGTCCTCGTTCTTCCGCTTATATTTGCGGTAATAGGACTTATCGTGTGGAGGAAACGCAAGTTCTTATGACGAAGAAAAAAATTATCGGCATTATCGTCGCTGTTCTTGTTTCCGCAGCGGTCATAGGCGCGGCGATATTTGTAATGAACTTTGATCTTCTTCCCGAAGAGAAAGATCCGTCAACAGACCTTAACATAAAATACGCCAGAGAAAGCCTCGTTTTATATACCTGCGTGCTTGACGACCTCAAGGATATCCACGTAACGAATCCGACAGGCGAATTCACGATCAGCCGCGACGAAGAGGGAAATCTCAATTTCCTGGGCAGAGAAGGCGCGCCGCTTTTGCCGTATTCTTCCGAAGGTCTTTACTCAAGCGTGGCAAAAGTAACGTGTGACGCGCTTATCGAAACCGAAACGCAGCATCTTGAATATTACGGACTTGACGACCCTCAGGTTCACGTATATATCGAGAAAAAGGACGGCACCGTTACCGAGCTTCAGATAGGCGACGCTGCGCCGCAGGGCGGCGGTTATTATATAAGGAACGCATCGAATACCGACGTTTTCCTTGCTCAGACGTATTTTGCGGAAAGATTTCTCAGAAATCACGTTCAGTATTATCAGAAAACCATCAGCAAGCAGTTCCTTTATACGGGATTTCAGTCTCTGCTGATAGATTTCCCCGAAAATTCCGAAAAAGAGGATATATACGTCCGTCAGACGACCGACGAAGAGGCGAAAGATATCCGCTTTGCAGGCGGAATGGTGCTTGAAGAGCCGTTTTTATGGGGCGGCGACTCAACGCCGATACAGGGCATAACCGAAATTCTCGCATCGCTTGAAGCAGACGATATAATAACCGACACGCTCGATGAGTCGCTGCAGCAGCAATACGGCTTCGGCAATCCCACAAGAGTAGTTATAGAAGCATGGGTAGACACACAAAACTACGTAAGCGAAGTTACGGGGCTTGAAAACCCGTATTACGGCGCTACGGAGGACGGCTCTGACCTGCTTGTAACAAGCGAATATCTGCTTGGCAACATAGACGGACGCACTCTTTACGTTATGTATGACGGCGAACCTGTCATATACGGCGTTGATATGGATAAATTCGCGTTTACCGATTATTCGATCGACGTCTACTGTCAGAGGACCATCAACCTTCGCTATATAAACGATCTGAACGGACTGACAGTTGAATCGAACGGCGACGTATACGACTTTTCGATCAAAGACCCCGACAAAGGGGAGGAAATGGTCGTTACGCTGAACGGCGAAACAGAAATAGACCCGAATCTTTTCAGAACCTTCTATGTAACCATAATCAGCGTTACAAACGACGGTATGGCTTACGAGCCTGACGAAACCGCCGAAACGGAGCTCAAAATAACGTATCACGCCATTGACGGTGACGATATGGTTATAGAATTCATTCCCATAGAGTCAAGAAAATATGTATTTAAGCTTGACGGAGAAGGACGATTTTTTGTTTACGTAACAAAAGTAAACAAAATCAAATCAGATCTCAACAAGCTTCTGAACGGCGAAGAGATAAGAAATTACTGATAAAATTCCCCATAAGGAGAGAAGAGAATATGAAAATAGAGAATCTTGAAGAGATGAAGGTGTTCTGGCACACAACGTCTCACATCATGGCACAGGCAGTAAAAAGGCTTTATCCCGAAACAAAGCTCACTATCGGTCCCGCTATAGATACCGGCTTTTATTACGATTTTGACAGTGAGATCCCGTTCACGCCCGAGATCCTCGAAAAAATCGAGGCGGAGATGAAAAAGATCGTAAAGGAAAACCTCAAAATAGAAAGGTTCGTTCTTCCGAGAAAAGAAGCGCTCGAACTGATGAAAAACGAGCCTTATAAGATTGAGCTTATAAACGATCTGCCCGAAGACGAAGAAATAAGCTTTTACAAACAGGGAGAGTTTACTGATCTTTGCGCAGGCCCGCATCTGCCGTATGTTAGCAAGGTAAAGCACTTCAAACTCACAAGCTGCACCGGCGCTTACTGGAGAGGCGATTCTTCAAAAAAGATGCTTCAGCGCATATACGGAATATCGTTCCCCAACAAAGAAGATCTTGAAGAGTATCTCAAACAGCTCGAAGAGGCAAAACTGCGCGATCACCGCAGAATAGGCCACGATCTTCAGCTTTTTATGACGGACGAGCTCGTAGGAAAAGGCATGCCGATGTTCCTGCCAAAGGGCTACACGCTCTGGCGGATCCTTGAAAACTATATCCGCGATAAAGAGATCTCTCAGGGCTATGAACACGTTCTTACTCCGTGCGTAGGAACGGTAGAACTGTATAAAACTTCCGGTCACTGGGATCATTACAAAGACAATATGTTCCCTGCGATGAAGGTTGACGACGAAACATACGTTCTTCGTCCCATGAACTGCCCGCACCATATGCGCATTTACGCAAATTCACAGCATTCATACAGAAATCTTCCCGTCCGTATAGGCGAAATAGCGCACGACTTCAGATACGAGGCTTCGGGCACACTCAAAGGAATAGAAAGAGGCCGCCATTTCTGCCAGAACGACGCTCACCTTTTCGTAACGCCCGATCAGATAAAGGACGAGGTTGAAAAGGTAGTTAATCTTATATTCGATACATACCGCGATTTCGGCATCAAGGATTACAGAATGGTCCTGTCTCTGCGCGATCCCGCAGACAAGAAAAAATATCACGATGACGACGAAATGTGGAACACAGCGGAAAACGCGCTGCGTCAGGTTCTCGATCAGCTCGGACTTGACTACACCGAAGAGATAGGCGAAGCTGCATTCTACGGACCGAAGCTCGACGTTCAGGTAATGCCCGCAGTAGGCGCGGAGATCACGCTTTCCACCTGCCAGCTCGACTTCTGCCTGCCCGCAAAATTCAACCTCACATACGTTGACAAGGACGGCGCGGAGCATACTCCCGTTGTTATCCACCGTGCGATACTTGGCTCTCTTGACCGCTTTATGGCGTATCTCATCGAAGAAACGATGGGCGCTTTTCCGACGTGGCTCGCTCCCGTTCAGGTCAAGATCATTCCTATTGCAGACAGACATCAGCCTTACGCAAACGAGGTCTGCAAAAAGCTTGAAGAATGCGGCATAAGGGTCGAAGTAGACGAAAGAAGCGAAAAAGTAGGCTATAAGATCCGCGAAGCGCAGATGGAAAAGGTTCCGTTCATGCTCGTTACGGGCGATAAGGAACAGGAAGACGGCACAGTCTCCGTTCGCGTAAGAAAAGACGGCGACAAAGGCTCAATGACGATCCCCGACTTCATCTCCCTTATCAAAGAACATATCGACACAAAAATGATAGACTGATACAGAATAACAAACCGGAAATATCGATTGTATTTCCGGTTTTTTCTTTTTCCGCAGTTGACGGAAAAACGGATTTATGCTATAATTACATCAATATTATCGTTGAGGGGAATAAAAATGCCGTTGATAAATCAGCAAAAAGCCGCAAAAGAGTTTGCCGCTCGCTGGAGCGGAAAAGGATACGAAAAGGGAGAATCTCAGCTTTTCTGGATCGACCTTTTAACAAACGTATTCGGCGTTGATAATTTTTCGGAATTTATACGCTTTGAAGATCAGGTTCATCTTGACCACACATCATTTATTGACGGATATATCCCGTCAACAAAGGTTATGATTGAGCAGAAATCTCTTGACAAAAACCTCAGAAAACCAATAAAACAATCGGACGGCTCTTTGCTCACACCGTTTCAACAGGCAAAACATTATGTGACCGAGCTGCCTGTTTCACAACACCCCAAATGGATAATCACATGCAATTTTGCGGAATTTCTTATTTATGATATGGAAAAACCGCAGGGCGAACCCGAACAGCTTTTTCTGAAAGACCTTGAAAAAGAATACTACCGCCTGCAATTCCTTGTTGATACAGGCAGCAAAGTGCCGCCGAAAGAACTTGAAGTATCCATACAGGCAGGTGAGCTTGTTGGCAAACTTTACGATGCGTTAAAAAAACAGTATGTAAATCCCGAAAGCGATGAAGCGCAAAGAAGCCTCAATATGCTGTGCGTCCGTCTTGTATTCTGCCTTTATGCGGAGGATGCGGGGCTTTTCGGTTCACACGATAAATTCGGTCAGTATATATCACATTTTCAGATAAAGGATGTTCGCAATGCAATAATTGAGCTTTTCAGAGTTCTCAATACGGAAGAAAAAAAACGCGACCCGTACCTTGACGATGAGCTGAAGTCTTTTCCGTATGTCAACGGCGGTCTTTTTGCCGATGAAAATATAGAAATCCCGCGTTTTACCGAAGAAATTATTGATATTTTGCTTGATAAGGCAAGCACGGGTTTTGACTGGTCTCAGATAAGCCCCACCATATTTGGAGCGGTTTTTGAAAGCACGTTAAACCCCGACACAAGGCGAAAAGGAGGTATGCACTACACATCTATAGAAAATATTCATAAAGTAATCGACCCGCTCTTTCTTGACGATTTAAGAAGCGAATTTTCCGATATTTGCGAAATAAAAGTTGAAAAAACAAGAAATGAAAAGCTCGAAATGTTCCGCAAAAAGCTTGCTTCACTCACATTTCTTGATCCCGCATGCGGTTCGGGCAACTTTTTGACCGAAACATATTTAAGCCTTCGCCGTCTTGAAAATGAAGCGCTGAGAATTACCCTCGGAGACAAAACGGTATTGAATTTCGGCGGGGAACATGACATTATTAAAGTTAAAATAAGTCAGTTTTACGGAATTGAAATAAACGATTATGCCGTTGCCGTTGCAAAAACTGCACTCTGGATCGCGGAATCGCAAATGAACAAGGAAACAGAAGAAATTGCCGAACAGTCTATTGATTCTCTTCCTCTTAAATCAAATGCAAATATAATTGAAGGCAATGCGCTCAGGATAGACTGGGAAAGCGTTGTGCCGAAAGACAAACTGAATTATATTATGGGTAATCCGCCGTTTGTTGGGGCAAGAATAATGTCAAGGGAACAAAAAGAAGATGTCTTTTCCATATTTAGCGATGTAAAAAATAACGGAAATCTCGACTATGTTGCCTGCTGGTATAAAAAAGCAGCGGATTTTATGAATGGAACAAAAATAAGAACAGCACTCGTTTCAACAAACAGTATAACACAGGGCGAACAGGTTGCAATACTTTGGAAATATCTTTTTGAGCAAGGTGTTCACATCGATTTTGCACACAAAACATTTCGTTGGGATAACCGTGCCGAAAATAATCAAGGAAAAAAAGAAAAAACCGATAAATATATGGCTGCTGTTCACTGCGTTATCGTAGGATTCAGCGTTGCGGAAAACAAAGCAAACAAAGTAATATATGACAATGGAACAGTAAAGATTGCAAATAATATCAATGGGTATCTTATTGATGCTGATAACATTGTTATTGAAAGCAGGGCAAAACCGCTTTGTAATATTCCCGAAATCGGTATCGGCAATAAACCTATTGACGACGGAAACTACCTATTTACGAAAGATGAAATGGATGAGTTTGTAAAAAAAGAACCAAACTCTGAAAAATACTTCAAAAAATGGCTCGGAGCACAGGAATTTATTAACGGATATTATCGTTATTGTCTGTGGCTCGGAGACTGCACGCCTTCGGAACTCCGTTCAATGCCCGAATGTATAAAGAGAATTGAAAATGTACGTAATTTCAGACTTACAAGTAAAAGTGAAGGAACAAGAATTCTTGCAAATACTCCTACTCGTTTTCATGTCGAAAACATGCCAAAAACCAATTATATTATTCTTCCTGAAACATCATCAGAAAACAGAAAATACATTCCTATAGGTTTTATGACTCCTGATGTTTTCTGTAGTAATGCTGTTAAACTTATGCCCTCCGCAACCCTCTACCATTTCGGCATACTCACATCAAATGTCCACATGGCATGGATGAGGACGGTAGCAGGCAGACTGAAAAGCGACTATCGCTATTCCAAAGATATTGTCTACAACAACTTCCCGTGGCCTACTCCTACCGAAGAACAGAAAGCAAAGATAGAAAAATCCGCGCAGATGATACTTGACGCCCGTGCGCTCTATCCCAACTGCTCGCTTGCCGATCTTTACGACGATTTAACTATGCCGCCCGAGCTGCGCAAGGCTCATCAGGCAAACGACCGCGCCGTAATGGAGGCTTACGGCTTCTGGGGCAAGCTGAACACCGAAAGCGAATGCGTGGCGGAGCTGATGAAAATGTATAAAGAGCTCACACAAAAATAACAGACTGAAAAACGAAAAAAATGACCGGGAAGCCGAAATCGGTTTTCCCGGTTTATTTTTTCAGGAATATTATTCTGTCGTGAGAGTGGAAAGGCAGTATCCGTCGCCGTCCTTTTTAAGTGTGGCGGTAAGATTTACTGTTTTGCCGTCAAGCGTTTTTATCTCAAATTTAACGGTCGTTTCGCTTTCCTTTTTGCATATAACGTCTTCAGCGGGTCCCGCATAGCCGAACGGAGCGCGGTTTACCGGCGTCGGTTCACCCTCCGCGTGCTGCGGCTCATCAAAAGTCATATCTTTGCAAAGCGTTTTAAGAGTCCAAATATCGCCTTTTTTCAGCGCAGAGGTTATAATTTCGGTGAGGAGTTCTGCCGGAAAGCTTTCGCTCAGCGTTTTATCGTCCGGGGCTATTCGGAAATCTTCCGTATACGGGAAAAGACTGTAGTCTTCCGCGGCGCATTCCGCAAACTCAAAAGCGTATTTTGCCGTTGCAACCATAACGAAACGGGTTCCCGTGTTGCGGATATAGCAGGTATAACCTATGCAGTTGCCATCCCGGACAAAATATACGTCGCTGTCTTTTACCGACTCCGAAACGATAAAACCGTCTTCCGTTTCAATTACCCTTGTTATTCCGTCAATTTCGGAATACTTATCGGTTTCAAGGACAGGATCTGCCTGCGTTTCGCTGAAAAGTTCTTTTCCGTATAAAAGATTTAATGCCTCGGCATCACCTTCACAAAGAGCTTTTATATACAAGCCAACAAATTCTTTCGGGTCTGCGGTGTTTACTTCATCAACTACATCGTCAGCATTCGGCCATTCAGAATTGTTATTTAAAGAAATGCGGTATGTCTGCTTCAAATATGCGGGATTAAGCTCGCTTTCATAGTTTGAATACTCAACCACAATTGCGTAGTGAAGCTCGGCAGATGATATATCGTTTATAAAAAAATCGTAAACATCATCGTCAAAACTTGTTCTTACGCTTTTTACGCTCCTGTCATCTTCGTATGCGAGTGCGGATTTCTTTTCCTCCGCTTTTTCTTTCAGTCCTGCAAGGTTTACTCCGTGAGCCGCAAGGAACGCCCCTTTATTTATAACGGTATCGTTTTCCGTATCGTAAAGGTAAGAACCCCAGCCGTAAAGAAATTCATGCCCAGAAGATTTCAGGAAGACCGACAGGATTTTTTCTTCAAAGATATTCACGTCAACTTCACAGTCAGGCATATTGCTCAGATCAACAGATGCGTTGGCAAGCGCAGCGTCTTCCGAACGGTTTTTGAGCAAGGGAACGGCTCCGTGGACTCTCGGTCTGTTTTTGATTCGTTCAACATAAATACAATTTTCGTTTACTGTTTTCCATTCAACGGCGGCGTCCATTTTTGCGAGAATTGAATAAAAATCGTCAAACGCCGGATATGAAAGAGCAGACCCCTCTTCAACGAAAACCTCTTTTATAAATCCGTCGGAATCATCCGAAATAAAAGAATAAAGATTTTCCGTTTCTTTCGTGTTTTCGTTTACAACGTCAAAAACCTTCTTTCCGCCTGTATAAAGCGGTGATTTTTCAAAGCTGTAAACGTTTCCGTTTTTAACGAAAAGAATCTCTTTTTCGGCTGCTGCAGAAATTGTATCCGCAAGCCACATGTTTTTTGAAACGGACGACGTAAGTTCGTCAGGATATTCTACTTCTGTTTTAATATACGTTCTTTCTTCGAAAATCAGCGTATTTTCTTCCGTATTCTTTTTACCGTCGTTTCCCGACGTATCGCATGCGGCAAAAAGTATTGTTACGGCAACAAAAACGGCAATTATTGCAGTGAGTGTGCGTTTCATAGGGCTATATCACCTCTTTATGGTTTCAAAATATAAACATATATTGTATTAATACTTTGTGTTTTTCATAACGACCGCTCCTTTAATTAAGATATTATTTTTGTGGAGAGACATAATCACGCCCAAAATGTAATTACCTGAACGGAAAACTGTTGACTTAGCATTTTGTCGAACTACCGGCAAAAAAAAATCAGTTCATTGATAACTCTGTTTTTGTGTTAATCGCTTTCCTTACTAAAAGTATAACATATTATAAAAAAAAATCAAGTACTTTTCAAAAATTATTTACATTAAAAACTTTTTTAAGACAAAGGATCGAAAAGAGAAGGAAAAACCGTGCTCAGCCACTGAAAGGCTTATAAAAACGCGGCATATGTCTGACCTGACCGATTATCGTTTTGTCCGACGTCTGCATCCGCAATATTTCTTTTTCGTATTTTATATCGGACAACGTTGATATAGTCATAAAAAAACCATGCGGTGATATTTCCTTTCAGTTGTATCACAGTATGGTTTTTTCGATGTGCGTTTTAACGGATCTGTTCAAAATCCGTCGCCGTTTGTATTCACGAAATCGGTGATGCGGAAGCCTTGCCCGCGCTGCGGGGGTATTTTTCGGGAGTATTATTTATTTTCTTTATTACTACGATATTTCTTTCATCAGTGCCGAATATTTCCGTTTCGCCGCCGCCCAGAACGGCGATCGCTTTTTCCGCCTCTTCAAGCTCCGTTTTTGCCGTAACGGATTTAAGCGCGAGCATATATCCGCCCTCTCGGACAAGCGGAAGGCAGAATTCGGCAAGAACGCTCGTTTTTGCTACGGCGCGGGAAAAAACAACGTCGAATTTTTCACGCATATATCCTCTTGCGGCGTCTTCGGCGCGCGAGTGAATGGTTTTGCAGTTTTCAAGACCAAGCTTCTGAATAACGGCGTCAAGAAAAGTCAGGCGTTTTTGCAAAGAATCCAAAAGCGTCATTTCTATATCATTTCTCATGATCGCTATTGGAACGCCGGGAAAGCCTGCGCCTGTTCCGACGTCAGCGCATTTTGCGCCTTCTTTGATAAACTCTGTTTTAAGCGGCAAAAGACTGTCTGTAAAATGTCTTGAAACGATCTCCTTTTCGTCCTTTACGGCGGTGAGATTCATTTTTTTCGACCATTCAACAAGCAGCTCGCAGTATTCCGCAAACATTTCCGCTTTTTTATCGCTTATCTCAAAGCCTGCTTCGCGAAATTTTTCGATTATATATTCTTTATCCATTGCGCATTCTGTTTTTCGTATTCTTCAACGGTTTTTATTATTTCGTCGGGTCCTTTTGTGAAAACGTGTCCGTGTATGCCGAGCTTTTGCGCCGCTTCAACATTCACCTCAACGTCGTCAAAAAACAGGCACTCCTCGGCTTTGAGACCGAATTTTTCGAGCATGCAAATATATATTCCGGGCTCGGGTTTGAGCATATGCACGTCCGCAGAAACGAACATACCGTCCATAAGATCGAAGGCAGGGCTGTTTCTTTTGTATTTATATACTTTCAGCGACGCGTTTGTGAGCATATAAAGCTTGTAACCGCGTTTTTTGAGCAAAAGTATCTGCTCATAAGTGCCTTCGACCGGCAGAAAATAATTTTCCCAGCCGTTCATAACCGTTTTGCAAAGCTCGTGATATCTTGCGGGCACACGCGAAAGAATACTTTCAATCGCTTCTTTTTCCGTCATAACTCCGCGGTCAAGAGATAGCCATTCTTTGTTTGAAAAGACCTCTCTGCAAAGAAAATCAAGCTCATCGGGGTCAGACGTAAAAAACGAGGCGATCCGTCTCGGGGTGTAGTCTAAAACCACGTTGCCCATATCAAAAATCAGATTTTTTATCATTCTATGCGTTCTTTCCGTGGCAGTTTTTATATTTTTTCCCGCTACCGCACGGACAAGGATCGTTTCTGCCGACCTTTTCGGAGGCTTTCTTTACTACCGGTCTGGGTTTTTCGCCGCCTGCGTTAACGTTTTTTGCCTCGTCTATTGTTGCTACGCGTTCGCGTTTGATCTCTCTTTTAACGATGCGCAGTCTGAGGCAGTCGCGCACGGTATCATATTTGATCTGATTGACCATTTCGTCAAACATATCATAGCTTTCAAATTTATACTCGGTAAGAGGATTTCTGTTGCCGTAGGAACGAAGCGCAACGCCCTGACGAAGATCGTCCATCGCGTCGATATGATCCATCCAGTATTTATCTACCGTGCGAAGCAGCACGATACGCTCGATCTCGCGCATTTTTTCGGGCGTGTTTTCGGTTTCGCTGCGCGTATATGCTTCGTTAAGTCTTTCTTCAAGAAGCGAAATGATATCCTGCTTTTTCAGTCTGTCAAAATCGGCGGACGAGAATGAAAGATCGTCTTTTGAAAGAAGCATTCCGTCAAAGCGCTCGTGAAGCCCTTCAAAATCCCAGTTATCGGCGACCTCGGCGGCAAGACACTGGTCTGCGGCGTTATTGATGACGTCTTCGCCCATTTTGAGGATGTATGAGCGAAGGTCTTCCCCGTCAAGCACTTTTCTGCGCTGATCGTATATGATGGTTCTTTGCTGGTTTATAACGTCGTCATATTCAAGGGTGCGTTTGCGGCGCTGGAAGTTTACGCTTTCGACCTTCTTCTGCGCATTTTCGATCGTGTTTGAAAGAATTTTCGCATCTATCGGCTGATCTTCGGGGATATTGAGCATATGTGCGATGGAAGCGACCCTTTCTCCGCCGAAAAGACGCATAAGGTCGTCTTCAAGCGAAAGATAGAATCTGCTTTCGCCCACGTCGCCCTGTCTGCCCGCACGTCCGCGCAGCTGGTTGTCTATTCGTCTTGACTCATGGCGCTCGGTGCCGAGAATGAAAAGTCCGCCTGCTGCCTTGACCTCCTGCGCCTCTTTTTCGGTTTCGGGCTTATACTGAGCGTAAAGCTCGGCATATCTCTTTTTCGCCGCGATCACGTTTTCGTCATCGGTTTCGGAAAAACCGGTCGATGCGGCGATATATTCGTGATCTATGCCCTCTTTTGCCATCTGCGCCTTTGCCATATATTCCGCGTTGCCGCCGAGAATTATATCGGTGCCTCGGCCTGCCATATTCGTTGATATGGTCACGGCGCCTTTTTTGCCTGCCTGAGCTACTATCATTGCCTCTTTATCGTGGAACTTCGCATTCAGAACGTTGTGCGGTATGCCCTCGCGCTTGAGAAGCTTGCTGAGGAGCTCGGATTTTTCTATCGTTGTTGTACCCACAAGAACGGGCTGGCCTTTTGCGTGACATGCCTTTATCTGATCAAGGACCGCTGAATATTTGCCCGCTTCGGTCTTATAAATGGCGTCGTTGTGGTCTTTTCTTATCATGGGCAGGTTTGTGGGGATCTCGATGACGTCAAGGTGATATATATCGTTAAACTCTGCCTCTTCGGTAAGCGCGGTTCCCGTCATGCCCGAGAGCTTGGAATAAATTCTGAAATAGTTCTGGAACGTGATGGTTGCGAGAGTTTTTGACTCGTTTTCTATCTTTACGCCCTCTTTTGCCTCGATAGACTGATGAAGTCCGTTTGAATAGCGGCGGCCGTACATAAGTCTTCCGGTAAACTCGTCAACGATTATTACCTCGCCGTCCTTTACAACGTAATCAACGTCTCTCTGCATCGTTCCCCACGCCTTGAGCGCCTGATTAACGAAATGCTGTATCTCTACGTTGTCCGGATCCGCCCAGTTTTCAACGCCGAAAGCCCTCTGAGCCTTTTCCATGCCGCTGTTTGTGAGAACTGCGTTTTTGTGCTTTTCTTCAACGATATAGTCCGCGTCAACGTCATCGTAGCTTTCTTTCGATTCCATTTCCTTTATCTTGAAAGGACGGAGCCTTGAAACGAACGCGGAAGCCTTCTGGTACATCTCTCCGCTTTCTTCGCCGTGTCCGGATATGATAAGCGGCGTTCTCGCCTCGTCGATAAGGATAGAGTCGACCTCGTCCACAATAGCATAATTATGACCGCGCTGAACCATTTCCTCTTTATAAAGCACCATATTGTCACGAAGGTAATCGAAGCCGAATTCGTTGTTTGTGCCATAGGTGATATCGCAAAGATAAGCCTCTTTTCTTTCCTTCGGCTCGACCTCGTGAGCGATAAGACCTACCGAAAGACCCATGAAGCGATGAATCTTGCCCATCCACTCGCTGTCGCGGCGCGCAAGATAGTCGTTTACGGTAACAACGTGAACGCCTTTGCCTGTCAGAGCGTTCAGATAAGACGGAAATACTGCGGCGAGCGTTTTACCTTCGCCGGTCTTCATTTCGGCTATCTTTCCCTGATGAAGCACCGTGCCTCCGATAAGCTGAGTATCAAAAGCGCGCTGACCTATTACCCTTACGCCCGCTTCTCTTACTGCTGCAAAGGCCTCGCAGTGTATATCGTCAAGTGTTTCTCCCGCAGCAAGCCGCGCCTTGAACTCATCGGTCTTTGCGCGAAGATCGGCGTCACTGAGCGACTTGAAATACGGTTCAAGTTCGTTTATCTTTGCTATGCGCGCATTTATCTTTTTCAGCTCGCGCTGACTGTAAGACGCAAATAAATTAAAAAGCCCCATTTGTCTCCTCCGTAAAATTCAGGCGTAATATATTTTAACGTATATTTTTCATTATATATCATTATAGCACATTTTTCTTAAAAAAGCTATATTTATATGTAATAACTATTGAATTCTTTGTGATTTTGTTGTAAAATAAGAAAAAGAAATCAAACGGGGGAACAGCATGGTAAGTAAAATATGCAGCGTGGGTCTCTGGGGGCTTGACGGATATAAAGTTGAGATCGAAACCGATTCCCGTCCGGCACAGGAGCCTGACATAGATATCGTAGGGCTTCCCGACACGGCGATAAAAGAGGCGAGGGACAGAATAGTTTCGGCAGTGGCAAACTGCTCATACAGAATACCTTCCGCAAACATAATCATGAATCTTGCTCCCGCCGATCTGAAAAAAGAGGGAACGATGTTCGATCTGCCGATGCTTCTTGGTATCCTTTCGTCTACGGGTCAGATACCGGTCCCGGATGAAAATACCGCATTTTTCGGAGAGCTTTCGCTTTCGGGCGAGATACGCAGAGGAAGAGGCGTGCTTGCCGCCGTAATCGCTGCAAAAGAACTCGGTTTCAAGGCGATCTTCGTTCCTGAAAAGAACGCATCGGAAGGAGCGGTAGTTGAGGGAATAGACGTTTACGCGGCAAAAGACGTGCCGTCGATTATCGCGCATATAGAAGGGAAAATAACGCTTCGCCCGGTAAAAACGTCTCTTGACGGTATTTACCGCTCAGCCGCCTCGGACACGAACGATTTTGCTTATATCGTGGGTCAGCAGACGGCGAAACGCGCAAGCGAGATCGCGGCTGCAGGCGGACACAATATACTTTTTATAGGTCCTCCAGGCTCGGGAAAAAGCATGATCGCAAAAAGTCTGCCGTCGATCATGCCGGATATGACTTTTGATGAGATAATAGAAACATCGAAAATATATTCCATCGCAGGAAAACTCACCGAAAAAGAGCCGCTTTGCGTTACACGTCCGTTCGTCCGCTCAACTCAGAACGTTTCTATCCCCGGTCTTACCGGAGGCGGGGCAACGCCTGCGCCGGGACTTATCTCTCTTGCGCATAACGGCGTTCTCTTTCTTGACGAAGTGGCGGAATTTTCGCAAAAAACGCTTGAAACGCTGCGTCAGCCTCTCGAAGACAACATAATCACCGTAAACAGAGTTAAAAAAAGCCTCGTTTTTCCATCGTCCTTCATGCTCGTGTGCGCAATGAACCCGTGTCCGTGCGGCTATTACGGTCATCCTACCGTTCCGTGCAAATGCAAAGAGGCGCAGATAGAAAGATATCTGAGCAGAATTTCCGGACCGCTTCTTGACAGAATAGATCTTCAGGTCGCCCTGCCGCCCGTTACGGTAAACGATATATCCGAAAACAAGACGCTTGCCGAATCATCAGCGGAAATAAAGAAAAGAGTTGACGCCGCACGCAAAAGGCAGACTGAAAGAGAGGGGAAATTCGGTTTCAACTGCAACGCAAAGCTTTCGCCAAAAGCGATAAGAGAGCTTTGTCACCTTACGCCCGAAGCTTCCGCCGCGCTGAACAGAATAATGGAAAAGACGTCTGTTTCTATGCGTTCATACGATAAAATCATCAAGATCGCGCAGACGATAGCAGACCTTGCCGCAAGCGACGTGATCCTTCCCGAACACATAATGGAAGCATCGTTTTTCAGGACTCTTGATAAAAAATACAAAAAGTGAGAAACCGCAGTTTTGAGATTTTTACCACTACTTTTCCACAGAAACTGTGGAAAACCCTGTGGAAAACGTTGAAAACTTCGTTAATTTTGCAGATTTTTGCCCTGTTCACCGTTTCATAGACAAAAAAATCGGATTTGTTACTTTTTCATAATTTTCCGTTTTTTTTACATTAATTTTTTGGAGGGTATAAAATGACACTCTCTCAGATAGCCGAAATTTTATCGGAAAACGGCATTTTGCTGAATTTCGATTCCGTCAAAAAAAATAAAATATCACTTACAGAGAAAATTTCATGCGACTCCCGAGACGTTGAAAAAAACACGCTCTTTTTTGCAAAGGGCGTCAACTTCAAACGTGAATTCCTGCTTTCGGCGATCGAAAAGGGCGCCGTGGCATATGTTGCAGAAAAAGACTTCGGCGTAGACGTTCCTCTTCTTCTCGTTTCAGACGTGCGAAAAGCGATGTCTGCAGCCGCAAGAGCGTTTTACGGCAATATGACGGATTATTACCCGCTTGTGGGAATTACCGGAACGAAGGGCAAGACCTCAACGCTGTATATGCTTGAAAGCATTCTGCTCGAAAAATACGGAAAAGTCGGCGTGATCTCGACAAACGAGGCAAGGTGCGGCGAAAAAACGTGGAAAAAGACGGGAACGACGCCCGAAGCCTTCGAGCTTTTCTCCATCCTTGACGGTTTCAGAAAGGAAAACGCGAAAGCCGCGGTAATGGAAGTTTCTTCTCAGGCGCTCAAATACGACAGAGTAAGCGGACTTACGTTTTCTGTCGGCGCATTTTTAAATCTGTCGCCTGACCACATAAGTCCCACGGAACATTCTTCGTTCGAGGACTACAAAGAGGCGAAAAAGAAGATCTTTTCTCTTTGCAAAAAGGCGGTGCTGAACCTGGACGACGAATATGCGAACGAATTTGCTGACGCTGCGTCGGGAACAGACCTTACATCTTTTTCACTCACAAAAAAAGGCGATATATACGCATACGATATTTTGCAGGACAGATACGGATCGACTTTTTCTATAAGCGGAAAGATAGCGATAGATTCAGTAAGAGTAAATATGCCGGGAAAATTCAATATCTCAAACGCGCTCTGTGCCGCCGCGTGCGCTTATGAGATCGGCATTTCAGAAAAAGACATCAGAAACGGTCTTGAAAAGGCTCACGCGAAAGGACGTCTTGAGATATACGAAAAAAACAGCATAACGGTAGTTGTTGACTATGCGCACAACAAATCGTCCTTTGAAGCGCTTTTTGAGTATGCAAATACTTTTTATCCCGATTCAAAAATAATATTCCTTTTCGGCTGCATAGGCGACAGAGCTCTTGACAGAAGAGCCGAGATCCCCTCGGTTGCGGCGAAAAACGCGGATCTTATCGTTTATACGACCGATGACCCCGGCACGGAAAGCTCCGAAGGAATATTCAGAGAAATCGAACCGCAATTCAAAGAGATCGGCACGCCTTACGTTTTTATTGAAGACAGACAGAAGGCTGTGGAATTCGCCATAGACGCCGCAAAACCCGGCGACATAGTTATCCTTGCAGGCAAGGGCGGAGAAACAACTCAGCTTGTAAACGGGAAATACGTACCGTATATCGGCGACATGCCCGCCGCAAAGGCGAAGCTCGGATAACCGATGCCGACCGCAGCGCTCTTAAATAAAAACAAAATGATCCGCAGTCTCAGCAGACTGCGGATCCGATTTTATATTTCAATCCCCCGCAAGCTCAAGCTCGCCGTCAAGATCGATCTTTATTACCGTCGAGAAGCGGTGCTGCTGATCGCGCGCAAGGTTTATCCAGAGCTGTCCCGCAGCGTGGCGGTATTGCAGAGTTTCGTCTGAATGAAGGACGGATATGCGGTTTATCTGATTTTTAATGCCCTTTACGCAGAGATATTCGTCGGGTCTGTCGTAGGAAATGAGATAAAGCGTTTTTCTGTCCTTTGAAACGGTGCTGCCGCCGAGGAAATAGCGGTAGTCTATGCCTTTCTCTGTGCCGTAGACCGCCTCTTTGTTGTCCTCTATCCATGAACCGAGATCGAGTAAGATCTGCTCCTGCCTCGGGTCGATGGTGCCGTCCGCTTTAGGTCCTATGTCAAGAAGAAGATTGCCGCCCATCGTAAGGCAGTCGCAGAAAATGCGGATTATCATTCTTGAAGTCTTGTAATCGTTATCGTGTTTTCTGTATCCCCAGTTGTTGTTTATCGTCATGCAGAACTCCCACGGACGCGCGGGAGCGATGACCGGCGCGCCCTGTTCGGGGGTATCGTAGTCGCCGTAGCCGCGAAGGCGTGAATTTATAACGATTTCGGGGTTTATGCCGTGAAGGTATTCCCTCATTTCGGGGGCTTTCCACTGCTTTGCGCTGCGCTCCCAGTCGCCGTCGAACCAGATAAGGTCTATTTTACCGTAATTTGTGAGTATTTCGCGCAGCTGGTCGCGATCAAACTGCAAAAATTCCTCCCACTTTTCGGGATCTTCGGGTGCGCCCATCGGGCAGCCGTAAATATCGTTTTTATTGTAGTTTTCGGGACTCTGACCTTCGGGGTAAACGCTTCTGTAACGGAGATCGGACCAGTCGAGGAGCGAATAGTAAAGACCTACCTTCATTCCCTCGTCCCTTACCGCCTTAACGTAAGGCGCGATAAGGTCTCTTTGGGCGGGAGTTTTTTTAACAACGCTCAGATCGCTGTATTTCGTATCAAAAAGCGCAACGCCGTCATGGTGTTTCGACGTTAAAACAACGTAATTCGCGCCCGCCTTCTTAAAAAGCTTCGCCCATTTTGCGGGATCGTAGTTTGACGCGGTAAACTGTTCGCACTGCTGCATATACCGCTCGTATGAAACGTCGCCGTTGTGAAAAGACCACGATTCGGACCAGTTGCCGTCGCAGTAAATACCGTAATGAATGAAAATACCGAGTTTTGCGTCCTTGAACCATTGCTGCATCATAATTTTATCCTCCGTAACACTGTTTATATCTGTTATTGATTTCGCCGCCCGTATATCCGTTCCGTTATTAAACATTTGCAACAAGTCTGTTCTTTTTAAGACAGGGCAGAGATTTGAGTTCGCCTATAAATTCATCGAGATGCTCAGTATAGACCTGCCTCGGGTCACAGCCGTAGCGAACGCAGTATTTTGCCGCGTAACCGACGACCTCGCCCATCATTCCGCAGGTGCGCATAACGCGCGCCGTTCCGAGAGCGTCGTGCGAAACGCTTATATCTCTTCCCGCCATAAACATATTTGCGACGTTGCGCGAATAAAGCGCACGGTACGGTATGAAATAAGGCTTTTTGAATGGCTCGTGATAGTCTTTTGCGATAAACGCGTCGCCGTCACGAAAAGCCGAATAGTATCTTCTGTCAGGATAATGCACGTCGAAATTCCACGTTGAAGGAACGCATGAATCGGGATAGACCACACCTTTGTAAACGTCGCTTTTCGTCATCACTATATCGCCGAAAAGACGTCTCGATTCACGTTTTCCCGCAATATACGCCGAAAAACCTATCTTGTAGTTTTCATATTCCCCGTCCACGTTTTTCAGGGCGTCGAAAGCGCCGTACATAGCCCTGAGATTCAGGTCTCTTGTATACTCCATCTTTGCTATCGGATCATGTTCCATTCCGCCCTCCCAGAACCATGCGCCGAGATTAAATCCTTCAGGCGTGAACCGGTAGTCTTTATCGCTCCTTCTGCCGGGAAAAACAGAGTCGGAAAGATCTATCGCCCACGGGCATCTCGGGAAGGTGTATTTTTTGCCCGTGTCCTCTATATACCACAGGTCGGACATGCCCATATGCCCGTTGGTTGTCACTTCAAAGTCTGCGCCCGCCATCGCGCCGAGAGCAGCGTCGCCTGTGCAGTCAGCAAACAGTCTGCCCTTTATATGCCGCCTTTTTCCGCCGCGGTAGTCCCATACGGTAACGCCCGTTATCCTTTCTCCGTCTGTTGTGACGTCGGTAAGCGCATTTTCAAGATAAAGCGTTATGTTCTTTTCGGCTTTAAGGAGCGCAAGCTTTGTGCCGTCCTCATAATTTTCGCCCTTGTTTCCCGCGCCGCCGTGACCGACTTTCGCCTGTTCCATCTCGTTTATTATATTGCCTATGCCGGGAAAAGGTTCAAAATGAGTTTCTCCGCCGAGCCAGACGCGGACCTCAGAGCTGTTGTTGCCTCCTACGACGGGACGGTCCTGCACAAGAGCTACTTTCAGTCCGTTTCTTGCCGCGGAAAGAGACGCGCAGATGCCCGCCATACCTCCTCCGCAAACAACAAGATCAAATTCACCTTCATCCAAAGGCTCGACATATCCGCCCGAAGCATAAGAAAACATTTTTACTTCCTCGGGAAGGACAGGCAGAGAAGGATCTTCATTTCGCGACAGGACTATCATGCCTACGCGTCCCTCAAAACCCGTAAGGTCATGGATCGCAAGCGTGTGACGCCCTTTTTCAAGGCTTATTTTCTCTCCGCGCTGCCAGATCCACGACGATCCTTCGTCCCCGAATACCGTGCCGGTATTTTTACCGTCTATATATATTTCGAATATTCCTGGCGCATATTCGGGTTTCCACGGAGATACCCAGTTGAAGGTATAGACAAATATGCGGTATTCACCGCTTTCGGAAACGGATATTTCCGTTTTTGCGTCCGCAACGGGCTCGCCCAGTCCGTGAGCGAGAAGATACGGAGTACCCATCGTTTCGATGAACTGCGTATCCAGCGCCCAGCCTCCGGGTTCTTTTATTTCCGATACTCTGACAACTATGTTTTCCATCATATTACTCTCCCTATATGATTTATATTACGATCGTCCGCACGCACAGCAGGGTATATTGAGCCGGCATGGGTTTTCGCTAAACGTTTTGTTTTTATTTTACGGGTCCGCTCGATACCAGGTAATAAGTTCCGTTTCCCGAAAGAGCAAAAACATGTTTGTATCTTACGCCGTATAGTCGTATATACCTTGTAAAAATCGCTCATCAGCTCCATAAAAGCGCCCGTTTAAGAGTTATCTTTGTCAGTCTGCACTTCTGTCAAGATATCGAGTCTTGAACTGATAAATATTGACTATTGACAAATTTTTGAATATATTATATAATATTTTTGTAAATAACTAATAATCAACAGAATAGGGAGGTATTTGTGTTGGGAATCATGACTCAGCGGAGATCGGCGGTGATAATACTGTTTGTTCTGTTCCTTTTCAGTCTTTTAGGTTGTGAAGGCAAGAAATCCGAAGGTCTTCAGGACGATACTGTTGGTGGACGGACAGAGTCCGTAAACGGTATGGAAATACAAAACGTGCCAACGAATTCTGCAATCCCGGAAGATGTAATGAATATTATCCGCTATTATTTTGCTGTAAGAAGACAGTCATTGTCAGATGCCTTTAATCTTAACAATCATAGTAATACACTGCTGGCAAAAGATAACAGTATAAAAGAAAAAATAAACAAAAACATACTGAAAAGAGAAGACGAAAGAATATACGAAGTTCAGAGATACTATGTTCTGGGAAGCGGGACTGATTATTACGCAGGCTGCGACCTTGATTATCACTGTGACTATTATGATCACTACACTAAAGATGATAAACTCTATGTTGTTGTAACGGAATTTATTAATTATACCGAAGAAGACGGAACTATAGCAACGTCGGTCGGAATAGGTCATACGAAGGAATTCATAAACGACGGCGATTCGTATTATTTTAATAACGATTCCTATACTGACGCGAACATCACAGGAACAAAGGTCGATGAAGACGGTACAGTCACAAAAGGATTGCTTTATCCGGAAATCGATCTTCAGACTGTTGGATCCGATGTTTCCGCCGACAATGATATCCTGTATGAGTATACGGATGGTGTCCTGTATCTGATTTCTGGGGAGTTCGACAGAGATTTCTTCCGTGATTTCGAACATAGAAATGAAACGGTGTCAATAATCGCGGCAGACGGTGTCCGTTTTGTCGAAATTATGGAAGGCGCATTTCACGAATATGAAAACTGTGAAAATATAGATTTCTCTCACGCGGACTCATCAAGCCTGACATGTCTTGCAGGGTTATTCCAGGGTTCCGGCAAACTGACAACAGTAAATCTGTCAGGATGGAATACATCAAACGTCACAACCTTGTCACATATGTTCAACCAATGCACCAGTTTAAAATCTGTTGATCTATCAGGGTTTGACACATCAAATGTTACCGATATGCAAAGTATGTTTATGCAATGTCGAAGTCTGGAAAGTCTCGATCTTTCCGAATTTGATACTTCAAATACTGTTAATATGGAATTTATGTTTATAGATTGTACCAGCTTGACGGATCTCGACATTTCCGGCTTTGATACATCACAGGTTGTTAATATGACAGGTATGTTTACGAGGTGCGAAGGCCTGACAGTTCTGCCTGATTGGTATAATGATAAACAATGTGTTGACTATTCGCAAATGAGTGATACAGAAATCATAGCCTTATTCATGAAAGCCTGGGAAGAACAGAATACCGAAGTTATGGATGAGCTATCAAATTTCTCAAAACTCTGCTCAGGTGATGACTGGGAAAGATACGGCTATAACTTTATGTTCTGCTGGGGCGGCAGTGATGTGGCAATGGGCCTGGCTGAGTACAATTATGAGAGACCTGTATGCACACATGGATGCGAAAACTTTTCTCATGACATATATAACCTTGAGATAAGGCAAAGCGATTATTATGATTACGGTGAAGCTCCAGAGGATTTGCCATCAGTATATAAGCACTATCAGGACGTTTACGAGGTAAAGTTCAATTACGATGAAGATTGTGTGATCAATCATCTTGAATTATGTGTCTGTGGATTTAAAGGAATTATTCAGGACGAGTCGTCTGAATATGGAAAAGCAATTTATTTCAGGATACGATATGATGAAGAAAAAGGACACCGGGTCATAGCGAACAAAGGTTGGGTTGCTGAACGCCTTGGAAAGTGATTTCAAAAACAGCCTGTTGAACAGCATTATTGCTCTTTTGGAATAATGCGTTAAAAAGATGAGCTCGTGTATTGTAACGATATGATCCTTTTTCGGGGCAGATTTTTTTGCTGTGCTTTTTCTGCAAAAACCTGCCCCCTTGTTTTTGTCGGTATTTTATTTCACGGGTCCGCTCGAAACCCAGTAATAAGTTCCGTTTTCCGAAAGAGCAAAAACATGTTTGTATCTTACGCCGTATTCTTCTACCGTTTTTGTAAGATCGTTATATATTTTTCCGTCGATTTCTTCCGTTTTATCAGCGCTCGAATAAAGGGTGCGGTTTGCGCTGTCATAATAAACATATTTATCGTAAACAACAAATTCGCTGCCGTTATTTTCATATCCGTCCAAAACGGTATATTCGCAGATACCCTCTGTGTTTTCTTCCGGAAACGCGTAATAACACCTGTTCTCGGCGGAATAATCAAGTATTCGAGAGGTGTTTGTGACAGTTCTGCCGTGGCGAATTTCCGCTTTTCCTCCGAAAACGGCGTTTACACAGTATTCAAAAAGCTCTTCAGGTATAATGATAGCCGTTTCAGTAAGCCCGTCGCCTATGCCGAGGAAATCAGGCATTCCGGAAATTATTTCTTTCAGCCCTTTTTCGCCGTAAAGCAGGCGGGAAGCGGCGCACGCTCTGATATATTCTTCGCCCAGCGACGAAATATCCGTCTTTTCGTTTCTGTAAACACCCAAAAAGCCGTCGTTTCTGTTGAGCGGCATTATTAAGCCGTGCAGCACTTTTGCAAGCTCTTTGTCCGTAATTTCCTCAAACGGAATATCACAGGAGTATTTTTTTGCGGTATTGATTTTTTTCCCTTCTTCATCGGCATTTTCGCGGATGTAAAAGCTGTTTTGCGGGTAGTTTTCAAGAAGGACCGTTTTTCCGCTTTCGATATTCAGTCCGTACCATTCGCGGCGAAGCCCCCCGCCGTAATATCCGTAAGATAACGCCGCCGTTTCGTCAAAATCGGGCGACGAGAGAAGATCGTTTTCACGGATATGATCCGCCCATTCCTTCGAGCGGACGGAATATTCGATATAATTCAGAGATCGCGGTATATAATCGCAAAGCTCTTCGTTTTCAAGAAGCAGTTGCGGCTGCCTGCCTTTGCGGTATAAAAATATCGCGTTTTCCTGTCTGTAAAAAAGGCAGTTTTCGTTTGCATATATATTCGAAATCTCTTTTTCAGACTCAAATACGGTTTTTTCGGATTTATCGGCAATTTTTACCGCCGTAACGGACTTATCTTTTACACAGTAAAGCCATTCGCCGTTTGCAAAGCACTCCGATATGCCGTCGCCGTAAAATTCCGCCGTCTGCCCCGTTAAGGTGTTTTCAGCAAACACTTTTCCGTTTTCGACATAAAAGAAGCCGCCGTCATATCCGTAACCGATTCGGGAAACGGTAAATTCAGGTGTTTTGTCCGTCATCTGCCGTTCATCGCAGGATGATAAGAGAAGCAAAAAAAATAATGTTGTTAAAACCAAGGAAAAAGCAATGTTTACTTTTTTCATTTTCAATACTCCTTTTTTATTTTATAATTTATTTTATAATATTTCCCCGTTTTTGTCAACATAAAAAATGTAAATTGCAAAATTTGAAGCGTATGTTGCGGTTTTTGAGGGATATGGCGCCGTTATTCCGAAAAAATCAGATCTTTTTCTTCTGTTGTCAGCGCGCGGGACTCTCCCGCAGAGAGAGACGTATCGAGCCAAAGTCCGCCTATCTTCAGTCTTTTAAGATATAAAACTGCGTTGCCCGTCAATAAAAACAGCCGTTTTACCTCGTGGAACTTTCCTTCGCTCACGGTAACGAGCGCCGTTTTGCCTTCGCCCTTTTCAAGTATAGCAGGAGCGAATTTCTCTCCGTTTTTTAGCTCAGACCCGTTTGCAAAAGCCGATATATCCGCCTCGGTAACCTCTCTTTCAACCTCGGCAAAATAGAGCTTTTCGATATTTTTTTTGGGTGATACCACCGAATGCGCAAAATCGCCGTCGTTTGTGATAAGAAGAAAACCTTCCGTGTCTTTGTCAAGCCGTCCCACGGTAAAAAGTCCTTTGCGGTAAAACTCTTTCGGCACAAGAGAAAGAACGCTTCTTTCGCCGCCGTTTTCGCAGACGTATCCGGCAGGCTTGTTCATCATAAGATATATATTTTTTTCGGTGTTTATCTCTTCTCCGTCAACCGTGATCACGGCGTTTTCGTCTGTTTTTTCGGACGGAGACGTTATTTTTTTGCCGTTTGCAAAAACACGTCCTTCCGCAATTGCTTTTCTTGCTTCGCTTCGGGTGAATTTTCCCGATTCAGATAGTATCGCGTCTGTTCTTTTCATTTTTTTCTTTTCCCTGTTCGAATTATAGTTTATTATATAATATACTACTTGAAAATAATATGAAATTTATACACTACCCCTTGATTTTTGCCGAAAATAGTGTATAATAGTATACAAGGCGGGTCCTGCGTGACTTTGCGTGCGAACCATGTCAGGCGGGGAACCGAGCAGCATTAAGCACATACAAAGGGCACAGCAGGTAACCCGTCTTATTATATTTGTGAGAGCGCATATGCAGAAGACAGCTTTATACAGAAAATACCGTCCGCTGACGTTTTCGGAAGTATACGGACAGGATCATATCACAAAAACTCTGCGCCGCCAGATAGCGGGCGGAGTGCCCGGCCATGCGTATCTTTTTACGGGAACGCGCGGAACGGGCAAAACGTCGTGCGCAAAAATATTTTCACGCGCCGTAAACTGCCTTCATCCAAAGGACGGAGAGCCGTGCAACGAGTGCGAGATATGCAGGGGCATACTTGACGGCAGTATTTTTGACGTTTACGAGATAGACGCCGCGTCAAACACAGGCGTTGAAAACATACGCGACATAAGAGAAGATATAACTTATGCGCCGATCTCTGCAAAATACAAGGTATATATAATCGACGAGGTCCACATGCTTTCAACAGGCGCCTTCAACGCGCTGCTAAAAACGCTTGAAGAGCCGCCGGAACACGTTATTTTTATTCTTGCCACAACGGAACCTCACAAGGTGCCTGCAACGATATTATCAAGATGCCAGCGCTTCGACTTTTTCCGCCTGAATATAAAGAAAATAACATCAATACTCGATTCCGTGCTTGAAAAAGAGGGAAAAACGCTTGACAGACAGTCGGTTGCGCTCGTTGCTGAGCTTGCCGACGGTTCGGTAAGAGACGCGCTTTCGATACTTGACCGCGTCCTTGAGCTTGACACGCCCGATCAGGTCGAGAAGGCGCTCGGCGTTCTTGGCAAATCAAAGCTTTACGATGCCGCTCGCTTCGCCGCAAAAGGCGACACCGATTCGCTCTACTCTCTTGTTAGCGATATGTATTCGTCATCGGTGGATATGGCGCTTTTTCTTGATGAGCTTACGGAGGTTTTCAGGCGCATACTTGTTTCAAAAACGACCTCTAAACCCGAGACGTCTCTTGATATTTCGGAAGACGAGCTTGTTTTGCTGAAAAACATCTCTCCGCTTTTTACGGTTCCATATACCGTCTATGCGCTGAGAACGATCAGGCAGTCGCGAATTGCGCTGTCAAGAGGTGTTGACCCGCGTGCAGAGACGGAGATTTGCATGCTGCTTCTTTCAAAGCCTGCCCTTTCGCAGGAAACGGACGCTCTTTTTGCAAGAGTTGCCGCTGTTGAGAAAAAAATAGAGTCGCTTGCAGCAGCGCCGGTTCAGACTATCAGATCAGAAGAGCCAAAACAGGCGGTCATGTCCGAAAAGCCGGAAAAGCCTGTCAATAAAGAGCAGGAAGCTCCGAAAACGGTCGAAAAAAAGACGGAGAAAAAGGAAGAACAAATCATCGTTCCCGAAATCAGAGAAGAAAAGCCTGAAATTTCTTCACCACGGGAAAATAAAGAAGAGGCTGTTGTTGACGATGAGTGGCGCGAACTGCAGACACTCGATCAGATATCCGTCCACATTAAAGATATGACTCTGCAGCTGCTGATAAAAAACTACGCCAAAGCAGTCTATCGCGGCAAAGAAGTTGTAATAATAGTTGAGGACGAGCGGGACGTTAAAGATCTGAAGAAAAATATAGATAAAATACGCGATGCTTTCGCCGCAGATCACAAGCCTGACCGACAGATACGCATAGAACAGGGCGCGGATACGGTAAAATACGTCGGCGAAATGTATGCATACAACAATATTGAATCAAATCCCATGTTCAATTTTCAGGAAGGAGAACTGAAATGAAAGTCAGAATACCAAACCAGGGCGGCGGAAATCCGCAGGCCATGATGAGACAGATAGCAAAACTGCAGGAAGACATGAAAACAAAGCAGGAAGAGCTTGATGCGCGCGAATATGAGGTTGCTGCAGGCGGCGGAGCGGTAAAAATAACGATACTCGGCACAAAGCAGGTCACTTCCGTAAAGATCGACCCCTCTGTTGTCACGGGCGAAGCGGAAGATACCGAAATGCTTGAGGATATGCTTGTTGCCGCAATAAACGAAGCGATAGAAAAGGTTGAAAGGACGAACGAGGAAGAGATGCAGAAGCTCACAGGAGCGGCAAATCTTCCCAATATTCCCGGTCTTACATGAGCAGAATAGTATCACTTGACATACTTACGGACTGTTTTCGCGCACTGCCCGGCGTAGGCTCGAAAATGGCGGCAAGGCTTGCCATGCACGTGCTTAAAATGCCGCAGGAAAAAGTTGAAGACTTTGCCCGTGCGCTTCTGAACGCCAAAAAGAACGTTCATAACTGTCCCGTATGCAAAAACCTGACGGATGAAGAGGTCTGCACGGTCTGCTCCGACGAAAAGAGGGACAGAAGCGTTATTTGCGTTGTTGAAAACCCGACAGACGTTATGGCGATAGAAAAATCAAAAGAGTATCACGGTCTTTATCACGTCCTTCACGGCACGATCTCGCCTATGGAGGGTATAGGACCTGATGAGATATACATAAAAGAGCTTATTTCGCGCCTTGAAGACGGCAGCGTAAAAGAAGTAATACTTGCAACGAATCCCGACGTTGAGGGAGACACTACCGCCATATATATTTCCCGTCTCATAAAGCCGCTCGGCGTAAAAACGAGCCGTCTTGCATTCGGTATCCCCGTAGGAGGAGACCTTGAATATACCGACGAATTAACGCTTTCGATGGCAATCGAAAACAGAAGGGATCTTTGATGAACGAATCTGCGCCCATGTCCCGGCGCGATGCCGCTGCATACTCACCGCTCACTCTTGCCTATCTGGGAGATGCCGTATACGAGCTTCTCGTCAGAGACCGTCTTCTCAGACAGGGCAACAGACCGAACGGAACGCTGCACAGCGAAGCGACCGGATATGTCAGTTCTAAAGGACAGAGCGAAGCTTTTCTGAAGATAGAGCCGTTTCTTACCGAAGAAGAGCTTGCGGTTTACCGGCGCGGCAGAAACGCGCACTCCGTTCCGAATAAAAACAACGATTATGACGAATACCGCAGAGCGACCGGGCTTGAAGCGGTGTTCGGTTTTCTGCGTCTGTGCGGAGATGACAGGCGCATAAACGAGCTTTTCAGCATTATTACGGAAGGGACCGTTTAACTTGAATATCAGATCAAAAATAAATTTCAAAGAACTGCTTATAGACATTCTTGCAATGTTTATCGGCAGTTTTATATACTCTGTTGCCATCAACACCTTCACACTGCCGAATCTTATCGTGCCCGGAGGAGTAATAGGTATCGCTACGGTCATACACTCCTTTACCCAATGGCCCGTCGGTACCGTTTCGCTTATTCTTACCGTTCCGCTTTTTTTTGCATCGCTGAAGATCCTCGGCAAAAAAACAACGCTTAAGATCCTCGGCGCTTCCGTTGTATTCTTTCTTATGACGGACGTTACGGCTCCGTTTTTGCCGCAGTACACGGAAAACATCCTCGTTGCAGCGATCTTCGGCGGAGTGATCGGCGGACTCGGCCTCGGTATTATGATAATCAGAGGCATCACCACCGGCGGCACGGACCTTCTTGCGCAGATAATTTCACACTATATCCACGCTCTTTCATACGGAATGACGCTGACTGCGGTCGATGCGATAATCGTTGTTTTTGCCGCGATCGTTTTTCAGGACCTGAGCTCGATGCTTTACGCCGCGATAACGATTTACATTACAGGAATAGTTATAGATAAAGTCAGCAACGGCTTTGACAGCGCAAAACTCGTGCAGATAATCACCGAAAAACCCGAAGAGATATCAAAGACGATAATGACGCGAATGGACAGAGGCGTAACTCTTATTGAATCGCGAGGCGCCTATACAGGCAAAAACAGGGAAATGGTCTTTATCGTTGTTAAGCGCTACGAGCTTCAGCGTCTCAAAAGGATCGTCCGGGAATTCGATCCCGGCGCATTCATCATTATAGGCGAAGTTTCCGAAGTCCTCGGCGAGGGCTTCAAGGAGGACAAGGACGAAAACGCCTGATACAAAAACATAATACCATCTTTGGCGCCGAAAGTCAAGAAAAAAGGAGAGACGAAAACGTTTCTCCTTTTATTTTTATTCTTAAAATGTCTGGACGCCCGATGAATTTGTGAATGATAAGCCGCTCGACCGAAAAATACGGAAGAAGATTCGTGTTCTCAAAACAAAGTGTGGCACGAAAAAGATTGATCCGCAAACAGGGAGATTTTCGTGTCAGGCGAGGAGACAGACCGAAGGAATATGGGTAGTATTTCGAGGGAGGGCGACGATGTATGGCGCGAAGAAATACTGATTTGCAAACAGGGAGATTTTCGTGTCAGACGAGGAGACAGACCGAAGGAATACGGATAGTATTTCGAGGGAGGGCGACGATGTATGGCGCGAAAATATCCTGTTTGCCTCAGGGAAGGATGTTGCCAGCGGCCCTATAAAGACTGTACCACTCTTCGCGCGAGAGCGTGATATCCGCAGCGGTGGAATAGTCGCGGACACGGAAGGAGGTGGTGGTGCCGATAATGGTCTGGATATGAGCGGGATGACGCAGGATCCAGGCAACGGCGACGGCGGAGGGAGAAACGCCTTTTTCGAGAGCGATGCGTTCAAGCTCGCGGTTAAGTTCGGGATATCTGGGGCTGCCGATAAAAACGCCTTCAAAAAAACCGAACATAACGGGAGACCATGCCTGAATGGTTATACCGTTGAGACGGCAGTATTCAAGCGCGCCGCCGTCTCTGTTCACGGCGTTTTCATGCTTCATATTAACGGTAAGTCCGCAATCTATCATGCCGGTGTGGGCAAGAGAAAACTGAAGCTGATTTGCAACGATCTTTTGCGGCATATATTTCTGCAAAAGCGCCATCTGCGCGGGATTCTGGTTTGAAACGCCGAAAAATCTTACTTTCCCGCTCTTTTCAAGCTCTGTGAAAGCCTCTGCGACCTCTTCGGGTTCCATAAGAGTATCGGGGCGGTGCAGAAGAAGAACGTCAAGGTAGTCTGTTTTAAGTCTTTTCAGGCTGCCCTCAACCGAAGAGACGATATGCTCTTTTGAAAAATCGAAAAACCCTTTTCTGATGCCGCATTTTGACTGAATGATAACTTCGTCTCTTTTTCCCGCAAACGCTTCACCGAATATTTCCTCGCTTTTACCGCCGCCATAGATATCGGCGTGATCGAAATAATTGATACCGCATTCAAGCGCGGCGTCTATAAGGTTTCTGACGTCATTTTTCTCTTTTCCGGCTATTCTCATACAGCCCAGAGCGATTGCGGAAGCTTTGATCTTACCAAGACTGCCAAGGTCGATATATTTCATTTTAACGCCTCTTTTCTTAATTATACAAAAACACGAAGAACCGGGGGATCGCCTCAATTCTTCGCGTTTTATTATATTATTACTGATTATGCGCGGTTAACCTTGCCGGAGCGCAGACAGGATGTGCAAACATAGACATGCTTTACGGATCCTTCCACAACGGCTTTGACACGGCGAACGTTCGGCTTCCAGGGTCTGTTGGAGCGTCTGTGTGAGTGCGAGACCTTATTTCCGAAAACTACGCCTTTACCGCAGAATTCACATTTTGCCATGACTTAACACCTCCGTATGAAATGACAAATAAAAGTTACGTTTTAGATCAATAACCGAGTTCCGTATACCTTTCGTCTATTCTCTTCACTTCCTCGGATCCTCCCGGGAAGTTTACGCTTTTATAGACTGACGGCGAAATGCCTTTTGCAAGCAGCTTTTCGGTTGCATCGGCGCAGACTGCCCAAAGCATATACGCGGCGGCGAGTCCCGACGCGGGAAAACACCTGTGCTCAACGCCTTCAACCTCTATCATCGCATCGCCCGCGGGAGCGCAGTTATCAAGAACTATGTCCCCGAGCTCGAAAAGTCTTTTTTTCGACGGATGATCAGATTCAAGCTGAGAAGAGTATTCTTTTGAAGTTACGGTTATAAGAACGCAGCCCGCCTCTTTCGCGCAGAGAGCGATATCCACAACGCGTTTGCTCTTTCCGGAAACGGAACCGAGTATAAACACGTCGCCTTTACGGACGCTTGAACGCGAAAACGCAAGTCTTGCTTCCGTAAGAGTGTCAAGCTCTATAGGTGAAGGGACGTTTCTTTCGCGCTTATTCGATTCAACGGTAAAGGTATAGTTGAAACGTTTGATAAACGCAAAACCGCCCGCGCGGCATATAAGCTCGTTGTTTATGATGTGGCCGCTGTCGAAAATATGCACCTGACCGCCCGAAGAAATACAGTCCGCTATGGCCTGAGCCGCCGCGGAAATGCTTTCGCTCTGCGTATCGCGTATTTTTTTCTGAAGAGCGTCCACTGCTCCGTAAAATTCGTTGAGAAGACTCATTTTTTCTCCTTACATATACGTGATAAGGTCTCCGTATTGAGAAAGGACCTTTTTGTTGTGTTCGTCTCCGCCGTCAAGATTCGCACTCATGAAAACGGGAGGTGTCTTTCCTTTTGCAAGAAAGATGCCTATCGCTTCGGCGATCACGGCGTTGAGTATCGCCGCTCCGGCTGCGGTTGACGTAGGACCGGACTTTTCTGGGAATCCGTCAAACGAAACGGCCGCGTCTCCGACGTCCCCGCAATTGTCAAGAACAAGGGGGCACACCTCAAAAAGCCGTTTTTGGCTTGAATGGCGTGATGAGACGGACTTTGAATATTTCACGTTGGTAAGACATGCAACAAAAACTCCGCGCTTTTCGGCTTCAAGAGCCATATCGATGCTTACGGGGTTTCTGCCGGATACGGAATGGATAAGCAAAAAGTCGCCTTTCTGCAGGTTTTTGCGGGAAATGACCGTTGCGCCGTAGCCTTCGATGCGCTCTATATCGGTAGTGAGCGTTACGGGTGTAACGTCAAGCTCAAGACCGGGCGCAAAGATGGGGTTTACGGTAACAAGACCGCCGGAACGGTAAAAAAGCTCTTTTGCGAGCAATCCCGCATGTCCGCAGCCCGCCGCGAATACTTTATGACCGGAAAGGGTCGTATCAACGATCTTTTCGGCGCATTTTTCTATCGCTTCGGTCTGGGTCTCCCTTATTTCACGGAGGATATTGTCAAGCTTTGAAAAGTAAATTTCAGAATACACGTTTTCCCTCCGTCAGGCGACTGCCATATCAAACAAGAGATGATTATTTGAGTTCGACTGTAGCGCCTGCGTCTTCAAGAGTTTTCTTGAGAGCTTCAGCTTCGTCTGCAGAAACTTTCTCTTTGATGGCTTTGGGAGCGCCGTCAACGATTTCTTTAGCTTCTTTAAGACCGAGACCTGTGATCTCTTTAACTGCTTTGATAACTGCCATTTTGCTTGCGCCTGCATCCATAAGCATTACGTTGAATTCAGTCTGAGCTGCGGGAGCTGCTGCTTCAGCGGGAGCTGCTGCTACGGCTGCAACGGGTGCTGCGGATACGCCGAATTCTTCCTCGATTGCCTTTACGAGATCAGCGAGTTCGAGGATGGTGAGGGATTTGATATCTTCTAAGATTTTAAGGGATTTTTCAGTAGCCATTTTAATTTTCCTCCTGGTTATTTACTGATTTGATTTGTTTACGCCGTCAGGCGATCATTCTGCGGCAGGGGCTTCTTCTCCGCCGTTCTCTTTGTCGATTTTTGCCTGAAGTACATATGCAAGGCCGTAAAGAGGACCCTGGATACTTCCGAGAAGCTTTGCGATAAGACCTTCTTTCGAAGGGATCTTTGAAAGCTCGATAACGCCGTTTGCGTCAAGCGTTTCACCGTCGATGAAACCTGCTTTTACGACCAGCGCTTCATGCTTCTTTGCGAATTCGCAGATTATCTTTGCGGGAGCCGTGTAATCTTCGCTTGTAGCGAGAGCTGTGGTTCCGTTAAAGACATCGGAAAGAGCGTCGTAGCCGACGTTTTTAGCTGCCATTCTGGTAAGAGTATTCTTAACTACGCTGTATTCAACGTTGTTTTTGCGAAGCTCTTTACGAAGCGCGGTGTCGTCTGCAACGTTCAGTCCCGAATAGCTTACGATAACACCGGATTTTGCGTTTTTTATACGGTCTGTAAGCTCGGAAACGATCTGCTTTTTCTCTTCAAGAATTTTGTTGCTCGGCATTGTTTTGTCACCTCCCAAATGTAACTGATGCCGTGTGTTCAGTCTCCCGGACGATAAAAGAAATGCTCTTTCAAAACAGCACTGTCTTGAAAGAGCGGATAATTCCATAATAAAATGAAAATTAAAATCTCTTCCTCGACAGGCATACATTAAGACGGATATCCGTCGCCTGTTGTCTCAGGAAACACTTGCCCGCATTGCGAGCTTAACTATTATATCTCAGATTACGCTTTTTGTCAAGCGCGATTGCGCGCTATTTTATGAATTTTTTGTTAAATACAAAAGCGTTATGTTTTTTCAGGAACAATGTCTTAAAAATCTGAAGCATTAACGCCTGATTCCCTTATATACCCCGTTTATTTTATAACGATATTTATCATTCTGCCGGGAACGAAGATCTCTTTGACTACCGTGTGTCCGTCAAGATAGCCCTTTATCTTTTCGTCCGCGTTTGCCGCAGCGATGGCGGTATCTTTATCCGCATCTGCGGGAACAACCACGGTGCCTCTGAGCTTACCGTTTATCTGAACTGGGATTTCAACGGTATCGGCAACGGTTTTTGACTCGTCAAAATCTATCCATTTTCCGTTTGCGAGCATGCCTTCGCCGCCGATATTTTCCCACAGTTCTTCCGAAATATGAGGAGCGAACGGAGAAAGCAGAGTTAAAAACGCCTTCATTTCAGCGCGGTTTATGGTTTTTGCGTCGTAGATCTCGTTAAGAAGGGTCATAAGTGCGGCAATGGCGGTGTTGAACTTCATAGTCTCGATATCTTCTGAAACCTTCTTTATCGTTCTGTGGAAGGACATTTCGAGCTTCTTGGAGAATTCGTCGCCGTCGCAAAGCATTGATGTGAGGCCGTAAATTCTGTCAAGAAAACGTTTGCAGCCCTTTACGCCGTTTTCGGACCACGGTGCGGTCGAAGCGTAGTCGCCCATGAAGAGGACGTATACACGCAGTACGTCTGCGCCGTATTCGTCAACAACATCGTTAGGATCAACTACATTGCCCTTCGATTTGGACATCTTTTCGCCGTCGGGACCGAGTATAAGACCCTGCGCGGTGCGTTTTGCATACGGTTCTGCCGTGGGGACCTCACCGATATCGTAAAGGAATCTGTGCCAGAAGCGGGAATAGATCATGTGTCGGGTAACGTGTTCCATACCGCCGTTATACCAGTCAACGGGCAGCCAGTATTTCAGAGCTTCTTTCGATGCGAACTCTTTATCGTTGTGCGGATCGCAGTATCTGAGGAAATACCACGAAGATCCTGCCCACTGAGGCATCGTATCCGTTTCTCTTTTTGCGTCTCCGCCGCATTTCGGGCATTTGCAGTTAACAAAATAATCTATCGACGCAAGCGGGCTTTCGCCGCCGACGCCGGGCGCGAAATCTTTAACTTCGGGCAGTCTGAGCGGGAGCTCTTCATACGGAACGCCGACCATACCGCAATGCGGACAGTGGATAATGGGTATCGGTTCGCCCCAGTATCTCTGCCTGTTGAACGCCCAGTCCTTCATTTTATACTGAACGCCTTTTTCGCCGAGACCTTTTTCTTTGAGGAATTCAAGCATCCTTGCGATCGCTTCTTTTTTAGTCTGAATGCCGTTGAGGAAGCCGGAGTTTACCATTTCACCGTCGCCGGTATATGCGCCCTCTTCGATATTTCCGCCCTTTATTACCTCGATTATGTCTATGCCGAATTTCTTTGCGAAATCGTAGTCTCTTTCATCGTGAGCGGGAACTGCCATTATCGCGCCGGTTCCGTAGCCCATCATAACGTAGTCGGAAATATATACGGGAATGTTTTTGCCTGTAGCGGGGTTTACGGCATAAAGGCCGTCAAGGATAACGCCCGTTTTGTCTTTTACAAGCTGCGTGCGCTCAAATTCGGTCTTTTTTGCGCATTCAGCGCGGTATGCCTCAACCGCCGAGATATTTCTGATCATGTCGCGGTGCTTGTCGATGAGCGGATGCTCCGGTGCTATGACCATAAACGTTGCGCCGAACATCGTGTCGCAGCGTGTTGTATAAATCCTTATAATATCGTCCGTTCCCGCAAGCGCGAAGTTGACAAACGCGCCTTCCGAACGTCCTATCCAGTTTTCCTGCTGAAGCCTGATATACGGCAGATAATCTACCGAATCAAGACCGTTGAGCAGCTTGTCGGCATATTCCGTTATGCGCAGATACCATACGTCTTTTGATTTCTGCACAACGTCGCTGTGGCAGATATCGCATTTGCCGCCCTGAGAATCTTCGTTTGAAAGCACGACTTTGCAGCTCGGGCAGTAGTTTACGAGCGTTTTTGCTCTGAAAACGAGACCGTGGTCGAACATTTTGCGGAATATCCACTGCGTCCACTTATAGTAATCTTCATCGGTCGTATCGATAACTCTCGTCCAGTCAAAAGAAAAACCGACGCGTTTGAGCTGAGAAGTAAATTTTTTGATGTTTCTGTCGGTAACTTCGCGAGGATGGATACCTGTTTTTATTGCGTAGTTTTCCGTAGGCAGACCGAATGCGTCAAAACCGATCGGGTAAAGGACGTTATAGCCCTGCATACGGCGCTTTCTCGAGATAACCTCAAGGCCTGAATACGCCTTGATATGTCCGACGTGCATTCCTGCGCCGGACGGATACGGGAATTCTATCAGAGCATAGAATTTAGGCATTGAGTAATCTTCTTTTGCCTCAAATACGTGTTCGTCTTCCCATCTTTTTTGCCATTTTTGCTCTATGGCGGAAAAATCGTAGCCCATTTTATTCAGCGTCCTTCTTTTCAAGGTAGTTGTTCAGATCCATTTCCGTTCCGTCCTTCCAGAAACGCTCAAGATCATAGAATTTACGCGCTTCTTTTGTGTAAACGTGGACGATAACGTCGTAATAGTCAAGCAGTATCCAGCCTCCCTCGGGCTTTCCCTCGCGGTGGCCGAGCTTGTATCCTGCCTGCGCCATCTGATATTCGCATTCGTCTGCAAGAGTGCGGACCTGCGTTGTCGAGGTTCCGTTGCAGATGACGAAATATGACGTAAGAGTTGTTATCTCGTCTATTTTTATTACTTTGATATCCGAAGCGTTCTTTGAATCAAGAGCGTTTACGGCTTTTTTTACCATTTGTTCTATCATTTTCATTCCCCTTATCTGTAACCGTTTTTTATATATTCGTCATACATTTCAAGCGTGTCTTTGTGAACGGGTTCGCCTTTTTTCCTCTTGTCCTCTATTATCCACCGCATACCCTCGAAAAGCGCCCTGTCAAGATCGCGAAGCGACAGCTCGCGGTAATAGTCAACGTCCGAATAATCTCTCGTCGGTTCGGTAAAATCGGAAACGTAGATTATTTTTTCAAGAAGCGTTATGCCTTTTCTGCCCGTGGTGTGGTATCTTGCGGCTGAAACGATATCGGCGTCGGTTATCCCGAGCCTGTTTTTTATAAACCATGCGCCTGTGACGGCGTGAATGACCTGAGGAGAATTTATATCGTCTTCAGTCAGCTCAATGCCGTTTTCTTTGCAAAACCTTATCTGTTCTTCCGGACCGAGATTTTTGGTTATATCGTGTAAAAGGCCGGCGATCTCGGCTTTTTTACCGTCTGCGCCGTAAAGAGATGCAAGCTTTTTTGCCGTTTTTGCAACGCCGAGTGAGTGGGAGAAACGTTTTTCCGAAAGTCTTTCGCGAAGCGTCTTTTTTATAGGATAAACATCAAAGCCGTAAAGCGACCGTGTTTCGATATACTCCGCAACGCCTTTCGGGACGTATGCATAAAAATCTCCGCCTGTTTCAAGAAGAGACCTTACGCTGCTTGACGATATGACCTCGGGAGAAAACGGATACACTTCCGTTTTCGCACCGTATTTTTCTTTAAGAAAGTCAGCCTGTTTTAAAAGTGCGTCGGTATCGTCTCCCGTTCTTGTAAACGCGGCAACGGAGCAAAGAGCCAGTATCCTTTCCGGTTTATACCACGTGTGAAGGGAAAGGAACATATCCGAACCGGTGTAAAGAACAAGAGAATCACCGGGAAATTTTTCCTTCAGCCATTCAAGCGTTTCTACCGTATAGCTTTTTCCGCCTTTTTTTATCTCGTAGTCACAGAGCATTGCGCCTTGAATACCGGAAAATGCGATCTTAGACATCTCAAGCCGGTCTTTATCGGAAGTCGTTCCCGAATTTTTATGCGGTGGAACGCCTGTGGGGATAACAAAAACCCTGTCAAGCCGGCATCTTTCCGCAAATTCGCGAAGCGCCGCAACGTGACCGTTGTGCGGAGGATCGAAAGTGCCTCCGAAAATTCCCGTCCTCATTTCGGAAGCTCTATTTTAGGCTTTTTGGAACGTCTGTATAAAACCGCCTTGGAGCCTATGGTGCAGATGACCTCTGCAGAGCATTTTTCGGCAAGTTCGTTTGCCGCCTGCGCCGGGGTAATCTCGCAGTTTTCAAGACATTTAAGCTTTATCAGCTCTCTTGCCTCAAGTGCGTCGTCCGCCTGTTTTACTATATTGTCGCTCATTCCGCCTTTGCCGATATGCAGTATGGCTTCCTGCTTTGACGCGAGAGAACGAAGATATGCGCGCTGTTTACTTGTCATATATTTCCTTCCGTCTGTATGAGCTGCGCGAGCTTGTTTTTCAGCTGTGCAAGCGCGTGCGCTCTGTGGCTTATAATGTTTTTTACGCTTCCGTCAAGCTCCGCAAACGTTTTGCCGTATTCCTCAACAAGAAAGTAGGGATCATAGCCGAAACCGTTGTTTCCTCTCGGGTCGTGCGTTATCACTCCGGGACATTCGCCTTCGGCTGTAACGGTTTTTCCGTCCGGCCATACGATAGCTACCGCGCTTCTGAAAACGGCGCGTCTGTCGTCCGTCCCTTCCATTTTTCGGATAAGCTTTTCGTTGTTTTTTTCGTCCGAGGCGTTTTCGTGTTCGCCCTCGGCGCAGGCGTATCTTGCGGAATAAACGCCGGGCGCTCCGTTCAGAGCAAAAACGCAAAGTCCGCTGTCATCGGCGATAGACGGCTTTCCGCTCGCCTCGCACGCGGCTTTCGCCTTTATTATGGCGTTTTCCAGAAACGTTTTGCCCGTTTCTTCGGGGTCTGATACAACGCCTGCTTCCGAAAGAGATACGGGATCAAAAATATCGCCGAGTATCTGTTTTATCTCGCGTATTTTATTTTTATTGTTTGACGCTACAACAAGTGTTCTGTCCATTTTATCTGAAATACTCCACTCCCGCCTCAAAGATCTTCATGTCTTTTCTGCCGGGGATATTTATTGCAATGTTTTCACCGCGGCGCTCGCAGTGACCCATTTTGCCGAATATCTTGCCGTCCGGCGAGAAAATGCCTTCGATCGCGTCCGCAGAAGTGTTGGGGTTGAATTTTATATCCATCGAGGGCGCGCCGGATTTATCGACGTACTGTGTTGCGATCTGTCCGTTTTTCGCAAGAAGCGAAAGCATTTCGGGAGAAGCAACGAATCGACCCTCGCCGTGAGAAACGGGGATAGAGTAGATATCGCCGAGCGCACAGTTGTTCATCCAGGGAGATTTTAACGATGAAACTCTCGTGTCAACATAAAGCGACTGATGTCTGCCGATGGAATTGAAAGTGAGTGTGGGAGACGTTTCATCTATATCGCGTATCTCGCCGTAAGGCAGAAGACCGAGCTTTATCAGCGCCTGGAAACCGTTGCATATGCCGAGGATAAGGAAGTCGTATGTTTTTATACGGCTGTTTACTATCTCTTTTATGCGCTCGTTGCGGAAGAACGTTGCGATAAACTTACCGGATCCTTCCGGCTCGTCGCCGCCCGAAAAGCCGCCGGGGATCATAAGTATCTGCGCCGTGCGAAGCGCTCTTTCAAGTCTTTCAACGCTGCCCGAAATATCGAGAGCCGTGCGGTTTCTTATAAGAAGGATCTCTGTTTCGGCGCCTGCGGTTTCAAACGCGCGGGCGGAATCGTATTCGCAGTTCGTGCCGGGGAACGCAGGAATAACGACCTTCGGTCTTGCGATCTTCACAGCCGGAGCCTTGTCCGTTCTGTTTTCGCAGACGTATTTTTTCGCCGTGCCCTTCGCTTCTCTGCATTCAAGCGGGAAAACGTCTTCAAGCACCGATTTCCATGTTCTGATGAGACTGTCGAGAAATACGCTTTCGCCTTTGTATGATATGCACTTAGCCGAGGTCACTCTGCCCACTTTTTTGAATCCGCTCATGGGAGTGTCGGTTTCGAAAATGAATCCGCCGTATAAAGGAGCGAAAAGCGTTTCTTCGTCAAGACCGGAAGAAAGCTCAACTCCTTTTCCGTTGCCCGCCGCCATCTTAAAGACTGCTTCGGCGATACCGCCTGACGTTATTGCGGAGCACGCTTTGCAGAAATCACAGTTTACTACCGCATGCATAAGCGCAAAATTCTCTTTGAGAGCCGCGAATTTGGGCAGTCCGCTCTTTGTATATTCGGGAAGACATGCGTAAATATAGCCGTTTTCCGTTTTGAATTCGTTTGACTTGACTTTATCCGCGTCCGCGGTTGATACAGCAAACGAAACGAGCGTAGGCGGAACGTCTATATCTTCGAAAGTTCCGGACATCGAGTCTTTGCCGCCTATTGCCGCTATGCCGAGCCCTACCTGTGCCGTTAGCGCGCCAAGAAGTGCTTCAAAAGGCTTGCCCCAGCGCTCGGGATCGTTTTTCGTGCTTTCGAAATATTCCTGAAGAGAAAGCCACATTCTTTCGGGAGGACAGCCTGCCGCGATAAGCTTTGCAACGCTTTCGACTATTGCAAAAACAGCGCCTTTGAACGGTCTTTCCGATGACAGATAAGGATCGAAACCGTATGCCATCACGGAAGCCGTGCCGCTTTCGCCTTTAAGACACGGGATCTTTGCCGCCATCGCCTGCGCAGGAGTGAGCTGATCTTTTCCGCCGAACGGCCACAGAACGCTTCTTGCGCCTATCGAGCCGTCAAAACGTTCGACAAGTCCTTTCTGACAGCAGACGTTGAGATCGGAAACAAGAGCGTTCATCCTTTCCGCAAATCCCGCAAAACCGGGTTCTTTTGCGCGCTCTTCCTTTTCGGGAACCTTAACTTCGGTATGCTTTTCCGCGCCGTTGCTGTTAAGAAAATCGCGGGAAATGTTTACGGTCTCTTTGCCGTTCCAATGCATAACAAGCCTGTTAGTATCGGTTACAACAGCTATCTGAACGGCGTTCAGGTTTTCTTCCGCAGCATATTTTATAAACGTTTCGGCGTCGTTTTTATCAACGACGACCGCCATTCTTTCCTGCGATTCCGAAATCGCAAGCTCCGTGCCGTCAAGGCCTTCATATTTTTTCGGGACCTTGTCGAGGTCGATGTCAAGCCCGTCGGCAAGTTCACCGACGGCGACCGATACGCCGCCCGCGCCGAAATCGTTGCAGCGCTTGATAAGCCTTGTGACCTCGGGTCTTCTGAACATTTTCTGTATTTTAAGCTCTTCTACGGGATTGCCCTTCTGGACCTCCGCGCCGCATTCGGTTATGGAATCGAGAGTGTGCTGCTTTGACGAACCGGTAGCTCCGCCGCAGCCGTCTCTTCCCGTAGCGCCGCCAAGAAGGATTATAACGTCGCCCGGTTCGGGTCTTTCGCGGACAACGTTCGCAGCGTCCGCAGCGCCTATTACCGCGCCTATCTCCATTCTCTTTGCAACGTAGCCTTCATGGTAAAATTCATTTACTATGCCGGTGGCAAGTCCTATCTGATTGCCGTATGAGCTGTAGCCCGCGGCGGCTGTCGTGGTTATTTTTCTCTGAGGCAGCTTGCCTTTAAGCGTTTTTTCAAACGGAACGCGGGGATCGGCGGCTCCCGTAACTCTCATTGCCTGATAAACGTATGCACGTCCGGAAAGAGGATCTCTTATCGCTCCGCCAAGGCACGTTGCCGCTCCGCCGAAAGGTTCGATCTCGGTGGGGTGGTTGTGCGTTTCGTTTTTGAACATAAGCAGAGTGTCTCTTTCAACGCCGTCGACCTTCGCCTTGATTTTTACGGAACATGCGTTTATCTCTTCAGAAACGTCGAGATCTTTCAGTATGCCGCGTTTTTTCAGCAGTTTTCCTCCGATGGTGGCTATATCCATAAGGCAGACGGGCTTGCTTGTGCCTAGCTCTTCGCGGTAGGAGAGATATTTGTTATACGCGTCCTTGATATATGCAACGTCTATCGCGGCATCGTCTATAACCGTGGAGAACGTGGTGTGACGGCAGTGATCTGACCAGTATGTATCTATCATGCGTATTTCCGTTACGGTCGGATCGCGTTCCTCGGTGTTCTTAAAGTAGTCCTGCAAAAATACGATATCGTCAACGTCCATGGCAAGACCGTAGCCGTGAACGAATTTTTCAAGCGCGGCGCGGTCAAGAGTAGTGAAGCCGTAAAGAGTCTCAACTTCGGTGGGAATATCATATTCCGTTTCGAGCGTCAGCGGCTTTTCAAAAGACGCCTCTCTCGATTCAACGGGGTTGATGAGGTATTTTTTTATCTTTTCGAACATTTCGTCCGAAATATCGCCTTTTATCGCATACACCTTGCCGCTTCTGACGGTCGGACGCTCTTTGCCGGTAAGAAGAGAAAAGCACTGTGCGCACGAATCTGCGCGAACGTCGAACTGTCCTGGCAGATATTCGGCGGCGAACATTCTTTCGCCTTCTTCCGCCGCGGGAAGAGTTTCATAAACGTCGTCAACGTTAGGCTCGGAAAAAATCAGTCTTTTTGCGCGTCCGAAATCCTCCTCCGTAACGCCTTCCACGTCGTATCTGTTGAATATGCGCACGCTCTTCACGTCCGCGCCGAGCGTTCTTGCAAGGTCAGCCGCCAGCGCGCCCGCTTCTACGGCATATTCTTTTTTCTTTTCGGAATATATTCTGTAAACCATCGTTATTACCCGCCGTTTTTTTATTTTTATGCAGTTTGCCGGAATTTTGATTTATTTTTTATTATAACATATTTCTTTTATTAATTCAATAGGCAGAAACGGAAAATTTCATACCGTTACGCCCTCCGCCGCTCCGTCACGCACATCCGTTATCTTTACGGGAAGGATAAGATTGCGGATATCTTTTTCGGACTTTACCCGGACCTCGGCATATTCTTCGGTATATCCCGTATAAACGCCGTCCTTTTCTGTTTCGAAAAGCACTTTTTTCACCTTGCCGATAAGCGCTTTTTTATAGTTTTCTTCACTTTCGGCGCACGCGGCGATCATTTTTCGGCAGCGCTCGTCTCTGACTGATTTCGGGACCCTGTTTTCCATCAAGGCTGCCGCGGTGCCTTTTCTTTCGGAATACGGAAAAACGTGAACCTTTGCAAAGCCGGCGTTTTTTGCGAATTCGAGAGATACACCGAAATCTTCGTCCGTCTCACCAGGGAACCCCGTTATTATATCCGTTGTGACGGAACATTCCTCAAAAGCATCTCTCAGCAGTTTTACCGCCGAAAGAAATTCTTCGGGAGTATAGTGCCTGTTCATTGCGCGCAGTGTTTTTTCGCATCCGCTTTGCAGAGAAAGGTGGAAATGATGGCACAGGTTTTTGACTTTTTTCATTTTTTCAACGTTCTCTTCGGTTATAAAGACGGGTTCGAGAGACCCAAGACGCACTCTTTCAAGCCCGTCGATATCCGAGAGACGCAAAAGAAGGTCGCAAAGATCGAATCTGCCGGTCTCTTTGCCGTAATTGTCCAGATGGATACCCGAAAGAATTATTTCCCTGCAGCCCTCGCAGACCAGCTCCCGAGCCTCTTTTTCTGCTTCGTCTATATCTTTCGAACGTATCCTTCCGCGCGTGAACGGAATAACACAGTAGGCGCAAAAATTGTTGCAGCCGTCCTGAATTTTGAGAACGCCCCTCGTTTTTTCGGTTTTGCCCGTTCTCATTTTCTCAAATGATCTTTCTTTTGAAATATCGCCTATTTCAACTGTTTTTTTGCCCGTTTCGAGATATTTCGAAACAAGTCCGAAAACGTCTGCTTTGCCAACGTTTCCGATTATGATATCCGCCTCAGGTATTGCGGCGGCAAAGCCCGGGTCAGAGTGCGGCGCGCATCCGCAGACGACCGTGACGCCGTCCGGATTGCTTCTTTTTGCGCGTCTGACCGCCTGCTTTGATTTTCTTACGCTTTCCTCGGTGACTGCGCACGTATTCACGATATATACGTCGCATTTTTCCCCGTCCTTTGCGGGGATCGCGCCGTTTTCTGTGAAGCTGCGGGCTATCGCTCCGCTTTCATACTGATTTACCTTGCATCCGAGTGTATGGATATAAAAAGTCATATTGTCCGGTCCCTTTCGGTTTCGGCGAAAAAAGAGTCTTTTTTCGCATCTTTTTCATCATTAAAACCTTGACTTATAATAAATAATCTGCTATACTTTAACTTAATTTAAGGCTCTGTGCAGAGCTTTTTGCAAAGGAGACTAAAATCATGACGATACTTCTTGATTCCGTCGAAAAAGTTAAAAAATTCGTTGATATCGCTGCAACGTTTCCGTGCGAACTCGATATAAAGTCGGGCCGCTACACCGTTGACGCAAAATCGATAATGGGCATTTTCAGCCTTGATCTTAAAAAACCTCTCACGCTTGTCGTTTTCTCTCCCGAATATGAAAACAAGACCGACGTTTTTTCGGAATTCGAGTATAAGGGCGAATAAATTCCGAAAAACACGATGAAAGGGGTCCAAAAAAATGAAGATTTCCGAGATAAAATACGTCAGACCCGACATCGACGGCTTCAAAGCGCGCGCAAAACAGCTTTTTGAAGCCTTTGACAATGCGTCTACCGTCGGGGAACAGCTTAAAATTTACAACGAATTTATTGCAATGGGCGAAACGGTATCTACGCAGAGCTCGCTTGCATATATACGTTTTACTCTTGACACGAGAGATAAATTCTACTCTGACGAGATGGAATGGATGAACGAAAACGCTCCGGCTCTTGAAGAGCTGAACGTTGTTTTCAGCAAAAAAATGCTTGAATCAAAATTCCGTCCCGAGCTCGAAAAAGCGCTTTCTCCCAAACTTTTCAAAGACTATGAGATATCGCTCAAATCTTTCTCGCCCGTAATTGCGGAAGACTGCGTTGAAGAGGCGAAGCTTCAGACCGAGTATAAAAAGCTTCTTTCGTCCGCAAAGATACCTTTTAACGGAGGAGAATACAATATTCCTCAGCTCGGCAAATTCAAGGAATGCCCTGACAGAGAAACAAGAAAAGCCGCCTTCTGCGCGCAGGGCGAATGGATGAAGAAAAACGCAGATAAGTTCGACGATATTTTCGACCGCATGGTAAAAGTCCGCGACCGTATGGCGAAAAAAATGGGATATAAAAACTACGTCGAACTCGGCTATTACCGCATGGGCAGAGACTGTTATTCGCCTGAGGATATCGCGGCTTTCCGCGAGCAGGTCCTCAGAGACTGGGTCCCGTTTGTATGCGAAAGAAAAGCGGAACAGGCGCAGAATCTCGGCGTTGACCGAATCATGCTTTACGACGATCCTGTAACCTTCAAAGAGGGCAACCCCGAACCCGTCGGAACTCCGGAAGAGATTTTTGAAAACGGCAGAAGGATGTATAAGGAAATGTCGCCCCTGACAGGCGAATTTATCGACTTCATGCTCGACCACGATCTTTTCGACGTTACCGCAAGAGAGGGAAAATCCGGCGGCGGATACTGCACGGATCTGCCTGACTATAAAATGCCGTTTATTTTCGCGAACTTCAACGGAACATACGGAGATATAGACGTTCTGACTCATGAAGCGGGCCATGCCATAGCCGCGTATAAGGCAATGAACGGACCTCTTTTGCCCGAGCTTCGCAGGTTCGGCATGGAAACGGCGGAAGTCCATTCGATGTCAATGGAATTTTTCGCGTGGAAGTGGATGCCGCTTTTCTTCGGAGAAAACTCGGAAAAATACTGTGCTATGCATCTCAACAACGCAATCTCTTTCATTCCGTACGGAACAATGGTCGACTACTTCCAGCAGTGCGTATACGAAAACCCCGAAATGACGCCTGCCGAAAGGAAAAAGCTCTGGCTTGACCTTGAAGCGAAGTTCCGTCCGTATATGTCGAACGAAGGGATAGCGTATATGGAAGAGGGCGGCCGCTGGCAGTATCAGAGCCACATTTACGAACGTCCGTTTTACTATATCGATTACTGCCTTGCCCAGACCGTTGCGTTTGATTTTCTTATCGCAATGCTCAAAGACTATAAAGACGCGTTTGCGCGTTACGACCGGTTTGTGACGGCAGCAGGCTCGAAATATTTTACCGAGCTTGTTTCGGACGCGGGATTCATGTCTCCGTTCAAAGACGGAGCGCTGAAACATATCACCGAAGAACTCGAGATAATCGCAAAAAAGGAGAATGAAAGATGAACGAGGAATTCCTTGCTAAAATAAAAGAGCTCGGCGTTCACGAATACGGCATCATACCCATAGAGAAAGTTCCGTTCGAACATGAAGTAAGAGAAATGTGCGCCGTAAACAGGTGCGGATCATACGCAAAAACGTGGTGCTGTCCTCCGGGCTGCGGCACCGAGGAAGAATGCAAAGAACGCTGCATGAAATATAAAAACGTGCTTGTGTTCTCAACAAAAAGCGATCTTGAAGATTCTTTCGACTTTGAGGGAATGACCGAAGCGATGGCGCGCCACCGCGCGGTTTCCAAAAAAGTGAGAGCGCTTTATCAGGAAATGTTCGGAGACGACTTTTTCGCTCTTTCGTCCGAAGGCTGCGGCAACTGCGAAAAATGCACTTATCCGGATGCGCCCTGCCGTTTTCCCGAAACGATGATGCCTTCAGTAGAAAGCTACGGTATCATGGTTTATAAAGAGGCCGCCGCGGCGGGGATACACTATATCAACGGGGCGAACACCGTTACTTATTTTTCAAATATTTTCTTTAACTGATATATTTGTCCGCCGGAAAGACTCCGGCGGGCGTTTTATTATAAAAATATACCACATGCGAAAAAAAAAGTCAATAGACGCAAAAACCGCTCAAACATGCCAATCTTTGATTTTTTTTTTAACTTTATGCAAACGCCTTGATTTTTGAAGATTATTATATTATAATATATAAAATATCATAGAGAGATTATCGAAGAGAGATTATCGAAAAAAGCAGAAGAGGATCGGGAGGAAGCAGCATGGAAGGTCAACCCATATCAATGTTCGATTTGCAGAACAATTATTTTCCCATCGGCATCATTGCGATGGACAACGCAAAGGAACTCGGAGAAAAGATCGACAAACACCTCATGTCATGGTATTATGAGGCTAAGCCCGAGGCAAAAAACGATGAAAATTCAAGAAAATCGCTTTTGCTGAAAGCGTCGTGCCCAAGATTCAATACGGGCGACGCAAAAGCAATACTCACAGAATCCGTAAGAGGATATGATATTTATATTCTAACGGACGTTGGAAACTACAACTGCAAATACAATATGTACGGGTTTGAAGCCCCCATGTCGCCGGACGATCATTTTCAGGATCTTAAACGCGTTATTTCGGCGATAGGCGGCAAAGCTGAAAGAATAACGGTTATCATGCCCACGCTTTACGGCGGCAGACAGCATAAAAGAAGCGCAAGAGAGTCGCTTGACGCTGCGCACGCTTTGCAGGAACTTCAGAATATGGGAGTTTCCAACGTTATCACATTTGACGCGCACGACCCGAGAGTGCAGAACGCCGTTCCCCTTATGGGTTTTGACAACGCTATGCCCAACTATCAGGTCCTCAAAGCGCTGCTGCGCAAAGTTGACGACTTAAAAATAGATAAAGATCATCTTATGGTCGTTTCGCCCGACGAAGGCGCAATGCAGAGGAATATATTCTATTCCTCCATCATGGGCATAGACCTCGGTATGTTCTATAAACGCCGAGACTATTCCCGCATAGTAAACGGCAGAAATCCGATCGTTGCGCACGAATATCTCGGAGCGCCTATCGAAGGAAAGGACGTTTTCGTTTCAGACGACATCGTAGCTTCGGGAGATTCCCTTCTCGGACTTGCCGAAGACCTCAAAAAAGAGGGCGCAAGAAGAATTTTCCTTTCAGCAACATACGGTCTTTTCACCGCTGGACTTGAAAGATTCGATAAGGCTTACAAGGAAGGACTTTTCGATCTTCTTCTCTCAACCAACCTCACCTTCCAGCGCCCGGACCTTCTTGAAAGACCGTGGTATCTCAGCGTAGACGTTTCAAAATATGTTGCATACTTCATTCGCGCAACACATCAGAACCGCTCCGTTACCTCCATACTCAATTCTCACGAAAAGATCCATACGCTTCTTTCCAAATATATCGAAAAGCAAAAGGAAGCAGACGCAGAATGCACACTTTTTTCGCAGTCATAAACAGAATGAAATATATAAACCGCTGGGGACTTATGCGAAACACCGAGAGGGAAAACCTTCAGCAGCATTCGCATGAAACAGCGGTTCTTGCCCATGCGCTCGCAACGATAGCAAACAAGCGCTTCGGCGAAGAGGTAAACGCGGAAAAAGCGGCTGTTCTCGCGCTTTACCACGACGCCTCAGAGATCGTTACGGGAGATATGCCAACTCCGATAAAATACGGAACTCCCGAGCTTCGCAAAAGCTACGGCATGATCGAAGACCACGCAAGAAAAATTCTTCTGAAAAGACTGCCCGATTACCTTAAGCCGGACTATGAAAAGATCCTGGATGCAGAGTCCGCCCCGGAATGGCCGTACGTAAAAGCCGCAGACACTCTTTCGGCGTATATCAAATGCGTTTCCGAGATAAATGCCGGAAATACCGAGTTTTCCGCAGCCGAAAAGAAAATTTACAAAAAGCTTGAGTCAAACCCGCTGCCTGCGCTGCACGTTTTTATGGAAGAATTCCTGCCAGCATACGGCAGAACTCTCGATGAGTCCTGAAAAAAACTAATATAAAACCACAAAAAACTCCGAAGTATATTCGGAGTTTTTCGCATTTTCATTAGTAAAGAAAGGAGGAAAACATAATATATGAAAAAAACGTAACAGTATTCAGAATTCGTCTTTATCGCCGCTGTTGTTGTATCTGCGCAGGCTGTCGTTGAGCGTGTCTGCGTTTTTCTTATCCACAAAATAAAGTATCACAGTCGCCGGAACTGCCGCTATCAGGCAGCCTGCCACGCCGTAGAGAAGAGTCGGAACGGTGTCTATGATACCCATGATCCATGACGTTCCCATCAAAACCACCGTCATTGCCACAAAAAGGGAAATGCGCTTTAAAAGCAGTTTTTCGCGGAACACGGGGATCCAGTCGAAAACAGTATCGATAACCGTAAGCAGGGCGGAAAAGACAACTGCCCACCAGAGCATGGTATAATCGTTTTGCGGACGTAGAAGATCAAGGATAAGAATCGGGATGAGCATTACGCCCAGAATAAAAAACAGCGTGCGGAAAAACAATCTGAGTTTTTCAAAAATATTCTTTTTCATCTCAACTGCCCCCGACACCGAGTTTTTCACGAATCAGCGATACGTACTGACGGGAAATAACTATCTTTTCTTTATTGATTAACTGAGCTATAAGCCTTCCGTTTGTTTCTGTCTGGATGCTGGCGACCTTACGAAGGTTTACTATAAAACTTTTGCTTACCCGCACAAACGGCGTATTGCTGAACCGCTCTTCAACTTCATAAAGCTTGAGGTTCGTTTCATACACGTCGTCAGCGGTATAAAAAAACATTTTTTTGTCTGTTGTTTCAAAATAAAAAACGTCCGAAAGGCTTATAAAATACGTGGCATTGTCTTTTCTTCCGCTTATCGTGTTTGCGAAAAGGCGTATCGAAGAAATAAGACGGTCAAGATTCGGGTCGACCGCATTGCACTTTATCGTTATTTCGGGTTCCGTGAATCTGTCGTCCTGTTCGATATGAATCTTCAATGCAGTCACCTCCCTCTTCTTTATGACTGAAGTATAAACCAAAATCTCTTTTTCGTCAACCCCTTTAAGAGTAAGTTGCGTTTTTTCGGTTGTAAGTTGCAAAAATAACGGTCCGAAAACAGTCAACAGAATGTTGTTTTACACTATTCGTGATATTTTAGCTTTACACAGGGTCGCAATGGCATAGATTTTATCATAAAATCAGCAAAAATGAAATAGATCGGCGAAATTTTCGGTTTCGTTATTGTTTTTTTCATATAAATATGGTATAATACGGTTTAAAGATCACCAACGAAGATATTAACGACGTTTATATTTAACTATATTAATATAACCTGCAGACACACCCAAGGAGTAGATGATTTGAAAAAACGATTTTCTCTTTTTCTTGCCATGCTTTTTCTGGCCCTCTCGTTTTGTTCCTGCGAAAGGAACATTTACGTTCCCGGTCCCGTTCCCGAAACGGAAATATACAAGCCCGACAGCGTTCAGGAGGTCAAACCCGCTCAGGTGCAGTCAACGGTGGGGATAACTCTCTTCAGCTGGCAGATACCTTCTCCCGATTACGCAAAGCAGTATTGCGACAAAATCAAAGAATGCGGTTTTGATAACGTTGAAATAGTTGTTTTATGGAGCGATATCGAGCCCGAACGCGGTGTATTCCGCTTTTCGGAGACCGATTCCGTTATAGACGTTTTCAAAGATGCCGGACTTAAGATCAGTCTCAGCCTTCTTTTCTGGAGCGAACGTCTTGAATGGAAGGACGAGCTTGAGTATCAGCAGACTTCGGACGGGGAGATATACCGTTACGACGATATACGCGGTTCGTTTCTTGCCTTAAACAGTCAGAGCAATCTCGAAACGATCGCAAACACGCTAGGCTACTTTGCTGCACATTTTTCGGACAGATACTCAGACTGTCTCACCGGCTGGTCTATCCGAACAGACTGTTTTGCAAAAATGGAATACTCTTCACTGGTCGATCTTGACTATTCGCCGTCAGCCATCAGCGCATTCGTTGATTTTCTCCGCGGAAAATACGCTTCGATCGAAGAGGTAAACGCATATTTCGAGAAAAGCTACGATTCTTTCGAGGCTATCGGCAACATGAAGCCTGAAAACATCCGTTCGGCGTTTGAATATGACTGGAAGCTTTTCAAACAGCAGACGCTTATAGATCTCTCAAATCTTTCTGCAGAAATATTCCGCATCGCTGATCCTTCTGTTCCCGTTATTCTGCAGATAAGCAGTTTCTGGGATACTTCGGCAGCCTTTTACAGAGGCTTTTTCGATCCTTACGTTGTTTCACGTGAAACAACCGCGGACGTTATTCAGATAACGGATGCACCACTGTGGCCCCACGATTTTTCGGTAGATCTTCTTGATTCGCTCTCAGATAAAAAAATCGCCATGGAAACCGACGGTTCGTGGCAGGGAGAAGACATATTCAAAGAATATCTCAAACAGGTCGAGCTTTCGGCGCGGTCGGGAGTAACGGTTATACAGACTGTTAACTGGGAGCTTGAAGATCTGGAAGAATACGGCGCGACGTATCTGTCAAAATTCAAGGATCTTTACAAAAACGCCGAACCTAGAAAAGAATGCGACGAAACAGACGTTATTTTCGTAAACACGCTCGATTTTCTTCTGAAAGAGCCTCCGCAGGACCTTCATGACCTTTACTACTATGCTTATAAAAACATGACAGGTTCTTCGGGAAGAAAAGTAAGATTTATAACCGATACGCAGATCATTGACGACCCGACTATAGTTGACGGGATCAAAAAAATACATCTAGGTCAGCTTGACACCGTAATGCACATGCGCGATGAAGCGGGGAGGATACTTGCAGAATGTGATGCGATCCTTGTGGATGACAGAAACGAGCAGCCCAACTTTATAAACGAGTTTTCACAGCCGCTTGCGGAGGAGATCCAGGAAAAACTCAGGGAAAAGCTTAAAAACAGCTGACGAAAGAAAATGTTTCACGTGAAACACAGTTAAAAATAATGAAAATGCTTTTTCGGGCTTGATTTTCACAGCAAAAGGTGATATAATCAGATAAGCCGAAAAAGGAGGGGACAGTTTGGGAAAAATCATAGCAGTGGCAAACCAGAAGGGCGGAGTAGGCAAAACAACGACCGCAGTAAACCTCGCATCATGTCTGGCTGAAAAAAACAACGTCAAAGTCCTTCTCGTTGATTTCGACCCTCAGGGGAACGCAACGACGGGATGCGGCATAAACAAGAAAAAAGCAGAAATTTCTTCTTACGATATAATAGTTGCGGAAAACTGTGACGAGGCTTTGTTTGCCTCGGCTGTACATAAAACGCCGTATAAAAATCTGTCCGTGATACCGTCGTCAATCGGTCTTGCGGGTGCGGAGATATCGCTTGTAAGCGAAGAAAAAAGAGAATCAAGGCTGAAAAAAGCGCTTTCTTACGCAAAAGACTTTGATTATATTTTTATAGACTGTCCTCCGTCTCTGGGATTGCTGACACTCAACTGCTTCACGGCGGCGGATACGATCCTAATACCGATACAGTGCGAATTTTTTGCTCTCGAAGGGCTTTCGCAGCTGACAACGACGATAAAGCAGGTAAAACGCCTCTATAATCCGTCGCTTGATATCGAAGGAGTGCTCATAACGATGTATGACGGCAGGCTGAATCTGACGGCACAGGTGCTCTCGGAAGTAAAAAAGTATTTTTCGGATAAAATGTTTTCAACTATCATACCCAGAAACATACGCATAACCGAAGCGCCGAGTCACGGAAAGCCTGTAAATTACTACGATAAAGGCGCAAAAGGCACGGCGGCATACTATACGCTCGCCGATGAATTCATAAAAAGGAACGGAAGGAAGAAATGAAAAAACAGACGGGTCTTGGCCGCGGCCTCGAAGATCTTTTTGCGGAAAACTCGCTAGATATCGCGGCAGAAGAGGGGCAGATAATATACGTTCCCATATCCGACGTCGAGCCGAACAGAGAGCAGCCGAGAAAGCATTTTGATAAAGAAAAAATCGCAGAGCTGTCGTCGTCAATCGCGGAACACGGGCTTATACAGCCGATAACCGTCCGTAAAAACGGCGAAAGATACAGAATAGTATCCGGTGAAAGACGCTGGCGAGCATCAAGAATGGCGGGGCTTAAAGAGGTGCCCGTAATAATAAGGGAAATAGACGACAAAACGGCTCTTGAGCTTGCGCTTATAGAAAACCTGCAGCGCGAAGACCTCAACGCTGTTGAAGAGGCGAGAGGATATAAAACGCTTGCCGAAGACTATTCGCTCACCCAGGAGCAGATAGCAAAAAGGGTAGGAAAATCAAGACCTGCCGTTGCGAACGCAATGAGAATACTCGCATTGCCTGATGAAATTCTCGACCTTGTTCTGACCGGAAAGATCAGCTCGGGACACGCTCGCGCGCTGCTGCCGCTGACGGAAAGATATACGAAAGAAAAGCTTATCGCTCTCGCAAAGGAAATCGCCGAAAAAGATATTCCGGTAAGAAAAATAGAAAATCTGGCGAAATTGCCGGATAAGAAAACAGCGAAAACAGAGCGGAAAAACGATATTTACTATGCTGAGATCGAAGACGGACTGTCCAGAAGACTCGGCCGCAAAACAAAGATCGCTCCTTCAAAAAAAGGCGGAACGATAATTATAGAATATTACGACGAAGACGACTTCAACACATTGATTGAAATGCTTGAAATAAAATAAAAAGGAGAAAAACCATGCTTGATATAAAATTTGTAAGATCGAACCCCGAAGCGGTAAAAGAAAACATAAAAAAGAAATTTCAGGACGAAAAACTGCCGCTTGTTGACAAAGTGATCGAACTTGACGCGCAGTACCGTGAGGCAAAAGCAAATGGCGACACACTCAGAGCAAAGAGAAATTCCGTAAGCAAACAGATAGGCGCACTGATGGCTCAGGGCAAAAAAGACGAGGCGGAACAGGTAAAAAAAGAAGTTGCCGAAATTGCTGGCGAACTTGAACGTCTTTCAGCGCTTGAACCGGAGCTCGAAGCAAAAATCAGAGAAATAATGCTTGTTATACCGAATATTATCGATCCCTCCGTTCCCATCGGCAAGGACGACAGCGAAAACGTTGAGATAGAAAAGTTTGGCGAACCGGTCGTTCCCGATTTTGAGATCCCGTATCACGTTGATATAATGGAAAGCTTCAACGGTATAGATCTTGACAGCGCAAGAAAAACGAGCGGAAACGGTTTTTACTATCTCTGCGGCGATATCGCGCGTCTTCACTCTTCGATCCTCTCATATGCGCGTGATTTTATGATAGACAGAGGCTTTACATACTACGTTCCGCCGTTTATGATCCGCTCAAGCGTTGTTACGGGAGTTATGAGCTTTGCGGAAATGGAAAACATGATGTATAAGATCGAAGGCGAAGACCTTTACCTTATAGGCACGAGCGAGCACTCGATGATAGGCAAATTCATTGATTCGTTTACCGATGAAGACAAGCTTCCGCTCACTCTCACAAGCTATTCTCCGTGTTTCAGAAAAGAAGTAGGCGCTCACGGCATTGAAGAACGTGGCGTATACAGGATCCACCAGTTTGAAAAACAGGAAATGGTAGTTGTCTGCAAACCCGAAGACAGCCCGATGTGGTTTGACAGACTCTGGAAAAACAGCGTAGACTTCTTCCGCTCGCTCAATATCCCCGTAAGAACGCTTGAATGTTGCTCGGGTGACCTTGCCGACCTGAAGGTCAAGAGCCTTGACGTTGAAGCATGGTCTCCCCGCCAGAAGAAGTATTTTGAAGTAGGTTCATGCTCCAACCTCGGCGACGCCCAGGCGCGCAGACTGAACATAAAGATAAGAGGCAAAGACGGCAACTATCTTGCGCATACTCTAAACAACACCGTCGTAGCTCCTCCGAGAATGCTCATAGCCTTCCTTGAAAACAATCTTCAGAAAGACGGATCAGTCAGAATTCCCGAACCGCTCAGACCGTATATGGGCGGCAAGGAAGTAATAAAAACGAACAGATAATAAAAGAAAAGCAGACATAAAAAATGTCTGCTTTTTCATTTTCAAAAGATTTTCGGTAAAAATATAAAGATTTATAAGGCTATGCTCTTATTTTCGCTGATTTTGTCGGAAATTCTCGCAAAATCTTCAATTCCCAATGCTTCTCCCCGAACGGAAACAGGGATGGAAAGAGATGAAAGTATATCCGATGCTTCGCTTTTCGATAAGGAAAAACCTGCGGATAAATTATTCACAAGCGTTTTTCTTCGCATTGCAAATGCGGAGCGGATCACACGGAAAAACGTTTCTTTATCCCTGACCTTTACGCGTTCGCTTTCGGGTATCACGTCAAGCCTGATAACCGCGGAATCAACGTTCGGTGCGGGATAAAACGAGCCTGCGGAAACGCCGAAAAGAAGCTTCGGTTTCGTGTGATACATTACAGACGCCGTAACTGCGCCGTAATCAGGTGATCCGGGGGGCGAAACGAAGCGTTTTGCAAGTTCCTTTTGCACCATTACCGTTACCGATCTTACGGGAGCGCCGCCTTCAAGAAGCTGCATGATGATGGGCGTTGTGATATAATACGGCAGATTTGCGCAAACGTCAACGCCGCTTTCTCCGTATTTTTCGCAAAGAGACGCGATATCAACGTTGAGAATATCGTCGTTTATGATCTCAAGGTTTTCACACTCCGCAAGCGTTTCGGAAAGAACCGGCAAAAGAGATCTGTCTATTTCAACCGAAACAACGCTTTTTGCGCGCATGCACAGTTCTTTTGTCAGACAGCCGAACCCGGGCCCTATCTCGAGAACGAACTTTCCGTCAATTTCCGCGCCTTCCGCGATTCTGGCAGGAACGGAAGAATTGATAAGAAAATTCTGACCGAGAGTTTTTGAAAACTCAAATCCGTATTTTTCGCAAAGACCGCGTATAACGGAAAGGTTTGTCAGTTCCATCAGTTTTTACGGGGACGGAATACGGCAATGCCCGTAATGAGCGCGCCTATAAGCCCCGAAATAAGCACCGTTACCCACGGTACGGTAAAATCTATAATGCCTCCGCGGCGCGTTTCGATGTGAAGATCCATCTTTTCTCCTTATTCGTTTTCGCCGTTTTTGATATATCTGAGGTATGCGTCGATGAATCCGTCGAGCGCTCCGTCCATAACGGCGTTTACGTTGCCCATTTCATAATTTGTTCTGTGGTCTTTTACAAGAGTATACGGCATAAATACGTAGGAACGTATCTGCGAGCCCCAAGCGATCTGCATCTGGTCGCCTTTTATATCCTCTATCTTGTCGAGATGTTCGCGCTCTTTGATCTCAAGAAGCTTTGATTTCAGCATTTTGAGCGCCTGCTCTTTATTCTGCTTCTGCGAACGTTCGTTCTGACAGCCTACGACGATTCCGGTGGGTATATGCGTTATTCTTATGGCGGAGTCCGTTTTGTTTATGTGCTGACCGCCTGCACCCGACGCCCTGTGCGCTTCTACTTTTATATCTTCTTCGCGTATCTCTATGTTTTTGTCGTCCGTGATCTCGGGCATTACCTCGACAGAAGCGAAAGACGTATGTCTTCTGCCCGACGCGTCAAACGGGGATATCCTTACAAGACGGTGAACGCCTGCTTCGGACTTAAGATAACCGTATGCGTTAGGTCCTTCAATAACTACCGTTGCGCTCTTTATGCCCGCCTCTTCTCCGTCGAGGATATCTATAGTTTTTACTTTATAGTTATGCTGTTCTCCGAACCTGCAATACATACGGTAAAGCATGAGAGCCCAGTCCTGAGCTTCAGTCCCGCCTGCGCCGGCATGAAGCGTTAAAATCGCGTTGTTCGCATCATATTCGCCGTTGAGAAGCGTTTCGAGAGTTTGTTTTTCAAACTCTTTTTCTATCGTGCGAGCCGTTTCACCCATATCGTTTTCGTATTCCTCAACGCCTTCATCCTGCGCCATTTCGGCAAGCGTTTCGGCGTCATCGATAAGTCCGAGAAGATATTTGTATCTGTTGAGCTTTTCTTTAATTGTTTTCTGCTCTACAAGAAGCTTCTGCGAACGCTCCATATCGTTCCAGAAGTCCGGTGCGGCGACAAGCTTTTCGATTTCTGCAAGTCTTTCTTCGAGCGCATCGGTTTTCATGGCGGAAGCAAGATCCTTCGCCTGTTTTCTGTAATCTTCGATTTTAAGTTTGTATTCGTCTAGTATGATCATGGTCTGGTCCCTTTCTTAAGGAATCGAGCGTTTTTTATTTTCCGACGCAGAACCGGGAGAAAATATTCTCTATTATCTCTTCCGATACCGTTTTTCCCGTCATTTCACCAAGCGCGCCTATCGCGCCTTCAATATCGCAAAGCAGCGCGTCCGGCGTGATGCCTATATTTTCGACCGCGTGCTCAAGCTCGTTTTTTGCAGCAACAAGGCACTCAAACTGCCTGATATTCGCCGGCATTTCGCTTTCCGCCGCAGTTTCGGACAGCGGAAAAAGCTCTGCCACCGCTTTTTCAAGATCCTCTTCCCCTTCTCCCGTTTTTGCGCTGATATAAACGACGCGGTCAAATCCGGCGGGAATACCGGGCTTTTCGGATGTAAGGTCAAGCTTGTTGAAAACTGCTATTTTTTTTGCCGTCGCCCCGGATATCTTTTCCGGAACATCAACGGTTTTTTCTGTCATATCAAAAACGCAAAGTATCAGCTTTGCCTCTTCAAGCTTGCCGAGAGTTTTTTCAACGCCTATCTTTTCCGCTTCGTTATCGGTGTCGCGAAGCCCCGCAGTATCAAAAAGACGAAGCTTTACGCCGCCTATTTCCGCCTTTTCTTCAATAACGTCTCGCGTTGTTCCCGCTGCGGACGTTACTATGCACCTGTCCTCACCCAGAAGCCTGTTCATAAGCATGCTTTTACCTACGTTGGGCTTACCGGCAATAACGGTTTTTACGCCGTCCTTGATAAGTCTGCCCGAATCATAGGATCTTATAAGCTTTTCAAGCTCTGAATATGCGTATAGAACGGTTTTTCGCATCTCGTCAGCGTCCGTATCCTCGATCTCGTCGTCGGGATAATCTATAAACGCCAGCAAACGCGCGGAAATATCGATAAGTTTTTCGCGGATGTCGTTTATTTTGTCCGAAAGTCCGCCTTTCAATCTGTTTATCGCAGCGGTCGCCTCGGTTTTTGTTTCGCTGTCTATAAGATCGATTATCGCTTCGGCTTTCAGAAGGTCGAGTTTGCCGTTAAGAAATGCGCGCTTTGTAAATTCGCCGTTTTTCGCCTGTCTCGCTCCGTTTTTTATCAGAAGACGAAGGATGCGCGAGCAATTGTATACGCCGCCGTGACATGATATCTCAACCGTGTCCTCGCCCGTAAAACTGTTCGGCGCATAAAATACCGAAACAAGAACATCGTCAACGGTCTCACGGCCGTCGACGATATTTCCGTGTATGACTGAAGACGACCGGGCTGACCGCAGCTCTCGTGAAAACACTTTTTGCGCTATCGGAACGGCATCGTTGCCCGACATGCGTATCACACCTAACGCCGCTTTATACGGCGCGGTTGAAAGCGCGGCAATCGTTTCATTTTTCATAATCAGTTTCCCGCTTCGATCTTTTCAGGTCTCTGCGCTCTCTTTTCTCCGGCGCGAAGTTCCACTGTCGGCTCTGAGGGAGCTGACGCCATATCCGGCGCAGCGTCTTTTCTCGGCTGACGGTTACGGTCGGAATACTGTTTTTTATAGGGTTTTTTTCCGTAATTTCCGCGTTTTTCGACGGGTTTTGCGTCACCGGCGGGTCTGGGAGCTCTCTTTTCGCCTTCAACGAGAGTTATTTCGCCTGATTCGTTTTTATTATTGTCGTAACGCTGTTTTCCGCCGTTTTTCTTTCCGTAATTTCTGCCGCCCTGGGGCTTTCTGTCTTCACCCTGATAAGATACGACAACTTTTCTGTTCGGCTCGCTGCCTACGGAATATGTGGTGATGTTTTCTTCGTTCTGAAGATATGTGTGAATTATACGTCTCTGAAATGCGCTCATGGGATTGAGCGTTACGCGTCTCTGAGTTTTGAGGACCTGCTTTGCGGTTTTTGCGGCAAGGGCTTCAAGACGCTCTTTTATCTTTTCACGGTAATTGTTGATGTTGAGAGTAACTCTGTATTTAGTATCTCCGTCGCGGTTGAGAGAAAGTGCAATGATCCACTGCAGAGCTTCAAGCTCTTCGCCCTGTCTCTGTGTGAAAATATCGGCATCGTCGCCGTCGATTGTGATCCCGATATTGTCGCCGTCAACGGTTATGCTTGTTTTGCAGCCTTCAAGACCGACTATTCTGAAAAGGCCGGCAAGGTATTCTTCTACCCTGTCTTCTACCGATACTTCGTAATTAACAACTATCTTCGCCAAAACTGCACCGATACCGAGAAAACCTTTTTTCGGCAAAGTGTCTACCTCATAGGTAAACATATCGCTGGACATACCGAGTTCTTTTGCGGCGTTTTCTACCGCAGCCTCGACCGTTTTGCCCGTAAATGACTTTTTCACTTTTTTTCCTTTCGGAAGCGTCTGAGCGCGGTTATTCTGTCTTCTGTTCTTCTTCGGAAACCGTTATGGCATCCTGTATTTCGCGCTCTTTTTCGATACGCTTCATTTTTTCGATTTGATTGTAGTTCAGTTTTTTCTCTTTTTGCGGCTTCTCTTTTTCCTTCGGCGGCTTAACGATAGCCCTGAGAAGGAAGATCTGTCCGATAGCAAGAATATTGGATGTGATCCAGTAAATGCCTACGCCTGTCTGGAACGAGAACGCGAGCCATAAAGAAAGCAGCGGCATAGTGTACATAAGAAGGTTCATGCCGTTCTTTTTGCCGTCGGGAGAAGGCTGCGCGTTGAATTTCTGAGTGAGATAACTCAGAAGGAACGATGTCAGACCTGAAATGACAGGCAGAAGCGTCGCCCAAATAAAGATAGAGCCGGCGGCGCTGATGTATTCGCTCGGCGTCATGCCGAGATCGAGTCCGAGGAAATTAAGATTGAGTGTTGATATTTCGGTTATAAATCCCGCGTCCGGATGTTTTGCGGCATATTCTTCAAGCCCGGTCTTTACCGTATTGAAAACGTCGCTGTCATTGAGCGCCTGGGCTACGCGGATCTCGTTTGTCTGAAGCCATTTTGAAACGGCGTCAAAATTTGAAGTATCGGTGTTGCCGAGAGCATCAACGATCTTGGATACTCCGCTTGCGTTGAGAATATTCACTATCGCGTAGTTTGTAAGCTTATTGAGCCCCACAATATATGTGAGCGGACGGCGGATAGCGTTCCACAAACCGAGAATGATGGGGAGCTGGATAAGAGTGGGGAGACATCCCGACATCGGGTTGTAGCCCTCTTCGGAATAAAGCTGCTGCAGTTCCTCGGAATACTTGGGGTTTTTAGTGTCACCCTTATATTTTTGCTGCAGAGCGTTTACCTTAGGCTGGACCGCCTGCATTTTCAGTCTGCCTTTTTCTCCCTTTATGCCGAGCGGAAGCATGAGGAGTTTTGCGACAACCGCAAAAAGAATTATCGCAAGACCGTAATTATTAACCAGCATATAGCACAGTTTGAATATCCACGCGAGCGGGATATAAATAATATCTAAAATACTTTCCATTTACTCAGCTTGTTTCTCCTTGTTTTTTCGGGAACGGGGTCGTAGCCTCCCTTGCAAAGCGGATTACAGCGCAGAATTCTCCATAACGAAAGAAAAAACCCCCTTATAAAACCGTGAATCCTGAACGCTTCGATCGCATACTCCGAGCAGGTCGGAGTAAATCGGCAACACGGGGGTTTGAACGGTGAAATATTATTTCTGTATATTCTGATCAGCGCGACAGCCGCTCTGGCAGGGATCTGCCTCAGTTTCATTTTGCTCCTGATTCCGTGCGATTATGCCCGCTTTTTCGAAGGCGCGGACAAGATCGCGTTTTACTTCATCCATCAGAACGAAAGGGGTTTTCGTTCGCGCAACGAGCACGATATCGTAATAACCCGCAAGATCGGGTTCAAGCAGCCGGTATGCTTCCCTCATAAGTCTTCTCGCGCGGTTTCTGTGAACTGCGTTTCCGATTTTTTTTGCGGTTGTGAGACCCAATTGATTTACCGACTGTTTGTTTTTACGGTAGTATACAACAACTGTGGGCATCGCAACGGATGCGCCCTTTCTGTAAAGATACCGAAATACCCTGTCGTCCCTGATAGATTTCGTATATTTCATTTTAACCGATCACAGCGTAAGCTGTTTTCTGCCTCTCGCGCGTCTTCTCGCGAGAACTTTTCTGCCGTTGGCAGTTTTCATTCTTTTACGGAAGCCGTGAACCTTGCTTCTCTGCCTTTTTTTGGGCTGATATGTTCTTAACATTCTTACCGAACCTCCTTTTCCGGGGTCTTCACATATATGCTCCTGCCGCCCTTCAGGAAAACGAGGGCAGATTTTGAGCGTCAATATATTATAATACATTTCAACGCGAATTGTCAATAGCGAAAATTCGTTTTTTAAATTTTTTTCGAAAATTATCTCAAATAAGAAAAATGCACTTGATTATCGGCTGTTTTTATGTTATAATGCTATATATATTTATATTTTATATAATAAAAATAATAACGGAAAAACGTTGCGTTATCTGCCGACCGCTTCCGTTAAATAATATGCAGGAGATGACAATCATGAAAGCCTTTGAAAATTTATGGGCTGCTGCCGTGGAGCGGCTTTCAGAGCATATCAGCAAACAGGCGATGGATCTGTGGATACGTCCGATCATCCCCGTTTCCTATGTTGATTTCTGCGCTGTCCTGCTCGTTGATTCTTCGTTTCAGAGAGATATCATAATGTCAAAATACAAAGACCTGATAAACTCCGTTCTTACCGAGATGGTCGGTTTTGACATGTCAATAAACGTTATCACGCCCGAAGAGCGCACATCGTCCACACCGCTGAAAAAGCCCGAGGCACCGAAGATAGAGATAGAAAGCCTTGTTGAACCGATATACCCCGAATATACGTTCAGCACTTTCGTTGTGGGCGAATCGAACAAGCACGCATACGCCGCATGCAGCGCAGTAGCAAAAAATCCCGCAAAAGCATATAACCCTCTTTTCATTTACGGCAACACCGGTCTTGGAAAAACTCACCTTCTCAAAGCGATTCGCAATGAGATCGCCGTGAATTTTCCTACTTATAAAACAATATATATTACCGGTGAGGAATTCACGAACGAGCTGATAGAAAACATCAGAAACAAAACTATGCCCGAATTCAAAAACAAATACAGAAGCATAGACGTTCTTTTTGTAGACGATATTCAGTTCATAGCCAATAAAGATTCGACGCAGGAAGAGTTTTTCTATACCTTCAACGCTCTTTACGAGTCAAACAAGCAGATCGTTCTTGCGTCCGACCGTCCGCCCAGAGATATCGCTCTTCTTGAAAACAGACTTCGTTCGCGCTTCGAAATGGGAATCATTACCGATATCTATCTTCCCGAATACGAGCTCAAAGTTGCCATCATAAAACAGAAAGCCGCCACTTACGGTCTCGAGCTTCCCGACGATGTTGTTGATTTTATCGCAATGAAGATAAAAAACAACATCCGTCAGATAGAAGGCGTGCTCAAAAAGATAATGGCGTTTCAGCTTATTTCCAATCTTCCGCCTTCGATATCGGTTGCAAGCAGCGCAGTAAAGGACATAACAAGCGAAAACGAGCCTGCTCCGGTTGTTTTTGACAAGGTTATAAAAGAGATAAGCCGTGAGTTCAACGTTTCCGAAGAAGACATAATGAGCAAAAAACGTATGGAAGCGATCACTTTTGCAAGACAGATCGCCATGTACGTTATGAGAGAAGTCACAGATCTTTCTCTTCCCGAGATCGGACAGACTTTTAACGGAAGAGACCATTCTACCGTCCATCACGCCGTTCATAAAATAGATGAAAAGATAAAAACGAATCCGGCTCTGAAGGCAAGGATAGATTCCGTTATCAAAAACGTAAAAGAGCTGTGATGCCGTTTGAACACTGTTATCAACACGTTTCCACATTTTTAACAGCCTGACAGAAAAATTATCCACAGTTAAATACAAAATCTTTCCACAACGTCCACAGTTTCAAACGCGAAAATCTGATTTTCGGTAATACGATAATTATCCACACTCCGTAAAATATCGGCAAACGTATGATATTTTAATAAAAAATCATCTTTTCCACCGTTTGAGCACATACTACATACTATTACAAAAATAATAATACTTTATCTGTTATTTAATACAGACCGAAAAGGAGGACCTTATGAATTTTTCATGTGACAGAACGATGCTGTATGAGACTTTCAGCATAGTCTCAAGAAGCATTCCGGCAAAAAACGCCCTTCCCGTGCTTTCATGCTTTCTTATAAATGCCTCAGAAGACGGAAATATTACCGTTTCGGGCTTTGATATGGATCTCGGTATAACCACCACCGTTTCAGGCGATGTTTCCGTTCCAGGTACGGTTGCGGTAGACGCCAAAATGCTGCTTGACATTATAAGAAGCATGGGCCCCGATTACGTCAATTTTGCCGAAAACGACAATAAAACCATCACGGTAAAGGGAGGAAAGACTGAATATATCCTTCCTATTATGGATGCCGAAACGTATCCCGAAAGACCGTCGGCTATAGGCTGCGAATATATCACCGTAGAGCAGAAAATGCTTCATTCCGTTATCAGACAGACCGTTTTTGCAGCATCTCAAAGCGACGTGAAAGGCGTTTACACAGGCGCGTTTTTCAATATTCACGACGGAATCCTCGAAGTTGTCTGCACAGACTCTTTCCGTTTTGCGATGAGAAAAGAAAAATACGAAAGCGATAAAGATATTTCGTTCCTTTGTCAGGGAAGAGTGCTCGGTGAGCTTATAAAAATAATGAAAAACGAAGACGGCGAAGTAAAAATAGGCCTTACGGGACGTCATATCGTTTTTGAATTTGACAATACCGTCATGATATCCAGACTTGTTGACGGCGCATATATGAATTATTCCACAATCATACCGAAATCTTTCAAATATTCCGTAACTGTAAAAACGGAAGAGATAAAAAAGGCTGTTGAGAGAGCTTCGGTACTCATAAATGAAAAAATGAAGGCTCCGGTAAGAATAAGTCTTGAAACAAACAGGATTTTCATTACCTGCAAAACGCCCGACGGACACAGCTTTGACGACGAGATAATCACTCAGACAAACGGCGGACCGATAGAGATAGGCGTAAACAACAGAAACCTTCTTACCGTGCTTGCGGCGTGTGAGTGCGAAGAAGTGACGATGAATCTCAATTCGCCTCTTTCGTCTATCTGCTTTCTTCCCAAAGAAGGAGATTCTTTCCTTTTCCTTCTCGCGCCGATGAGACTCAACACAAAGTAATCCATGATCCTTAAATCGCTTGAGCTGAAAAACTTCAGAAATATCCCGTATGCAAAAGCGGAATTTGAAGACGGCGTTAATATTCTTTACGGAAAAAACGCCCAGGGAAAAACGAATATTATGGAAGCGATACGGTTTTTTACGGAATGCCGTTCGTTTCGCGGTGCAAATGACAGAGAGCTGATCATTTCGGGCGAAACAAAAGCCGAAATAACCGCTGTTTTTGAAAAAGACGGCAGAGAACAGACGGCTCAGGTAAGATTTGACGCCGAAAAAAGAAGAGAGCTTTATCTTAACGGAGCAAAAACGATCCCCAAAGAGTTTATAGGCACTTTCAACACCGTTCTTTTTTATCCCGAACAGCTTTCGCTGATAAAAAACGGACCCGACAACAGAAGAAAATTCGTCGATATTTCGATATGTCAGCTCAGACCGGTATACTATTCGCTTCTTTCGCGTTTTTCAAGAACGCTGCAGCAGAGAAACGCGCTTTTAAAATCAGGAGATATCAGAACTCTTGATATTTGGGATGAAAGGTTCGCTAAGCTCTCGTTTCTTGTAACGAAAACGAGAGAAAACTACATATCCAGGCTTGAGATACCCTCGGCAGCGTCGGTAAAAGAGATCTCGGGCGGAAAAGAAGAGCTTTCACTTAAATATATCCCGTCTTTTCAGGCTGAAGACGAAGAAGAGATATTTTGCGAGCTTGAAAAAAACAGGGAAAAGGACGGAGAACTCGGCTATACTTCCGTGGGCGCTCATAAAGACGATTTTGAAACGTATCTCAACGGTAAAAACGTAAAGATATACGGCTCGCAGGGTCAGCAGAGATCGTGCGTCATGGCGTTCAAGCTTGCGGAGGCAGAGATCACAGGAGAAACCCGCGGAGAATATCCGCTTATCCTTCTTGACGACGTTTTTTCGGAGCTTGATACCGAAAGACGGGATTACATCACCGGAAAGATAATGGGAAAGCAGGTAATAATCACGTCCTGCGATCCGATAACACGGATCGACGGAGCAAAGAAGATATACGTTGAGAGCGGAACCGTTACGGACGGCTGAGAGGAAAACATGTATATTTATATCGGAGCAGATTATCTGATCAACGAAGACGATATCGTGGGAGTTTTTGATATAGAAACAACAACGGTATCGGCAGTAACGAGAGATTATCTTACGGCGGCGCAGAAAAACGGTAGAATAAGAGACGTATCTTCCGAAATACCGAAAACATTCGTAATATGTAAAAATGACGGCGGATTTACAGTGTATCTGTCACAGTATTCCACCGCTACAATAAACAGAAGACGCATACTCGGCTCAAAAAGCCGTAAAGCGGAAAACTGAATACCCCGAAAGGAAAAAAACAAATGGCGGAAAACACCCAATCGGCAATAAACAACGAAACCGCGGCTGTTCAGGCTTATGACGAAAGTCAGATACAGGTAATGGAAGGGCTTGAAGCGGTAAGAAAAAGGCCCGGCATGTATATAGGCTCAACGTCGGTAAGAGGACTTTGTCATCTTGTATACGAAATAGTTGACAATGCCATAGACGAGGCTCTTGCAGGCTACTGCAAAAATATTTACGTCACAATAGAAAAGGGAAATATCGTTACCGTTGAAGACGACGGACGCGGAATACCTACCGGCATACATCCCAAAATGGGTATCTCCACTCTTGAAGTCGTATATACCATCCTTCACGCCGGCGGAAAATTCGGCGGCAGCGGATATAAGATCTCGGGCGGTCTTCACGGCGTCGGCGCGTCGGTAGTAAACGCGCTTTCAGACTGGCTGACGGTAGAGGTATACAACGGCAAAGAGATACATACTCAAAGCTATAAATACGGCAAGCCGGACGCTCCCGTTTCCGTGATCGGAAAAACAGACAAGCACGGCACGAAATGCCGTTTCCATGCCGATCCTTCAATATTCGAAACGACCGAATACGAGTATGAAACGCTGCTTCAGCGCATGAGGGAGCAGGCTTTTCTGACTGCAGGCGTAAGAATAGTATTTACGGATGACAGAGGCGAAGAGCCGGTTGTCAACGATATGTACTACGAAGGCGGAATAAAGGACTTTGTAAAATACATAAACGAGAAAAAATCGAACGAAGTCCTTCACGATACGATCTATATTTCCGCGAAATCAGGCGATAATCTTGCCGAAGTAGCGCTTCAGTACAGCACGTCCTATAACGAGCTTATACTTTCCTTTGCAAACAACATTCATACCGTTGACGGCGGTATGCACGAGCAGGGATTCAAGCAGGCGCTTACTAAAGTAATAAACGACTACGCGAGAAAATACAAATTCCTTAAGGACGCCGACGCAAATCTTATGGGCGAAGACGTTCGTGAAGGTCTGACTGCCGTAATTTCGGTCAAGCTGCCCGAACCGCAGTTTGAAGGACAGACCAAGACAAAGCTCGGAAACTCAGAGATGAGAAGCGTTGTGGATTCTCTTGTAACCGATAAGCTCACCGCATTTTTCGAAGAAAATCCCGCCGTTGCGCGCACGGTAATGGATAAAGCCATGACGGCGCAGAGGGCGAGAGAGGCGGCGAAACGCGCAAGAGACCTTACAAGAAGAAAATCTCTTCTCGCTTCGGCATCGCTTCCGGGAAAGCTGGCGGACTGTCAGGAAAGAGACCCCGAGCTTACTGAAATCTACATCGTCGAGGGTGACTCTGCGGGAGGCTCTGCAAAAGACGGCAGAGAAAGACGTTTTCAGGCGATCCTGCCGCTGTGGGGCAAAATGCTCAACGTTGAAAAGGCAAGAGTCGACAAAATATATGAAAACGACAAGCTTTCGCCCGTTATTCTTGCTCTCGGCACCGGAATAGGAGCTGATTTTGACATAACGAAGCTGCGTTACGGCAAAGTAATAATAATGGCCGATGCCGATGTAGACGGATCGCATATCCGCACGCTGCTTCTCACATTCTTTTACCGCTATATGCGTCCACTTGTCGAGCAGGGACACGTTTATCTTGCTCAGGCGCCGCTTTACAAGGTAACGAAAGGCAAGGCGGAGTATTATGCAAACAATGACGAAGAGCTTGAAAAGCTGCTTGCCGAAGTAGGTTCGGACTGCAAGATATTCAGATATAAAGGTCTCGGCGAAATGAACCCGGAACAGCTCTGGGAAACGACGATGAACCCGAAAAACAGAACGATACTCAAGGTAAATCTCGAAGACGCCGTTCTTGCGGACGAGATATTCACCGTGCTTATGGGCGACAAGGTCGAACCGAGACGCGAATTTATCGAAGCGAACGCAAAATACGTTGAAAATCTCGACGTATGATGATCACCGAAAAGCAGAATATATAAACAGGAGATAATTATATGGCAAAAACCTCCGCACCGCTCCCTCCGGACGATATAAGAGAGATGTTTGCGAATCAGAACGTAATAGACGTTGAGATACGCAAGGAAATGAAGACGGCGTTTATGGAATACGCCATGTCCGTTATCGTTGCAAGGGCTCTGCCCGACGTCCGCGACGGACTCAAGCCTATCCACAGACGCATAATATACACGATGTATGAGGATAACCTCACACCCGACAAGCCGTTCCACAAGTCTGCCGCAACGGTAGGCGACGTTATGGCAAAATACCATCCTCACGGCGACGCTTCAATTTACGACGCGCTCGTGCGAATGGCTCAGCCGTTTTCGCTTCGCTACCCGCTCGTTCAGGGTCAGGGAAACTTCGGCAACATAGACGGAGACCCGCCCGCCGCACAGCGTTACACAGAGGCGAGAATGTCAAAAATGGCAACGGAGCTTGTCCGCGATATAGAAAAAGAAACGGTAGGCTTCACACCGAGCTATGACGGCAGAAACAATGAGCCTACGGTCCTTCCGACACGCTTTCCGCAGCTGCTTGTAAACGGCGCTACAGGCATTGCGGTAGGTATGGCAACAAGCATACCGCCGCACAATCTGAGAGAAGTAATAAACGCCACTATAGCGCTTCTTGACGACCCGCAGACAGGTATCGAAGGTCTTTTGCAGTATATTGAAGGGCCCGATTTCCCCACGGGCGGCATAGTTCTGGGCAGAAGCGGACTTCGCGCAGCGTATTTTACCGGAAGAGGCAAAATAACCGTCCGCGCAAGAACGCAGATAGAGACCGTGCATGACAGAGAGCGCATAGTGGTCACCGAGCTGCCTTATATGGTAAATAAGTCAAGGCTTCTTTCGGATATCGCCGATCACGTAAACGCTAAGCGCATAGAAGGCATATACGACCTGAGAGATGAGTCGGACAGAAACGGCATGTCGATAGTAATAGAGCTGAAAAAAGACGCAAACGCGCAGGTAGTGCTCAATCAGCTTTTCAAAAACACGCAGCTTCAGGATACGTATTCCGCGATAATGATCGCGCTTGTCGATCAGCAGCCGAAGGTGCTCAATCTTAAACAGATACTTGAAAATTACATTTCGTATCAGGAAGAGATAATCACGAAGCGCACGCAGTATGACCTTAAAAAGGCGCTTGAACGCGCTCATATCCTTGAAGGTCTGCTCAAAGCGCTTGATCACATAGACGAAGTTATCCGCATTATAAGGGCATCAAAAACGATAGCGGACGCCAAGACGGCGCTTATGGAAACGTTTGATTTCACGGACGTTCAGGCTCAGCGCATCGTTGATATGCGTTTAGGTCAGCTGACCGGTCTTGAAAGAGACAGACTTCTTGAAGAATACAACGATCTTGAAGTGAGGATCGCCGATTACAGAGACATACTTTCATCTGAAACGCGCGTAAAGGGCATCATCAAAAACGAGCTTGCTGAAATACGCGATAAATACGGCGATGACAGACGCACAACGATAGAAGAAGTAAGCGACGAGATAGATATAGAAGATCTCATAGAAGAAAAGACGTGCGTATATACGCTGACTAACAGAGGATATATAAAGCGTCTATCTGAAGAGAATTACAGAGTTCAGCGCAGAGGCGGCAGAGGCGTTACGGCGCTTACGACGCGTGAAGAGGACGTTGTTGAAGAGATGTTTACGTGCTCAACGCACGACAGGATAATGTTCTTCACCTCAAACGGAAGAGTTTACTGCCTGAAAGGCTACGAGATACCCGAATCGAACCGTCAGGCAAAGGGAATGAACATTGTAAATCTTCTTCAGCTTTCAGAAGGCGAAAAAGTGACCGCCATGATACCCATGAAAAAGCTTGACGAAGAGGAAGGCTATTTCACCATGGTAACGCAGGCGGGCATTTCAAAGAGATGCCGCGTGAGCGACTTCAAAAACATACGCAAAGCGGGTCTGAACGCTGTCGATCTTGACGAGGGCGACAAGCTTGTATCCGTCCGCCTCACAGACGGTGATAAAGAAATGATCGTTGCCACAAGCGCGGGCATGGCGATACGTTATTCCGAAAATGACGTCCGCGTAATGGGCAGAACGGCGCGCGGCGTTCGCGTAATCAGGCTTGGCGAAGGTGAAAAAGTTGTCGGCGCGGCAGTTGTAAGCGAAGGACAGACTCTTATCACGGTCACCGAAAACGGTTACGGAAAGAGAACGTCATTTGAAGAGTTCAACGGTCAGAACAGAGGCGGCAAGGGCGTAAGAGTTCATAAAATAAGCGAAAAAACGGGCGCTCTGATAAGCGTTCGCAGCGTAAACGGCGACGATGATATGGTCATCATATCTTCCGACGGCATAATCATCCGCGTAAGAATAGCAGATATCCCCGTATACGGCAGAGCGTCGGCAGGCGTTCACGTTATGCGTATAAGCGGAGAAACGAAGGTTATTGCCACAGCGATAATCGGCGCGGCTGCAGACGGTGAAAACGACGGCGAAACAGTGATCACGGAAGCGGTGGAAGCGGATGCGGAAACAGGCGAAGAGACTGAAAACGAAGAAGAAATATAATTATTTGAGGAAAGAAAAATGAAAAGCAACGAAAAAACAATGGATAAGATCGTGGCGCTCTGCAAAAACAGAGGATTTGTTTATGCGGGCTCGGAAATATACGGCGGTCTTGCAAACGCATGGGACTACGGTCCGCTTGGCGTTGAAATGAAAAACAACGTAAAAAAGGCTTGGTGGAAGAGATTTGTGCAGGAGTCGCCGCATAACGTCGGTCTTGACTCGGCGATACTCATGAACCCGAGAGTATGGGTAGCTTCGGGCCACGTTGTAAACTTCAACGATCCGCTTATAGACTGCAAATCGTGCAAAATGCGCCACAGAGCCGATAAGCTTATAGAGGACTGGAACGCTGAGCACGGCATAACGATGACGGTTGAAGCGCTTACGAACGAGCAGATGACCGAGTATATCCGCGAGCATCAGATCCCCTGCCCCGGTTGCGGAAAGAGCGAATTTACCGAAATAAGAAAATTCAACATGATGTTCAAAACGTTCCAGGGCGTTACGGAAGATTCTTCTACCGAAATATATCTCCGTCCCGAAACGGCTCAGGGTATTTTCGTAAACTTCAAAAACATTCAGCGCACAACGAGAAGAAAAGTGCCTTTCGGCGTAGGACAGATAGGAAAATCATTCAGAAACGAGATCACGCCGGGCAACTTCACCTTCAGGACCCGCGAGTTTGAACAGATGGAGCTTGAGTTTTTCTGCAAACCCGGCACAGACCTTGAATGGTTTGACTACTGGCGTTCGCAGTGCCGCAAATTCCTTCTCGATCTTGGCATGACGGAAGAAAATCTCCGTCTTCGCGACCATGAAAAAGAAGAGCTTTCGCATTATTCCCGCGCAACCACGGACTTTGAGTTCCTCTTCCCGTTCGGATGGGGCGAGCTTTGGGGCATTGCGGACAGAACGGATTTCGACCTTACCGCACATTCGAAAGAATCCGGCGAAGCACTCGAATATTTCGATCAGGAAGCTAACGAAAGATACGTTCCCTATGTTATCGAACCTTCTCTTGGAGCGGACAGAGTAATGCTTGCGTTCCTCTGTGACGCTTATGACGAAGAAAATATTTCTGCAGATCCCGAAAAACCGGACGTTCGCACGGTTCTTCACCTGCACCCCGCCCTCGCGCCCGTAAAAGCCGCCGTTCTGCCGCTTTCAAAGAAACTCGGCGACGGTGCGGAAAAGGTATTCGCATCGCTTTCGAAATATTTCAATATCGAATACGACGACGCAGGCTCTATCGGCAAGAGATACAGACGTTTTGACGAGATCGGCACGCCCTTCTGCCTCACTTACGACTTCGATTCCGAAACAGATGGCTGTGTTACCGTTCGCGACCGCGACACGATGCAGCAGGAACGCGTAAAGATCGATGAACTCAAAGAGTATATCGAGAAAAAACTGGAGTTCTGATCATAAAAAAATCCCGACAAAAAGCAGTTCCCGGAAGAATGATCAGAGAACCGTCCGATCGGGAAGCATAAATTGTTGAAAAAACCGTCCCTTCGGACGGTTTTTTATCTTTATCTGACAAAATCACACCCTTGCAAAACACAGATGACTGCCGCCGGCGCCGCAACTCGCCTATAGATCGAGCAACTCAAAATTTCGTTGCGCTGTTCTGCAGGATATGATCGTGGCAAAAACGAAGATCGCCAGTGCAAATAGCATCAGCATCAACTGCAGCGGTAAGCGATCGAGGGTGTTCAAAAATTCTAATCCCGGAAGATGATGAAGAACCTCGGCTATGCAGATCACCGAAATGGAAGCGACGATAAACGCGACAAACGGCTTTCCAAACCTATACGCCGTTTTGTAGAACAGTCCGACAAAAAGGGTGTTGAACAATGCGAAAATCAGGAGCGTCCAGGCGAGAAATACCGGGTTGGAATTCATCATGGCATTGTTCACATATGGCGCTGCGCTTGCGAAAAAGACCATCCGCAGCGCGGTCAGTCCCGCCATCAAAATGAAAGCTATGATCTGAATCAGGCAAACAAAGATATACCGCGCCTTCACGACGTCCTTCTTGTCTATCGGAAGCAGCGCGCTATAAAGAACGTCATTCGTTTCCCGCCCGTTCTGGAAAGTCTGAAAAAGTCCAAAGCAGATAAAAAACGCGCCTAATAAAATAGGATAACCGGGGATCAATGCCATCAGTGAGAAAGCTAAAAACAGATAGCTCAACAGATGAGCGGACAGCCGCAGCTCTTTATTCAGCAAATTTATCACGATAATCCTCCTTTTCGTAGTGGAGCATTATTTCTTCAAGATTGCTTCCTTCACCGCGTATCCTATGCCCGGAAAGAAAGGACCCCATTGTATCGGAAGCAACGAGCTCGCCCTTTCTGATATACGTAATATGATCGGCGCATTTATCGAGATCCGAAGTTATATGGGTCGAAAACAAAATCGCCACGCCGCGCTCCTTAAGCGCCGCAAAGATCTCAAGCAACTCTTCGCGTGAGACAGGATCGAGACCGGAAGTGGGCTCATCTAAGATCAGCAGCTCCGCACGGTGAGAAAGAGCGATCGCCAGATTAAGTTTGACCTTCATTCCCTCAGAAAGTTCACGAGGCGTTTTTTGCGGATCAATGGAGAATATGCCCATGTATTTTCGGTACGCAGCGTCATCCCAATTGTCGTAAAAATTGCGCGTCACCGCTATGATATCAGCAATCTTTTTCCGCGGATAGTAGTCCACCGCACCACCGGCAAAACCGACGCGTTGTTTTATCGCCCGTTCGTTCCCCGGAAGCTCCTGACCGAAATAACGAATACTGCCGGAATTCGGATGCGCAATATTCAGAATGGATTTTAGTGTGGTTGTCTTGCCTGCGCCGTTACGACCGATAAAACCCATTATGCTGCCTGCCTCTACCTTAAAGGATATAGGACCCAGACGGAAGGCGGGATATGTTTTGATAAGATTTTCCACAACAAGGACGAGAGTCATTTGTCTCCCTCCTCAAAAATCTGCTTTGTCAATTCCGCAAACATATTCTTAGGGGGAATGGCTATACCGCGTTTTTCATCGCCCAGCAAAATAAGTGTGTCGCCGGGATTGATTGAGAAAACGTCGCGCGCTTGTTTTGGTATCACGATTTGACCCTTTTCTCCCACGGTGACCGTCCAGGCGTATTTTCCCTTTGGCGCATTCATGATATGATCTCCTTTAGTGTGTTTTGTTATACAAATTATACTACATCAAATGATAATTGTCAATAAACAATAAGAAAAAAAGCACATAAACGTCGGATTTTTTTACGTCGTCACGCTCTTGCGGCGCAGGACGGCTTTGTGACCGCGCGACCGCGACACGATGCGGCATGAACGCGTAAAGATCGACGAACTAAAAGAGCATATTAAGAAAAAACAGAAATTTTGATCAAAAAAAGTCCCGACATTTAGCAAGGACATTAGGGGATATATAATTTAGGTATATTAATGGTCAAATGGGACAACGGCTCCGGGCTTTCGGTAGTTTACGGTGAAGACGAATGCAGAGAGGTAAAAGACGATGACTGAAAAGATAAAGGAACAGATCCTCGCGATCAGAGATACCGGGCTCACAAACATGTTCGATATAACCGCCGTTCAGAGGCTGGCGTATGAACGTGAATTTTATGAGCTTGTGATGTTCATTGAAGAGCACAGGAAAGAATATGTCAGATTCATTATTGCCGGGAAATAATTGAAAACAACAGACTATCTTTCTTTTCGTCTCGGCACTCTTTGAACGCATACAGCAGCCTCCTTTGGTGTCGATCTATCGGTAACAACTGTTACGGATATAATTATACTCAAAACATGAAAAAAGCAATAGGGCCAGGCACATGGTGTCGGCTCTATTGCTCACCTATTTTGGTTTCTTTCCCATCATGTCAGTCACAAGCGACATCTTGCGGCTCCTGCCTGCAGGAAGGATAGTATAATGCTGGGCAACATGAGCGCTACGCATGGTTTTGCCGGGAGCAATGCAGTAAGCACCGCTCTCTCTTTTGCGACAGGTTCAGTCGTCCGTCAGCTGTCTCTCCACGTCAAACAGCGCCGTCTATTTTCCGACAGCGTCAGTCGGCGGCGACAGCGTCGTCCAGTAATGCCTCAAAATGCCTCATACAAGGTTCATAATATAAATCAAAGACTTTGGGGGATGAGATGCACAAAAATGATTATTCGAACTCGCTCTTTGATTTCTTAATCTAAACAATTTTGTTTAGACGATTTATATTGGAAATAAGAAGCTTGAAAGTTCATGGGTATTTGTCATTAAAATAATACTGTCGGAAAAGAAATCCATTTCAATACCAGTATTTGAGTTAAAAAGAGACTTTAGTTTTTCAATGAAGTCAAAAAGCTTTGCAACACTATCTGCGTCCGCGTTTTCTATATAGTGGCTAAACCCCAATATATCTAAAAAAGCGACATAGCCTTCTTTGTATGATGCCATATAATCACCTAGTTCCAGAAGATTTGAACCATTCTTTTTCGATATCATCATATGTCAGCCCATGGTTTTCGCAAAAAAGCTTTAAGTTTCTCATGTGAGTCTGTTTTTTGTTGTATTCTTTTATTTGGTAACAATATAATAGTTCAGGTTAACAGCGGCGGTTTCACTCTTTTTTCTTCAGATATTCCACCGTATCGAATCTGTGGAGAGCGATAACTGAGACAACAACGGCAATAATAATAGTTAATATGTTTATTGCGAGAACGAAAAGCGGGGTTTCCCTGCCGATATAAATACCGTTGCCCATGTTTACTCTGTGGTAATACAGGCTGTAAGGCACGGCGAAGAAGAAAGCGTCCGCCACGAGCATAAGAAGTGTTATTTCAGTTACCGAGCACATTATAAGGTCGAAAACTGTAGCGCCGTTTAATGAATGTATCGCGTAATTACGTTTATTGCTCTGTATTTTGTTGTTTACGGACATCACTATTCCGAACGCCGAGATTATATACGTTATTATCGTCACGGTGCTGTAGAAATTTGACGCCTTTTCCTGATTCTGGGCAGCCATGGTGAGAGTGTCGCTCGATTCTTTCGCTATGTAGTACTGCGACAGAAAGGCGCTTTTCGCAATCTCTTCATTTACGTATTCAAGCGCTTCGTGCATATCGGTTCTTTTAATATAATAGTCCGTTGTGCGGAAATATCTGAAAAGTCTTGAGCATATATATTCAATAACATCATCGTTTATTTCACCGTTATTCTGTTCAAGTATTTCATCAAGAGTGGGAATCTCATAATCGGGAAGAATCACTCTGTTGTTTACCGGCTGAATCTGACCTCTGTAAAAGTAAGAGGAATCTTCTTCAAATATACCTATTACTTTCCATGTGTATGTCTGTCCGTCCTCGTAGCCGTATTCATCTACATAATTACGTCTTTCCTCGTCATAAAACATATCCGCAATAAAGGTGTCTCCGACGGAAAGGTTGTATTTTTCCGCGAATTTCGCTCCTAAAAGAACGGGGGCGACATATCCTTTCTTTACCTGCTCGGCACGGTTGAAATCTTCCTTTTCAAACCATTTGCCTTCTTTTATTATGAGCATGGAAGAGCATAGTTCATAAAGATCATATGAACAGTAGTCACCACGTTCAACCTTAGTGCTTTCCAATACAATGGAGCGGTCCCTTTTATTCTCATAGTCATTGTATTTATCGCGAAGGGTGTTAGTAATATTATCCATTGTAAGACCCGCAGCAAGTATATCGATGTCAGAATAATCATAAAGCGCCATTTCCTGCCTCATGGGAGACAGGCTTGTAAACGAAACAAAACGAATCTGGGTATATTCAATTAAAGATACGTGTTCAGCGTCTTCAGCTGCTCTGCTGGCTAAAACCGATTGAACAGATACTTCGCCGAAAAGAATAAACAGAATAAGAAAACAGAGAATGAGAAGAACAGACGGGAGCATGTTTTTGCGAATATTATAATACGCTTCAAGGAAGTATACTGTTTTCATGGTCATAACCTTTTTGATTTATTAATATAGGCGCAGGCACTTTTATGTTTCTGCGCTTATGATATGAATTTAATGAAAAACAGATTATCAATAATAAAATGCATCATAGTCTGTCTCTAATCCTTCGGGATAACCATATGCTAGAATTTCAACATAACTATGAGAAGTATAACTTTTGTCCCCCCAGTCTTCGTCCCAATCCGAATTAGCCCCAATTCGAATTGCCGTCCAAGCATAATGCTGATATGAACCGGAAGTTCTTATTTCCACAACACCTATTGGCATACCTGGATCAGGATCCCAATCTCTGTTATAACCGCAATGAATAACAGTAATAGTAGCTCCGGGATATCTCATATGGTCTGCCAAGGACGGAAGCATACATACTGCCAAAATGATTATAATTGCAACTATTAAGCAAAGGTTCTTTTTCATATTAGCAACTCTTTTTTATTGTTTATGCCTTTATACTACCACATTAACAGGAAAATGTCAAGGAAGAAACTGTCTACATATCAAAGCTATTGACAATTGAGATTAAATCGGATATAATATATGCATAAAGAAGATTTTGCGTTGTTCATTTTAACCCTCTCCTTTCTTGATTTTTAGACACCTGTTTCCGCATTACTGTCTCGGGCTGGCCACCTGAGACAGTTTTGCTGTCTAAAGAAGAAACATCCAAAGTATATTAGCTAATATTTGTTGTTGACAAATTCACTAATTTGTGGTATAGTATATTCGAAAGAAAAGGAGGCGTGTCAAACATGACAACTGCAACAGCTACGGAGGTTCAAAACAATTTCGGCAGATTTCTCAAAATGGTTATTGAAGGCCAGGAAGTTGTTATCATGAAGAACGGCACTGAAGTTGCGAGGCTTATATCAAAAGACAGAACGGTATCTTTTCTGACGGACAGTCTTGTAGGCGTTTTGAAAAACGATACGGGTATGGATGAAAAAGCTGTCAGAGCGGAAAGGATGAAAAAATATGAAGGTGCTGATTGACACCAATATCGTTCTTGATGTTCTATATGCCAGAGAACCGTTTGCGGAGGATGCTGCACGGGTTTTCAAATTCTGCGAACTCAGACTGATTGACGGGTATGTTTCTGCTCTCAGCATCCCGAACATCGTAAATGTCATGCGAAAAGAAATGGACAGAGAAAAAATCAGACAGACGCTTGACGTTCTGACCGGTATTTTCAACATCGCGGATCTCAGGGGAACAGAGCTTATAAAAGCGGCCGAAACCGATGTCGCCGACTATGAAGACGCAATACGGTGCGTTAGCGCGGCGAGGATAAAAGCTGATTATATCGTAACCAGAAACCTTAAAGACTTCAGGAGCAGCATGGTTCCTGCAATTAAGCCTTCCGAGCTTCTCGAGCGGCTGTAAAAAAACAGACAGGAGATATAGAAGAGGAATCTATTAGTTCCTCCTTTCCATTAACTGCTTCAAATATAGCAACAGCACTTGCCAAGTCACAGTCTGGAGTTATTGTTTCACTAAATGGTGGTAGCCACTATTTAGTGATTACTGGCGATCGAGGAGTAAGCTATGGCGACCCAAATGATCGTTTTATTATCTGCGATCCTGGAACAATCAATACAACATATGGAGATAATGTTACGTGGTCATCAAGTTCGTCGAGCTACTCCTTCTCAGATATTACTAAAATATACTATTTCAAATGAAAAATGAGGTATGTTTCATGAAATATATAAACTTATTTTATATTTCAGGAATAAGAATAGTTACTATACTGTTATTAATTATAACACTCACACAATTGATTATATGCGGATGCTCTTTAACACAAGCCCCCGAACAGGACCCTGCAGTATCTGAAACAGCTGATGCATCAATTGATAATGATTCATCGAAACAACAGAACTCACCATCAGATAATGAGCTGAACGAAGATATTAATCCTTCTGCTCAACAGACGCCCGCAGATAAAACGGAGGCAGCAGATACTATTATCTACAATAATAAAAAGTATCTCTTGACTGCGATTGATTATCCTGATAACCTTTGCTCCTCTGTTTCTAAGTTCGCGTATTTCTTCGATATAATTGATTCACTGAAGTTGTATTCAACAGACAAAGAAGTATTGTTGTTTAACAATGATAATCTTTACTGCCTGAAACAGGATAACAATAATTCGGCTATTTTAGTTTATCAGGTTCCTGAATACATTGCAGGCAGTGAAACCATAAAAAGCATGGAACAGTCCGAAAACAGATTGTTAACCGATTTTTGCTATGAGTATTCCGGCGATTATATCCCGGCTGTATTTCTTGAGGAAGGAACGGAACTTCCTGTACCGGGTTTTGACTATTCACTGCTTGCCAAGTGCGACGAACTGTTTGATTATAAGACAGGAGACGCAAGAACTGGGATAAGTAGGAACAATGATGAGCTTCGGATCTATGCCAAACCGTTTCTCAAAAAGCATTCGGCTGACGCCGACAAGGCCAACGAAATAATAGAGCAGTACAAAGGGAATCATGTTTACACACGGGTCAATATAATTGATGAAAACATTCTTTCGGTATACTGCTGCGAAGAAGGCGGATACTTCGGAGGAATGAACTGTGTGTCATATCTTTACGATCTGCAAAACGATAAGTTTATAGATAAAACGGAGTATCTGCAATTAAAAGGCGTGGACCTGACAATAATTCGGGAGGACAAAACAAAAAAATGGAAATCCGTATACGAAAACGATCCGACCGTAATAAGTGTTGCCACAAGTTTTGATGATGACAAATTCGATGTATTTCTCAAAGACAGTGATACTATTGAGATCCAGTATGCATGTATCGTTAAATCCGGAGCTGACGAAAACGGTATCGATTACTATGATCCGAATCCCTCATATTTCAACGACATTATCGAAGTCGACTTTAAAACCGGATATAAACCTTCATTTGAATCATGAATAGTGACAACATCTTCACTTTATGGCTGATGTATGCAAGGTTTCCTTATTGCCTCTTCCGAAAATGATATTGATCTCATTTACGGCTATGATGACCTAGTTTTCTGTTCTTCCGGAAGTTCCGTATACCTTTGCCGTATTTCAGAGGGAGCATTGAAAGAAATATATAATAATGCAGATATGATTTCTTTTTATCCTGTAACCAACCATATTGTTATCCGGGTAATTGATCCGATATGTTATTCTGAAGGACCAGACGCTCAATTTCATCGACGAGCGGTGTTCGCTCACGGACATTGGCAATCACTTCCTCCTGACAGTTTTTGTCGATGAATAGTCTGAAAACCATATATCATCACCTCCGATGACCGTATCATACAAGAAATATTCTGCCATGTCAATAATAAATCGGTATTCGGTATCGAAATAAATGTGAACGGTTAAAAACAGGCTCCCTGCCGCCGGTGATGGCAGTGTGGGTGCCTCGATGTGATGCACAAATGAGTATTTGTTGATATCAAAGCGTCAGTAATTCACTCACGATTTCACAAACATTCTTATTGACTGTATCCACTTTTATGGTGTCAAGCGTTTGATACATGTCGATCCTTGCAACGCTTCTGTCGATTACATCGTTACTGCGGATCCCCCTGGCGATGTCAGCAGAGAGTCTTTTGCGCAAATTGGTTTCATCG
>JAEEGL011438635.1_pt1 | contig 106327 bp, 81 predicted proteins | sample 9134231 | NCBI WGS metagenome assembly JAEEGL01 (sample SAMN16246548, study PRJNA631951) | gut metagenome | biome: gut microbiome; feature: rumen; material: fiber-attached | host: Bos | place: Iran: Karaj | collected 2018-10
CTTGTTGGATGAGGCTTTGGTGGAGAAGGGGGGCTCCACTCCCTCGGGATGGGTCATCTCAAGGGCGCCATAGACCTCATCGGTGGAGATGTGGTAGAAACGTTTGCCCTCATATTTCTCTGGCAGGGATTCCCAATAAAGATTGGCTGCCTGCAGAAGTGAGAGCGTGCCCATGACATTGGTCTTGGCAAATGTGAAGGGGTCCTTGATGGAGCGGTCCACATGGCTCTCTGCAGCCAGATGGATGATACCGTCTACCTGTTTGTCTTTCATCAGTTGATAAAAGGCCTCGAAATCACAGATGTCCATTTTGACAAACTCATAGTTGGGCTTGTCTTCAATGTCTTTTAGGTTGGCCAAGTTGCCGGCATAGGTCAATTTGTCGAGGTTGATGATGTGGTATTGGGGATATTTGTTCACAAAAAGCCTCACCACATGGCTTCCTATAAATCCGGCTCCGCCGGTAATGACAATCGTCTTCATGATGTTAAAATTTTTATTAGCCTTTCATCTCTGCTCTCTGGAGGAGATATTGTCCATAGTCGTTGTTGTGCATCAGCCGGGCAGACTCAAGCAGCTCTTCCTTGCTGATCCAGCCGTTTTCGAAAGCGATCTCCTCCAGGCATGACACCTTGAGTCCCTGCCGCTTCTCGATCACCTCGATGAACGTGCTGGCTTCAGCCAGACTGTCGTGTGTGCCGGTGTCGAGCCAGGCAAAACCGCGCTGGAGTGTCTCCACTTTCAGCTGGCCGCGCTTCAGATATTCCTGGTTGACAGTGGTGATCTCCAGCTCTCCTCTGGCACTGGGTTTGATGTTCTTGGCTATCTCCACCACGGAGTTGGGATAGAAGTACAGTCCTACGACGGCATAGTTGCTTTTGGGATGGGCGGGCTTTTCCTCGATGCTCAGGCATTTGCCTGTCTTGTCAAATTCTGCCACGCCATAGCGCTGGGGATCGTTCACAAAGTATCCGAAGACGGTGGCCTCGTTGTTGCCGGCATTCACAACGGCCTGTTGTAGGATTTGTGTAAACCCGGGACCATGGAAAATATTGTCGCCAAGCACCATGCAGACACTGTCGTCGCCGATGAACTCCTCACCGATGATGAATGCCTGTGCCAATCCTTCTGGTCGTGGTTGCTCGGCATACGAGAAACGTACGCCAAACTCATGCCCGTCGCCCAACAGACGCTGGAAGCAGGGCAAGTCGGTAGGGGTGGAGATGATGAGAATATCGCGGATGCCAGAAAGCATCAATGCAGAAATGGGATAATACACCATTGGCTTATCGAAAATAGGTATCAGTTGCTTGCTGATGCCTTTTGTGATCGGATACAATCGGGTGCCTGACCCGCCGGCTAATACGATTCCTTTCATGTTGTTGAATTGTAAAGTATTCTTTTAAGATTGTTATTTTATGCTGCTTGAAATGGCTTATTTAAATTATAGCCTACAAAGATAAATTAAAAAAATGAACTAAAAAAATTGTTTGATGGTTATTTCTCGATACACTAGCATATCTTTCATTTCTTTCGTTCAATAAATCTGCTTTAATAGGTGATTTATAGGAATTCTTTTGTTGAAAATCTTCCAAATGGGTCTTTGTTGTGAAGGTCATTTGATGTGATGATGTTGAGCAGAATACAACTATCTCAGATTTTTCATCTGATACAATTTGCTACTTTTCAAAATAAATATTATTTTTGTCAACCAAAAGGAATCTAAAATACGGCAGACCCGATTATCGGATGTGATACTTCTGATGATGGGGGATTGGCTGCAAAGTGATATTTTCAAATCTTATTATGGATAATTCGGCTGAAAACTATCGGCATGATATAGATTTTCTGAAGGGCATTGCTATTTTGGCAGTGATGTTTTATCATGTCTCTTTAGTCCAGTCGGCTTATTTGGGTGTGGACCTGTTCTTCGTCATCAGTGGCTTTCTCTTGGTGCCCAGGATGTGTCGAAGAATCACCGACTCCACATCATGGATCAGGTGTTATCTGGAGCTTTTGAAGCGGCAGTTGCTCAGATTCTGGCCGCTCGTGATCTTGGCTTCAGTGGTGTGTCTGCTGATCGGTTGGGGGGTAGGGATGTTGCCTGATGATTTTGAAAATCTCAATGAGACTATCGTGGCGTCCAACCTCATGTCCAACAATCTGTTGTCGTTCAGAACGATCAGAGATTATTGGAGTGTAAGGGCTGATTTCCAACCGCTGATGCACCTGTGGTATCTGGGGATTTTATTCGAGTTTTGTCTTGTCACGCCCCTAATACTTTTCCTTACAAGATGGGGAAGCAGAAAAATGCATCTTTCTGTCTACCGGTCGTATGTGGTGGTATTGGGGCTGCTCTCTGTAGTCTCGCTGGTCATCTATCTTGATCCTTCCACATCGATGGCTGCCAGATTTTATCTCTTGCCTGCCAGGTATTTTGAGATGGCGGTGGGAGGTATTGCTGCCTTGATGTTGGGGCGGGAGCATGAGATTGCAGGGCAGGTGCATGGGATCTCGGGGCAGGTGCATGAGGGGGATAGCCGGAAGGATGAGAAAAGGATGGCTCCCGCTATGCGATGGGTTTACTATATTGTCGTCTTGGGGCTTATCTTTTTCTTTTTTATCGCGCTGTTTGACAACAGGTATGAGGGGATGGGCAACAAGATCATTCCTATCGGTTCGCCTCAGGTGATTCCCTCCGGCTTTTTGATGTTCAGCAGGATTGGCATCTTGCTGGTGGTGGTCGCGCTTTCGGTCGTGGCTGTCTGCATCAATGGTAGTGCTTTTCTTGGACAGATGGCTTCTCGAAAAAGTCCTCTGTGCAGGTTGGGCAAAATGTCGCTGAGCATATATATATGGCATCAGATTTTTCTGGCTTTCGAGCGGAATTTCTTCTCTCATCCTGTGGGTGTCGGTTATGTGGCTGTTTATTTTTTGGTTACACTTGCCGTGTCTTATCTGACGTACACTTTAATAGAAAAGAGGGTGGTGCGTTCATGGAAAACGTTCTTTCTTTCCGCTGTGGCTTCGGCTTGTGTCAGTGCATTGGCTTTCTATTTCTATTGTCAGGCAGGGATCGTCAGGGATGTGCCTGAGATGCAACTCTACAAGGGAAAGGCTACCCGAAAGATGCATGGAAAATATGTGATGCGGACTTGGGACTTCAGCAAAGGGTATTTTGACAATGGGAAATATAATGTTTGTGCCATTGGAAACAGTTTCACGAAAGATTTTGTCAATATCTTGATGGAGTCAAAATACAAGGATAGCGTGAATCTGATCATGGCCTGGGATTTCACTCGTGTCAGTCCTATTCTGATTAGATACACCGATTACCTGTTCTTCTTTGGGGATATCGACAGCGTGCCTGACTTCGCACGGAGAAATATACCTAAGTCAAGGGTCTATGGCATCGGCACCAAAAATTATGGTGACTGCAATGGTGTCTTTTATCATAAGAGACATTCAAAAGACTACTTCAACCAGTCGTTCAAACCTCATCAGGAATATGTGGACTTCAACAACCTATGGAAAAGTAAGTGGAAAGACCATTATATCAATCTCTTTGAGATGTCTCTGCTGGAAAACGGAGAAACCCGGATATTCACTCCTGAGCATCAATATATGAGCCAGGATTGTGAGCATCTCACTCAACCAGGCGCTATGTTCTTTGCTGAAAGAATCGATTTCTCGAAAATCTTCAGATCTAAACGGCAAGACTTGGTGTCATCACAGAAAAAAGATAAATGATATGAGAAAATCGCTCTTTGTTCTCCTCGCTGCCCTCTGCTCTTCTGGCTTATGGGCGCAAAACGCTCGCGATTCGGTTGACAAATCGCAAGTGCAGATTGGTTACACTCAAGTGAGTTCGCGGACCATCGCAGGTGCCGTGAATAAAGTGGATGCACAGTTGATGAGAAAAGGTCTTATCACCTCGTCGCTCGACGCGCTCAGCGGACAGGCGGCGGGCGTGCAGGTGCAGACGGGGGGCGACCCCGAGGCGATGGTGCGTGCCGTGCGCGTGAGGGGTACGACTTCGCTCACGGGCGGCAACGACCCGCTCGTCATCATCGATGGTGTGGCAAGCGACCTGGCGACGCTGGCCACCATCTATCCGGCGGACATCGAGTCGTTCACCATCCTCAAGGATGCCTCGCAGACGGCACAATATGGTAGCCGTGGGGCGGCGGGTGTCATCGAGGTGGCCACGAAGAAAGGTAAAGGGGGGAAGTTTCATATCTCATACGACTGCAACCTCGGTTTTGAGACAGTGGCAAAAAACCTCGACATGCTGTCGGGGGATGGCTTCAGGCAGGCGGCCAAGATGATGAATATCGATGTGATCGATATGGGGTATTCCACTGATTTCAGGGATGCCATCACCCGGACGGGGGCTGTGCATAACCACCACGTGGCTTTCGGTGGGGGTACGGATACCAATAACTACCGTGCTTCCTTTGGATATATGCATCATAAAATGGTGGTGGAGACCCACGACATGCAAAACTACTTCGCTAAGCTCGATGTGTCGCAGAAGGCATTTGACAACAGGGTGTCTTTCGACATCGGCGTCTTCGGCAGTATCAATAAGGTCAACAGATTGCCTTTCGGCAGGGATCTGTTCTATTCCGCAGCGGCTTTCAACCCGACTTTCCCCAAGGAAAGAAATCAAGAGGGGAAGTATGATCAGGTGACGGAGGCTTTGTGGATTTCCAACCCGATGGCGATGTTGCAAATGGACGATGATGGTAACAATTCTTATCTCAATGCGCACTTGAAGGCCCAGGTCAACCTGGGCTGGGGCGTCACGCTCACGGCTTTCGGCAGCTATAGCTACAGTTCCGACGAAGTCGCCCACTATTACCCTACCTATGCATGGGATAATGGGGAGGCTTACAGGGCGGACGCCAAAAAGGAGGTGATGCTGGGGAACTTCTCGCTCGAAAAAACTTTCAAAATGGGCGCATCGTCGCTGAACCTGATGGCTTTGGGGGAGCGGCAGACGACCAAGGAGAAGGGCTTTCATGTGACGGCTTCCAGCTTCTCGACGGATGAGTTCGGATACCATAACCTGGCGGCGGGAGCCATCAGATTGTGGGAGGGCACTGGGTCTTTCTATCAGGACAGCCATCTGGAGTCGTTCCTGTTTTTGGCGAAATATGGGTTCCGCGACCGACTCTCGTTCACGGTCAATGCGCGTGCCGACGGATCGTCAAAAGTGGGAAAAAACAACCGGTGGGGCTTCTTCCCTTCTGTGAGCGGTTCGTGGATTGTCTGGGATAAAGACAAGATAGGGAAAGGCAAAAGCGGTTCATGGCTTGATTTCATCAATATCTTGCAACTGAGAGCCGGTTATGGTCTGAGCGGCAACCTGGGGGGTATCGATGCCTACAACTCCATGCAGTTGATGAAGCCTCAGGGGGTGATCACCCTGAAGGGGGAACCTGTGACTACCTTGAGTTTCATCCGGAATGCCAATCCTGACCTGAAGTGGGAAGTGAAGAGGACCATCAACCTGGGTGTCAATGCAAGTTTCTGGAACAGGAGAATCATGCTCTCACTCGACTTCTATAGGTCGGTCACCGATGATATGCTATATATGTATAATGTGCCGGTGCCTCCTTTCACCTATAACGAGATCCTGGCCAACCTGGGCTCCATGAAAAACAGCGGTTTCGAGATAGGATTCGGTATCAATCCGCTGAGAACCAATGATATGGAACTCAACGTGGGACTCAATATGTCGTTTGAGAGAAACAAGCTCATCTCGCTCGACGGTGATTTCAACGGACAGTATCTGTCGGCGCCTACATCGAGGGGACTGGCTTCTCTCAGCGGTGCGGGATATCATGGCTCATCAGATGTGGTCAAGCAGATCGTGGGACAGCCGCTGGGCGTCTTTAACCTGAAACACTGCATCGGACTGACCACCGACGCAAATGGGTCAAAGCATTATGAGGTGACCGATGAGTCGTATATCTGCGGTCAGGCCATGCCGAAGATGAGGTTGGGTTCCAACATCTCGTTCAGATACAAGAAATGGGATGTCTCCGTGCAGGTCAACGGGGCTTTCGGCCATCATATCTTCAACGGGACGGCGCTCACTTATATGAACATGCTGTCGTTGCCCAACTACAATGTGATGGAGGGGGCACCGGAGATGAATATCCAGGATCAGACCATCAGTGACTATTGGCTGGAGAGGGGTGACTACGTCAACGTCGACTATGTCACCCTGGGGTGGAATGTGCCGGCGAAATCAAAGTACATCCAGAGCCTCAGACTGTCGCTGTCGGTCAATAACCTCTGCACGATCACGGGGTATTCCGGGCTCACTCCGATGATCAACTCCAGTGTCGTCAACTCGACACTTGGACTCGATGACAAGAATACCTATCCTGTCTATCGCACCTTTTCTATGGGCTTGAACGTCAAATTTTAATCCTTTCCACATCATGTATCATTTCCATCAACATATCATGAACATCACTTTCAGTAAGTGGGTCAAAGGTTTCATGCCTTTCCTCCTTTGTGTAGGCTTGACTGCCTGTTCGCTCGATGAAAATCCGAAAGACCAAATTGAGGAAGAGAAGGTCTATACGTCGCAAGATGCGCTTTTGCAGCATACCGTCGCCACCCTCTACAGTTATGTGGGGGGGAATACCGACGGCCAGGGATTGCAGGGCACTTGTCGTGGCGTCTATGACTTGCAGACGTTCGGGTCGGATGAAGCGTTGTTGCCTACCAGGGGCGTTGACTGGTATGACGGAGGCATCTGGCAGAACATGTACAAGCACTCGTGGAATGCCGGACATGAACTGGTCAATAAGTCTTGGAATTATCTCTATAAGGTGATCACCCTCTGCAACAGGTCGCTTGAGGTGATCGAGAACCATAAAGACTTGCTTACCAGGATGCAGAAGGATCGGTTTACTTCCGAAGTGAGGGGGCTCAGGGCGATCTATTATTTTTACCTGCTCGATCTCTTCGGCAACGTGCCTATCGTCACCTCTACGGATGTATCGATGAATGAGGTGAAACAGTCAACGCGTTCAGAGGTCTTCCGTTTTGTAGAGAAGGAACTGGTTGAAGTGGTTCCTTATCTTCTCAACCAGGCGCATTTCTACTTAAGCGAAGGTTATGGACGGATCAACATAGCAGTGGCGCTTTTCGTGCTGGCGAAATTATATCTCAATGCGGAAATTTATGCCGATGATGATTGGACTGACGGGAAAAATCTGGACGGGAAGAATATCCAGTGTAATTTCCTGGGGGAGAAGATGAATGCTTGGGAGGCTTGTATCAAATGCTGTGATCTGATCGGGCAATTGGGATATTCGCTGGAAAAGCAATATGAGGATTGTTTCGCTATCGACAATCATAACAGCCATGAGATTATCTGGTACATTCCCATGGATAAATACAGGTATGCCAATCAGCAGCAGAATATGTACAGGTCTTATCATTACCGGCATGCGGCATCATTCGGCTTTTCTGGAGAAAACGGGACCTCGGCGTCGCTCACCGTGCTCAAGGTCAACAAATACCAACAGAAAGATGAAGACAAAAGATTCCGTATCAACTATTGGAGCGACGATGTCACAGACCAGAATGGATGGTCGGTGATGGACAGGGTTGGCAACAAGTTCAACTATGCACCATGGGAGGTGGATATGGATGTCAGCAATAGCAAGTTCATCGAGACAGCCGGAGCCAGGATGAAAAAATATGAGGTCGACAAAAATGCTTTGCTCGACGGAAAACTTATGGACAACGATATCGTGCTTTTCAGGTATGCTGATGTGTTGCTCATGATGGCGGAAGCAAAAATGAGAAACGGAGAGAGCGGACAGAAAGAATTGGATATGGTGAGAACTAGAGCGAATATGAATCTTGTCGAGGCTACCTTTGATAATCTCTACGACGAAAGGCTCATCGAACTGGCTTGGGAGGGATGGAGGCGCAACGACATGGTCAGGTTCAGGCGTTACAAAAGCACCTACGAAGGAGCGTTTTCTGTCAATGAGAATGATGGCCATACGACCGTCTTCCCCATTCCTGGCGATATGATCACGCTGAATCCCCATTTCAAGCAAAATCCAGGATACTGACCCAGCTGCCCCGGCAGCTGCTCGCCGGCAGCCGCCCGCCCGGTCCTCCCTCCCGGCTGCCTGGTGCTTCCTACCAGCCGCCCACCCGGTGCTCCCTCCCGTTCCTCCCGTCGTCCCGTATGTTGCGTTATTAACGCAACAAAAAGCTCACCCTGGCTATGGCGGGGGAAATGGGCAGAAACCACTGGCCTCTCATCATCATTTTGGAAGAAAAAAAGCTGAAAAACAGCAAAATATTTTGGCATTTCAAATAAATCTGCTATTTTTGCACACGATATAGGGAATGTGCAAAATAGGAGGTTGTTATGTCTATTTCGAAAACAAGGCAGAAACTGGTCGATGTGGCCAGACAACTCTTCGCTAAGAAGGGATTGGAGAGCACCACAATGAACGACATCGCTGTCGCTTCGGGAAAGGGGCGACGGACGCTATATACCTATTTTAAAAGTAAGGAGGATATCTATTCGGCCGTCATCGCTTCTGAATTGGAACGCTTGTCGGACAAACTCGATGAGGTGGCGGCTAAGAAAATCAGACCCCAAGACAAAATTATCGAACTGATCTATACCCATCTCAACATGATCAAGGAGACCGTGGTGAGAAACGGTAACCTGAGGGCTGAGTTCTTCAGGAATATCTGGATGGTGGAGAAAATCAGGAAAAACTTCGATGAGGATGAGATAGAACTCTTCAGAAAGGTTTATTCTGAGGGGAAAGCCGAGGGCGAGTTTGACATCGATAATGTGGATCTCGTGGCTGATATCACCCACTATTGCATCAAGGGCCTGGAGGTGCCGTATATCTATGGCAGACTCGGCCATGGACTCACCGAGGAAAGCAGTAAGCCGCAGGTGGTCAAGGTGGTATATGGCGCCCTCGGGAAAAGCTTAGTGAAATAGCGCGCATCTCGGGAAAAGTCTGATAAAAAATACGCAAATCAAAACAGATAACCAATCTTCAAAAACATAAAATCATGGAATTATTGAAAGGCAAGACCGCCCTCATCACGGGAGCGGCACGTGGCATCGGAAAAGCCATCGCACTGAAGTTCGCACAGGAAGGAGCTAATATCGCTTTCACAGATCTCGTTATCGACGAAAACGGAAAAGCTACTGAGGAAGAGATCGCTGCCATAGGAGTCAAAGTGAAGGGATATGCCAGCAATGCGGCTGATTTCGCACAGACCGAAGAGGTGGTGAAGCAGATACAGGCTGACTTCGGAAGAATCGATATCCTCGTCAACAATGCGGGCATCACCAAGGATGGACTGATGCTGAGAATGACGGAGGCTCAGTGGGATGCCGTCATCGCTGTCAACCTCAAATCAGCGTTCAACTTCATTCATGCCTGCACACCGATCATGATGAGGCAGAGAAGTGGATCCATCATCAATATGTCGTCAGTGGTGGGTGTGCATGGAAATGCCTCACAGTGCAACTATGCTGCCTCAAAGGCTGGACTCATCGCCCTCGCTAAAAGTATCGGGCAGGAGATGGGCAGCAGAGGCATCAGGGCTAACGCCATCGCTCCGGGATTCATCGACACGGCCATGACACAGGCGTTGCCCGAGGACATCCGTAAGGAGTGGATCAATAAAATCCCTCTGCGCAGAGGGGGTACCGTGGAGGATATCGCCAATGTGGCGACATTCCTGGCTTCCGATATGTCATCGTATGTATCCGGACAGGTGATACAGGTCGATGGCGGCATGAATATGTAGCAGTATGATACCGCTTTACGAGGACAATCATCTGATCATCGTAGCCAAGAGCAGCGGTGAGATCGTCCAGGGTGATAAGACTGGCGATGTCCCGCTCGCGGAGACGGTGAAACAGTATATCAAGACGGTGCATGCCAAACCGGGAAATGTGTTCCTGGGGGTCGTGCACCGTCTCGACAGACCTGTCAGCGGGGTGGTCGTCTTCGCCAAGACATCGAAGGCTTTAGCCAGACTTAACACCATGTTCAGAGATGGACAGGTGAAGAAGACCTACTGGGCCATCACCCAGGGAAGACCGCAAAAAATGGAGGATACAATCTCTGGATGGCTCACAAGAAATGAAAAACAAAACAAAAGCTACACACACGACCACGAGGTGAAGGGGTCGAAAAAGGCGGTGCTTTCCTACAAACTCAGAGCGGTAACCGACAGGTATAGCTTGCTCGAGGTGAGTCTGCTCACTGGAAGGCATCATCAGATCAGATGTCAGTTGGCGGCCATCGGATGCCCTATTAAAGGGGATCTCAAATATGGCGCACGACGCTCGAATGCCGATGGAAGTATCTCGCTGCATGCCAGAAGCGTGCAGTTTGAGCATCCTGTCTCGCATGAGATGATCAAGGTCGAGGCTCCTGTCCCCGAGGACAACCTCTGGCGCGACATCACCAAAAACTTGTAGCGATGACCTCCTTGAAGGGAATACTCAACAAAGACACCTCATATAGATGATGAAGAAAGTCTTGAAGTGGGCAGCGATCATCCTGCTGACCCCCATTCTGCTTTTTCTGCTGTTGATGGTGCTTCTTTACACACCTCCAGTGCAAAACTGGGCAGTGAAGAAGGTGGCGCAATATGCTTCCGAAGAGACGGGAATGGATATCTCCGTGGGGCATGTGGCACTGAGGTTCCCGCTTGACCTGCAACTGGAGGATGTCAAGGTCATACGCGACAATGACTCTATCCCGGGGCTGCGTGATACCATCGCCGACGTGGGTAGGGTCTATGCTGACATCCAACTCAAACCGCTCTTTCATAAAAAAGTGGAGATCGACGGTTTGGGACTCGAAAAACTTAATCTCAATACCGACGGACTGATTCCTGACCTCAGGGTGAAGGGGCGTGTGCAAAACCTTGACATCACATGCCATGGTGTGGATCTCAAAGAGTCGCTCGCCAATATCACTACGGCCAGGCTTGACAGTGCATGCCTCGATATCTGTCTGGCGGACACCATGCCTCCCGATACGACAGAGAGCAAAGTGGGATGGAAGATCAAGGTGGATGATGTGCTTATGGCCAGAACGGATCTCACCATCCACATGCCAGGCGACACCATGAACATCAAGGCCTATCTGGGAGAGGCTTCGGCGCGGGATGGATATATTGACCTGGATGCAAGTGACTATCGGGTGGGGCATCTCGACCTGAAGTCGGGACAGTTGAAATATGACAACCGCTTTATGCCGGCGGCAGAGGGACTGGATGCCAATCATATCGCGATGAGGGATGTCGCCATATCGGTCGATTCCATCGCTTATCGTGACAGCAGACTCAACTTGGCGGTGAGATCCTGCACAATGAAGGAAAAGAGCGGATTGCAGATCGACAGCCTGTCGGCTACCGTGGCGCTTGACTCTGTGTCGTTGAGAATACCCGACCTGAAGATGCATACGCCTGACTCAAGGCTGAAGGCAAGTGTCGATATGGATCTCGATGCTTTCGATGAGCATTATCCCGGCAAGATGTATGCGGATGTGGACGCCAATTTCGGGAAACAGGATCTCATGAGGGTCATGGGAGGGATGGCGCCCGACGTGGTCAAAAAATGGCCCAACCAACCGTTGCTCATCAAGGGTAAGATGACGGGCAACATGCAGCGGGCTGACATACGAGGACTCCATGTGTCGCTGCCCACGGCCATGCAGTTGCATGCCGACGGATATGTGGCCAACCTGAATGACCCTGATCACATCAAGGCTGACTTGAAGGTAAAGGGACGCACCGACAATATTGATTTCATCACGGGGATGCTCGACAAGAGCATCACCGATCAGGTCAGCATACCGAAGGGCATCGACATCGACGGACAGTTCAAAGCCAACGGCCACCGGTATGGGGCCGACTTTATTGCTTCGGAGGGTGGAGGCAGCATGAAAGCCAAAGTGGCTTTCGATGCCGACATCATGAAGTATTCGGCCACCGTGGATGCCAAGCAGTTCCCCTTGCAGCATTTCCTACCCCAAATGGGACTCAGTCCGATTACCGCTTATATCGAGGCCGACGGACAGGGGACGGACTTCATGAGCCCGTCTACCACGCTGAGGGCAAAGGCGAAGATAGGAAAGCTGAGATACGACCGCTATGACCTTGATGGGATGGAGGCCACGGCCACGCTCGCAAAAGGTATCATGAAGGCGGATGTCGACAGCAGAAACGGTCTGCTGAATGGCCGGATGTCGTTTGATGCGATGATGAACACCAAACGGCTCAAGGGCACTTTCGCCTGTGACCTTGCTCATGCGGATTTCTATAAGTTGCGCATTGCCGATAAACCGCTCACGGCTAACGGCTGTGCTCATCTTGACATCGACACTGATTTTAAGGATTATTACAAGGTGGTGGGGTCGCTCAGTGGGGTCAACATCATCTACGACAATACCTTCTACCAGCCTGATGACGTGGAACTTGATGTGCTCACCAGGCGGGATACCACCTATGCGAGAATCAATACTGGCGACTTCCATCTTGATATGAACGGAAGGGGAGGATATAAGAAAATGCTCAGTCAGGTGGAGAACTTCTCCAAGGAATTGACCAAACAGTTGAAAGACAAGCATTTCGACCAGGCGCGATTGAGAGGGAAATTGCCTGACGCCAATTGTTATGTCAGTAGTGGGAAGGAGAATTTCGTGGTCGATTTCCTCAGCGAGCAGGGCTATTCCTTCGACCAGATGCTGATCGACATGCGCTCTTCGCATATCGACGGACTCAACGGACAATTGAATGTGTCGAAGTTGAGAGTTGACAGCATCGCTTTCGACGAGGTGGCGTTCAATATCCTGACGGATGACGACGGCTTCAAATACAACGGGCAGGTGCGCAATTTGCCTGGGCATCCGAAGTATGTGTTTAATGCGATGTTTGATGGTTCCATCATCGAGAAAGGAGCCACCATCAATGCCAAACTCTATGACAAGGATGAGCGGTTGGGACTGGCGCTGGGGGCTGATGCGTCTATTGAGCAGAATGGCGTGATGATGCATCTCACCGACACCAATCCTGTGATCGGATATATCCCGTTTAAAGCCAATGAGGACAATTATGTCTTCTTGGGAGACGATAAACGGCTTTCTGCCAAGCTCAACCTCAAGGCGGATGATGGTACGCACATCCAACTCCTCACCAATGATGAGAACAGGGAGGCCTTGCAGGATCTCACGCTCAGTCTCGGGCACATCGACCTCAACCAAATTCTGTCCATCGTGCCTTATCTGCCTAAGATGTCGGGTATCGCTGATGGTGATTTCCATATCGTACAGACGGCCAACGATCTCTCGGTGTCGAGTGCCCTCAGCATCAATAAGTTTAATTATGAGGGAATCGACATGGGCGACCTTGCCACCGAATTTGTCTATCTGCCCAACAGCGACGGGTCGCATCACGTCGACGGGGTGCTGATGGCCAACGATGAGGAGGTGGGCGCATTGTCGGGTACTTATTTCCCGAAGAGTGAGTCCATCGATGCCAAGTTGGAGATGAAGAAGACACCGCTCGAACTCATCAATGGATTCATTCCCGACCAGATTATCGGTTTCAAGGGTATGGCGGAGGGTGAGCTGACCATCAAAGGTAAACTGTCAAAGCCCGTCGTCGATGGGGAATTGTTCCTGGAGAACACGCATATATTCAGCATTCCTTATGGCGTGGATGTCGTGGTGGCCGACGACCCGGTCAGAATCGTTGGCAGCAACCTCTTGTTTGAAAACTTTGAGGTGTTTGATGGTGCTCGTACCCCTCTCAATATCTCAGGATACCTCGACTTCTCCAACCTCGACAGGATGATGCTTGATCTGAGGATGAGAACACGCAACTTCATGGTGATTGATGCCAAGGAGAATGCAAGATCGGAGGCCTTCGGAAAAGCGTATGTCAATTTCCTCGGCACCATGAGGGGACCGGTCGACGCGCTTGCGATGAGAGGACGGCTCGATGTCCTGGGCTCTACCGATATGACTTATGTGTTGAAAGACTCGCCGCTGACCACTGACAACCGTCTGGATGAACTGGTCAAGTTTGTGGATTTCAATGATTCCGTGCCGCAGAAGATTGTAAGACCGCCGCTCAATGGCTTCAATATGGATTTGACCATGCGGGTGGATGAGACTGCACGGATCAAGTGTGACCTCAACAGCGACCACAGCAACTATATCGACCTCATGGGGGGTGGTGAGTTGAGGATGAAATACAACACTATCGACGACCTGAGACTCACAGGACGTTACAAACTGAGCAACGGTGAGATGAAATACTCGCTGCCGGTCATCCCGCTCAAGACGTTTACCATTCAGGAGGGCAGTTACATCGAATTCAAGGGAGAACCCATGAACCCGACCTTGCACATCACGGCTACTGAACGGACAAAAGCTGCCGTGGAGACCGAGGGCGGAGGTACCCGAAGCGTGGACTTTGATTGCGGCGTGGTGATTACACAAACGCTGGAGGACATGGGATTGGAGTTTATCATCAGTGCGCCTGAGGATGTGACTATCGGCACGGAACTGGCTGCCATGTCGACGGAGGAGAAAAATAAGGTGGCGGTCACCATGCTCACCACGGGCATGTATCTCGCCGACGGAAATACCAGCGGATTCACTATGAATGGGGCGCTGAGTTCGTTCCTGCAGAATGAGATCAACAATATTACGGGAAATGCCTTGAGAACCCTCGACCTCTCCGTGGGTGTCGACAATGCCGTTGATGCGTCGGGCTCCATGCATACCGACTATTCGTTTAAGTTTGCCAAGCGGTTCTGGAACAACCGGCTCAGAATGGTGGTCGGTGGAAAGGTGTCATCGGGAGCCAGCACGCCCAATCAGAGCAACTCTTTCCTCACCAATGCCGCATTGGAATACAGGCTCAGCACCACTTCCAACATGTATCTGAAACTGTTCTACAACCGAGATGCCTACGACTGGATCGAAGGTGAGGTGGGAGAGTATGGTGGTGGTTTCCTCTGGCGCAGGAAGTTGCAGCATTTCAACGAGATTTTCAAGTTCAAAACGGAGACACCCTTGCCTATGCGCAGCGGCAGAGACTCTCTCGGTATCGGAAGAACAGGTAGTCTGAGGACGTTGAGAGGCGATTCCATCGGGAGAGATGCGCTTAGAGGAGAACCAGTCAGAATCACCGATGGCGGTAATGACTCCATAAAGATATTGAAAGATGAGAAGTAAATACATCGTTATTCATGTCGCCTTCGTCGCTGTCGTGGCCATCATGCTCTTGACAGCTTGTGCAACCACGGATAAGGTGCCGGAGGGGGAGAAACTATATGCCGGTATCAAGAAGATCGAGTATGCGGACTACCAGAAAAGTGAGCATGCGATCTCTACGAGAGAGGAATTGGAGGTGGCTTTGGAATGCCCGCCTAACGGGAGTATGTTTGGCAGTTCTTATTACAGGTCACCTTTCCCCCTTAAACTGTGGATTTGGAACATGTTTTCTGACAGTGAGTCGAAATTCGGAAAATGGATGGTGAAGTCTTTTGGAAAAGCACCGGTTCTCATGAGCAATGTGAAAGCTGATCTGAGGGCATCCGTGGCGCAGTCGGTTCTCAAGTCGCATGGCTATTTCAGAGGCAACGTGACAGCCCAAGAGTGGGAGATGTCGCACCCGAAGAAGGCTAAAGTCCTCTACAATGTGGAGATGGGGCATCTCTTTACCGTTGACACATTGGAGTATGTGAATTTTCCAGAGGAGGCGAAGAGGCTCATCGACAGTACCGCGTATGACGCCAAGGTCTTCCACGACGTGCCGTTCAATGTGTCGACGCTTGATCAGGAGAGGGCCAGAATCACCTCCTTGTTCCGTAATAATGGGTATTATTATTACCAGCCGGGGTATGCTTCTTATCTGGCAGATACCTTTGCTGTTCCGGGAAAAGTGCAACTGAAGTTGCAGATGGCGGACAGTTTGCCGCCGATAGCCATGAAGAAAATGTATCTTGGAAAAGTGGAGGTCAATCTCCGACGTACTTACAGAGAGACCCTCGACAATACCATGGCGGATTATTTCAAGCAACTCAGAGATTCGGGGAAAGGGCCAAGAAGGATGACCAACACGGCAAACCGTCCGAGAAGGCAGCGCCTGACCGTCAATTTCTCAGGGAAGAAACCGCCGTTGAGAATGAGGGTGCTCACGAAGGATATGACCTTGAGACCCGGTGAATTGTATGATTATTCCAAATATTTGGAGTCGTCCGACAATCTGAGCACCAATGGACTTTTCAGTTCGGTGGATTTCAGGTTCACACCACGTGACTCGACAGAGTATTGTGATACGATCGACCTGAGTGTCAACTGTGTCTTCGACAAGCCTTATGACTTTTATGTGGAGACCAACCTGAAAGGGAAAACCACCGGCTTCATCGGACCGCAACTCATCGTGGGTTTGACCAAGAGAAATGCTTTCCATGGCGGGGAGAACCTTGATATTAATCTGCATGGGTCGTATGAATGGCAAACAGGGCATACGTTTGACAATTCCTCCTCCGAACTCAACTCCTATGAGTATGGTGGTGATGTGTCGCTGACGTATCCTCGCTTCCTCCTCCCATGGAGGGTGAGGAAACGATTTTATTCCACACCTTATACGATTTTGAAGGCTTCCAGCAATATCGTCAACAGGTCGGGATTCTTCAAAAGGCACATCGTTTCGGGTGAGTTGACCTATGAGTTGCAGACGGCTCAGAAATGGAGACACCGGTTCACCCCTCTGTCGGTGGAATACAACTATCTCAACAAGGGTACTGACAGGTTTTATGAACTTTTAAATCAACATCCGTATCTGGCGGCGGTCATGCTGGATGTTTTCATTCCGAAGATGAAATATACCGTCACGTTCTCTACCAGAGCCACATCGAGAAATCCCGTGTTCTGGGAGACATCGGTCAGCGAGTCGGCCAACTTGCTCTCACTGGCTTATACCGCAGCAGGTAGGGAATGGGCGGAGAAAGAGAAGCAACTCTTCAAAAATCCTTATGCGCAGTTTTTTAAGGTCGAGAGCGACTTTACTAAAACATGGTATTTTAGTGAGGATGCGACGCTCGTCGGACATTTGAATGCAGGACTGGCGTGGGCATACGGCAACTCCAGTTATATGCCTTATACCGAATGTTTTTGGGTGGGGGGTGCCAATAGCGTCAGGGCTTTCAATGTGAGAAGCATCGGACCTGGTGCCTACAGAAGCGAGGAGAAAAGATGGCGGTTCGTCGAACAGGTGGGAGAGATGAAATTGCAGGCGAATTTGGAATATCGGCCGAGGCTGTTCGGAAAACTCTTCGGGGCGCTTTTCCTTGATGCCGGCAACGTGTGGAGCATGTCAAGTGGTGCCAAATTGGAAGGGTCGAAGTTTAAAGCCGAGAATTTCCTAGACCAACTGGCTGTCGGCACAGGATTCGGCATACGCTACGACCTCGATTTCTTTGTCATCAGACTTGATTGGGGTATTGCGATCCATGCTCCTTATGATACAGGAAAGAGCGGATACTATAATATCTCTTCCTTTGGCGATGGACAGAGTTTCCATTTTGCCATCGGCTATCCGTTCTGACAGACCTTGGCACGGCTGGCAGACTTCGGCATGGCGTGCTGACAGAGCAAACCCTGCCTGTCAGAGAACGCCTTTCGTAGAAGGCAGTTCGTAATGATAGATGTCGCGTCTGACGGCCATCTTCAGCGCACGGGCAAGGGCTTTGAAGATACCCTCTATTTTGTGGTGCTCATTGGTGCCGCTGGCTTGGATAAAGAGGTTCATCAGCGCGGCATCACTCAGACTCTTGAAGAAATGCAGAAACATCTCCGTGGGCATGTCGCCGATATGCTCGCGATGAAATGTCGCATCCCAGACAAGCCAAGGACGGCCACCAAAGTCGAGTGCTACCGTAGCTAGACAGTCATCCATGGGTAAGGTGTAGCCATAGCGCTCGATGCCGCGCTTGTCGCCAAGGGCCTGGCGAAGGCACGTGCCAAGGGCGATGGCGGTATCTTCGATAGTGTGGTGCTCGTCCACGTTCAGATCGCCTTTCACATGAATTTTCAAGTCCATCATGCCATGCTTGCCGATCTGCTCCAGCATGTGGTCGAAGAAACCTAAACCGGTGCTGATGTCGCATTTCCCATGGCCATCCACCAACAGGTCTACTTCTATCTGCGTCTCCTTTGTCACACGGCTCACTGAAGCGTGGCGCTCACCGGCAAACAGGATTTCTGTGATCCGGTCCCAGGTGATGCCTTCGTCACCAAGGATGAGCGATTGGCAACCCAGGCGCCTGGCCAACTCCCGGTCGGTCTCCCGGTCGCCAATCACATAACTGCCCGACAGGTCGTAGTTGGGATTGTCGATGTATTGCTGCAACATGCCGGTGCCTGGCTTGCGGTCGGGATGGTTGTCCTCTGGGAAATGACGGTCGATATGGATGGCGTCGAAGGTCACACCCTCACTCTTCAATGTCTGGAGGATGAAGTTGTGGACGGGCCAGAAGGTCTCTTCGGGAAAAGAGGGGGTGCCTAAGCCGTCTTGATTGCTCACCATCACCAACTTGAAGTCAAGATGCTGACGGATGAAAGACAGGTTGCGGAATACGCCTTTGGTGAAACGAAGTTTGGAAAAATCGTCTATCTGTTCGTCGGCTGGTTCCTCGATGAGGGTGCCGTCACGGTCAATGAATAGGATTCGCTGGGTCATGGTCGGTTGTTGGATAATTCATGAAATCGGCTGGTGCAAGAGGAATGGCATGCCTGTCTGAACGTTGGCGCTCTATCGAACCATACATGAAAATGAATACGAGAAATAGATAGATACTCACATACCATAAGAGGATAACGGTCACCAGATAGGTGATGCCCATCAGTGGCAGGATGTAGCTGGGCATCCCTGATGGGTCTCCTTGGAGCACGCCGAATGTTGATAGCGACTGGGCGAGGACCAGAATGGAGAACGGCAGGTAGATGATGAAGCCGAGGACGGCCGTGATGATGCCGGCAATCACGAAAGTGAGAAACAGAAAACCGATGTGGCGGAAACCACGGGCATAGTTCTTGAGAAAATTGGTCCAGAAATGGGCTTTCTCATCAAACAGGTAGCGCACGCTGATATAGGTCAGAGGCAATAAGAGGATCAAAAGGATGATGGCCGCGATCATGAAGACCAGCCAGTTGTCATACAATAGGGTGGGGATGTCGCACTTCAGCAGGCGTTTCAGCAGAAATACCGCACCAGTGATCAGCAGACCGATCACCAGACAGATGGCGAATGTGTTGAGAGAAAGCAGCAGCACACGTATCAGGTTTTGTTTGACAGGACGCTCGTTGAGCATGCTCAGAAAACGTGCCGAGGCCCATACCGAACAGGCAAGCAGGGCGATGAGGAAAATGGCAAACAGCGTCAGATAGATGGCTGGATGGGCTATGGCGGTCGACAGAATGCGCTCGTCTTGCACATTGAGCAACATGAAAAGGCTGCCGAAAATGCCGATCAGCAGCACAGGAAGCCAGGTCACACGGAAGATGTTCTTGAAATTCTCTCCCATCAGTTTGTAGGCGGCAAAAATGCACGACGATACACTGCGGTTCTTGTATAATAACTCTTGATCCATAATTGATTTCCTCTTTTCTTTCTATGATGGCCGATCTATTCGTCTCATAGATATTGGTCTTATAGATAATCGTTTTTTAGATGTTGATCTTATAGATATCTTTTCTCTTTCAGACGGTCTCCTCTTTTGGGCTTTCCTTTTTTGCTCTTCTTTTAGGATGAGCGGCGAAATTCAGCACAACAGATGGCGGTGGCGATGGCCACGTTCAGACTGTCGGCGGTGTCCCGGCCAGGGGGATAGGGAGGGATCAGCAGACGGTGGGTCAGCATGCCCGACAGTACCGGACTGATGCCGTTGCCCTCATTGCCCATCACTAAAAGACCTCGTGATTCCAAGGTGACGCTATGGATATCCTTGCCGTCGAGCAGGGTGCCATAGACGGGTGTTCCTGCGGGCAATTGGCTGATGAGGGAGCGAAGATCTGTATATACGATACGCACACGGGCAATACTGCCCATCGTGGCCTGGATGACTTTCGGACTGTAAGCGTCTGCTGTATGTGGGCTGCAGAAGATATGGCTAATACCAAACCAGTCGGCGATGCGGATGATTGTGCCGAGGTTGCCTGGATCTTGGATGTCATCGAGAGCCAGGCACAGGTGGTGGCTGATGAGGTCACAGCTGTCGGCAGGGCTTGGGTCATCGGTGGGTAGGGGGAAGGTGGCCAGCACTTGTTGGGGGTGCTGCAAAAAACTCACCTTGCGAAGTTCTTCCTCGCTCACGATGATGTTCTCGGATGTTGGGGTGGGAGGATGAAGCGAGAACCATGCTGGCGTTGCGACAATCGTACGGGCAGAACAGCGTGACAACAAATCGCCCACCACCTTGGGACCTTCTGCCACATACAGGCCGGTAGAAAGGCGATGCTTTTTGGTGTCCAATAAGCGGAGGGCTTTTATCTTGTTCTTGCTAATCATATTTCTGATCGTGAATCGATGCTTTTCTGATCGTGAATCGATGCAAAATTAGTGATTTCAAATGATATATGGTGATTTATCCACTTTTTTTGGCAATATTTCAGATAAAAAAACAATATCTCCCGACGCTCTGACACGCTCTTGTGGAGTAGTATGAATGTCTATTTGAAAAATCTGTTCAGGTACTTGATTGCTGCGTCAAATTTCTGGGGTTGAATATGATAGTCTTTGATGGGATTCATGCGGGCATCGGTCACCTCAATCCATCCGGCGCCTTCTTTTGTCAGGATGGTGTCGCCTTCCAAGAGAAAAGCATACCGCAGTTCATTGCCGACAAAATGCCACAGTCGTGGCGTGGAATCATTTAATAACCGGCCTGCGCTGTAGTCTGCAGGATCGTTTATCACTTTCAGATAGTCGTGCATCAGTGTCGGAATGATATCATAATGTGTCGTGCGGTGCGCATAGCGACGGGTGGGCTTGCCTGGCGCGTGGATCACCAGCGGGACGGCTACTTGGTATTGTGAGAAATTACTGCTATGGCCCCAATAGTTCTTGTGGTTCTCGTTGAACTCCTGTGCGTGATCGCCTGTCAGGATGATGACGGTATTGTCGAACAACTGTTGGCGGCGCAATTCCTCTAACACGTCGCCTATCAGAGAGTCGGTAGCGTGGCAGATGTTGCGGTAGAGATTCCAGAATGGTTCCACTGGCGTGTCATTGTTGAGGACCGCATAGTTGGCATAGTCCCATGCCGGCTGGAAATACTTGGGCTTGTCGGATGGGTAGACGAGGCCATGTGGCATATCGAAGAAGAGAAAGGTGAAGAATGGTTTGCCTTTCTTGGCTATTTCCGGAAGATCACGGATGCAGTCGGCGGCTATGCGGCAGTCGCGGTCATAAGGTGTTTCACCGGGTGTCTCACTGCGAAGGTTGGGAACATGCTGGAACAGCACACGGGAAAAGGGTGGGGATTTCAGCGTGGCACTGGGGTAGAAATGGAAATCATACCCTTGCGACAGCAGTTGGTCGATGAACAGCGGACTCTGATGCCCTCCCTGGAAAGAGGGCCAGTAATAGGGTTGCAAACCGGTGAAGATACTGAAGACGGAATATCTCGTACCATTGCTGCTGCTCACATGATTGCTGAAGTTCTGCTCTTCTTGGGCAAACTGCCAGATATGGGGCATGCATTCCTCCGTCACTGCGCGTTTGCTCCATGAGTCTATCAGGATAAAGACAATATTGGTCTTTGTCGTATCGTTTTCGACGGCCAACTCACGAAGGGGGTAGTAGAGTTCGCCTTTCCCGCCGATGCTGTCGTCAAGGTCGAGCGTGTGGCGCTCAAACCCCATCTTTTCAAGGGCCGTACTCATCGAGATGGGGAAATAGTAGGGCACGAGCCGTGAGGTGAGCAGAATGGAGGGCTTGACAACAAAAGAGCCATAAATATGCAACGCATTGGCTGTCAGGAGCATGATAGCTGTGAGAGCAATGCCGGTGAGATATACCCGCTTCTTCCAGATGGCATTCAATCGGCAGGCCAACCACCATAGGCCGATGCAGATGGCAGCAATGACAGCCAATAGGGCACCCTCTTCCAGCAACAGCACCGTATCAAACTGGAAGATATCTCCGGGATTAGGACCTGTCAACATGTTCATAATGAATCCGTTGATATGGAAACGGTATATTTTGTATACCTGCATGTTGATGACCGTGATGATGCCCAGAAAACTGACTGAGAAGACAAAGAGTCCGACGGCTAATCGTTTGAGGCGCATCAATGCCCAGGGTAGGAAAAAAACGATAAAGAGGGCCAACACCAGAAGTGCGGCATGTGATAGGCAAGAGGTCACATAAAATAGCCATCCCCATCCATCTACCTGTTCGGTCACTGGGTCACTGTAGATATATAACATGAACAGGATACCGATAAATAGCGATGACAATAAATAATATATAAAACCTTTCTTTAGTAACTGTGTCATAGGTGCAAAAGTACGACAAAAAACGTAGAACACAAAATTTTCTACATTCCTAACATGAAAATGAATCGCTCTGCATTCTTTTCTTCAGCAAAAAATCGTATTTTTGCACTTGTGAAAATGCAACTTCTGAAAAAATGCTGCAAATTCTCGCTATGCGGCTTTTGGAGTATGGGTGTGGCGATGGCTGTCATCGCCATGTTTACAGCATGCTCCACCGCCAAATATGTTCCCGATGGGGAATACTTATTGCAACAGGTGGAAATCAAATCCGTGGATAAGGATTTTGATGCAGGACAACTGAGGCAGTATGTGAAACAGAAGGGAAATTCTAAATGGTTCTCTACCTTCAAAATACCCCTCGGGGTGTATTCCTTATCTGGACCCGACACAACCAAATGGTTCAACCGATTGCTGAGAAAAATCGGTGAGGAACCGGTGCTTTATGACAGCCTGCAAATGGAGATGACTAAAAATGATCTGCTCAAGGCATTGCAAAACAATGGATATATGAATGCAAAGGTGGATCATGAGGTGCAGATCAAGGGTAAAAAACTGAAGGATATCTATACGCTTACACCTGGATCCGCCTATTTGATCAGGAAAATGTCATACGTCATTGATGATGACAGTATCAGACAACTCCTCCTTGACCATCAGCAACAGTTTGAGGGACTGCAGGAAGGTGCAAGGTTTACGGTCAATGGATTGGAGAGCGAACGCAATAAGGTCACAGCTTTCCTGATGGACAACGGTTATTATAAATTCCATAAGGAGTATATCCGGTTTCAGGCGGATACCATGAGGGGGAGCAGGCTGGTGGATGTCACCTTGCATCTGATGAGGTATCGGGAACAGGCTGGCATTGCGGAAACGCTGCATCCAAGATATATGGTGAGAAACGTTCATTTCGTCGGTGCCGATTCAAGTGAGGTGCATATCAAACCCAATACGCTGATAATCAATACGGCGGTGAAACCGGGAGAGTGGTATAGTGCATCCGACGTGCAACGGACCTATAATAACTTCGGACGCTTGGGAGCCATCAGATTCACCAATATCAGATTTAGCGAGATCCCCGGCTCCAATGAGTTGGATTGCACCATACAATATGGTGTCAACAAACCGAGCACCATCTCCTTGCAGCCGGAAGGCACCAATACGGCGGGTGATTTTGGGGCGGCTATGTCGATCACTTATCAGAACAGAAACATTTTCAGAGGGTCGGAGATGCTGTCGGTGCAACTGAGAGGGGCGTATGAGGCCATTACAGGTCTGGAGGGATACCAGAACCAAAACTATATGGAGTATAATGTGGAGTCGAAACTGTCGTTCCCCCGTTTTGCTGCGCCTCTCCTCAAAACTAAATTCAAGGAAGAGGTTCACTCCACATCAGAATTGACGCTTAGTTACAACCTGCAGAACAGACCTGAATTCCATCGGAGAGTGTTCTCTGCCGGATGGAGGTACAGATGGGCTAAACCACGCGACAAGTGGACTTTCAAATGGGATCTTGTGGACCTCAACTATATTTACATGCCGTGGATATCAAGCACCTTCAAACATGAATATATCGACAGCGTGAACAATCGGAATGTCATTCTCAGATATAATTATGAAGACTTGTTTATCGTGAGAACGGGATTCGGGTTTACCTATAATGATGGCGTCAGGGCCATTAAGGCCAATGTGGAAACCGGTGGAAACTTGTTGAAATTGGCTTCTTCTTTGTTGAATTTCAAAATCAATACGCAAGGTCAGCAGACACTTTTCAATATTGCGTTCGCACAATACTTCAAAAGTGATTTCGATTTCACCAGGGCGGTGATTTTTGATGATCGAAACTCCCTTGTATTCCATGCTGGCATAGGTGTCGCATATCCTTATGGGAATAGCACGGTACTGCCCTTTGAGAAAAGATATTTCTCGGGAGGTGCCAACTCCGTCAGGGGATGGCGGGTCAGAGGACTCGGGCCTGGATCGTATATGGGAAGGGATGGTAATATCGACTTCATCAACCAGACTGGTGACATGAGGCTGGATTTCAACCTGGAATACCGCACAAAACTGTTCTGGAAATTCAATGGGGCATTTTTTGTGGATGCCGGTAACGTATGGACGTTAAGGGATTATGAGGAACAACCTGGCGGACAGTTTAGGTTGGATGAGTTTTATCAGCAGATCGCTGTCGCTTATGGGTTGGGCATCAGACTCAATTTCGATTATTTCATCCTCAGGTTTGACATGGGTATGAAGGCTGTCAATCCTGCCTATGAAAGCTATATGGAGCATTATCCCATCTTGTATCCTGAACTCAAACGCGACTTCGCTTTTCATTTTGCAGTAGGTATGCCATTCTGATACGGCATCTCTCCATCTGATATTTCTTTATTCCATCAGATACTACATTATTTTATCAGATACTACATTGTCTTATCTGATAATTTGTCAACCTATCAGATAAAACGTCAACCAAGTGCTTTCACTATACCCACCTTGAGGAATATTTTGCCATCAAGGCGGGAATATCATTCGGGAAGGCACGATTTCTTTTTTTCGTTCATCCAAAAAAAAGCACCATTCATCAGCCATAGCCCATCGTTCATCAAAATCTCTTTTTTTGCGATGGCTGAATGAAAGATTTTTTATTAATTTGTGAGAGTATTTTTATTCTTGATCTCATCACTTAAAAACATAAAAACTTAAAAACATAAAAACTTAAATACTTAAATACTTAGAAAATGAAAAAAATCTTATTCACCTCAATCCTGTGTCTCACGACCATGGTGCTGTGGGCACAAGACGTGGTCATCGACAAACTTTTGCCTGGGCGGCTCGGGGTTTCCGTGCTCAAACAGGTGAACAGTTTTGATGACGTGCAGAGTTTGACCATCCTCTCTGGGAAGGCCAACGAAACAGACTGGTCGTTGTTGCAATACGACTTCCCAAATCTGCGGAAAATCGATTTAGGGGGCCTCGATTGCGAATATTTCGGAGGCTCTTATAGCGAAAGCCCTATCGGACGGAAGGACTCGCTGCGCACCCTCATCCTTCCACGGAATCTGTGCGTGGTGCCAAGAAACCTTATCGCTAATTGTAAGAAGATAGAGAGCATTGATATCCCCGCATCAGTGGTGCATATCTCTGCTAGCGCTTTCAACAGTTCCAACTTGCGCAGTGTGACCCTGCGTGAAGGCCTGCTCACCATTGGCGACGGTGCATTCTCCTATTGCCAACAACTGGAGCAAGTCACCCTTCCATCCACACTGATAGCCGTAAGCAATCCCTTCTACCACTCCGACCATATGCACACGATCACCTGCTTAGCACCAACTCCCCCCTATCTCTACGGCACGTTCTTCGGATATGATCAGATGGAGACGATGGCTACCCTATATACTCCTCCCGGCAGCAACTACAGAGCCTCGGATGGATGGAATCATTTTGCCAATATCTCGGAGACAGCCACGGAGCCTGTTAAGGACATCCGTGTCATTGATCGCTATGTGCCCTATCCCTTCCCGCAAAACCACCCCAATTTGACACTCGGCGTGGGTATGGATAGCGTCTATTATTACTCAAACACTTACACCCAGCCTTATGCCGCCCACGTCACGGTGACTGGTGATGGCACTTTGGCATTGGGTAATTACAACCATGAAGTCAATATCAAAAGATATCCAGTAGGATTTCAAAGCATCATCAATAACTACTATCAATACCCCTATTCAGAAGATGCCGCATGGCCGTCGCTTTTGGCTTTGTCGCCTGTCACTGCTCAAGGAGTGAGCATCACTCATCGCTACAATATTTGGAATAAGAGTAATTACATTTGGGCCTTCACCTCGCTGCCTTTCGATGTCCGTCTGAGTGATCTCGTGATCGAGGGAAAGAACTTGCAGTATAGCATCATGAAATACTCCGGGCGAATGCGCGCCGATGCCCGTTTTGATGACGTATGGGTGCGTCAGACTGCTGACAGTATCATTCATGCAGGTGAAGGTTTCATCGTAGCTGTGGGGTGGGACCGCTTCGCCTCGCCACAGGCTTCCATCCGCTACACCGCACCATCCAACCAGTGCTCCGCCATCTTCAATACCGATGATGCCATTATCCCCCTGCGTGACTATGCCGCCGATTTCGAGTGCGATCGTGGCTGGAATTTTGTAGGCAATCCCTATCCCTGTCATTTCGCCACCAAGTATTTCGACCTCACTGGTCCCTTTACGGTTTATACTAACGGCCATTTTCAGACCTATAGCCCCATCGACGATGACTATGTGCTCAAACCCTTCGAGGGATTCTTTATCCAAAAACCCTGGGGACACGACGCCTTGAAATTATACAAAGAGGGGCGTTTCCTCAGTCAGAAAGACTACGACAACTTCAAAAAACAGAATAATGCCCCGCGCCATGTCATGGCAGCCGACAGAAAGGTGGTCAATATCCTCCTGACACAAGGTGAGGAAGAGCAAGACCGCACCCGCCTTGTCATCAATAGTGAGGCACAGACAGACTATGAGCCGATGAGTGACGCGGTGAAATTCCCCGCCATAGATGAGCAGCAGACGCAGTTGTGGCTTACCGGCCACGATGGCACCCGCTATGCCATCAGTGAGCAGCCTCTCTCTGACGGCGAGCATCTCACCATCGACCTGCAGATCGCTACAGAGGGTGACTACACCCTTTCCTTCAATGGACGAGACCTCAGTGGACTCCTGCTCATCGACCAGGAGACCGGTGTCATCCAGCCTCTCAGCGAACCCTACACCTTCCATGCCACCGAAGGCAGTCACAATGGGCGTTTCCACATTAGCCGCGTGGATGGTGGTGATGAGGTGACCTATCAAGAAACAGTGGTCACCATCGACGGTGTCAAATACCAACTCTCCAAGCAAGGTCTCGCCAGTGTGCAGGATGTCACCTCTACAGCAGAGACCATCGAGATACCCGCACGTATCACCTATCAGGGTGCCACCTATACTGTCTATAATTTTTACCATTACGCCAACACGGTCACATACAAGCATCTCATATTGCCGCCCACCATCGTCTCTCTCTCTATTTCACGAGGCAATCCCAAGACGCTTGAGACGGTTACCCTGAAGGCTCTCTGCCCACCATCGATGAACTATAATTACGGTAGTCAACGAGACACTACCGACAACTTCACTTGGTATGTTCCCAAAGCGGCAGTCAACAGCTACAAGAGTTCTCCAAGCTTCCGGGCTGCACCCCACATACTGCCCATAGAGGAGGAACCGCAGGAAATGTGGGCATACCATGGGCTGGTGCAGTTTGATGACAACACGAAACCGCACAACAAACCTGCATTCCACACTTTCCTCAGCTATTATGGTAATTTTCTCGTCAATCATAATGAGAGTACCAAGGCCGATATCGAGGTGGAGGGCTCACAACCCATGAGCCTCAGCTCTTTCGATTTCCTTTTACGGAATACATCCAAAACGCTGAACAACTCCCGCGAAGAAAACAATAATTACGATGTATCGACACTGATTGCCAATTCGCCTATGACTGCCGACCATGTGACTACTTATTTTTATACTAACCAAGACGAATCATATCACTGGCCCATGCTCTGTCTGCCCTATGACCTGCGGCCCAGCGACATTACGGGCGACTTCAGCTTCAGTGTGGCTACCGCACGACGCTATGACGGAGCACGCCGTGCTGCCAATGGCGTGGTTCCCAGTACCCAAAATGGGGAGACGAGCAATTGGAAGAATGTAGGCAACGGAGAGACCGTGACAGCTGGCGAGGGTTTCATCCTCAGCGCCTTCTTGCCTTACGGCTCCGAAAAGCATTTCCTCAAACTGTCAGCCATAGAGAATGACCGCCGCAACGACATCTTTGCTTCTTCGCGCACGATCACACTCAAAGACTATCCCTCAGCACGACCCGAGGACCGTGGATGGAACCTCGTGGGCAATGCCTATCCCGCTTACTACGACATGGGCGAGAGCGATATCAAAACGCCTTATTACGTGTGGGGAACGAATAGCTCGAGTAATTATTTGGCAACCTACCATTACTATGTGTTCACCCACGATGACGATGACTTCCTGCTGATGCCTTTCCAGGCTTTCTTCGTGCAATACACCGACAACCAGCATGAGATTCATCTGCCGGGCAATGGTCGCTACCATAATTATATAGATTACAAAGAACGGCGGCCGGCAAAGGCACCACGCTTGAGTGGTAACGATGAACAAAAGCGCCATCTCTTCGACATCCAATTGATGGGAGATGGTCAGTATGACCGCACACGTGTGGTGCTCAACGATGCTGCCAGCACCGACTATGAGCCTACCTGTGACGCTACGCAGATACCCACCACAGATGCCTCTCTGCTCTGCACCATCGAGGGCGGTAAACGCTATGCCATCAATGAGCGTCCAACACCACAGGGAAGCATCGTTTTGGGCTTGGACATCGCCAACGAGGGCGACTACACCCTCTCACTGGGCAAGACCAACAGTCGGGGCATCATCCTCACCGACCATGAAACCGGTCAGGTGACACACCTCGATGAAGGTGACTACACCTTCCATGCAGGGGCAGGTCGCTGCGACCAACGCTTCACCCTCTCATTCAGTGGACTGACACGTATCGGCGACTTTACGCTCCACCGTTCTGCCGACAATACCCTCTACGACCTTCAGGGCCGTCCTGTCACGGGTAAACCAGCCAAGGGTGTTTACATCCAAAATGGCAGAAAGATAGTGGTTGGCTTTTAGCATTTTGACTTTAGGCATTATAAAATAGAAAAATCATGAAAAATCCCATAAGATATATCACTCTGCTGGCCATGTCGCTTCTTATGCTGACAGCCACTGCGCAGCAGAACCATACAGTCACCTGCAAGGTGATGCCCGATAATGTGCGTGAGGCCATCTTGCGCTCTAACAACACCGTACATAGTCTGATAGTGTATGAGGCAAACGCTGATGGTACACATGGTAATGTCATTGGAAGCTTCAATGTAGGAGACAACCAACAACTCACTATACCCGCCGGTAAGCAAATTGTGCTGAGTCATGCGCTCGGTGGAGTATGGAATGTTGAGAAATGGTTGGTCAATGGACAGCCACTTGGTGGCTCCGTCGTGGAATACAAAGGAAAGAACAAATTCGGATACTACGATAACTTCTACTACGAGGTAGTCTATACCATGCCCGATGCCGACATCGAGGTGGAGGTGTGGTTGTATTATGAGCCACAACTTCCCAATGAACCGGCTGACGGCACACATCGGCTTAAAATCGTCACCAACTGTGCCGACAACTTGACCTTCAGCTGCTCCTACCTATCAAAAAACAACAACACCGTTCAAAGCGACGATACCTATTATTATATCGCCACGGGCGACTCGGTGGGCATCAAGGTAGATTGTTCCCCTGGCTGGCGGCCACGACGTGTGGAGGCTGATGGAACTGTCGTTTACGAAGGTGAAGGCATGTACGGCGATATGTATGACAATGTATATGGCGAGCCACAGGAAAACTATTATTATTACCTGCTCTATGCGATGCCCGACCACGATGTGACGCTCTACTTCTATGGTGAGCTTCGTCCCGAAGACCCCGACCATGAAGGCAATACCGACATGCCTAATGTTCCTGCCAGCAACGGTTGGGATGCGGCCTCTGGCGAAGTAACCATCACCAATCTCACCACCTATGACGAAGTCAATAATAATGATCTGTCGTCAATCATCGATGCCATGAATGCGCTCATGCGGCATAAACATTTCACTGCCCGTGATGTCAAGAGCCTTGTCATGGCGTGTGATATGACACCAGAAGGGTGGAGCAACGCCTACGAACAGCTTAGCCAACTTTTTACCTCTTCGCTACCCACCTATAGTCTGGAGCGTATCGATTTGAGCCGCACATGGGACTGGGGAAATCCAGGGAAGGAATGGATTGGAGGGCAGTATGTGCCCTTCCCCTTCAAGGATGGAACACCTTCCAGTGATGGCACGGTAAGATATTTCTTCAATGCCTATAACACTGGCGACGTGTCATCGCTCCAGCACCTCATTCTGCCGTCGTGCATCACGGGTTTTGTGGGCAATGAGGTCTTTGTCAAGATGGAGAAACTCAAGGCGCTCACCCTCTTCTCCGCCACACCGCCTAAAGTTGATGACAATACTCTCGACCCACTGCCTCTCTCCTTGACACTTTATGTGCCGGCAGCATCAATAGGCCTTTATAAAGAGCATCCATACTGGAGCCGCTTCTTCGACATCCGTCCCATCGATGAGAGTCAGGTCGCCGACCTCACCGTCTATCTGCCTTCCGACCATGGCGATGGCCGCTATGCCGACATGTCAATTATCCTGCGGAATGCCGACTCGGGCGAAACACAGCGATATGTGGTAGACGACCGCAGCGACTATACCTTCCGCAATCTGCCGCGTGGTGCACAGTATAGCATCGACTTGGTGACACCGCAGGATGTTGTCATCGCCACCGCAGACAGTGTATTCACCTTCCAGCGCTATGTGGCTACGGGCTTCGATCAGGTGACCCCGCTCCACAACCTCACCCTCTTCGTGAGGGCCGATGGGCGCGACGTGACCCAGGAGTGTGATATTACCTGGACCACCTCCGATGGTGCACAACTCGGCTCCGGCTACATGGTCAAATGGCTGCCCGCAGGCACCACCGTGGCATACGACTTGACGCTCCCGTCGTCGCTGTCGTCCACCTTCCTGAAGCCTCCTTACAGTTCGCTGACCGTGGGTGCCGTCTCCGATCAGGTGATTGTCAACCTGCAGCATCCGACCTTGACTGTGGTCGATGGTCAGGTAACCGATGGCAGTGGGCGGCGCATCAGTGGAGCATTGGTGACTTTCACCCTGCCCATCAACGATGATGTATGTCGCACCTATACCACAGTGACCGACGGCAGCGGCAACTTCAGTCTGGAAGCCGTGCAGGGTGCCGGTGTGCTCAATGTGAGCAATCCCCACTACATCACCTGGCGTGACAACGTGACGCTGCCACTGGCCAATCCACAGGCCACTCATATCGTGCTCAACGAGATAACAGGTCCGGTGGTACGCTATGAGATGCCTTTCACCGAGAGTGTGATGGAGGGCGAGCAAGCCCAGGTCATAGCTGCCTATCCCGACATAGACAATGTGGGTGTGGAGGTGTATAACCTCACCACCGGTCAGGCACTCGACAACGTCTCCGTACAGTATCCGCAGATCGTGCTCATCGAAGGTGCCAAGGCCGGTGATCATCTGCGCCTGACGGCCACCAGCCGTAAGGATGCCTTCAAACCAGTGGAGACTACTGCCGTGCTTGACGGTGAGGGCAAAGGCAGTGCCACCCTGGCACTGACAGCCTTGGGAGGTCTCTACCTGAAGATGGAGAATACCGATAACGTGGGGGTGACCACCTATATCTATGGTGCCAATGACGAACTCTATGCCACCTACGCCATGAGCAATGCCGATATCACCGTCGACGATATGCCCGACGGCGAATACACCATCGTCATGATGACCACTACCGATCTGTTTGGGCGCATGAGCCGACTGCCGCAATTTGCCGAATTAGGACTGGTCGAGGGCACCGACTACGTGAAACAAAAGGCAACCGTGAAGAGCGGCATCATCAAACCCGTCACTTTTGCCACTGTGCCTGTCCTCGACGAGACAAGATTCTACTACATCGACACTGAAAACACGGTCTTCTATTCCAACAAGAGTGAGGTGGGATTGGGCACCAACTTCTCACTGCGTGCCAATATCTCGCTAAAACCCGAATATGAAGGTCGGGTGACAGCCGCACAACTTGTGGCCGATCTGCCCTCCGGCACTGCCATCGTGCCGGGCTCGGCCATGATCGGGACACGCGTGGTGCAGTTCACACAGCAAGGCAACCGTATTACTATCCCCATCCTTGTCAATGAGTTGGGGGAGACCACACGCTTCGCTGTACAGGCACTCAGCGATGGTGATCTGCAAGCCACGGCATGGATGATGCTCACCATCGACGGTCAACAGGTGCGACAGCCTCTTGGCACTGCTTACTTGCATGTCAGTGGTGTGGCTATCAGCGTGCCTGAGGAGATAGCAGACTTGCGCGTACCTATCAGTGGCTATGCGCCGGCACTAAGCCAAATTACCGTGATGGCCGACAATATCGAGATCGGACACACCATGGCCAACAGCGATGGGTTCTGGAACGTTGATTGCCAATTGCCTGATAACACACCTGCTTTGGCGCGGTTCTCCGTGAAAGCGCTTATGAAAACACCTGCGGGAACTACAGCCTTCACCCAGGCCCGTGAACTGTCGTATGACCCAGATGCCATCTATGCCCAACACGTTTATATGTATTGTAGCGACCCTGTAGTCATAGACGGAAAATACGTTGATTTCGACTTCACCACATCAGTGAGGAAACAAGAGACCCTCACGCTGCGTCTGCACATGTATTCCATTTACAACTGGACATTCTACACCAAACTTAATACCAACGACACCACAAGGATTGAGAGTGTCAATCTCATTGTGAAATTGGAGAATGGACAGATCGTACTGCTGCCTTCCACATACGACGGCAGCCGAGAGATGTGGTACGCACAGTCAGCCGATATTAATGCAGCAGAAGAGGCTATAGGTATTCTTTCGCATCTCGGATCTACACCTGTGGCTGTGGCTGTGGATGTGAATGTGAAAAACATAAAGTACAAGGTGGACAGTGATCTTTTAAGAATGGTGAGCAACACACTGTCCACCATGCAGGGCACACTCCGGGAAACCTTTAACTTGATTGAAAACTATTTTGACCAATTTGACACGGAAACTGATCCAGAGCGGCTCAATCAGCTGTTTGCGGACTTCAATGAAAAGTTCGGCATCAATCCGAATATGGAATTGCTGCCCGAATGGCAGAACCTCAGTTGGGAGGATTACCTTATTAAGGTGAAAGATCTGGCCGATAGTTTCTCATTCGACGAGGAAGGTTTCCTCGGTGCCGATATGTATAGCATGAAGCTGGATGGTATCACCATCGGACATACCACGGGGCTGACAGCCGCGGCTCTGGTGGAAGAGGGTTACGATGAGGTGGCTACCACCGACGGCAAGAACATCTACCTATATTGCGATGACGCGAAAATGATTTACGTCGATTTCGCCAACGACATGAAGGTCACCTACGACTTGAACAGTGAGCAGGTCATGGCCCACCTGAAACGCATCAGCGGACTGAACAGAGGCGACATGATGAGCAATCTGTCGCAGATGACCGGCAACTTCGATAAAATCAAATGGGTCATGGATTTGATACAAAGCTCCTGTAATTTCGTGATTCAGGGCTTGAAGCTCAAGGAGAACATCCAAATGTGCGACAATGCCATCCAAATCTATGAGAAAGCCAAGAGAGCCGGAAGGATGGTGGAAGAGGCGAGTAAGAACCTTGAACGTGTGACTAAGGAAAAATCGTTCTGGGAAGGCATTGATAACTGGCTCACGTCATTGAAAAATGAGGGTCCCAACGTGAGTACCGCTTTTGCTGCCTTCACCAAAGGCGAGGGCTTTATTGCCAGCGCCGCTAAAGCAGCCATGGCCACCATGAAAGTCGTAGAGAAAGTGATGTCGTGGGCAGCCCTTATCGCCGATGTGACCGACGGCATCAGCAAAGTCAAAGGATTGCTCGATCTGTACAATTCTGTGCCCAATCCCTGTAAGGACGACTTCGCCAATGCCACCAGAATACGTAATGATATCATGGGATATGGTGGATGGACCTCCGGACTCTATCTCGCTGTCATCATCAGCGACGTGGTTTCCATGACACAAGTGAACACAGGACTGACTTCTGCTGCAGCCCCGCCTCCCGGAGCCTCGCTCGTTGTGTCGGCAGTGGGATGCGCCCTCCTCATCACCAAGACCCTCCTGATGGAGACCTATGGCAAGGACTATAAATCACGTATCACGAATTGGGAAAATGAGATCTTTACCTTGGAATGTGATAGGAAAAAGCCCGACTTCGACCCTAATCATCCCTATTGGAAGAGACGTATCGAGGTATTGCAGAAATACAATCATAGTGTGAATGTGCTCCACGACCCGTCAGGCTTTGTCTATGAGGCCGTGACCGACAACCGGGTGCCGGGTGCCACCGCCACCGTCTATTACGAAGGCGATGTGGAAGACATCTATGGCGACACCCACAAGGGAGCTATCCAATGGGATGCCGAGAACTATGGACAGGTGAATCCACAGATTACCAATGCCGAGGGACGCTACAACTGGGATGTGCCTCAGGGATTGTGGCAGGTGAAGATAGAGAAGAATGGCTATGAGACAGCCTTTAGCGAGTGGTTGCCCGTGCCGCCACCACAGCTCGACGTGAACATCGGCATCCGCCAGCTTGCACAACCTACGGTGAAGAAAGCCATCGCCTATGAGGACGGCATCGAGGTGGAGTTCAGCAAGTATATGCGACCGGAGACGCTCCATGGTGCCCACATTTGGCTGACGCGCAACGGTAAGTTACTGCCATCTAATCCCTGGCAGCTCAACACGTCGAAAAACTGGGAGGGCGATGCATCCTACGTCTCACGCATCTTTGTGCATCCCGACGAAGGTCTGAAGGCTGGCGATAAGGTGACTCTCACTGTGCGCCGCGAGGTGGAGAGTTATGCCGGTGTGCAGATGGCCAATGACTTCCAGCAGGAGTTCGTAGTGACAAATCGTGTGCGCCAGATTGCTGCCGACTCGACCATCGAGGTTGCTAAGGGTGGCATGAGACAGTTCCGTGTGGTGGCTTATCCAGCCTCTGCTGCGGCTGGCAAGCGGGTGACCGCTACGCTCCAACACGACTTCATGGCTACCGTCTCTGAGGCTGCCACCTTCGATGAGAAGGGTGTGGCATTGCTTACCCTCCACGGACTCAGTGGTGGTTCTTCCGGCATCAGTTTCGCTATGGAAGAGGATGAGAAGGTGAAGGCCGATGCCACTGTCATTGTGCTCGACCCGAATGCCATCCCCGTGGCCGCACCGATGGCCTCACGCATCAGTGGTACGGGTGTGCTGCCTGGCGATCTGCTCGAACTGTGGTGCGATACTGAGGGTGCCACCATCTGGTACACCACTGATGGCTCATGTCCCTGCGACGAGAACGGCACACGCAAGCAATACACCGAAGCCATTGTGCTCACCCCGCCTGTGACCATTCGCGCACAGGCCGTGAAAGATGACCAGCAGGCGAGCCGTGTGGTGACATTCCACTACGACCTCTGGACGGGTGTCCGTCGTACTGATGCTACCGGATCCACTATCGTGGGCTACTACGACACTGAAGGTCGACGCATCGACCATCCGCAACATGGCGTCAACGTAGTGAGAAAGAGCGATGGCACCACTTATAAAGTGGTGGTGAAGTAATCTCCCTGTAACTTGCTAAAACGTATATATAGTGTGGGGTGTGTCAAGATTATTTGGCACGCCCCTTATCTGTTCGTCCTGCACGAACGTATTCTAAAAACAAAATCAGTAATTACCTCTTTCTAGGATATCGTGCTTGGCCGGCTATTTGTCTCCATTAGAAGAAACACTTGTCTATAAGGTGTTGAATATTGTTATATTTCTGCTTTTTATTTGGCCTTTCCCCCGTTTTTTCGTAACTTTGCAATCATGATGAGATTTATTTCCCTCGGAAGTGGAAGTAGTGGCAATTGCTATTTTCTTTTCACGGAAAACGACGGGTTGATGATTGATGTGGGAATTGGTGTCAGAATGCTCAAGAAAGTATTCCACGATTATGGGCTTTCGATGGCCTCCATCAACTATATCTTGCTCACACATGACCATGCCGACCATGTCAAGTCGGTGGGCAGTTTGAGCCATGACTTGCTGTTGCCTGTCTATTCCACCAAGGCGATACATGCCGGCGTGGCAGGGAATTATTGCGTAAGGCATAAGATAGATTTCAAAAATGTCAGGTATATTGAGAAAAACAAAACGTTCTCTTTAGGGGATTTTGAGATCACACCTTTTGAGGTTCCTCACGACAGTTCCGACAATGTGGGATATTATATCTGTCATCATGGGGTGAGTTTTTGTCTTATCACTGATATCGGGCATGTGACTGATACAGTCAAGGGATATATCCAAAAAGCCAATTATCTGGTGATGGAGGCCAACTACGATATCGAGATGCTGCAAGGAGGCACGTATCCTCAATACCTCAAAGTGAGAATCAATGGGGAGAGAGGACATCTGAGCAATCATGATTGTGGCGTGGCGCTGGCGGAAAATGCCACGCCTGATCTGAAACATGTCTGGCTATGCCATCTCAGTGAGGAAAACAATCACCCTGAGTTGGCAAGAATCACTGTCGAACAGGTGTTGAGACAACATGGAATCATTCCCGGGAAGGATTTCCAATTGGAAATCTTGAAAAGAAAAAATCCCATGGGCATTTATGAACTTATCTGAGCGGAAAAGACTAGAATAATCAGATGAGTTTCAGGGCTTCCTGATAGGCTTTATCCCAGTCAAGACCGATGCTGTCGATCATATTGGGAAAAGATCGGGCTATGCTGACATAGGCAAGGCCAGATACCTCAAGACCACGGAATTCCAAACCTTCCAATGCGGGTAATTTATAGGTGAGTTGAGGATCCACATCTCCTTGCATCAGGGCGGCTGCCTGCATGGCCAGCAGACGGACATGATGAGCATCCATACGGTTGATGAACTTCATGATATTCACCAATAGTTTCACCGTGTCATCATCAGATGCCGGAAGATGCTCAAATTGGATGGGACTGGCTGCTGATGGCTTTTCTGTGCTTTCAATCGTTTCGGCTTCTTTGACAGAATCAATCTCTGCCTCAGTTTCAGTCTCCGTTTCAGTTTCTGTCACTGTCACTGTCTCTGCTTCGGCATTCATTTCCGCTATGGGAGGGGATGAAGCATTCTCCTCATCCAAAACTGATGCTTCACCCGACATTTCTGCCGGAGTGAAAAGCATCAGTTGGTTGAGATCCTGATTCTGGCGGCTCTTGCGCTTGCGAGTCATCTTGTGCTTTTAATGGTGATATAGTCAATGTGGCTCATGCAGCGAGCGAAATCCTCAGCATAGATGGAAATGCTGTTCAAAGAGCCGGTGGAATGCTGCTTCGCTGTTAATAAGCAAAGAGCGGATAGTCTTTCATCGTCGCATTGACACGCTCACGCACGCTGGCAATCACCTGCTCGTCTTCCGGTGCGTTGAGTACTTCTTCAATAAGACTGGCAATCAGCACCATGAGGTCTTCTTTTGCACCACGGGTGGTGATGGCAGGAGTTCCCAGGCGGATACCGGAGGTCTGGAAGGCACTGCGTGTGTCAAACGGAACCATGTTCTTGTTGACAGTGATATCGGCTGCCACAAGGGCATTCTCTGCGACTTTTCCTGTCAGGTCAGGATATTTCGGACGGAGGTCGACCAGCATGGAGTGGTTGTCTGTTCCACCGCTGACGATAGCAAAACCGCGTTTGATCAATTCCTCTGCCAGTACACGGGCGTTGGTTTGCACTTGTTTGGCCCATTCCTTGAATGAGGGCTGGAGTGCCTCACCGAAGGCAACGGCCTTGGCGGCGATGACATGCTCAAGCGGACCGCCTTGGGTGCCTGGGAAGACAGCACTGTCGAGCAGTTGGCTCATCATCTTCACCACACCCTTCGGTGTCTTCTTTCCCCAAGGATTCTCGAAGTCCTTGCCAAGCAGGATGATACCGCCACGAGGACCGCGGAGGGTCTTGTGGGTGGTAGAGGTGACGATATGGGCATATTTCAGTGGGTTATCCAGCAGTCCGGCTGCAATCAGTCCGGCAGGGTGAGCCATGTCGATCATCAGCAGTGCACCTACCTCGTCGGCGATGGCGCGCATCCGCTTGTAATCCCATTCACGGCTGTAGGCTGAACCGCCACCGATAATCAGTTTGGGCTTGTGCTCTAGGGCCAGACGCTCCATCTCATCGTAATCCACACGGCCAGTGGCTTCGTTCAGATTATAACCGACGGGTTTGTAGAGAATACCGGAGGTGTTGACGAGCGAACCGTGTGAGAGATGGCCGCCATGAGCCAGGTTGAGACCCATAAAGGTATCGCCAGGATTAAGGACGGTCAGCAGGACGGCGGCGTTGGCCTGGGCTCCTGAGTGGGGCTGGACGTTGGCCCACTCGGCACCAAAAAGTTTCTTCACGCGCTCACGGGCCAGATCTTCTACCTGGTCCACTACCTGACAGCCACCATAGTAGCGTTTGCCGGGATAGCCCTCGGCATATTTGTTGGTCAGGCAACTTCCCATGGCTTGCATCACTTCGTCGCTGACGAAATTCTCGGATGCAATCAACTCCATGCCCTTCAATTGGCGTTGATGTTCTTTCTCAATCAGATCAAAAATAACTTGGTCTCTTTTCATTGTTTGATGTTTTATAAAATGATTTCCACTTTGTCCATATCTTGCTCCTTGTCGCAGTAGTGGCAACGCAGCACGCCACGGGTCTTGTCGACGACGGTGAAGAAGGTCGACATGGGTTCGTTGTTGGTCACGCAGACGGGATTGTTGCATTTCACGATGCCATGGAGCTCGTCGGGGGTGACGACTGTCTTTTTCTCGACCACCTCATAGCCGCGGATGATGTTCAATACCACGTTGGGGGCGAGCACTGACAGACGTGACAGCTCATCATCGGTGAAATACCTGTCGCTGATCTTGATGATGCCCTTTTTGCCAACCTTCGTCGAAGGATAGTTGTAACCTACTGTCACAGGTGATGACAGATTGGCAAGACCTAACAGGTTGACCACTTGGAAAGTCTTGTCGCTTGGTATATGGTCGATGACAGTGCCGTTTTCTATGGCAGCCACCAGCCGTTCTTTCTTGTTCATAAAATGATCGTTTAATAGATGATGGTTTTGTCGTTCCTCACGTCATCCAGACTGATGCCGAGTACATCGCAGATGATGGCTTCGCGGGCGTAGAGGCCATTTTGAGCCTGCTGGATATAGTAGGCCTGGGGTGTGGCGTCCACATCGTATGCAATCTCATTGACACGGGGCAGGGGATGAAGAATCTTCATGTTTGGCTTCGTCTTGCCGAGCATGCTGGCTTTCAGAATATAGATGTTCTTCACCTTCTCATATTCCATCAGATCAGAGAAACGCTCTTTCTGTACACGCGTCATATAGATGATATCGGCATCGGCGATGATGTCCTCATTCAGTTGGGTATGCTCTTCATAACGGATGCCTTTATCACGACAGTATTCCTTGTATTCGTTGGGCATCGAAAGCTCTTCCGGGGCTATGAAATGAAAGGTGGGATTGAAATGGCGCATAGCCATCAGGAGAGAGTGCACCGTGCGCCCGTATTTGAGATCGCCCACCAGATAGATATTCAGATTCTCCAGTGTCCCTTGTGTCTGGTGGATCGTGTAGAGATCAAGCATGCATTGGGAAGGGTGCTGATGGGCTCCGTCACCGGCATTGATGATAGGAACAGGAGAGATCTCACTCGCATATTGGGCGGCTCCTTCGATGTAATGTCGCATGGCGATCACATCTGCATAATTGGCCACCATAAGAATCGTGTCTTTTAAAGACTCGCCTTTTGACACGCTGGAGGCTTTCGCGTCGGAAAAACCAATCACACGGGCTCCCAGACGGTTGGCGGCTGTCTCAAAACTCAGACGCGTGCGGGTGGAAGGTTCGTAAAATAGCGTCGCTACTACCTTTCCTTTGAGAATTTCTCTGTTGGGATGCTTTTCAAACTCTTGAGCCAATTCTATCATATAGAGAATCTTCTCTCTCGACAAATTAGCTATCGTCACAAAGTTGCGCTTCGTCATCTCTAAAAAATGATTGTTTGTTTGCGACGGCGAAGTTAAGCATTATTTTTAATTTATTTGGCATAATTCAAAAGAATTATTGTAATTTTGCACCGATATTAATAATTGACGCTTTTTTTGTTGCATGAGAAAAAAAATAATAGGCGTTCTATGGGGAACGCTCCTCGGGTTGATCATCATCGCAGTAGTAGGAGCTATCGCTATCTGGAATGGATGGGTGGGCTATATGCCTAACATGGAGGAACTGCAGAATCCTATCAGCAGATTTTCCTCACAGGTCTATTCGGTCGATGGAAAACTGATGGGAACTTATGCTTCCAGCAGGGAAAACAGAATCTCCACACCCTATAATGGCATCTCGCCCAACATGGTGCATGCCCTTGTCTCCACTGAGGATTCCAGATTCTATGAGCATTCTGGTATCGACTTCAAAGCTTTGTCTAGAGCGGTGGTCAAAACGGGGCTCATGCGGGATGAGAGCGCTGGAGGTGGATCCACCATCACCCAGCAGTTGGCAAAACAACTCTATTCCGAGGTGGCTCACAGCAAACTGGAGAGACTTTTCCAAAAACCGATAGAGTGGATAATCGCAGTGAAACTGGAGCGCACTTTCACCAAAGAGGAAATCATCACGATGTATCTCAATTATTTCGATTTCCTTTATAATGCCATCGGTGTGAAAAGTGCCGCAAAGACTTATTTCAACAAAGACCCGAAGGAGTTGTCGGTCGTCGAGTCGGCCACGCTTGTCGGTCTCTGTAAGAACCCTTCATTCTATAATCCCGTGAGGTATCCGGCAAGATGCCTGGAAAGGAGAAATGTGATCCTCACACAGATGTATAAAAGTGGATATATCTCAGAAAGTGAGTGCAGGCAATATCTCGTGGAACCGCTCAGACTGGATTTCCAACGGTCGGGCGACCGGGAGACGGCGCTGGGTATCGCTCCTTACTTCAGGGAGTACCTGAGGCAGTATATGATGGCTCCCAAACCCAAGAGAGAGGATTATCCTTCCTGGAAACAGGCGCAGTTCCATATCGATTCCATCTCATGGGAGAATGATCCGCTATACGGCTGGTGCAACAAGAATTTCAGACGGGGAGGACAACCCTACAACATCAATACCGATGGCCTCAGAATCTATACGACCATCGATACGAGAATGCAGAAATATGCGGAGGAGGCGGTGATAGAGCATCTCTCCCAAACCTTGCAGCCGGTATTCAATTCTCAGGTGCGCAACAGTGCCAGAGGACCGTTCTCAAGTAAGATGTCAAGGCAGGATTATGAGCGTGTGATGAATAGGGCTATCAAACAGAGTCACCGGTATCTGTTGCTCAAAGAACAGGGCGCTTCTGAGGAGGAGATCAAGAAGAATTTCGATAAACCAGTGGAAATGAGAGTCTTCACCTATAATGGTGAGGTGACAAAGGTGATGTCACCACTCGATTCCATCAAATATTATAAAACATTCCTGCGCTCAGGATTTGTGAGCATGGATGTGCATACCGGCGCTGTCAAAGCATATGTGGGTGGTCCTGATTATGATCATTTCCAATATGATATGGCCATGGTGGGAAGAAGACAGGTGGGATCCACCATCAAACCCTATCTCTATTCGCTTGCCATGGAGAATGGATACACACCCTGCGACCAGGCACCCAACAGGGCACAAACCTACTATGTAGACGGTGGAAGATGGACACCGAGAAATGGCAGTAGGGCAAGATATGGAGCCATGGTGACGTTGAAATGGGGACTGCAGCAGTCGAATAACTGGATCTCTGCATACCTTATTAATAAATTCACGCCAAGGGCTCTTGTCGACCTCCTGAATAAATATGGTATCAACAACCCCAATATCAAGGCGACCATGGCCTTATGTCTCGGACCTTGTGAGGTGACCGTGGGAGAAATGGTCAGTGCATATACCACATTCGCCAACAAGGGTATACGATGCTCTCCACTGATGGTGACACGTATCGAGGATAGCGAGGGCAACATCATCGCCAATTTCCAACCGAGATACACGGAGGTCATCAGCGAGAGTAGTTCATATAAGATGCTGGAACTGCTCAGGGCTGTCGTCGATGGAGGTACGGCTCATCGTGTCAGAGGAAATGGCATCAGCGGGGAGATCGGTGGCAAAACGGGTACGACCAACGACAATGCCGATGCTTGGTTTATGGGAATCACACCACAACTCGTCAGCGGATGCTGGGTCGGGGGTGAAGACCGTGATATCCACTTCATGTCGATGGCCTATGGTCAAGGAGCAGCGGCAGCTTTGCCTGTCTGGGCAAAATACATGAAAAAAGTGTATGCGGATGCCAGTCTTGATTACTCGCAGAGTGCGAAATTTGATGTGCCAAAAGATTTCGACACCTGCAATGATAAGCCGGAGCAAAATGAATTCCTCATTGAGGATGTTTACGAATAAAGGACGGCTGTTTCCAACGTTCTTATCTTCACTATGTGATGGGGTTGTCAGTACCTGACAACCCCATCATCCGTTAAAAGCGGATCCTTCTTCAGCATGGGATCTGTTCTCTCAAAATGAGTGGTTGATGCATGTCAAGAATTTGATTGTTTTATGCATAAAAATTATATTTTCGTTTGTTGTGTGCCCACACAGAGCTAACTTTGCAGTGCAATAAGACAAATAATAGGATTTAAAAGAAACGGTTATGGATATGTTTTTAATGGCAGTCAATTTCCTTGGTGTGATTGCTGAAATAAAAGAAAAGACGCATCATATCTTCGGATAAGAGGCCACTCCGTATAACAAGATTAGGTAAAGATTGTTTTTCATAAGATTAATGGTTGATAAGCAGCTGTAGTTGCCGTGGAAGCGGTACTTCAGCTGCTTTTTGTTCGTTATCTGCTGACAAAAAGGTGGACTCGCTCCTGATGCATAGCATTTTGGGGTTAAAAAATGAAAAAAAATAAGTTGGACGCCAAAATTAGCGGTCCGTCCGCTTGCGCTTTGGTAAGTTTTTCTTTATCTTTGCAGAGTGCGATAGCATTGTCTTTTTTATCCCAACATCTTCGTCTGAGTGGTCAAAATCATCAATATACAGATTAAAACATGACTGAACAACAAATGAAATCTATTTCTGTTGAGGACTTGTTCTCAAGTGGAAAGATATCTAAAAAAACATACAACACATTGGTCAGGGCCAGAATGAGAACGGCCTTTGATCTGAAAAGATATGAGAGTGGGCTGTCACGGCTTTTTAGGGCCGGAACAAGCGGAATGAGGGAAATCAGCATCCTGTTGGCTGAGTTCTCTCAAACAGATAATCTTCCGATGTCGGCATCACTCTTCCCTGAGTTTGAGCCTCAGGTTTCTGATGGAGAGCAGCTGATGGCCTCGCTATCTCCGAAGGAGACACAATTGCTGGAGGTGGCCTATAAAAATGTACTCAGAAAACTGCAGTCCACCCATGAGCGCACTTCCACGAAGATAGCCAATGTGCTCTTCTCCATACCGATCTCCATCTTTGTGAGAGATTATCTCCTCGAGGAGGATGAGCGTATCTTGATGCTCAATGAGGTGGGAGAGGCGACCATGCAGCAGGTGGCACAGGTGAAAGACGTGATCAAAAATGAATTGCAACTGGTGCGTGAGAAACAGGTCCCTGTGGAATACAGGTTATACTATTACCAGGCTGGAGGACTGCTTGACGATGATGCGTTTGTCATGGATTATTTCATCAAAAATGGACATCTGCCTTTGTTGTATCTGATCCAGAAATGGCTGATTGAAAAAAAGGATACGCAGGTCGTCAAAGCATTCTTGCAGAGATATGATATCTTTGGGGGAAAGGTCGACATTGATTTGGAGAAAATCAAAAAGTCTTCCTTCACCATCACCACATATTCCAACACCATCTTTGATGCGCTTTTCGACAAGGATGGGTCGGCAGAACCTTTGGGCAGTTTCTTCCTCGGATTGTTCGCTGATAAGAAAAACTGCACCTATCTGGAGGATGTCATCCATGATGAGTTTATCGCCGCTGACAATGAGGGCATATCACAGTTGATAGCAGAGGAACAGCTGCTGATGACCCCTGTATGTGTCATCGCTATTTTGGGTAAACTGATGGCCGGTAACTATGCCTCTTTGGGTGGATACCCAAGGAGTTTTGGAGCGGCTGTCGACGAGCGGTGGAAAAACGCTTATCTTGTGCCAAAGGAATGGGCAGCTGTCTTCGATTTCCAGAAACAGATGTGGCGATTCCGTGACGATCTGGTCAGAAACAGTACCGAGATACAGTCGGTGGATGTGCTGTCATTTGTCAAAGAGGTGCTGGATGATACCGTAGATGAAGATCTGGTGCTTCGTCTGACAGCGGCTTTCGTCAGGATTTTGGTGGATGAATTGTCTTTGGAGACTGAGGAAGGAAAACCTTATGGTGTTGTGATTCAAAAAGCCAAAGATAAGACATTGGCCGACAGACTGTATATTATACTGGAAAACAGCAAGAAACCTATGATGCTTGATGATCTGACGTCATGCATCAATTCCGGTGACGGAAGGAGATATGTCAGGGCGTCTGTTTCCTTGGCACTCAACAAGGATCCCAGGTTTCAGGGCAGCGGCAAGAAAGGGTGTTATGCGCTCAGAGAATGGGACTTGCCTTATTTCGGCAGTAATGCGGATATCGTGTATGCCGTTCTTGATGAGGCCGACAGACCGATGAAAGGAGAGGAGATTGTGGCGGTTTTGTCACAATATGAATACAACAAACAGTTCTCCAAAAATGACTTGTCTTCTGTCGTATCCATCGGAAAGTCGCTCTTCAGAAAACTGGGATTGGGATTCTATGGTTTGGTAGGCAGGGAATATGATCCTGAAGAGAGCCAGCCTGCAAGGCATTCTTTTGAAGGTGACCTGGAGGCCTACGAGAACTTTATCGAGACTCATGGCAAAGCGCCTTCTGTGAAAGGTGGCGACGAGGAACGGCGCCTGGCGGCGTGGTTCCTCAGAAAGAGAAAGGAATGGGAGGGAGAGAATAATTGGCTGCCACGGAAACGGGAAGCTTTCTCACAATTGATCGCCAAATGCGATTCCTTGTTGAATGCGTCTCCTGCCTTAATCATGGAGGTGGAGGATACGGAAAATGCATCCACACCGTATGAGGGTCTGATGCCATCTGTTGAGACGCCAGCAGAGGAACTTCTGAAGGAAGAACTGTTGCAGGAGGAACAACCTCAGGAGGAACAACCTCAAGAAGAGCAACCTCAAGAAGATCCACTGAAGGAAGAGGTGGTGGTACCCATTCAGGACGAGCAGGTAGTGGCTGATTGGGAGAACCGGTGGCAAGCGGTCAAAGCGTTTGTGGAAAAGAACGGACGTGAGCCGCTGGAGATGTTTACCGTTGAGGTGAACTTGGCTCAGTGGCTGTCGCAACAAAAAAATCTGATGAGACAGGGATCGTTGAACGAACAGCAGAGGAGTGCTATGCTTCTGATTCGTGATCTCTTGTGGTAATCATACTGATACATTTATTTTGTGATGATGAGAAAAAATATATTTATTCATTTCCTCTTCTGTGCTGTTGGCTTATCTGCACAAAATGTGCAAGTGCATAAGGATTGGGGACATGTGCTGAGTGACCGCTTGAGTGAAAGGCCTCGCGTGACGACTACCGTTGAACTGTTTAAACCTGATCAATGGGGCAACACCTTCTTTTTCGTCGACTTGGACTATTATAGCGATGGTGTGGCGGGCGCCTATTGGGAATTCGCCAGGGAGTTGAGTTGGAAAAAGGGAAGCCCGTGGGCGGCGCATATTGAATATGATGGGGGATTGACCTCAAACAAGAATACGGCAAATGCCACCCGCTTTCAGCATGCGTTCCTCTTAGGACCGGCATGGAACTGGGCCAACGGCGATTTTACACGCACGTTATCCGTACAGGCCTTATATAAGTATTATTTCAAAGGACAGAATCCTTGGAACAAACCTTTCAATAGTTTCCAAGCGACCATGGTCTGGGGAATGCATTTCGCAGATCGGATGTTTTCCTTCACCGGGTTCTTGGATTGTTGGTATGATGCAAGCGTAAAAGGTAATTGGATCCTTGTGTCTGAACCGCAGTTCTGGTTCAACTTCAACGCCTTGAAAGGATGTGAGGGCTTTAATCTGAGTGTGGGCTCTGAGTTGGAGATCAGCAATAATTTTATCTTTGACAAATGGGGCCAAAACAACAGAGCGTGGGTGATTCCCACGGTGGCGCTCAAGTGGTCTTTCTGACTTGACCATTCCCATCTTCGTCGGATGATTATTAGATGATTATGAGAAGGGTGCTCGTCATTTTGATGGTGTTCTGCTCGTTCGTCGTGATGACTGTTGCCCAGACCAGATGGCCTTATCGTGATGCTTCGTTGCCCATAGAAACGCGTGTGGCGGATTTGCTCGCCCGCATGACAACGGAGGAAAAGGTGGGGCAACTGAGGTGCACGATGGCATGGAACTACCATCAGAGAGACGGGAAGTCGGTCAGATTGACCGAACAATTCAAAAAGGACGTCATTGACGGGCATGTCGGTATGCTATGGGCAACCTTTCGTGCTGACCCATGGACACAGAAGTCGTTGGACACGGGACTTTATCCTGAGTTGGCGGCCTCATGCAGCAACGACATGCAACGCTATGTCATGCAACATTCACGCTTGGGCATTCCGCTCTTCTTGGCAGAGGAGGCTCCGCATGGGCACATGGCCATCGGATCCACCGTGTTTCCTACAGGATTGGGGATGGCGGCCACCTGGTCGCCTGTGCTGATGGAGAAGGTCGGACGCATCATCGCGAAGGAGGTGCGCCTACAAGGGGCACATGTCAGTTACGGACCGGTGATGGATCTTTCAAGAGATCCGCGGTGGTCGCGTGTTGAGGAGTCGATGGGGGAGGACCCGGTGCTGACGGCGGAGATGGCCTGCGCGCTGATCAGAGGAATGGGCGGAGGACGCATCCGACAGCCGTTTAGTACGGTGGTCACACCAAAGCATTTCGTGGCCTATGGAACGACCGAGGGCGGTCATAATGGTGGCCCGACGGTGGCCGGTCTGCGTGATCTCATGGAGAATTTCGCATGGCCATTTAAAAAAGCGGTGGATGCTGGCGCACTGTCTGTGATGACTTCTTACAACAGCATCGATGGCGTGCCTTCTACGTGTAATGAGTTCTTACTTGATCAGGTTCTCAGAAAGCAATGGGGATTCAGGGGATTCGTTGTCTCCGACCTCTATAGCATCAATGGCATCTGTAACACACATCAGGTGGCGGCCACTGTCGATGAGGCAGGGAGCATGGCGCTGAAAGCGGGGGTGGATGTCGATTTGGGGGCACTAGGCTTCGCCCAACTAGGAAAGGCTTTGGAGAAAGGGGTTGTTTCAGAAGCCCAACTCGACACTGCCGTGGCAAGGGTTCTGAGAATGAAATTTGAGATGGGCCTTTTCGACCATCCTTATGTGGAGGTGAAAGCGGCACGGGAAGTGGGAAATGAGGCTTCTCGACAGGTGGCTTTAGACGTGGCCAGGGCATCTGTCACGCTCCTGAAAAATGAGAACAGACTGTTGCCGCTCAATCAATCGGTCAAGGTGGCTGTCGTAGGGCCCAATGCCGATTCTCCTTACAACCAGTTGGGTGACTATACCGCTCCGCAAGAGGCCGGCAGGGTGAAGACTGTCCTTGATGGCATACGTGCCAAACTGCCAGATACACAGGTGACTTTTGCGAAAGGGTGTGCTGTCAGAGACACTTCAAACACGGATCTCTCTGCTGCTGTCGGGGCTGCCCGAGACGCTGATGTGGTCATTGTCGTCGTGGGCGGGTCCAGCGCACGTGATTTCAAGACGAGTTACCAGGAGACAGGGGCGGCTGAGATGACTGGAGAATCGATGAGCGACATGGAATGTGGTGAGGGCTTCGACAGGGCTTCTCTCGACTTGCTCGGACATCAGCAGCAGTTGCTGGAGGCCATACGGCAGACTGGAAAACCCATGGTGGTCGTGTATCTGGAAGGAAGACCGCTCAACAAAAATTGGGCGGCACAACAGGCTGACGCGCTCCTGACGGCTTATTATCCTGGACAGGAAGGGGGACTTGCCGTGGCCGACGTGCTCTTTGGTGACTACAATCCTGCTGGCAGATTGCCCATTTCCGTACCAATGGATGTGGGACAGCTGCCCGTCTATTACAATAGAAAATATCCTCTGCCTCAGGATTACGCCGACATGACGGCACAACCGCTCTATCCCTTTGGTTATGGATTGAGTTATACGCATTTCACGTATAGCCGTCTGGAGACAAAGAGGAAGGGGGGTAGACAATATGAGATTTCTTTTGATGTGACCAATGACGGTGAATATGACGGTGAAGAGGTGGCCCAACTGTATCTGCATGATGAAGTGGCATCTACTGTCAGACCTGTCAGGCAATTGAAGCGTTTTGAGAGGGTGTTCATCCCCAAGGGAGCGACAAAGAAAATCTCTTTCTTGCTCGATGAGGATGATTGGGCTTTGGTGGACTCCCACATGAAGTGGTGTGTCGAACCTGGATCCTTCCATGTCATGATTGGGGCGTCTTCACAGGACATACGTCTGGACACAATGGTCGAGGTGGAATGATGTTTTTTATCCCTTGACAAAGGGGAAAAATAGGCTCAAAATGCCCCTTGATAACCTTAATTAACCAAAAATGACGGTAAAAGTGAGTTTTTTTTCGTAACTTTGCACATTGGAAGACAAAAGGGCTTTTGTCCATCGTCTTACTATTTTTCAACAGGCAAAACAAATACCAAAAAAATGTCGAAGAAGATCCTATTCGTCAATCAAGAGATTACTCCCTACGTGCCCGAAAGCGATATCGCCGTCCTCGGACAAACTCTTCCTCAGCTCATGCAGGAGCAGGGATATGAGATACGCACCTTTATGCCTAAATGGGGCACAATCAATGAAAGAAGAGGCCAATTGCATGAGGTTCAGCGTCTGTCAGGAATGAATCTCATCATCGATGATACCGACCATCCGCTCATCATCAAGGTGGCGTCTATTCCTGTTTCCCGCATACAGGTCTATTTCATCGATAATGATGATTATTTCCAAAAAAGAAAAATGGAAAAGAATGATGAGGGAGAGGAATATGCAGACAATGGAGAAAGAGCGATCTTCTTTGCAAGAGGTGTCTTGGAAACTGTCAAGAAACTCAGATGGACGCCCGATATCATCGTCTGTCAGGGATGGATGGCTGCTGTGGTTCCGTTCTATGTGAAAACGGCCTATCATGACGAACCTTCATTCGCTAATGCCAAGGTGGTGACATCGCTCTTCGCCAATCAGCTGAAAGGCGAACTGGGTGCCAGATTTAAACATTGCCTGGAATATAGGGACGCCAAAATGTCTATGCTCGATCAATACAGCAGTGATTTCGGTTTCATAGATTTGGAGAAATTGGCCATTGATTACTCTGATGGGGTCATCGAGGCTGGAGAAGATGTGAATCCCACACTGATGGAATATGTGAAGAGCAAACAACTCCTGCTGATGAATTATCCCGGAAAGGAGAATTATGCAGAGGCATATCAGCAGTTTTATGCCGGATTATTGGAAACTGAATAAGAATAATGGTTCTTAAGATGAATTTAAAATTCTTTTGGGGAGTCGTGGCTGCGGCTCTCCTGTTGTTGACTTCTTGTGACGAGAATACAAGTCAGTTCGGAGAAACGCTTACTGACAATGAGGATAACTTAAGTGTCTCCTTCGCGACTTTCAATGCATACTCTAGGTCTGTGCCGGTCAATTCCGTCATCGCGCGTACTACCCAGGGGTACCTGGGAAGGATCAAGGACCCTGAGACGGGGGCTCTCATCACGGGTGACTATATGACACAGTTCAACTGTTTGGAAGGCTACCGCATCGGCCCTATCGACAGTATTGCCAGTAGAGATGAGAATGGACAGATCATCGCCGATTCTTGTCTGGTGAGATTGTTCTACCGGAATTTTTATGGTGACTCCTTGGCTACCATGAAAATGACATTGTATGAACTCGACCATCCCATGTTGGAGAATACCAACTATTATAGCAGTTTCAGTCCGCTTGACGAGGGGTATGTCCGCAAAAATGGCCTTTGTAAGACACATGTCTTCTCCATGGTCAACAAAACGGAGGCAAAGGTCAAAAACTCCACAAATGAGTATATCAACAATATTTGTGTGAGACTGAATGATCCTTACACGGATAAAAACGGTAACACCTATAACAATTTTGGTACCTATATCCTGAGAACTTATTATGCCCATCCGGAGTATTTCAAGAATTCCAAAGCCTTCACACGGAATGTGATTCCAGGATTCTTCTTCAAAATGAATGGTGGACTGGGGGCAATCGCCTATGTCGCAGTTCCGCAACTCAATATCTATTATAGAGGTTATCTTAAGCCTGACAGTATCTCAAGCAGATACACCCTCTTCTCCGGTACAGAAGAAGTGCTGCAGACCACCACGGTGACCAATGACCCGCAGGTCATCAATCAACTGGTCAGTGACAACACATGCACGTATGTTAAGGGACCGGCTGGTATCTTCACAGAGGTCACGCTGCCTGTCGACGAGGTCTTCAAAGGGCATGAGCACGACTCTATCAATACCGCAAAAATGATGCTCTACAGAATCAACAACAGTCAGATCAGTGATTACCTCTTGCCTTCTGCCTCGTCATTGTTGATGGTGGAGTCTGATAGTGTCAATGCTTTCTTCGAAGCCAGCAAACTGGCCAATTCCAAGAACTCATATTTGGCTAACTTTTCCTCAAGCACCAACAGATACGCTTTCAACAACATCGGAAAGCTGCTCACCACACTTTATAGGAAAAAGACAGAGGGTTGCAAGAATGACCCGCAATGGATGGAGAAGCATCCTAATTGGAATAAGGTGATGATCATCCCTGTCAGCACCAATTATGTCACCTATAATTCGAATTCCGTGCTGACGCAGGTGGCCAATGATATGACGTTGACGAGTACACGCTTGAGGGGTGGACAGACACCGCTGGTCATTGATGTCATCTACAGTAAATTTGATTAGCTATCATGGCTGACAATTTCCTGGAGAAAAAGCGGGAGAGCTATGAGGCCAAGAAGGCAGAATGGCTGAGAAAGAAAAAGCACCTGCCGCCCTCAGCAAGAACCCTCCACAAGCCAGATGATGAGGCATTGTAATCCAGCTTCTTCAAGGCTGGTGTGACATTCCTAAGATAAAAGTAAGATCTATATCAATCATGATCTATATAAAAGCAAGATGATTCCGCAATGCTGCGGAATCATCTTGCTTTTATAGTGTTGTCCTCTTATTGGAAGTCTCTGATTCTTACATCGATACCGGTGCCTTCCAGGGCGGCGGTCATCGCGTCGGCGGGCGTGTCACCATAATGGTAGGGGTAGAGCACACGGGGCTTCACCATGTCGGCGGCATGACGCAACTGTTGCGGGGTCATCGTATAGGGTTGGTTGCAGGGCAAGAAAGCGATGTCGATATCGCGAACCTCTGCCATCTCCTCGATGTCCTCGGTGTCACCGGCGATATAGATGCGGAGGCCGTCGGCCACCAGGATAAAGCCATTGTCGCGGCCTTTGGGGTGAAATTGCGTGTGGCCAGGGGTGGTGTTGTAGGCTGGCACGGCATAGATCATCAGGTCGTCAGCCAGGCGGAGGCTGTCACCATTGGCCATCACCTCTCCTTTGCCTAAGAGGTCTGCGGAATTGGCATTCGTCACGATGACTGTAGATGCCTTGCTCAGGTCGGCCACGGCCTGCGTGTCGAGATGGTCGTAATGCTCGTGGGTGATGAGAATGAAGTCCGACTTGGCATACTGTGTGTAATCGGTCACTGGGGGAGTGGCTTCTCTTACAGGATCCACTTGGATGTGGCGGCCATCGAAGATGATCTCCATGCTGGCGTGCTTGATGGGGACAATCTGAAGGCTCTTGCCGTTGGGGGTTTTGAATGTGTCCATATCGTTTGAGTTTGGGTTAGTGTTTGAGGCAGGGGTGCAACTGGCCATCAAGACCAAGGAGGCTGCTGCCATGATGAGTTGATGAAATGACATGCTGAAGGATGATTAGGTGATAGATTCTTGCGTATCCATGTCCTTATCCAGATTGTTTTGCCAGAGATAGTAGTTGGTCTCTTTCACCAGCACTTTGTAAAGGAACAACAGTGAGAGGAGGTTGGGAATGGCCATCAGGGCATTGAAACAGTCTGCCATGTTCCATACGATGGAGAGACTGATCACGCTGCCTGCGAAAACGGCGATGATATAGACGATACGATAAGGCAGGTTCCACTTCTTGCCGCCAAGGTATTCCATGGACCGCTCGCCGTAGTAACTCCATCCCAGGATGGTGCTGAAAGCGAAGGTAAACTGCCCGATGTTGAGCAGCGGGGTACCGATATAGGGAATCTTGGAGAAAGCTGACTTCGTGAGGGCGGCACCATCACTGAAATTGATGTCGGGATGTGCCAATGCGCTGCTCACGATCACCAGACCGGTCATCGCACAGATGACGACAGTGTCCCAGAAGGTGCCCGAACTGGATACCAAGGCCTGACGGACCGGGTTGCGTGTCTGTGCGGCAGCAGCCACGATGGGAGCGGAACCCATTCCCGACTCGTTGGAGAACAGACCTCGGGAGATACCATAGCGGGCGGCAATCATGAAACTGCCGCCGACAAAGCCTCCGCCAGCGGCTTCAGGATTGAAGGCTGACTTGACAATCAGTTGGAGGGCAGGCCATAAGAAGGAACCGTTGACAATGAGGATATAGATACAGCCGACGACATAAAACACCGCCATGAAGGGTACCAGGGCACCGCAGACACGTGCGATGCTCTTTACGCCACCAAGAATCACCGCCGCAGTGAGCAGGCACACGATACCTCCGATAATATAATTAGGTATATGATAGGCCTCGCTGGTCAAGGTGGAGATGGCGTTGGCCTGTACCGTACAACCGATGCCGAAAGAGGCCAAGGCACAGAAAAGGGCAAAGAGCATGCCCATCCATTTCCAACCCAGACCACGTTCAAGGGCATACATCGGACCGCCAAGCATCTGGCCGTTCTTGGTCTTCACACGGTATTTGATGGCCAACAGTCCTTCCGCATATTTGGTGGAGATGCCGAAGACACCGGTGAGCCAGCACCAGAACACGGCTCCAGGACCACCAAGGGCGATGGCGGTTCCCACACCGACAATATTACCCGTGCCGATGGTGGCGGCCAAAGCTGTGGCTAAGGCGCCAAACTGTGACACATCGCCCGTGGAGTTCTCGTCTTTGGTCACGGATAATTTGATGGCCTTGAAAATCTTCCGCTGGGGACATTTGAGCATGATGGTCAAAAAGATATGAGTTCCCAGAAGGAGGATAATCATTGGCCAACCCCATAACACACTGTTGATGGCACTGATGATGTCGTCGAATGTTTGCATATAGTTGTAGAAACGGTGCTTTGGTTAAAAATGTACATCCACGTAGGGATATCCCATCGATAGGAATACTTGTCTTATCTCATCGACAGCATAAGCCTGGGCGGTATGAATATTGGATTCGGTCATGCAGCGGGCGATCATCTTCTCTCGCGCACGCTCATACAGGTCGGAGCGGGATTGCTGGTCCCAACTGCCGCTTTCGTGAAATGATTTTGTGCGGGCCTCATCAATGAACTCCTTGTCGAGGATGATGATGGGGGGGAGGGTGACATCCAAGGTGTCTTCCCGCATCCGGATGGCTCCTTCTGACATCTGCGACAGGTCGATACCCATCCTGACGGTACCATAATAGATACGGGTGAGTTGCTTGTCGCTGCCCAAGAGACGGCTCTCTGTCGTGTCGACCATCTCTTCGTCGCTGATGGCGAGGAATTCCCACTGGCCAATATCGCGGACTGCTTTCACGTCGGTGGCTTCAATGCTGATATGATCGTTGCTGCTGCCCAATGTCATCTCGTTGCGGGTGCCTTTCACAGTGAGGGAGACGACCATCACGACGAGGGCTATCAGCGTGGCGGCTGACAGGATGAGCCGGGCCAACGGGTGTTCTTTCTGTGGGGTGGGAGAGGAGTTGTCCATATGTCTATTCCAATGATCTGCGTAATGATTTCTCGTCAAAGTCTTTCCTGAAGGTAATCACTATCTCGTCATCGACAAACCCCAGCTGACGGAGAATGGGGATGAGCACATGTGTCGCATTTTGACGCGCACGGTCGGAGATCTTCAAATCATCGATGGAGGCGAGAATACTGGCACGGCCTTCTTTCTCGTAGCCAGACAGTTCCTCGTCAGTGAAGTTGGAACGAAGAAGGGCAACGTATGACTTCACTTCTTCACGGTCAATCTTCGTGCTGATCAGCTCCACCTTGGGATCAGGGAGAATCAGCTCTATCTTTCCGTCGTCGAAAAGCACGTTGGCATCGCTAAAATCCTCGAAATCGATATACCCCTTCAGCGTGGCATTGATGGGGATGGCGATGCGGCGGCTTCCCGCGGGTACATTCAGGTTGTAGTCCAACCCGAGAATGCTGCCTTTGAGACGCAGGTTGTCATTATGCGTGATGATACGGTGCACATGAAACTCGGTCGTATAGAGACGTGAACATTTGCGGATACTGGAAACCAGCATCTTCATCGTGTCTGCTTGGGTCTTGACAGTGTGCTCATCCCTTGCGCTTGATGAAGGGGACGTTTCCTTATCACCCGAACAGCCGATCATCAGAAGAATGGCTGCCAGAATGACCATTTTGCTTATCGTTTGGAGGATATGAGGCATGATGGATGATGATTTGTTTGCAAACTTACGATTTTTTTCTCACTTTGCCATCTCTTATCCCGCCAAAAGTGAAAAAATAAGTGAACAGATGCAATTATTTGCGAAATCTGTCACAAAGACAAAAATATTTTTAAACTTTTCCGTTTCTTTTGCATCAAAGTGTTAGTAACAGCAGGCTGCTCAACGAATTTTCTAACAATAAAAAAATATCTTATGAAAAAGTTTATCGTAGTGGCTTTATTGGCCGCAGCAGTATCCACACAAGTGAATGCACAAGACAACAACAACCAGGAGAGACCAAGATTTGACAGAACAGAAATGCTTCAGAGGCGTACAAACAGCATGGTCGAGAAATATGGTCTCAATGACGCGCAGAAGGAACAGTTGCAGAAACTCAACGAGGAGTATGCTGATGTGATGCCCATGATGGGACCGAGAATGCGCGGTATGGGTGGACGAGGAAATGGTCCTCGTATGAATGGCGGCAGACCCAATAACCCACAAGGTGCTCCACAAGGACAACCCGAGATGAGAAGAGAACGGGGGCAGATGCAACCCAATCAGGGATTCGGTGGACAGGGACGCGGCAATGGACCTGGTGCACGGAGATTTGATCCTGAGAAGATGAAGCAGTATGAGGAGCAACTCCAGAAAATCATGACTCCTGAGCAGTATGAGAAATATCAGGCTGACCGTAAGGAGATGATGGAGCGCATGCAGCAGATGCGTTCACAAAGACCACAACAATGACGTGTTTAGTTTTTTAGTTAATACAATTAGTTGTTTTAGGTATCTTGAAATGAGTTTTCAGGGAATGGAAGACTGCCCTTCGGGGCAGTCTTTTTTTGAATCCTTCTTCATCTTTCATACAAGTGGAATCGAATACCCCGAAAATACCAGTTACCAGCTTCATCTGATCATGTAAATCATAGAGTGGATGTGACTCAGACGTGACTGAAGAGATGATTCAGATGTGAATCATTAAAAATGCTGTTTCAGAAAACAGTTCGCATTTTTGGCTGGTTCACATAATTGCACTATCTTTGCAAGGTTTTTGGAAATGTTTTTGAAATATAACAGGTTTATAAGATGAAAATGGTCTATGCTGCCTTGGCTTCCTTGCTGGTAATGGGAAGTCTGGCTTCTTGTGAGAAAGAGAAAAAACAAACACTCAACAATATTATCGTTCCACCGAGGGAAGTCAGTGTTCCTGATACCATCATCCATCAGATGAATGAGACAGAAAGCAATGATGAGGTCTCCTGGGTGGGTAGTGTGTATAAGGTGAAAACCCACAGGTATTCCAACGACAGCTTATCCGTGGTGACAGACGAAACAGGGAAACGCTATCGCAATAACGTGATCCTGGTCAAAATCACCAGAAAAGACGGAAGCACGTTCTTTGAGAAGAAATTCACCAAAGCACTTTTCGAAGGACTGGTGGATGATGACTATCTGAAGAAAAATCTGTTATTAGGACTGGTTTATAATGGTACAGACAAAGACGGACTGCATTTCTTGGGTAGCGTGGGCTCTCCCGACATCCTGACCGAGGAATATGTACCGTTTATTGTGACCATCAATAAGAATGGAGAAGTGTCTGTGGAAAAGGGTAACCTCGATACTCGTGAGGGTGTTGACAGCGATGAGACCAACAAACCTGTGCCTGAAAAATCTGATGAGGTAGTATAAGAGACTAATAGACACTATAGCCATTTTCCTTGCAATATTGGATGGCAGGAGCATAGCCTTGGGCGGTGGATCGGTGGATCCATTTCAGGCCCATCCGCTTATCGACAGGCACTCCGTTGCCCGTGAGATGAAACCAGCCGATGGCAAACTGTGCCTGCGGGTCACCACCCTGGGCTGCCAACTCATACCAGAACGCGCATTCCGTCAGGTCGCGCTCCACGCCATCGCCATTCCAGTAGGCAGCACCGACATTTTTCTGTGATTGTACATGACCCTGAAAGGCGGCCTCTTTATACCAGAGAAAAGCACGGTGGTGGTCTTGTTCCACACCATCCCCTAAATAGTAGGCGTTGGCCACATTGACCTGTGATTGCATATCACCTTTGGTGGCGGCTTTGAGATACCAGTGGAAGGCTCTCGTGCGGTCTTGTTCCACGCCATCTCCTTTATAATAGCATTCAGCCACATTGAAACAGCCATAGGTGTCGCCTGTTTCTGCCGCACGCATATACCACTCAAAAGCGATGGCGTGATCTTCACGCACCCCATAGCCGCGCATGTAGCATACACCAAGGTTGTTCATCGACCTCGGATCTCCCTCGAAGGCCTGTTGCCGGTAGGCATTGGCTATCTCACGTTCTTTGCTCATGGTGGTAAAAAAATGAGGGGTGTGCCCTCGAAAGGCACACCCTTCATGGATATGGATGATTTGATTAAAGGATGGTCTTCACTGCTTCGAGCATGCCTTTCTCCTGGATGAGGTCGAGGTCTTTCTTCAGCAGGTCTGCCAAACCGGCGATGGCGTGCAGGTCTTCACCCCAAATACTGGTGGCACCAAGCACACCGTCGGTAATCTTTTGTGTGTCGCCGGTTGCCCACAGGTTCTTCAGCAGATCCATGATGTCTTGGGCATCGTTGGGCACGATCTCTGTACCATCAGCACGCTTGCCTCCCTTGTAGTAAGTGATGATGGCGGCAAGACCCATCACAAGGCCTTGAGGCAATTCGCCCTTGCGCTCCAGGTAGACTTTCACACCGGGAAGGTCGCGGGCACAGAACTTCGGGAAGGAGTTGAGCATGATGCTGGTCACCTGGTGGTCAACAAACGGGTTGTTGAAACGCTCGAGCACGTCACCGGCAAACTGCTTCAGTTCGTCCATCGGCAAGTTGAGTGTCTCCATCAGTTCCTCAAACTGCACCTTGTGGATATATTTCCCGATGACCTCATGGTTGCAGGCATCACGCACAATGTCCACGCCGCTCAGGAAGGCAACAGGAGAGAGCACGGTGTGGGGACCATTGAGCAAGGTCACCTTGCGCTCGTGGTAGGGCTTCTCGCTCTCTGCGATCAGCACATGCAGACCGGCTTTCTCGGCGGGGAACTCAGCACGCAACTCCTCGCAGGTCATATTCTCGGCTTTCTCGATCACCCAAAGGTGGAAGATCTCTGCCTGTACGACAAGGTTGTCCTTGTAGCTGATCTTCTGCTGGATCTCGGCAATCTCCTTGCGGGGGAAACCGGGAACGATGCGGTCGACGAGGGTGGCACAGACATAGCAGTATTTGGTGAACCATTCCTTGAAACCTTCATAGTCGGCTCCCATGTCGTCCTTCCACAACTCAATATACTGATAGATGCACTCCTTCAGATGATGGCCGTTGAGGAAAATCAGCTCGCAGGGCATGATGATCAGACCCTTGGTGGGGTCGCCCTCGAAGGTCTGATAGCGGCGGAAGAGCAACTGCACCAGTTTGCCAGGATAACTGCTGGCGGGAGCGTCGCTCAGTTTGCAACTGTCGTCGAAGGCAATACCTGCCTCTGTGGTGTTGGAAATCACAAAACGGATCTCGGGCTGATCAGCCAAAGCGAGGTAGGCCCAATTCTGGGTGTAGGGATTAATGGCGCGGGAGACCACGTCGATACGCTCGAGGCTGTTGACAGCCTCACCATTCTCGCGACCTTGCAGGTTGACATGATAGAGACAGTCCTGACCGTTGAGCCAGTCGACCATACCGCGCTCGATGGGTTGCACGATCACCACGCTGCCGTTGAAATCTGTACGCTGGTTCATCTTCCAAAGAATCCAGTCTACGAATGCGCGTAAGAAGTTTCCTTCACCAAATTGGATCACTTTCTCTGGCATGACGCTCTTCGGAGCCGTCCGCTTGTTTAATTCTTGTAATTTTCTCATTTGTTTTATAGATTAATATGGATGTTTTTCGTTTGCTGTAAGAGAGGATGATGGCTGCTGGAGCAGCACCTCTACAATCAGGTCTTTTAAGTGATTGCAAAGTTAACCATTTTCATGGATTTTGCAATGCTTTTCTGCCATTAAATGAACGTAAAGGTTTGCAGACGGTGTGCTGGTATCCAGCAGCCATGATCCGTTATCTTGCCGCTACATATTTGTGAAGGGTCGCTCTCACGGCGCCGGGGGCGGCATAGAGCTCTTTCACCATACCCTCTATCTGTTCTCCCAGACCGGCGGCATACAGATCGAGGCCGAAGACATCGCTGCGGCTGTAGAGCGAGCGTAGGCAACTGAAGTCTTGATCAGGACGGCCGATCTCAAGGGGCGCAACGATAGCCTGCAGTTCGGCGAGCATGGGGTCGGGTGACGGGTCGAAGGGGGTGCCGTCGTCTTTGATGCCTTTCAGATAGCGGGCATAGCCGGCCAATGTGAGTGGTATCAACTGGAGATTGGACATGTCGAGACCGCGGGCAAGGTATTTCTTGATGGTCTCACCGAAACGGATGGGCAGTTTCTGACTGGTGTCCATAGCGATGCGCTGGGGAGCATCGGGCATGAAGGGATTGGGCAGACGGCGGTTGATGACAGCTCCGATAAATTCGTAGGGATTGAGCACTCCCGGGTCGGTCACCACGGGCATCGCTTCCATATAACCGATCTTCTGGATAAAACTGCGCAGATCCTCATCGGCCATCTCGGCGGATATCAATGTGTAGCCGAGCAGACAACCGTAGATCGACATGGCTGTATGAAGAGGATTCAGACAGGTGGTCACCTTCATTGTCTCCACTTTATCGACGGTTTCCCGCGTCGTATATAAGGCGCCGCCAAGGTCAAGGGGGGGACGGCCATTGGTGTAGTTGTCCTCGATGACCAGATACTGCACCTCCTCGGCATTCACAAATGGGGCAGTGAAGGTATGCTTCTCGGTCTCAATGTAGTTGTTGTCCTCGAATCCGTCATCAGCCAACATCTTCTGTACCTTCTGGTGAGGACGTGGCGTGATCTTGTCGATCATCGACCAGGGGAAGGTGATCTTTGTCTCATCTTTCAGATAATTGAGAAAATCTGCATCCACAAGACCGTCTGCCACCCATCTCTCCGCATAAGCGAAGACACCGGCTTTTACTTTATCTCCGTTGTGAGAGCAGTTGTCCATGCTCTGCACGGTCAATGGCAGTTGGCCAGCCTGATAACGCTCCCAGAGAAGGGCGCACACCTTGCCCATGGCGAGCACGGGGGTGAGGCCGCGGTCTAAGTCGGCAGGACTCACGCTGTAGCCTTTCTCGGTGATGGTGAAGGAGATCATCTGCAACGATGGATTGCGGAAAATCTCGACCAGACGCTGCCAGTCGGCAAACTGGAAATCGGCTTTCAGCGCCTCGGTGACGGAGGCGATGACCTTCTTCTCGATCGTGCCGGTGGACTGCAGGCTGACGAGCAGAGACAGATTGTTGTATGGGGCATAGGCTTTGTCGATCACCTCGAAGTCGAAGGTCTCGGCGACAATGACGCCACGGTCGTATTTCCCTGTGTTGAGGGCATCGTTGAGGATAGCTGCTGGAAAGGCGCGGAAGATGTTGCCGCCACCGAAGTGCACCCATGTGGGTGCGTCGTGTGTCTTCTTGGCAACGGCTGAGATGTCAAACTTGGGAAGTTGATAACCTTTGGCTTCCCATTCGCTGCCATCAAAATGGCTGGAAAAAATATCGGTCAGTTTCATGTTTTAATCAAAAAAACCTGGTTGTTTATATGCGATTCCTAACTCCCTGTCTACCGTGGCGAGGATGCCTTGCACCTGGCCAAGAGCAAACATACGCCCGAGGAACGAGTAACCGGCGTTGTAGCCGCGGGTCTCATCGCCGAGCATCGTCATGCCATGGTCCACGCGCATGGGAAGTGAGGGATTCTCTTTCTCGAAGATGCGCGACAACTCGATGATGTCGGCACGCCCGCCAAGGTGGGAGGCTTCCGTGAAGTCACCGTTGGGGAAGATATGGCAAGAGCGAAGGTGGACAAAATGGGTGCGGGAGGCAAACTTCTTGGCCATCTCCACCACATTGTTGTAGGCGCCTGCCGAGAGGGAACCGGCACAGAAGGTAAGACCGTTGTGGGGATTGGGCACAGCGTCGAGGAACCACTGGATATCTTCCTCCGTGCGGACGATACGGGGCAGACCGAGAATCTCGATGGGTGGATCATCGGGGTGCACGCACATGTTCATGCCGCATTCCTCACAGGTGGGCATGATGGCTTCCAGAAAATATTTCATATTGGCGCGCAACTGCGCTTTGTCGATTCCTTTGTACAGGTCGAGGAAGTCACGGAATTTCTGAATGGGGGCTTCATCGTTTTCGCTGAAATTGCCCGACACAAAGCCCTGGGTCTTGATGATGATCGTTTCCACCAATTGGTGTTCTTTCTCCGGCGTCATCGTTTTGGCCAGTTCATCGGCCTCTGACAGCACGTTGCGACCCTCGCCGACACCGGCGGGGAATTCAAATTTCGCCCATTCTTCACGGGCACCGGCACGCTTCAGGATGTAGATGTCGAAATAGGCAAATTCGGCATAATTGAAATACAGGTTGCTCGAACCATTGGGGTTCTCATGCAGCAGGTCGGTGCGGGCCCAGTCGAGCACAGGCATGAAATTGTAGCAGATGGTGTGGATACCCTCTGCTGAAAGGTTACGGAGACTTTCCTTATATACTTCAATCTGTTCATCCCGGTCAGGACCGCCGTATTTGATGGTCTCTACCACAGGCAGCGACTCCACCACACTCCAGCGCATACCGTAGCTCTCGATATACTCACGCAAATCGCGTATCTTCTCCCTCGTCCATACCTCTCCAAGAGGAACGTCATGAAGGGCTGTCACAATACCCTCTACGCCTATCTGCCGAAGCATGCCAAGGGTGATCTTGTCGTTCTTGCCGAACCATCTCCAAGTTCTTTCCATATATTCAAGTTTAATTAATAAAGGTGTTAGCTTTTCATATCATTATGCAAAGTTAATCCAAACAAGACGATTCGCAAAATAATTGCTCACTTTTCTTTTTCATGATGATTGCATAAATATTAAGAGTTGTTTCATCCGGCTGGGATCATCCGTTTTTATCATAGACAACTCATCAATCTTTACGCTATACAAAAAAATCCCTGAGCCAATGGAAGGCTCAGGGATTACGAAACGTATTTCTTAAAGAAATGATTATTCGCTCTTTTCCATCTTGGCTTTCAGAGATGCCAATGCATCGATGTCACCAAGAGTGGTGCTGGCTGTCACATTATTGATGCCTGAAGGATCTTCTTTCTTGGCAGCGTGGCGAGGAGCACGGGCGACTTTCTTCTCTTCCTTAGCCTCCTCGAAAGTGCGGCTGTGTGAGAGAATGATGCGCTTGGTCTCCTTGACAAACTCGATTACCTTGAAAGCAAGCTCTTCGCCCTCAACGGCCTGTGAGCCGTCTTCCTTCACCAGATGCTTCGGAGTGGCAAAACCCTCACCGCCCTCATTCAGAGCGATCACGGCACCTCTGTCCATCAACTCCGTAATCTTACCGGTGTGGACTGAACCAGGAGTGTAGATGGTCTCGTAGGTGTCCCAAGGATTGTCCTCGAGCTGCTTGTGGCCAAGGCTCAGACGACGATTCTCCTTGTCAATCTCAAGTACCACCACGTCGATCATGGCACCAACCTGAGTAAACTCGGATGGATGTTTCACTTTCTTCGTCCATGAGAGGTCGCTGATATGGATCAGACCATCAACACCTTCCTCAAGCTCCACGAAGATACCGAAGTTGGTGAAGTTGCGAACCTTTGCGGTGTGACGTGAGTTGAGCGGATACTTCACTTCGATTGACTCCCATGGGTCTTCCTTCAGCTGCTTGATGCCAAGAGACATCTTGCGCTCATTGCGGTCGAGGGTCAGAATCACTGCCTCTACCTCGTCGCCCACGTGCATGAACTCCTGAGCAGAACGCAGATGCTGGCTCCAGCTCATCTCTGAAACGTGGATCAGACCTTCCACACCCGGGGCAATCTCAACAAATGCTCCGTAGTCGGCGATCACCACTACCTTACCCTTCACGTGGTCACCCACCTTCAGGTTCTCGTCAAGAGCATCCCATGGATGAGGAGTAAGCTGCTTCAGACCGAGAGCGATGCGCTTCTTCTCGTCGTCGAAGTCGAGGATCACAACCTTGATCTTCTGGTAATCGGAGACCACTTCGTGAGGATCGCTCACGCGGCCCCAAGACAGGTCGGTGATATGGATGAGTCCGTCAACACCACCAAGGTCGACAAATACACCATAGGCAGTGATGTTCTTCACGGTGCCCTCGTATACCTGGCCCTTCTCCATCTTGCTGATGATCTCCTTCTTCTGGGCCTCGAGCTCTGCCTCGATGAGTGCCTTGTGAGAAACCACCACGTTGCGGAATTCCTGGTTGATCTTCACCACCTTGAACTCCATGGTCTTGCCTACGAACACATCGTAGTCGCGAATTGGATGAACGTCAATCTGGCTGCCGGGGAGGAATGCCTCGATACCAAACACATCAACAATCATACCACCCTTTGTGCGGCATTTGATGAAGCCGGTGATCACTTCCTCGTTGTCAAGAGCAGCGTTCACACGCTCCCAACTCTTGCTCAGACGGGCTTTCTTGTGCGAAAGGATCAACTGTCCTTTCTTGTCTTCTTGATTTTCTACGTAAACCTCTACTTTGTCACCCACCTTCAGGTCGGGGTTGTAGCGGAATTCGCTTGCGGGGATAATACCGTCACTCTTGTAACCGATGTTGACAACAACTTCTTTCTTGTCATTTGAGATAACGGTGCCTTCAACAACTTGATGCTCACTCACTTTGCTGAGGGTCTCGTCGTAGGCCTTCTCGAGGTCTACTTTGCTTTCGCCTGTGATACTGCCATTCTCAAACTCTTCCCAATTGAAGTCTTCGTTTGGCTGTACGTTTTTAAAGTTTGACATAAATGTGAATTAAAAAAATGAAAATTAATAAAGTTAGACTTTATGTTGTTCGAAAATCGGCTGCAAAATTACTACATTTTTAACAAATAATCTCTTTTTTGCCCATGTTTTTATTGGGCAAAGCAGCATTTTTTCTTGCATTTAATGATAATTAACTAAAGATTCCCTCTCCCTTTTTTAAAGCGATTTTGAGGATTTTCAAATGAATAGAATATCATCAACGACTGATCTTGAAGGCTACGTGCTTGTCATAAAGGGAAACATAGAGTCTGCCGTCGCTGCCGATTGCCAACCAATTAGGGGCATTGGCAACCCAGAGCTGTTGTTTCTGTACACCAGTAAACCTATTCAGGACGTTGATGAAATCGGGCTTGCCTGAGTCGCCGAAGCCACAGATGATGGAGTTGTCGATGATCAGGAAGTTATCAGTGTTGCAGGTGTTGGGCTTGCTGACCCACAGGGTCTTATCGGTGGAGATGTCGATAGCTACAACATACGCATTTTGCCCTTTGTCAAAACCCATCAAACCGGAAATACTGAAGTATAGTATCCCATCCTTCACGACTGCCCAGTTGACCGATTGCCTGTCGATGTCGGCACCGCGGTTTTTGGGCGGAAATGTCATCGATGATGTGTCATAGACTTTCTTCACCTCTTTCGTGGGGTCAACGAGCATGATCAGGTGCGGGTCTCGGCCTCGTCGTGAGATGTCCTTCTCTGACTCTCCCCAGGGCAGAAGCTCCGTTTTCGGTGCCCTTCCATAAGTGGCCACGGGATAGTCACCATCATAGAAGACATCGTTCAGAACCCAACCGTCACCATAAAACTCCGGCACGATGTCGGGTATGCGGTAATCGGTGTCGTCCCAGCCGAGTGTCGGATGCCCTATGATGTTTCCCACTTTCAGTTCTGGTCGTGCCAGTGCTTTGTAATCGTCCAAAGGCTTTGAGTATTTGGTTCTTATGAGGGTGATGGTCTTGCTTTTCCCTTTAGGGGCGGCAGGGAGCGTCTGTCCGTTGAAGTTGGACACTACAACGGGGACGATTTTGGTTTCATACTCAACTCCGTCAAGCGTGTATTTTTGCGCCTGGGCAAAAACCGTGGCCGTCAATAACGCGGCTGATAACACTAATTTATTCATGGTGTGATAATTTTTTGCGTTCTTTGTCTCATCAACTGACCGTATGGATGATTATTTGAATATCAGTTGTGCGAAGTTGTAAAGTCCGTACTTCCAAACGACAAAATTGTGCTGTCCGTCAGGGTAGTTGATGAGTGTGCAAGGGATGCCCTTCTCATCGCAGAATGTCTTGAGTTGCGTGCTGTGGTTCATCAGCCCGTCAGCACCACCACATACCATCCAGAGGAGTTTGTTCTCTTTCTTCACCTTGTCCACATCTGGGATAAGTTGTGCGGCACGTCGTGTGTTGGGTGCTGATGAGAACCCTCCTACGTAGGCAAATACGTCCATATGGCCGAGTCCGAAATTGAGTGACTGCCCACCACCCATTGACAGACCAGCGATGGCACGGTGGTCCTTATCGGTATATACGCTGTAGTGCTTCTCGATGTAAGGAATTAGGCTTCCGATGAGGTCCTTGTCAAACTCTCCGAAAGCTCTGAATGATCCCATGCCTCCTGCACGTGAGTCATCCTTTTGAGCACGTCCGTTGGGCATGACGACAATCATGTCGGCTACCTTCCCGTCGGCATATAGATTGTCCATGATGATGTTGGGCACACCACCATCTTTATACCACTCGTTCTCGTCGCCACCGATGCCATGAAGCAGGTAGAGCACGCTATACTTCTTCTTATTATTGTATTTGGGTGGCAGATAGACATTTGCCTTACGGGTCGTGCCTACGGATTCCGACTGATACTCGATGAGTTCCACTGTTCCGTGAGAAATGCCTGCACGCTCTTGGTCGAATCCCTGGGGAGCTGCTTTGTACTCGTCGAATTTCACATTGTAGTTCTGTTGAGCGCCAAACATTGGAATATTGGGCTCTTGTGCATTGGCTGTCGTCAAAGAAAGGGTAAGCAATGCTACTAAATAAAAGTTCTTCATTTGTTCAATTTGGTTAATTAGAGTATACAACGTTATTGATTAGATGAAGTTTGGGAGCTTTGGTTTAATATGATTGACCACTTATGGTGTCGAGTAGCTTGTAGGTAACCCATGGCACGGCGATGCTTCCTTCGGATTGTAGCGTGTTATAGTGGAAGATACCAAACCTGACACCTTTCCAAAATCCGAAATCTATAAAGAAGGGGTCGCCAATCGGGAGATAACGCTTGTTGTCCAAACTGTAGTAAAATTGATTAGACTTTTCTCGCATGTCGAAGACGAGACGGAGATAGATGCGCTTCCCTGAGACGGTCTTGCTCTCACTGGTTGTCTTTTCCTGACCATCGCTGAGAGAGAGTTGGCAATGGGAACCTTCTTTAGATATGCCCAACAGCATGTTGCGCTTTCCCATGCAGGCCAGGCCGCAGTGGCCACCATGGGCTAACTGTGAGATGTCGATGGCGATCGTTGCCATACTTTTATAGCCCATCACCTTCTGAGTCAGGGTGTTACGTGCGGATATAAAATTGGGAGATGTCAATGCGTGGAGTGTCAGCGAACCCTTGCGCTCCGTCAGCGACCAACTGTCGTCTGCCGGGTTGTGGTTCCATTGCCATTGAGGTGACAACTCACTGTCCTCAAAGTCGTCACTCGTCTGGGGATGGTGAATGCCCTGACTCTTGAGGGGTGACCGCCAGACTTGCACCGGCTCACCGATACCGTTGCGGTCGATGTCTACACCGATCACTGGCCAGTCATCATGCCAGTACATGGGTTGGAGATGGACCACCCGGCCCAGCGCACCGTCGTGCTGGAAATGATAAAACCACCATTCTCCTGACGGCGTGTCGACAATGGCTCCTTGGTGAGGACCGTTGATCTGGGTGCTGCCTTGTTCAAGCACCACTTTCTTCTCATAAGGACCATAAATGTTTTTTGACCGTAGAATGGTCTGCCAGCCGGTACCGACACCACCTTCGGGGATGGAGAGATAGTAATACCCGTTGCGCTTGTGAATCTTGGTCCCCTCGGCCACAGGACCATGGTAGATGGTCACACCATCGTCTAGCAACTGCCGGCCGTCGGCACTCATCTTGTGAAGGATGATCGGACCGGCACCATGTTGGCTGCGGCCAAGATATGCCTGGCCATGATCATCCCAAAACGGACATGGGTCTTCCCACCGTTCAACGGCTTTCACTAAATGAAGAGGACTCCATGGACCTTCTGCTTTTTCTGCCTGCGTCATGAAAAGGCCTTCGTGAGGGGTGCAGAAATAGATCCAAAACCGACCATCGTGGTAGCGAAGTGACGGGGCCCATGACCCGCCGGCATAGTGCTGGTTGGTGTCCCAACCAGGATACTCAAAACGGTGATACACCTGGGTGACGATGCGCCAGTTGACCATGTCGGCAGACTCCAAGATCTGCATGCCTAAGAAATGAAAATCAGAGGCAACCATATAATAATGATCACCCACACGTATCACATCCGGGTCGCTGTAGTCGGCATTCAGAATGGGGTTGATGTAGGTTCCATTGCCTTGGTCTCCCCATAAGAGAGGCCGTGATTGGGCAACAGCGGTGATATTCAGAATCATCGCGAGAAAGAGGGAGAACAGGACTCGCATGTGCATGGTCTGTGTATCGTTTGTGATGGTCGGTGTATTGTGTGTAATGGCCAGTGTATCGTGTGTGATGGCCAGTGGAGTGAATAAATGCAACCTCACCATCCAGAAGGAAGTCGGAGGTGAGGTCGCATGATCTGTCTGTTCATGAAGGCATAACCTTCCTTTTACTATCTTTAAATGCCGAAATGGATTGATCTGCAGAGATCAATGAAGATTCAGAGATCAATAGTTTTGAGCCAGCAGTTCAAAGTAGCTCTGAGGATGGTCGCAAACCGGGCAAACCTCGGGAGCGTCCTTGCCGATGACGATATGTCCGCAGTTGCGGCATTGCCAGATGCAGTCGCCATCACGTGAGAACACCAGTTTGTCTTCTATGTTCTTGAGCAATTTCAGATAGCGCTCTTCATGATGCTTCTCGATAGCAGCCACGGCACGGAATTTCTCGGCAATCTCTGCGAAACCTTCTTCTTCTGCTTCCTTGGCCATGCGGTCATACATGTCTGTCCACTCGAAATGCTCACCCTCGGCGGCGGCTTTCAGGTTCTCGGGTGTGGAACGGACACTGCCGCCCTCAAGCAGCTTAAACCACATCTTGGCATGTTCTTTCTCGTTGTTGGCTGTTTCCTCAAAAATGGCTGCAATCTGCTGATAGCCATCCTTCTTTGCCTTGGAAGCCCAGTAGCTGTACTTGTTGCGTGCCTGACTCTCACCGGCAAATGCTTCCTGCAAATTGCGCTCAGTCTTTGTTCCTTTTAATTCTTTCATGTTTTTTCTTGAATAAATGAATGGTTTTCTTATTATGTAAGGGTTATCTCTCCACAAAGGGATAGATCCATCTGGCGACGGATCTCTTCTGGGTCATCATATCGGGCCTGAAGGTACATCAGTTTGGTCACGGCACTCTCCACCGTACTGTCATGGCCACTGACCACACCTGCATTCTTCAGGCGCAAACCGGTGTCGTAGCGGTTCATTTCCACAAAACCAGAGATGCACTGGCTGATGTTCACAATCGTCACACCGCGGTCGCTGGCTTCCCTCAGTAATCGGTGGAGCCAAGGGGCCTGGGGGGCATTGCCGCTGCCGAAAGTGCGCATCACCACAGAGCGTAATTCAGGAGCATGAAAGACATGACTGAGAAAACATTCCTGGATGCCGGGGAAGAGGGACATCACGATGACATTGGTGTCCATCTTGGTGTGGGGAATCATCCTTGATTCGTAGTCGGGCTTCAGAATATGGTGCTCATGGTAGACAAAATTGACACCGGCATGGCAGAGCACGGGGTGATTGAAACTGGCAAAGGCATCAAAACCGTCAGCGGATTGTTTCGTCGAACGGTTGCCCCGAAGCAGATGTCCACCAAAATAGATACATACTTCAGGAACCATCGCACGGCCATCGGGGTGGTGGGCGGAGGCCAGTTCGATGCTGGTCACCAGGTTCTCTTTACCGTCTGTGCGCAATTGACCGATAGGCAACTGACTGCCGGTGAGTATCACAGGCTTCGTCAGATTCTCCAACATGAAAGATAGGGCTGAGGCGGTATAAGCCATCGTGTCTGTTCCGTGGAGAATCACAAAACCGTCATAGTCATCATATTGCTGGGAGATGATGTCGACCAACTTCGCCCAAAGATGTGGATGCATATCGCTGGAGTCGACAGGGGGGTGAAAGTGATACGTGTCGATGCTGGTGCGTAGATATTGAAACTCGGGCAGGTTCTGGGCCAGATGGTCGAAGTCAAGCGGCTCTAATGCATGGGTGCGGGGATTGCAGCCCATGCCGATCGTTCCCCCTGTATAAATAAGGAGTACCTTTTCTGTGCGGCGAAAAGGAGGGGAGGAGGGGGAAGGACTGCTATCGTACGACATCGTTTGCGTAATTTTTACTGCAAATATAATCGAAAAACCTCTTTTTCCAAAATAAATTGGTTATATTTGCAAAACTTTTCAGACAAACCTTAAAATTAATCAAATAACTCTTACAAATTTTTCCGTATGAAAAAATTCATGGATGATAACTTCCTGCTTGAGACAGCTACTGCGCAGGAACTTTTCCACAAACATGCCTCACGCATGCCTATTATTGATTACCATTGTCACTTGATCCCTGAAATGGTGGCATCCGACCATCAGTTCAGCTCTATCACAGAATTATGGCTTGGTGGTGACCACTATAAGTGGCGTGCCATGCGTACCAATGGTGTCGATGAGAGATTCTGTACAGGTGCAGATACCACCGACTGGGAGAAATTCGAGAAATGGGCAGAGACTGTTCCGTATACTTTCAGAAATCCGCTCTATCATTGGACACATCTGGAACTGAAGACAGCCTTCGGAATCGAAAAACTGCTCTCTCCCAAAACAGCAAGAGAAATCTTCGATGAGTGTAATGAAAAACTGAAATTGCCAGAATATACCGCACGGGGATTCATGAGGCGCTATAACGTGGAGTGTGTCTGCACGACCGATGACCCTGTTGACGACCTCAGATTCCACAAACAGACAAGGGAGAGCGGCTTCGAGGTCAAGATGATCCCGGCTTGGAGACCCGACAAAGCCATGAACATCGAGAAACCGGAGTTCGCTGCTTATGTGAAGCAACTCGCCGAGGTGGCCGACATGGAGATCAAATCCTTTAAGGACATGGTCGATGCACTTCAGAAACGCCATGACTTCTTCCATGAGAACGGGTGCCGCCTGAGTGACCATGGTATCGAGGAGTTCTATGACGAGCCCTACACAGACAGCCAGATTGAAATCATCTTCGAGAAGGCGCTGCGTGGACAGTCTCTGTTCCAGGAAGAGATCAGACAATACAAACATTGTTTCCTCACCGTCATGGCTGAGATGGATCATGCAAGTAATTGGACACAGCAGTTCCACTATGGGGCTATCCGCGACAACAATAGCCTTATGTATCGTCAGTTGGGGCCCGACACTGGTTTCGACTCTATTGGAGAGTTCAATACGGCAAGAGCCATGAGCCATTTCCTCAACCATCTCAATGAAGAAGGAAAGCTCACGCGTACTATTCTATATACGCTCAATCCTTGTGCCAATGAGGTTATCGCCACCATGTTGGGTAATTTCCAGGATGGCTCATGCCCAGGTAAGATTCAGTTTGGCTCGGGCTGGTGGTTTAATGACCAGCTCGACGGTATGACACGTCAGATGAATGCGCTCTCTGTCTTGGGATTGCTCAGCCGCTTCGTGGGCATGCTCACGGATTCCCGCTCGTTCCTCTCTTATCCGAGACATGAGTACTTCAGAAGGCTTCTTTGCAACCTGCTTGGCAATGATGTGGAGAAAGGACTGCTGCCCGACGACATGGAGTCGCTCGCAAGAATGGTGGAGGATATCAGTTACAATAACGCTAAAAACTATTTTAAATTTTATTAATCAGCATCCGTGCTTTTGCACACGGGCAGATTCTTTAAGGGTGGTTGGACTATGGGTCCGGCCACCCTTAATCAATTCTGACATATCCGATAGAGGCTTCACCCTTTCTGATAAAAATGTCATCTTTTCAGCATCCTTTTTCACTTAAAGAAGCAAAAAATGATGTTTTGTTATTGGTTTTGAACAAATATTTGTAACTTTGCAGACAATTTGAAAAAAAACTTCATTTGAAGGCTGCCCTTTTTATCATTTCATTATGGCACAGAATATTTTCAGAGGGTTGGGAATTGCCCTTGTCACACCATTCAAAGCAGATGGAAGCGTCGATTTTGACTCTTTGAAACGACTCGTGGATTATCAGCTCGACAATGGCGCAGATTTTCTATGTATACTAGCAACAACAGGGGAGACTCCCTGCCTCAATGATGAGGAGAAAGAGTTGATCAAAAAGCAGATTGTAGAACAGGTTAATGGCAGGGTGCCTATCCTCATGGGCTGTGGAGGTAACAATACCGCAGCTGTTGTCAACCAACTTAAAAATGGTGACTTCAAAGGGATTGACGGCATTCTGAGTGTCTGCCCTTATTATAACAAACCATCTCAGGAAGGACTGTATAGGCATTTCAAGGCCATTGCCGAGGCCACCACACTGCCAGTGGTGCTTTACAATGTGCCCGGCAGGACGGGCATCCTCATGAAGGCGGAGACCACTTGCCGGCTGGCGGCCGATTGTGAGAATATCGTGGCCATCAAAGAGGCCAGTGGCAGTCTGGAACTGGTGGATGAGATCATCAAGCACAAGCCGGAACGGTTTGAGGTGCTCAGCGGTGACGACGCGCTCACTTATCCGATGGTGGCAAGTGGGGCTGTGGGCGTCATTTCAGTTATCGGAAATGCGCTGCCTAAAGAATTCTCAAGAATGATCCGCCTGGAATTCAATAATGAATATGCGGCAGCAAGAAAAATCCACCACAAATTCACCGATCTCTATAGCTTGTTGTTTGTCGACGGCAATCCTGCCGGTGTGAAAGCTTTGCTGCATGAGATGGGCTTTATCGAGAATGTCCTTCGCCTGCCGCTGGTGCCCACCAGGGTTACTACGCTGCAGAAAATGAGCGAGATTCTCAAAGGGCTGAAATATTAATCATCTGCACATGGAGGAAAGGAGGATTATACATGAGATCACGCCTCTCATGGGAAAAGATGTCCTGTATATCGCTGACAGGCATAAAAAGGAGTTCACATATCCCATTCACAACCATGAGGTATTTGAACTCAATTTCGTTGAGCATGCGGCAGGAGTAAGACGGATCGTCGGTGACAACAGTGAGATCATTGGTGAATATGATCTCGTGCTGATCACCAGTCCCGACCTGGAACATGTTTGGGAGCAATACCAATGCCGCAGCGAGGACATCAGGGAAATAACAGTGCAGTTTGATCTGCATGTCGGTGAGGACACCCTGTTTGGAAAAACGCCATTCATTTCAATGAGGAAGATGATGAATGAGGCGAGAAAAGGCTTGGCTTTTCCCGTCAGTGCCATCATGAAAATCTATGGAATGCTTGACTCTCTCAGCCAGATCAAAGAGGGATTTTATGCTGTCATGCAGTTTCTTACCATCCTATATGAGCTGTCGAAATGTGAGGGTGCCCGACCGCTTGCATCGTCAAGTTTCGCAAAAATTGCCGTAGAGGATGACAGCAGAAGAATCCTAAAGGTAAAAAACTACATCTCCACCCATTACGTGGATGAGATCCGGCTGGCCATGCTGGCGGATATCGCTGGCATGAGTACCAGCGCTTTCAGCAGATTTTTCAAATTGCACACTGGCAGAAACCTCACCGACTATATCATCGACATCAGGCTGGGAGCGGCTGCGAGAATGCTTGTCGATACGAAAAGAAGCATTTCTGAAATCTGTTTCAATTGTGGGTTTAACAACTTATCTAATTTCAACAGAATCTTCAAGAAGAAAAAAGGATGCAGCCCCACGGAATTTCGGGATAATTACCGGAAGACAAGAATAATCATTTAGCATAACCGATGGCGTTTTGATATGTTTTTTGGTATGATTTTCCCAATGCCATACAATCTTTGAGCAAAATTATTTGTCAGTTCCAAAAAAAACACTACTTTTGCAGAAATTTTTAACGATATCCCCTAAAAGATGAAGAAACTCCTTTTACCTTTGGTAGCCGTATTGGCTATTTTGTTTATGGATAGTTGCTCTTCGGCAAAGCAGGTGCCGTATATGCAAAATATTGATAGTATTAGCCTTGCGGCTTCACAATATCTGTTTGATGCAAGAATCAAACCAAAAGATGCTTTGCACATTACCGTGCATACCACTGACCCCAATGTGTCTGCTCCTTTCAACCTGACGATCCAGAGACATGTGGGTGGTGATGGTAGCCTCGCTGCAAGTGGTTCAGGATTGCTTCAGAGTTATCTTGTCGACAATGACGGAACCATCAATTTCCCCATCATCGGTCGATTGAAAGTGGTCGGTCTGACAAAGAATGAGTGCGAGACGCTCATTGAAAGCAAAATCGCTCCTTACCTTGCTAAAGACGAGAAACCGGTCGTCACCGTCAGAATGGCTAGTTTCAGAATTACCTTGCTTGGTGACTTCTCCTCCTCAAGAGTGGTGAGCGTCACAACGGAGAAAATGAGCTTGCTCGAAGCCATCGCTTCAGGAGGTGACCTCACGCTGTATGGTAAACGTGAAAATGTATTGCTCATCAGAGAGGATGCCACTGGCAAAAAGAACATTCACAGAATTGACCTCACTGATGCCAATTTCATCAATTCTCCTTACTACTACGTGCAGCAGAATGATGTCATTTATGTGCAGCCCAACTCCACAAAGGCTAAGCAATCTGCTCTCGGACAGTCGGTGACCATCTGGTTCTCTTTCATCAGTATCGCTACCTCTGTCGCCTCACTGCTTGTCAATATCCTTCGATAGAGATATAGATTTTTTCGGTTGCCTTTTCAGTGCTGTTTCTCCTGTTGACTTTTATCAAAGGACATAAGGACACAGCGATGAAAAGGCAATTGGTTTTTAAAAAACGCAAAAGGTGCCTTCGTGGCGCATGTACATAGACAAAGAGTTTGGTTGAATTAAATGTCATGACTATGAAAAAATATCTGATGACGATCTGCATGACGCTGGCTTTTGCTACGGCGGCCATGGCACAATTCACCATGGAGGACTCTGTCACATGGGGAAATATCACACCTGCTCAGGTGGAGACGCTTCAGGCTATGGCCAATCGGGGGCATACTACGGCACAGTATTATGTCGGCCGGTGTTATGCCAACGGATATGGATTGCCCAAAGACAAATACAAGGCAATCGAATATTATGGCAAGGCTGCGGAAAAAGACCAGACAGAAGCGTTATATTATCTGGGCTTCTCATATTACTATGGATTGGGCGTCTCTAAAAATGTCGAAAAAGCGGACGAACTGTTTGAGAAAGCCATCAAATGGTTGAACGAGGAAATCGATACCAATTCTTACGCTCCTTATTATCTCGCTCTTTGTTACAGTTATGGGTTTGGGGTGCTGCCTGATCATGAGAAAAGTATGTCGCTGTTTGAAAAGGCGGCAGAGATGGGCAACTCTCAGGCACTCGTACACATGGCCACGGATTATCTGCAGGGTACATGGCTCTCACCAGATCCTAAGAAGGCTGTGGAACTGTATCAAAAGGCTGCCGACATGGGCAATCCGATGGCACAACTAGGATTAGGATATTGCTATCTGGATGGTGATGGTGTGGCTGTAGATAAGAAAAAGGCCTATCAGCTGTTTCAAATGGCGGCTGATCAAGGGGTGCCGGCAGCTCAAAAAGCCTTAAAACAATAAATCCTTTCCACGATTTCATCTTTTGATTCAGTGATGGGTCTGTGACCAATCTGTCCTCATTTTGTAACAACGTTGTTAAAAAAATACAAATGAGGATTGTTTTTGATTTTTTTGTACTATCTTTGTGCTTAAATGTAGCTATTAGCAATTATTACCCTAATTTACTTCTTTTTCACTATTAACGGCCTGTTTTCCAGGACTCATTTTTTTGATTGGATAGGATGATGAGAAAAATGTGTATGTTGGCTTTGTGCCTGCTTTGTTCGTATTCTGCATTCGCTCAAATCAAGTGGAATGCGGAATATCAAGCGTATGTCGACCAGTATAAAGATATTGCTATCGAAGAGATGGCGCAATACAGGATTCCAGCAAGCATCACCCTTGCACAAGGCTTACTCGAAAGTGCCGCCGGTAAGAGTTATCTCTCAAGATGCGGAAACAATCATTTCGGCATTAAAAGCAATGGGTGGCAAGGACGGACCATACGGCATGATGATGACAAAAAGCAGGAGAAATTCAGAGCCTACGACTCCGTGAGGGAGAGTTATCAGGACCATAGCAAATTCCTGGCCAACAGGGAAAGGTATCAACGGCTGTTCTCCCTGAAAATCACCGATTATAAAGGATGGGCTCATGGACTTAAGGAATGTGGCTATGCCACCAATCCGAAATATGCGCAAAGGTTGATCGGACTGATTGAAACTTACAAACTCTATGAGTATGACAGGATGGTACCTCAAAAGAAGAAGGAGACTGTCGTAAAGGTGGAAAAGGAAAATAATGTGAGCACCCGTGCTACTTTTGCCTTGCATGAGATGAGGGCTTTCAACCAGAATTATTATGTCTATGCGAGAAGAGGTGACTCTTTCCAATCACTCAGTAAGGAGTTTGGTGTGTCGGCATCGAATCTTGCCAAATACAATGAGCGTGATGCCAATGAGGCTTTGCACGAAGGTGATGTCATCTATCTGAAGAAAAAGCAAAAGAAGGCAGACAAGAGATTTAAGCACCATGTTCATGTGGTGAAAGCTGGTGAAAGCATGTATACCATCGCTCAGACCTATGGCATGAGGTTGGCTAGTCTTTATAAAATCAATCACCTTGATGCGGATGCACAAATCCAAGTAGGTGATCAACTGAAAGTGTATTGATGATCTTTTAAATATTTCAAAAAAACATCGCCCAAGTCTAATCTCTGACTTGGGCGACATGTTTTTAGTGATTGTTATCTCTTCTTTCCTAGTCTTTCCTAGGTTATCCTAGTCTATTGATTTCTCAGCGTCCCGCTGAAGCAAGAATTCCTCTGCCCGTTGCAAGTCTTCCGGGGTGTCGATACCCACGGTCTCAATGTCGGTCACTCCGACACGGATGCGGTAGCCGTTCTGCAGCCAGCGCAGCTGCTCAAGGCTCTCTGCTTTCTCCAACGACGATTGGGGTAGACGGGTGATAGACTGCAGCACGTCGCTGCGGTAGGCGTAGATGCCGAGGTGCTTGAGGAATGGATAATGACTGAGCCAGGTTGATGGTTCTGCATTGCGCACGAAGGGAATGATGCTGCGGCTGAAGTATAAGGCAAAACCACGGTTATCGACCACTATCTTGGGCGAGTTGGGATTCGACACGGAATCCATATCCGTAAAAGGCTTGCCAAGGGTGGCAATCTGTGTCTCCGCATCATCGAAACAATTACACAGGGTGGTTATCTGGCTGGGATGAATGAAAGGCTCGTCGCCTTGCACGTTGATCACCACGTCGAAGTCGCCACCGATGATGCTGATGGCTTCGGCAATACGGTCTGTGCCGCTTTGGTGAGCGGAAGAGGTCATCACGGCCTGGCCGCCAAATGCTTCTACAGCATCCCGTATCCTGGTATCGTCAGTGGCCACATAGGTCGCTGACACCATGGAGGAGACTTGCTCGTAGACTCTTTCAATGACTGACTTGCCGCCGAGGATGGCGAGGGGCTTGCCTGGAAAACGTGTCGAGGCATAGCGTGCTGGGATGATGGCGATGATTTTCATATAGATAACAGATAATGGTTATAACAGATGCATAGTTCCGAGAAGATAAAGCAAGGCATAACCCATGATGATGGAGATAATACCCATGATGATGCCGATACGCGCCATATCTTTTTGGTTCACCAGATTGGTGGCGTATGCAAGGGCATTAGGAGGTGTGGAGATGGGCAGGACCATCGCACTGGAAGCGGCGATGGCAATACCTATCAATACGGTGACTGTTCCACCAATGGCTTCGAGCTTGTCGCCCATTGCTGTACATACCACAGCAAGAATGGGCATCATAAGGGCTGCCGTGGCTGAGTTGCTGATGAAATTGGAGAGACCGTAGCAGATGAGACCTGAGAGAATCAAGATCAACAATGGGGAGAAATTGCCGAAAGGTATAGACTCCACCATTTTTTCGGCCAAACCAGAGGCGTTGAGGCTGTAACCAAGGGCAAAACCTCCTGCCACCATCCAGATGACAGACCAGTTGATCTCTTCCAAGTCATATTTGGTGATGACACCGGTCAGTGAGAATACCACAAATGGAATCAGAGCCACCGTATAGGAGTTGATGCCGGTGACACTGTCGAGAAGCCATAATGCGACTGTCACGATGAAAGTGATGATCACGATGTAGGTCTTGGTGTCGCGCTTCATGTCACTCTCAATTTCCAATTTCACACTCTTTTGTGTGAATGGGAAGATTTTCTTCAATAAAAACCAACTGATGACCAGCAGTACGATGACCAACGGAACCATATAGAGCATCCATTCACCAAAACCGATGTTCATGTTGAGGCCCTCAGGGTCGTTGAGGTATTTCAGCGCTATCGTGTTGGGTGGGGTGCCGATAGGGGTGCCGATACCACCGAGGTTGGCTGCCACAGGGATGGAGAGGGTCATGGCAATCCTTCCTTTACCCTCGGGGGGCAACTGCTTGAAAACAGGGGTCAGAAAGGTCAGCATCATGGCCGCCGTGGCGGTGTTGGAGACAAACATGGAGAACAATCCGGTGATGAAGATGAAACCCAGCAGCACATTCTCACTCTTCGTGCCAAAAGGTTTGAGCAAAATCTTCGCCAGCTCTCCATCAAGACCGGTCTTCGTGGCGGCTATCGCCAGTACAAAACCACCGATAAACAGCATGATGACAGGATCGGCAAAGGTGGCCATAATCGATTTATACGACAAGAGGGTGCCGACTTCCTCTTCATGGCACATGAATTGAATGCCTGAGTCGGAAGTGAAAAGGAGAAGAAGACCAATGATCGTCACGGAAGTGGCCCATGAGGAAACAACCTCCATCAACCACATCAAGGTGGCAAAAGCAAAAATCGCTATGATGCGCTGTTGAACTACTGTCAGACCGTCAATACCAAAAAAACTCGACGGCACATTCCATAATATCAAGGTCACCAACAAGACAATCACTGCTTCGCTGACCTTCTTAAACACATGACCGGGATGATACTTCTTGCTGTGGCTGATCTGATGATAGGCCTCAACCAGATGAAATCCTCTAAAATTTTTAAACATAAACTAATGAATAACTCTGAAATAACTGCTAAAACTGATCATAAGCAAACTGTGGAATATCTTCACTGTTTGCGTGCACAAAGGTACGGCTTTTATGTCGAATGAAAAAATTTTGAGTGTTATTTCTACAATTGATTGATTCCTAAAATGTCAAAGACAGACGTGAAATGCCCGTTTTCTCATCATTTTGGTGAATTACTGACTTTCAGATCGGGCAGAAAATAGGCCACGACACCCAATAAGGGTAGATATGCAGTGAATTGGAAGACTTGTTGGATACTGGTGACATCGGCCATCCAGCCAAAGATGGCTGAACCAATGCCGCCCAGACCAAACGATAACCCGAAAAACGCACCAGAGATCATTCCGACATTTCCCGGTAGCAGGTCAGTAGCATAAACAAGGATAGCTGACATGGCTGAAGACATCACCATCCCTACAATGATGGCCAAAACGATAGTCCATGTCATACCGCAATAGGGCAGGACTAATGCAAATGGAGCTGAGCCGAGAATTGAGCACCAGATCACATATTTGTGTCCATAGCGGTCGCCCATCTCTCCACCAATGATCAGGCCAATGGCTGTGGAAAGCAGGAACGCAAACAGTACATACTGGGAGGATTGCACCGTCAGACCAAATTTCTCTATCATATAAAAAGTGAGATAGTTCTGAAGGTTGGAGGTGTAGAAATCCTTCGAAAACATCAGAACCAACAGCACGACGAGTGCTGTGACCACCTGGCGACGTGTCAGATGGGTGGCATTCTCCAGATCAAATTTGGAACTGAGCTTACCGGTGTTGAGCAGCTGGCTCTTGTACCATCGTCCTATCCTTGATAAAAGGAAAATCGTGAAAAGGGCAGGGATGGAAAACCAGATCACAGCCCGCTGACCTTGGGGAACCACCAAAAGAGCGACAACCAACGGACCGAAGGCACGCCCAGCATTGCCACCCAACTGAAAAATGGACTGTGCCAATCCCTTTGCTCCACCAGAGGCCATGCGGGCTACTTTGGAGGATTCGGGATGAAGGACAGAGGAACCGCAACCCACCAGAGCTACGGACAGCAGAATCACCTCAAAACACCAGGCCATGGAAAGCAAGACGATGCCAGTCAGCGTGAAGCACATCCCTAATGCAAGGCCATAGGGGCGGGGATGCTTGTCGGAATAATAGCCCACCAATGGTTGCAACAGCGAAGAGGTAAGCTGATTGACAAGAGTAATGGCACCCACTTGAAGAAAAGTGAGTCCATAACTCTCTTTCAGCATCGGGTAGATGGATGGTATCACCGATTGGAACATATCGTTGAGAAAATGTCCCAAACTGACCATCAGCAGAACCGACAATGCCGCCTTGCCGCCTGGCTTCATAGGCATGACCGTGGAGTGATGAAAGGAGATGTCAGGACGGAGATGCTAGAACAGTTTGCGGAGGTCTTTCACGCGAACTGCCTTGCCTTCGTCGGATGTCTTGATACTGCCTTTTTGGACCAGTAACAACTTGGGAGTGACCAATATCTCATCTTTCAACTGGCGGGTGATCTCCTTCGTGAGCTGCTGCAACTGGCGATAGTCATCGGTAAACATCTCGCGAAGTTCTACCTCTATGGTCATCGTGTCGTTGCCGTCGACAGTGTCGATCGTGATGAGATAATCTGTGCCCAGTTCCTTGAACTTCAACAGGATCTTCTCTATCTGAATGGGGAAGATGTTTACTCCCTTGAGGATGATCATGTCGTCGCTGCGGCCTTGCAGACGGGCCAGACGCTTATGCGTGCGGCCACAAGGACACTTGCCGGGAATGATGCTCGTCAGATCACGGGTGCGGTAGCGCAACAGGGGCATCGCCTCACGGTTGATGGTGGTGAGCACCAACTCGCCCAATTGGCCATCCTCCACAGGCTCAAGGGTCACAGGATCGATAATCTCGACAATGAAATAGTCTTCCCAGATGTGGATGCCATTCTGTTCTGGACATTCAAATGCCACACCAGGACCCATCATTTCTGAAATACCATATGAGTTGTAGGCTTTCACACCGAGATTGGCTTCGATGCGCTTACGCTGCTCCTCGCTGTGAGGCTCTGCGCCAATGCACAACACGCGAAGCTTCGTGTCGCGGCGGGGATCCACGCCTTCCTCACGCATCACTTCATAGATCCTGGAGGCATAACTGGGGATGGCATGAAGAACTGTTGTGCCAAAATCCTTGATGAACTTGATCTGGCGCTTGGTGTTTCCTGCTGCAGCAGGAACAGTCAGCATGCCTACTTTCTCTGCACCATACTGGAAACCAAGACCGGCGGTAAACATACCGTAACCGGCTGAATTCTGGAATACATCTTCAGGACGGCTACCGACCATCCAAAGACAACGGGCAACGGCTTTCGCCCATTCATCAATGTCTTTCTGGCTATGGAGCACCACAGTGGGATTACCGGTGGTGCCACTGGAGGAGTGAAGACGGGTACACTCACGCAAGGGTATACAGGCCAGTCCGAAGGGATAGTGCTCACGAAGGTCTTCCTTTGTGGTGAACGGTAACTTCTTCAGGTCATCAAGACTCTGGATGTCATCAGGGGTGATGCCTAATTCGGCAAATCTCTCTTGATAAAACGGAGAGTTCATGCAATGGCGAACGGTCTGTTGAAGACGCTCTAATTGTAACTGACGAAGTGATGCTTCGGGCATCGTCTCTAACTCGGGATGAAGATAGGATGAGTATTCCATAATCATTATTTTAGTTTCATTGGCTGGTCGCCTGTTCTTTCAGTTTGCAAAATTACAACATATTTTTTAAGTAACCGACAATTTGTCACATAATTCCCACTTTTTTATATTTGATTCATCGCTCTGAAAGAGATTTTATGTGAAAAAGTCATCTGCCGTAAAAGATGAGATGGCGGTTTCCTTTTTATAATCCGTTTTTTTTCATAATTTTGCAGATGGCGGCATCATGGTGCCTGATTCCATGTGTTTTCGGATGACGGACCCTATGCCTGCCTGTTAAGCATCAAAATAGGTCTGATCATGCAGTGGACGACAGTTGTCAATATCGAGAAACCGGATTTCTCCATCATGCCCGGAGAACAGTTGTTGTTTGTCGGTTCTTGTTTTGCCGACGGCATCGGTAAGAGATTCGTAGAGAACAAATTTCATGTGGCTGTCAATCCTTACGGGGTCATGTACAATCCTGCCAGCATCTGGCATTCTGTCAAGAGATGGCTGCGTGAACGGGAGGCCATACCGCAGAAGGTTTTCTTAACGCTGGGCACCAATCATGTATACATTCTCCGGGAAACTGGAGAAATCGTCGACAACTGTCAGAAGCGTCCCCATGCACTGTTCAACGAACAGGCGTTGAGCGTAGATGAATGTGCCGGCTTTCTGCGGCGTGCTGTCGATGATTTGCGCGAAAAATATCCTGGAGTGAAAGTCGTACTGACGGTCAGCCCTATCCGATATGCAAAATATGGATTCCATCAGAGTGCTGTGTCGAAAGCGGTTCTGTTGTTGGCGGCAGACCAGTTGTGTAGTGAAATGCCACAGACCGTTTGCTATTTTCCTGCCTATGAGATCGTCAATGATGAGTTAAGGGATTATAGGTTTTATCAACCTGATATGATTCACCCTTCTCCACAGGCGGTGGACTACATTGGACAGCGGATGGAGGAGGTGTTTTTGAGCAAACAGGCCAAGGATTTCCTGGAGGAGTGGCAACCCGTCAGAAAAGCATTGTCACACAGACCTTTCCAGCCTGATTCTGAGGCTTACAAGACGTTTGTGGAAAAAACAAAAAAGGACCTTGATGCCTTGAGAAAAAAATACCCATTCATGGCTTGGCCGTGAGGTGACATCCTGCACCTTCTTTCCAAACCATCAATGGGTGTGGTCATGTAAGGATGACCTTAATGACTTGATGTGTTAACCTTCGTAGATGAATGTCTTTGTGGCTGTGTCCCAGAATGTCTTGCTGCTCAAGATCTGAGTGGTCTCTTTTTGGAACTTCACCTCATATTCTCCAGTCTTAGGATTAACATCTATCACATGAGCCTTGAATTTCTGACCTGTCAGACCATTGCCTGAGGGTAAAAGATAGGTGAAGGTACCGACAAGGTCAACTTCCTCATTGCTGATATATTCGATGGTGATCACCGAGACACTGCCTTCCACATATTTGCTGCCTCCGAAGCACTCACTGTAGAACTCTTTGCAGAATGCATCAATAAGACTGACATAAAAGGCCTTTGGCTTTTGTACGCTGATGACTTCTACTTCCTCGGCTTCTGCGGGTGACTGGCTTTCTGTGGCGGCTTGAGTGCTTTGATTGTCGCTATTCTTGCATGAGATGGTGCAAGTGATAATAGACAGGATAAGAAAAAGATGACTGATTTTCATTGCTTTGATCATTGAGTTTTATTTGCACTGCAAAAATATAACTTTTTTTTCAGAATCAAGGAAATTAGGGTCTTTTTTCTATCTTTTCATGCCAACAACATCAAAAAATAGTGGAGTCAACATCACGCTGACCCCACCATTGTATGATAATTGTTGCTATGGCTCTTGTTAGAGGATACCCTGGGCCATCATGGCTTTGGCTACCTTCAGGAAGCCGGCCACATTGGCGCCTTTCACATAGTTGATGTAACCATCTTCTTCTGTACCATATTTCACGCAGTTGGCGTGAATGTCGTTCATGATGTCATGGAGCTTGGCGTCCACTTCCTCACGGCTCCAACGGAGACGTTCGGAGTTCTGGCTCATCTCGAGACCTGACACTGCCACACCACCGGCGTTGGCTGCCTTACCCGGAGAATACAGGATTTTTGCATCCTGGAAGACCTTGATAGCCTCAGGAGTAGAAGGCATGTTGGCACCCTCGCTGACAGCGATCACACCATTGGCAACAAGTGTGCGGGCTGCATCACCGTCAATCTCATTCTGTGTGGCGGAGGGCAGAGCGATGTCGGCTTTCTCACCCCATGGCTTGGCGCCTTCCACATACTTCACACCATATTCCTCTGCATATTCACGGATACGGCCGCGCTCCACATTCTTCAGCTCCATGATCCAGTCGAGTTTGGCACGGTCAATGCCGTCGGGATCGTAGATGTAGCCATCGGAATCAGACATGGTGACGACCTTGGCACCCAGTTCGATACATTTCTCTACTGTATACTGTGCGACATTTCCACTACCAGAGACAAGCACGGTCTTACCCTTAATGTCAATACCACGGGTCTTCAGCATATTCTGGAGGAAATACACGTTGCCATAACCGGTAGCCTCGGGACGGATGCGTGATCCACCAAATTCCTGGCCCTTGCCGGTCAGCATTCCTGTAAACGTATGGGTCAATTTCTTGTACATACCAAACATGAAACCTACCTCACGGCCACCAACACCGATATCACCTGCAGGCACATCCTCATCGGGACCGACGTGACGGTAAAGCTCTGTCATGAATGCCTGGCAGAAACGCATTACCTCAGCGTTGCTCTTGCCACGGGGGGAGAAGTCGCTACCACCCTTGGCACCACCCATCGGAAGTGTGGTCAGTGAATTCTTGAAGGTCTGTTCGAAAGCAAGGAACTTCAATATGGAGAGGTTCACAGAAGCGTGATAACGGATACCGCCTTTGTAGGGGCCAATCGCATTGTTGTGCTGGATACGATAACCCATGTTGGTCTGAACGTTACCTTTGTCGTCGGTCCATGTCACACGGAAAGAGATGATCCTGTCGGGGATGCACAGACGCTCAATAAGGTTGGCACGCTCAAATTCGGGGTGCTTGTTGTACTCTTCTTCGATGGAGCCTAAAACCTGGCTGACTGCCTGAATGTATTCAGGCTCGTTCGGGAATCTCTGCTGAAGATTCTCCACAACTTTTGATGCGATCATAATCTTTTTACTTTTATTTGGTTGTCAAAATGCTCAAATGTTTAATGACGGGTGCAAAGGTAAATATATTTTTTAAACCAACAAACAAAATGAAAGAAAAAATAACAAAAAAGCAGAAAAAAGTCACTTTTTCTGCTTTTTGTGAGTAAAATAGGCGGATAAACGCCTGTTTTCTTTTATTTTTGATATATGTCAATTCTCTGGGGTGACATTTTGTTCGCTCTGAGCGGGCTTGGAGTGACGTTTTTTGCGCCGACGCGGCTTTTGGTCGCTCTTTTGTTCGGCCTGAGTGACAGAAGACTGATCTTTTGGTGATTTCACTTCTGCAGATTTCTGCTTTTGGGGACTTCTTTTCGCATGATCTTTTCCGCGTCTTCCTCTTCTGTCGGGCTTTCCTTTACGTCCTTGACCTCTGCGGGAGCCACGGCTCATCGGCTCATAAGCAGGACCTTCACCAAGACCGTCGGGGAGGGGAGACTTCTCGACCTCATAGCCCAGGAATTTCTCTATCTGCATGAAGTCACCGATCTCACGGCCTCTGACAAACGTGATGGCTTTCCCGTCGCGCTGGGCACGGGCTGTGCGCCCGATGCGGTGAACATAATCTTCAGAGTCGTGAGGCACGTCATAGTTGATCACCGTGGCGATGTCATCAATGTCTATGCCACGAGCTACGATGTCGGTCGCGACAAGCACATCCACCTGACCGCTCTTAAAATGATACATCATTTCATCGCGTTGTTGTTGGGAGAGGTCGGAGTGCATCTCTCCGCTGTTGATGTGCATCTGGCGAAGCGAACGGTTGATCTCTTTCACTTTCTGTTTCGACCCAGAGAAGATAATCACACGGCTCAGTTGGTTGTTCTGGAACAGATGCCGGATAATGCCCAGTTTCTGATTCTCATGGCATACATAGGCCAATTGGAGAATGTTGTCTGCAGGACGGCTCACAGCCAACTTCACTTCCACCGGGTCTTTGAGCAACGTCTTGGCCAGTTGCTCGATCTTCTGGGGCATGGTCGCTGAGAACATGATGGTCTGGCAACTGGAGGGAATCTGGCTGGCGATCTTCATGATGTCGTCGCTAAATCCCATGTCGAGCATCCGGTCTGCCTCGTCAAGAACGAAAAATGACAGCCGGCTCAGGTCGGCATGCCCCATGGTGATATGGCTGATGAGACGGCCAGGAGTGGCGATCACCACATTGGCGCCCAATTGAAGACCTTTCGTTTCCTGGTCATAGCGGTTGCCGTCATTGCCGCCATATACGGCCACACTGCTGATGCCTTCGAGATAATAGCCAAAACCTTCCATCGCCTGGTCGATTTGTTGGGCTAGTTCTCGGGTCGGACTCATGATGACACAGTTGATGGCATCCTCAGGATAATAGCCATCGTCTATCAGACTGAGAATCGGGAGGAGATAAGCGGCGGTCTTGCCGGTGCCTGTCTGGGCGACACCGATAATATCGCGACCGTCAAGAATTTCTGGGATGCATTTCTCTTGTATGGGGGTACATGTCTCGAAACGCATGTCGTCGAGCGCGTCGAGGATGTTGTCGTTCAAATACAGTTCGTCAAATCTCATGTTTACACGTTGATCTTATATAATAATAATGTTGCCCGCTGGCTGACAAGTCATGGAGTGTTGGTGAAGGCTAATCGGGAGCCTGGCGGTAGCAAAGATAGGCTACGACGGCGAAAATCATGTTGGGAACCCATGCGGCGATCATCGGTGGAAAACCAGCGTTGATGGAGAACGTGGAGGAGACCGTCTGCAGCATGATGTAACTGAAACTCAGCACAAGACCGATACCCAAGTAAAGACCCATGCCGCCCTTGCGCTTGCGTGATGAAAGCGACGCACCGATGATGGTGAGGATAAAGGAGGCAAACGACGTGGCAATGCGCTTATGGTATTCCACCTCATATTGCACCACATTGCTCGAACCGCGGCTTTGCTGCTTGGAGATGTAGTCGAGCAATTCATCGATGGTGAATGTCTCCTGCTGTCCTTTCGAGTAGACCAGGTCGGTGGGCTCCATCATTATCAGCGTGTCTTTTTTGCCACCTTGGGTGATGGTCTCCTTCAGACCATGCAACTCACGCACTTTCCAGTTGTAGATCTGCCAGTAGTATTTGCTGTCGCTGATCGTGTCATAACTGATCTGCGACGCTGTGAGGTGGCTCACGAGTTTCTTGTTCTCAAATTTGTCGAGACAGAACCCATAGCCTACTTTGCGTGTGTTGTCGTAATACTGGATATAGGCGATCACACCTTGGTCAACCTGCATCTGCACGTTTTCAGCAGAGGTGTTCTTACGCTTGTTTTTATACATCGTCTCGAAATTCTGCCGGATCACCGTGCCGTGGGGAATGACATAGGCGCCAAGGTAGAACGTGACAAGGGAGATGATGACACACGACACCATGTAGGGTCGCAGAAGACGGCGGAAGGAGACCCCTGAGGCAAGCATGGAGATGATCTCGGAGTTGCCGGCCAATTTTGACGTGAAGAAAATCACGGCAATGAAGACAAACAGCGGACTGAAGAGATTGGCATAGAAGGGAACGAAGTTGGCATAATAGTCGAAGACGATGGCCTTCAGCGGGGCTTTGTACTCCGAAAACTTTGCCAGGTTCTCATTCACGTCGAATACGATGGCGATCGAGATGATGAGAATGATGGCATAGATATAGGTGCCGATAAACTTCTTGATGATATACCAGTCGAGACGTTTCATCAACCGGGTGGGACTGATTCTCTTCAATAGTTGCCAAAGCCATACGATACCATGCCAGCAGCGCGCGGAAAACTTGCGAAGGCTGCGTAGCCACCTCAGTGGGGTGTGATAACGTCGTATGGTCGCTATTTTCATCTCTTGTCGGTTTTTTGTTCAATTTTAGCGGTGAGGCAGTAGGGCTTATATCCGTGTGCCCAACTGCTGGATGATGCTCGCTTTCCATTGGGTGAAGTCGCCTGCGATGATGTGGCGGCGGGCATCGCCCACCAGGCGCAGGTAAAAGGCCAGGTTATGAATACTGGCTATCTGAAGGGCCAGTAGTTCTTGTGCCTTGAAAAGGTGGTGCAGGTAGGCCTTTGTATGCAGACGGTCTATCGGACAGCCGTTGGGGTCGATAGGGGAGAAGTCTTTCTCCCATTTCTTGTTGCGCATGTTCATCGTACCCTCGTAGGTGAACAGATTGGCGTTGCGGCCGTTGCGGGTGGGCATCACACAGTCGAACATGTCGACGCCGCGCTCGATGGCCTCAAGGATATTCTGCGGAGTGCCGACACCCATCAGATAGCGGGGGCGGTCTTTGGGCAGGATGCCGTTTACCACCTCGATCATCTCATACATAGTCTCCGTAGGCTCTCCGACGGCAAGACCGCCGATGGCGTAACCGTCGGCTCCCTTGTCTGCGGCATGATGGGCGGCTTCGATGCGGAGGTCCTTGTAAGTGCAACCTTGCACGATGGGAAATAGACTCTGCTGGTGGCCGTAGAGGGGGGCGGTCTCCTGCATGCGCCGCACGCAGCGGTCTAACCAGCGCTGGGTGAGACCCAGACTCTTGCGGGCATAGGCGTAGTCGCTGTCGCCGGGAGGACATTCGTCGAAGGCCATCATGATGTCGGCACCGATCACCCGTTGGGTGTCAATGACGTTCTCTGGGGTGAACACATGCTTTGATCCGTCGATATGGGACCTGAACTCACAACCTTCCTCACGCAACTTGCGGATGCCGGTGAGAGAGAATACTTGAAAACCACCGCTGTCGGTGAGTATCGGGCGATCCCAGGTGTTGAAACGGTGAAGACCGCCAGCGGAGCGCAGCACGTCGAGACCCGGACGGAGATAGAGGTGATAGGTGTTGCCCAGGATGATCTGAGCATTGATCTGTTCCCGTAACTCACTGAAATGCACACCTTTCACGGTGCCGCAGGTGCCGACAGGCATGAAAATAGGTGTCTCCACCTGCCCATGGTCGGTCGACAGCAATCCTGCACGGGCATCGCTGAAGGGGTCGGTATGCTGGAGGTCGAAGGTCATGGCTACTCTGATTGGGTGGTTGCGTCGTCAACTGTCAGCAGCATGGGATTGTCCACCAACTCATCAGTGAGGGCGAAATTCCACACGTCTTGCACATTCTCCACGTAATGGAATTCCACACCGCTCAGATACATGGCGGGAATCTCCTCGATGTCTTTGCGGTTGTCCTTGCACATCACGATGTCGGTGATGCCGGCACGCTTGGCAGCGAGAATCTTCTCCTTGATGCCACCCACGGGAAGCACCTTGCCGCGCAAGGTGATCTCGCCGGTCATGGCGGTGTTGCGGCGCACCTTGCGCTGGGTGAGAGCCGATGCGATAGAGGTGGCGATGGTGATGCCGGCGGAAGGACCGTCTTTCGGGGTCGCTCCCTCTGGCACGTGGATATGAATGTTCCACTGGTCAAAAATGCGGTAGTCCACACCCAAAACATCGATATGGGCTTTCACGTATTCCAGGGCTATCACGGCCGATTCTTTCATCACATCGCCTAAGTTGCCTGTCAGTGTGAGTTTCGAGCCTCTGCCTTTGCTGAGTGAGGTCTCGATGAATAGAATCTCTCCTCCTACACTCGTCCATGCCAATCCCGTCACCACACCGGCATAGTCATTGCCTTGGTAGATGTCGCGGTAGAATGGGGGCTTGCCAAGAAGGTCGGTGAGTTTGTCGGGGGTGATCTTCGTATAAGGCAACTTCCCGTCGAGTGCTTTCAGGTAGGCCAACTTGCGGAAGGCTTTGTTGATTTGCTTCTCAAGTTGGCGGACACCGCTCTCACGGGTATATTGCTCGATGATCTTCTCGATGGATTGTTTGGTGAAGGTGGGCTTCTCATCAAGGGTCGACAGACCGGTGTTCTCCTGCTCGCGGGGCACCAGATGGCGCTTGGCGATTTCTATCTTCTCCTCGGTGATGTAACCGCTGACCTCTATGATCTCCATGCGGTCGAGCAACGGACGTGGGATGGTGTTCAGGTCGTTGGCTGTAGCGATGAAAAGCACTTTCGACAGATCGTAGTCGATGTCGAGGTAATTGTCATGGAAGGCGTTATTCTGCTCAGGGTCAAGCACTTCCAAAAGTGCTGAGGCTGGGTCGCCATTGATGGTGTGCTGGGTCACCTTGTCGATCTCATCAAGGATGAAAACAGGGTTGGAGGATCCTGCCTTTTGGATGCTCTTGATGATGCGTCCGGGCATGGCGCCGACATAGGTGCGGCGATGACCGCGGATCTCTGACTCATCGTGCAGACCGCCGAGAGAGATGCGCACATATTTGCGCTTCATGGCAGAAGCGATGCTCTTGCCTAGACTGGTCTTGCCCACTCCAGGAGGGCCGTAGAGACAGATGATGGGCGATTTCAGGTCACCGCGAAGCGACAAGACGGCAATATGTTCCAGGATGCGCTCCTTCACCTTCTCCATCCCATAGTGGTCGTGATTGAGTATGCGCTCGGCTCGCTTCAGGTTCATGTCGTCGACGGTGAATTCACCCCATGGCAGACCCACAAGCGTCTGCAGATAATTGATCTGGATGCTGTAGTCGGGACTTTGAGGATTGAGCGTGTCGAGTTTGTCCAGTTCCTTGAAGAACGTCTTCTCCACGTCTTCGTTCCAACGTTTCTTCTTGGCCTGCTGAAGAAGTTCCATCCGTTCTGGTGAACCTTCCCCGTTGCCCAGTTCTTCCTTGATGTTCTTGATCTGCTGCTGCAGGAAATACTCTCGTTGCTGCTCGTCGATGTCCTCGCGTGTGCGGATGCGGATATTCTGTTTCAGTTCCAGCAACTGCATCTCCTTGTATACGTATTTCAACAGCAAAAACACGCGTTCTTTGGTGGATGTGCAGCGCAGGAGGTCCATCTTGTCGCTGATAGTGAGCGGGAGATTGGAACTCACGAAGTTCACCATGACGATGTTGTTGCTGATGTTGGAGAAAGCAAATTGTGACTCGTCTGGTATCTCTTCGTTCTTCTTGATATACTCGATGGTGGTGGCACGCAGGTCATCAACAGCGGCATTGAATTCCCTGTCGTCGGCAGAAGGCAGTTCTTCTGACATGGCGGTGGTGGAGCCCATCATAAATGGCCGGTAGCGCTTGACTTGCTCAAGGTGGCATTTGCCGAGACCCTGCACGATGGCGGTCATGTTGTGACCGTTGCCGGGCATTTCCAGCACTCGGATGATCTTGGCATAGACACCCGTGTCGTGGAGATCGCTGCCTGAGGGGGCCTCGATCGTCGGGTCTTTCTGACAGAAGATGGCGATGATGCCGTCAGGGGCATTCTGCATCTTCTTTACCAGATTGAGACTGCTTGGGCGGCCTACCAGCACGGGAGAGATTACGCCGGGAAACATCACCATGTTGCGTGTGGCAAGGATGGGGATGTCGCCCTCTACCTTGACATCAAACAGATGGTGGATATCACCTTCGTAATCTGCTATCATTTGAAATGCGTTGTTTTGTTCTCTATCCATAATTCTTTTTCTTGCATGCTGACACACGTGTGGCCAGCTTAAACTTACCGATCTGTATCGGTGTCATCAATCATCTGCAAAGGTAATGAAAACCGAGCGCAGAACAAAATGAACTCATTCATTTTTTATGGCGAGGTGTATCTTAATCTTCGCAAGATGAAACTAAATATTCGCAAATAATCAGCAAAGGTACGGTAAAAAAATGAGATAATCCAATAATTTAGCTAATTTTGCAGTGTTATGCCAAACTCGTTTTTCAGATTCCGTCAGTTTGTCGTCCATCAGGAACGGTGTGCCATGAAGGTGGGCACCGACAGCGTGCTCTTGGGAGCATGGGCGAAAGGAGGCCGCAGAGTGCTCGATGTGGGTTCGGGTACAGGGGTCATCGCGATGATGATGGCACAGCGGTTCAGGAATGCTGCGGTCGATGCGGTGGATATTGAAGCTATGGCGTGCGAACAGGCATTGGAGAATATTGCGAAATCCCCATTCGCAGGCCGTATATCGGTCTTTTGCTCTCCCATTCAAGAGATGGCTTCTGATCCGAGATTTCAGGGCCTGTATGATGCGGTGGTGAGCAATCCGCCTTTCTTTGAGAATGCACTGAAAGCGCCTGAGGCTGCTCGCAATATGGCACGGCATACCGATTCGCTCTCTTTTGCCGACTTGTTTGGAGCTGTCCGTCGGCTGATGTCACCGGATGGGGAATTCTCTGTCATCATTCCTTTTGATTATTTGAGCCGGTTGCAACAAGAGGCCGCCCTCAACGGGCTTGTCTTGGTAAGAAAGTGCGCGGTTAAGACCACTCCAAGAAAAATGCCCAAACGTTTCCTGGTTGCCTTCAGATTCCGTTCGGTTGACGATTTTGAGGCATCCGAAGAGGTGTTGGAAGTGTCGCCTGGGGTCAGATCCGAATGGTATGCCCGGTTGACAGCCGATTTTTATCTATGATCAGTGCTTGGTGAGGCGGCGCCATAGACGTTTGTTGAATGCCACTACGTTACGGCCTTGATGACGCAGGTTGCTGTTCATGTCGCTGAAGTCATTCAGCAATTCGCTCACGGCATTTTGGATCACGTTGGGAGCCAGCTTGTCCAAATTCTCCGCTTCATGGTTGCATACCATCTTGATACCCTTCGCCACGGCGGCTATCTCAATCTCCTCTCCCATGATCTGCGGGTCACCATCAAAATGCACCGGACCTTCACTGTCTCGCCGGATGATGACTTTGCTGGCTTTGAAGGTCTTCACCTTACTGCTGTTGCTCAATGTCTTGTTCATCAGGTCAAAACTCACTTGAGCGGCGTCCATGAGGCCAAAGGGTTCCATGATGATGATGTCGAGCAGACCGTCGCTCATCGATGCCTGAGGAGCGATGTAGGCATTGTTTCCATATTGGGAGGCATTGGCGCAGGTCACCAGATAAGCGCGATAACGGTGCTCACCGTTATCATCTTCGATCGTATAGACATTGGGCTGGTAGCGGAGACCTTCAATAAGCACTTCTTCAATGTATTTCAACGGACCACGGCGGTTGCCAGAAGAAAATTTCTGACTGATGAAGGCATCAAAGCCTAAACCACAGGTGCAGAAAAATGGATGGCCGTTGATCGTGCAGTAGTCCAGCTCGTGTATATGGCAGGCGTTGAGAATCTCTATGGATTGCTTGATGTTGATAGGGATGGAGAGATGACGGGCAAGACCGTTGCCTGAACCGCATGGGAGGATGGCTAAGGCGGTGTCGGTGTGAATAAGGGAACTGCCTATCTCATTGATAGTTCCGTCACCACCAACCGCTACTACAATATCTATACCCTCTTCGGCTGCTTCTCGGGCGATCTTCTTCGCATGACCGGCATATTCCGTATACCTTATATTATATTCAAACTTTTCCTTGTCGATATATTGGTCAATCAGTTTCGGTATGCCGTTTTTTTTGATGGAGCCCGAGATGGGATTCATGATAAAAAGAACTTTCATTTCCAAATCGTCAATTACATCACGCTGATTCATTTACTACGCTGCAAAATTAAGAATAATCGACCGTTTTTTTCTGCTTTGTTATGTTTTTTTTAGCATAATGTTTTTTTTATTGTGTTTTTTACGCTGAAAAAAACATTTTTTTGCTAACTTTGCAGCCTAAAATCAACAAATGTAGTAATGGGTCTATTACAGGAAAGGTATAAAAATTACCGTGAGCCACAAAGATTCATGGAGATGGGAGTCTATCCTTACTTCAGGGCAATCTCTGGAAAACAAGGCACTGAGGTGGAAATGGATGGACGGAAAGTCCTCATGTTTGGTTCAAACGCATATACAGGATTGACCGGTGACCAAAGGATTATCGATGCTGCCAAGGCTGCGTGTGATAAATACGGCACAGGATGTGCAGGAAGCAGATTCCTCAACGGAACGGTCGACTTGCATGTCACTTTGGAAAAAGAACTGGCAGAGTTTGAGAAAAAAGACGATGCGCTGTGCTTCTCCACTGGCTTCTTTGTCAATTCTGGTGTCTTGGCTGTCATCTGTGGAAGAGAGGATTATATCATCTGCGATGAGCGCGATCATGCCAGTATTGTGGATGGAAGAAGACTGTCTTTCGCCAAGCAGTTGAAGTTCAAGCACAACGATATGGAGGACCTGGAAAAACAGCTCCAAAAATGTGAGCCTAATGCCATCAAACTCATTGTGGTCGACGGGGTGTTCTCCATGGAGGGTGACTTGGCTAACTTGCCAGAGATCGTCAGACTGAAAAAGAAATACAACGCTTCCATCATGGTTGACGAAGCACATGGCATCGGTGTCTTTGGAAAAGAGGGCAGGGGAGTGTGCGACCACTTCGGGGTGATCGATGATGTCGACATCATCATGGGCACTTTCTCCAAGAGTCTTGCCAGCATTGGCGGGTTCGTCGCTGCCGATTACGATACCATCAATTATCTCAGACATACTTGTCGCACCTATATCTTCAGTGCATCGAATACTCCAGCTGCCACGGCTGCAGCACGTGAGGCCCTGCATATCATCAGGACCGAACCAGAGAGACAAGAGAGACTTTGGGAAACCACCAACTATGCATTGCGCCGTTTCAGAGAAGAAGGCTTTGAGATCGGTGATACCGAGAGTCCGATTATTCCTCTTTATGTGCGTGATGTGGACAAGACGTTTATTGTGACCAAACTGGCCTTTGACAATGGAGTGTTTATCAACCCTGTCATTCCACCGGCATGTGCGCCACAAGACACGCTCGTCAGATTTGCGTTGATGGCCACCCACACACAAGAGCAGGTGGAGAAAGGTGTTCAGGTGCTCAAGAAAATCTTCGTAGAGCAGAATCTTATCAAATAACTGCCTGAAAAATTTGCAGGAACAAAAAAAATGCCTACCTTTGCAGTCGCATTTCAAAAGCGATATGCATTCGGGGTGTAGCGCAGCCCGGTAGCGCACCTGGTTTGGGACCAGGGTGTCGCAGGTTCGAATCCTGTCACCCCGACAAATCGAGAAGTCAAGTGCTTGATAATCAAGTACTTGACTTTTTCTTTACACCGATTTGCACAAAATTTGCACAACATCTCCTTTTTTCGGGGTGATTTGTCGTATTTCATAATTGTGCTACTCTTTCATTGATTAGGTTTTCAAATTGGTCTATATCTCTTACTTCCAGCAATGCCCATCGGCCATAGGTTTTAAGATTGTTGGCTGCAGGTGACGATTGGGTCAAATCAATGGCTTCGGAAACACATCATCTCTCCGTATGCAGGTCACATGCTAAAATGGCTATAGAAATAGGAAATTCCTTGGATTTGACTACTGCCTATTGGAGCAACCTGGATACCAATGCCTTATATCTAGGCCCCAAGAAGAAGAAACTCCAAGTACGCCGAGTACGGCTCCCGGAAGACCGGATAGTCATCAAAGACGATGGCGTGTTGTCACAATATCTCGTTAATCTGCCTTCGTTAGAACAGGTCGTGGGCTATATCAGTCCAAATGCCGCAAAGGTGATGGAAATGCATCTGCCTTTCACAAGGGGAAGATTGGAGGAAGGCAAGGCATATATGCTCGATGAATAGAACCAAAATCCCCAAGCGCTGTTGGCGCCTGACTTCTTTCTGGAAACTCCAAAAGGCATCTTTGAATCTACTCATCTGTTCTACTAACTCCCTATATGATAAAGGCATAGATGGCAGCTCCAATGATACAGGGGATGAGACCGATGAGCATGCCCCATAGGGACTGCACAAAATGATACCGCTTTTGGTGGTAGGCCTTGTCCATGTGCTCCGTTCCAGGCAGCCGTACGGCTTTCATATTAGCGAACAGCACCCAGTCAAGGAAGAAGCAGTCGTACCAGTCGATGAAAAGCCAGATACCATAGCTCAAAGCCAGGGCCGACCAGAAGCCGTAGGCTCCAGCCAGCTTCATCAAGACAAGCATCAGCACGAGGGCCACGAGCAGTGCGCATCCTTTCTTTAGCAGTACGCTCTTCGAGAAGAACTCCGAAGGCACACGCTCGTGTGTCTTGAAATACTCCTCCTGGATATCTTTTGGGTAGTCGTGAATCCACCACACGGGATTTTTCACCAACGGAATCATGACCATCGCCGTGAACGCTATGGTCATGATGACAGTCTCACAAATGATAATCATCCAGTTCATATTCCATTATTCTTTTTTCTTTTTCATCCATTTGTCTATTGGCTTGCCCATGAGAAACTTGTTTCTGAGACCTTTCACTGCCGGGGTGTAAAATGACATGTCCATCCCTTCGATGGTGCGTTTCAACTCTTCCATAAGTTCAGGGTAAAAAGCACACATGCGGTATGCAAGTTTCATGCAAACAGCCTGGATGCCAGGATACTCCTTGACGCTGATCATGTGCTCAAGACAGAAGTCAAGAAAGTCAGTCCGCAAGTCTTCCTCGTCCATCTTCAAACGCTCGATAATATTCAGAGTCAGACGCCTTACCGAAGAATTCTCTGTCCGCATTGCCAAATCTATCAGTTCGTTGAGTATTGCCTGCAACTCTGATAGTTCATCGACATTTGCCTTTGTCAGTCCCCAAAGAGCACTCCTCGCCACCATGCAATCGCCCTCGAAGACGTATTGTCTGGCGAAACCAAGGAAATTACCCTCCGACTTCATATCTCGGTAAATCTCCTGGGCACCGCCCTCGCTGAACGTCTGCCGAAGTCTCTCAATTGTTATTGCCATATTGTACTGCTGAAATTTGTCACGCCATCAATCTCATGTATATGATTGAATCTTCCAAAGCCGGTTTATTTGTGAATGTACATCCTTGACATCTCTTGCTCCCCATCACAATGCACCAAACACAGGAACTCCCATCCATACCGCTCGTAAAAACTGGTGTGTTCCGTCACAAGATACAATGGCGTGATTCCCTTTGATCTCATATCCTCGACGACCATATTCAACATCTTTCCTGCGATACCTTGACAGCGGTACTCCTTTTCGGTATATACTGCGCATACGTTTGGCGACAAGTCTTTCCTGTCGTGGAAATCATTTTCGATTACGCCCATGCCACCTATAATGCGGTTGCCGTCGAGACACAGATACCAACCATATTCCGTCTCATTTCCAAGATATGCCTCCATGCATTCCAGATATGCCGCTTCAGGAACCCTCCATTTGCAGTGAAACCATGCTGCCGCCGAATCCTTCAAATCTCGCCTTTCACGCAAGGTCACATACTTATATCCACTTAATACCTTTTCTTCCCATTCCTCCAGAAAAGCGAGTTGCTCAGGCGTGTGAAACCAGTGTTCTCCGTCTGGTATGATGGTGACTTGACATCTGTGCTGACTGATGAAATCGCTTCCCACAGCCTCGCTGACAACCAGGTCACTCTCCGGGCGAAGGATGTATGTGAGCGCATCCCATTGCGTAATGGGATTTTTGATTACCCACTCATAATAGTCTTCCTCACGTGATGTTTGCTCTTCAATGAACTTCCTCATGTCGAGAAGTGGAGAGACTAACAGGGCTCGTTCAACTTTTATACCTTGGAAAGCAATCAGAGAGTGCCAGGAGCCGATGCTGTTGGCACGGATGGATACGGACTTCCAGTTTTGGCAGAGATAGTCACGGACTTCAACTAGCAGGGGCAACACCTCCCATGGCTTGAGCTCCACAGGCAAGTCGATACCCATCACTTGATATCCTTTTGGTACGGCCACCTTCGCAAATTCCCGTGCTTCTTCCTTATGTCCATGCAAACCATGGACAAAGAGAAACACTTTGTCACTTTTCTCGCCAATGAGCAGGGCAGGTGTGGTACCGATGTTGAATACTTCTGATTTCATCCCTTCATTTTTCCAGTCATCTTCACAGAAAACTTTTCATACACTTTGTCGTCCAACGGACGGGTACAACCCCACTGCATGGCATGGCGCTCAAAGTTCTTGCGGACAAGACGTTTGATGAACAGCCGGAACAGCAATGGGACAAACCATGGATTCTTTTCCATTCCAGTGAATTTGCGTGCCTCGGCGGTCATAAAGTTGCCGTTGCGGGCGAACGATTGTCCCATCCGGGCATAGGCGTTCAATTTTTTGTCCATCGCCTTCTTTATTCTCTCGTCGTCGGTCAATCTGATCATGAAACTGCCGCCCTGAACGAGGCATCCACCATACGTGCAGTCCAATTGTTTTGGCAGTGACCTCAGGAACCGCTCTCCGAGACGCAGCTGGTGCCCCTCATCGAATCCGCCGTGGAGGATGAAAGACAACTGTGCAGGATACTGGCGCTTGGCAGGCAGTTGCTCCAAAAATTCGAGCATCAGACTGGGCACGCACTCCACGTAGAGCGGCAGTGCGAAGAGAATCTGGTCATGGCTGGCGAAAGCCTCACGGGCGGCATCCCACTCCTTTCGGTTTGACAGGGAATACTCCTCGCAGGTAGCCCCTTCTTCCTTCAGTCCTTTGCCGAACGACTGTATGATTTTGTCTGTGTTGCTGAACTTCTGCACACGCGGACTTCCGTTGATGATGACTACATGCATGGCTCACCCTCCTTGACTTTTATGACCCCCAATGAGTAACCGCCTAAATTTGCCGCCGTGCGCCCGCACCATTCTTCCAGCAAGTCTTGGTCGCCTTGACCTTGATACAGGAGACCAACGTTCAACGCGTGGTAGCGTAACTCATGGCGTTCCCAGCCGTCACGCATCTCGATATACATGTTCAACAGGGGCATCAGCCGGTCCATCACACGTTTTCCGTGCCAGTCGATGAATCCGAAGCGGGTATCAGAGACCAGCCACATGTTCTCTGCACTCACAAGTTTCTTGATGATTTCTACAAAGTCATCCTTAATCGCACAAATGCCTGGAGTCTTCAGCCAGCAATGGTTGCATCCTATGCAATGCGCTATATTCATGTCCCTGGTGTTGACAACCTCGACTTCTGCATCAGGTATCAGCGTACCAATCTGCTCCATCGCTGGGTTTTCCTTTAACGTATTCAATACAATTGTCATATTATTCTCATTCTATTTATATTCTTTCATTAAGATTACGCAAAGGTACATTTTTCTATCCGATCCCACTACCTTCTGGGATATTTTGAAAGCATTTGTGACGAATGGCTCAACACCCACAATCATCATTCTATTTCCCCTTCAGGTCCTTCATTTTACTATCTGCGGTTATACCTATAAAAATCCAGCCCAAATTATTTCTTTTATATACCTTTGTGTCACAATTCCAGTCACGTGAATTGAATATGCGCTCTTTGACATACTGAAACACCCTGAGAAAACATCAACCGCTGTTGAGCTCATGACGAACTGACTTTCGGCATATCGCTGAAAAGAATCTCTAGAACTTTATTAAATAGAATATCATTTTCACATAAAAAGGAAAAGCATGTTTGACGACGATTTTGATTATATCACACCCGAAATTGACAACGAGTACGAAGAACCTGATACATGGACCATTATCTCAGCCCTTGACAGGGTGCTGAGCGTGGTACTTGAGGAACGCCTCTCTAAAAAATTCTGGGAGAAAGCCAAGAATCCCATTGATTACCTGACGAAGGAGCTGGACATGACGGGAATACAGGTGGTCATCTTGGCGATACTTCTGGAGAATGATGAGCCGATGACATGGAAAGGGGTAGCCAAATGCGTAAGGTGCAGCCGTCTTTCCATCATGAAATACTCAGATGAGATAGAAGACCTTGTGTCTAGACGCTGGCTCATACGCAGGAATGTGCGTGAGTTCAGTAGCTGTTATCAGGGTTTCTGCGTGGCTCCTGGAGTGGCAAGCGCGTTGCGGGAAAACAGACCATTCGTACCGGAGAAAATCGACGGCTTGGAACTCGGTTTCTTTGTCAACAAGGTGATGAAATATGTCAAAACCAATGTCAAAAGCATGGAAACAAGTCTGCCTGACGACGAGGAATGGATATTGATGATGTGCGAGGCTAACAACCACCTGCCGTTGTGCAGAGAAGCCCTCAAATACCAAAACAATCTGCATGATTTGCTGTTCTTCATGATGACTGTCTGTGACTATGCCGAATGGGGAGGAACGGAGGATGAGGGTCTCAACCTTGTTGAATTGGACCAGGTTTTTCCTGACAATGACTTCATGGACCGCATGAAATACACATTGCGCCAAGGTACGCACAGATTGTTCGAGGACGGTCTGATAGAGCATGCCTGTGTGGACGGCACTGCCTTTCCGGACAGTTTCGTTCTCACTCGTAAATGCAAGGAAGAACTGCTCAAGGAATTTGTACCCCAAGGAAAGAAGGACTTGGATATTGGACAGCGGGCACAGGGAGTGATAACCCACACGAGCATCAAGGAAAAGGCAATGTTCTATAACTCGGCAGAACAGCAGCAGATAGAGCGTCTGACCAACCTGCTGAGCCAGGAGAATCTCCCTGCCATACAGCAGCGGTTGACAGACCAAGGGATGCGCAAGGGCTTCGCCTGTCTCTTCTACGGTGCTCCGGGAACGGGCAAGACGGAGACGGTGCTGCAGATAGCAAGGCGCACAGGGCGCGACATCCTGCAGGTGGACATCGCCGGCATGCGCGACAAGTTCGTGGGGGAGACCGAGAAGAACATCAAAGGAGTATTCGATTCCTACCGAAGGATATGCAAGAGGTGCGAGGTGATGCCCATCCTCTTCTTCAACGAGGCTGACGCCATTTTCAACAAGCGCACGGAGAACGTGGAGAAGTCGGTAGACAAGATGGACAACGCCATGCAGAACATCATCCTTCAGGAAATGGAGAACTTGGACGGCATACTCATCGCTACGACGAACTTGGCCTCCAACCTCGACAAGGCCTTCGAGCGGAGGTTCCTATTCAAAGTTGAGTTCCATATACCGGAGGTGCCGGTGAAGCAGCTTTTGTGGAGCAGCATGCTGCAGGGTATCACCGACGAGGAGGCACGGATGTTGGCAATGAACTACAATTTCTCAGGGGGACAGATAGAGAACATTGCACGCCAGCGTGCCATCGACTACATCCTGTCGGGAAAACAAGCGTCGATGGAGGATATCGAGGGGTACTGCAAGGCTGAGATGATAGGAAGGAGCAGCAACACAAGGTCTGCCATAGGATTCCGATGACAGGCCTTTCCCTCTAAATACTCCACCCCTTCTCATAAAGGGGTTATACCTATATAAAACCAGCCAGTATCAATACTTTAACATACCTTTGTATTACAATTTTAATCAACAAACAATAAATAGCCTATGGATAAAATCATACGAATGATGAAAAGTGTATTTGACCATTCTCATCCTGCCATTCCGGAGGACCAGGCCATCAATGACACCTCGAAGAGACTGACCGAGACACTCCTCCATGAGAGCCATCCACTTTATCAAAAACTGCTGCAATCTTTCAGCAAAGAGGATATCCGCTGCCGCCGTATTCGTTTCGATGCCTGTGGCAAGGCCCTCTACACGAAGCATCCGGTGTCGGGAAAGCAGATGGTACTCTTCAATGTCTCCTCCCTGTCCATGCAGGTGGTGATGATGGATGCCAGGACGAAACAGACTGCGGAGATTGATGCACTGACAGCACGGATGCAGAGAACTATAGATTGTTACTTCTCCGAGCAAGGTTTCTCTCTCCCATGTGAGTCGTCCGAAGAGATGGAACGTTTTCTGGATTATCTTACCCAGTACATCCCCGAGGCGTGGAACTACTTCAGGGTGATAACGAAAGCATCCTGATAATATCAGTACTATATATGGTCATTTGAAGCGTAGATAAATATTTAAATATTTTTGTAAAGAGATATGAAAAGCAACGATATTGAGTTAGATGAGCACAAAGGTGAAGTTCCTGTTTTGATAACCTTCGCTTTCCATACAAAAGGTGACAAAGAATACGATGGAGAAGATACATTACCTTTCTGGGTTACTGAGGAAGAGTATGAAAAGATTCAAGATTATTATGCACATCCTTGGGCACATTTTATAGGTGTGATGATCAATCATGAGATGCCTAGAATAAATAAGATGGTTGTTGACGCTGTATCCGAGTATGCATTCAACATATTCATTGAACAAATCGAGTTGGATGATGGAGATGGCGATGAATATGACAATGATTATCGTGAACAAGACGAGACTAATGATGATATGACAAATTACGTAGATGAAGACTTGCCCTTCTGATGTCGTATACAATCATTCGAGGAAGGTCTATTTTGGTAGAGTTCACCATCTTCAACGTCAGTGGAAGACACGGAATGGTGAGAACGAAAATACTGATAGCCAGGAATGTTCGATACACGCCAGAGGACCTCAGAGATGTCCTGGTACATGAAATGATACACCTGTATGTGTATCAGGAAATCGGTCCAGGCTTAGGGCATAAGAAGCCGTTCGTTGACAAGATGAATGAACTGAACGCCAAATATGGTCTTGATATAAGGAAGGATGCCAAGCATCTGAGGGACAAATATATAAGAAAGAAGAACGAAAAGAAGAGCCCGACAGGGTGGCTTCACCAACTGAGGACTTTACTGCGACTGATGCCATGGCACTCAGGGTGGACACCTCACTGGCTTGCATGAATTTTGGGGCAGGGTATTATGACTACCACACGCTTCAGGAGTATGTAGTGCCGGAGGAGATGGACAATGCGGCAGCCATGGGACTCTATCTGATAGGGCAACTGGGCACCCGTGAGTATGTCATTCCCTATACCTCAAGGAATAAGATGAAAGAAGATCCTAATTACGACTATTTTTTCGAGAAATTCAAACGATAACAATAAGCAAAGAATTATGTATCAACCAGAAACAGAATACTATCTTGGACAAAATGAGCAGAATGGATATACAATTGTTGAACACATCAACCATAGGTTTCCCCGTGAGGGTCGTTGTGTCTTCAGCATTTGTGAATACGGGATTTCTGACGATAGCGGGGTACCTATTAGCTATGATGACACGTTCGTGGAAATAGAGGAAGACGTGCGCAAACAAGCCATGAAAATGTTCCGTGATGTGGAAAGGAAACTCGTACTTATCGGAAACGAGGGCTCCACCCCCATTGAAGGGAATGTCAAATCAGGTGACTACCTTTTCTCACGTGGAGAATTCTACCACGTCGTCAGCTTACATCAAGGTCATGAACTGTTCCAAAGTTTCTATTGTGACAAGTATGACCTTGATTTTGACCCCGGCCCATACACTTTGGACGACCTCGGGACCACTCTGGAGGAACTGATGGAAGATTGTTTCCTCATATCCAAGGAGACCTATGACAAGGCTCTACAAGCGGCAAGAAATGGTATTGCTCAAATCACCGTTTACCTCAGTGATCAGTATATCCGACATAAAGGGTTAGAATCATCAAACTTATGATTAAGGAATCCAACAGCGACGAGAACAAACCTTTTGACGAAAAGGAAAGAATCGCGGGGTAGGGGAGTTATTCTCCAAAAGGTTAGGACTTACTCAAGCCTCTCCGATATACGACTCCCTCCCACGATTGGTCCTTAGCCTATCAATTATTTTTGGGAAATGTCTTGATGGGTGATAGAGACAACACTCCCCTGGGGGTAGATGAAGACAAGGACTTCACTGCCTTCCATGGGAGCCTTCAATACTTCCATCTCGCATCAATGAAAAAACATATCAACAAAATCTGCGAGACACATGAAGGAAAAATGAGTTATGACTATTATGAGTATGTACAAGCCCTGAGAACACTGGCTGAGATGGATGGCAACATCTATGAGATGGTGTCAACAAACCGCAGTAGAAGCGAATTGGTCATCCATACTACCCCTGAGATTCATATTGTGGTGGCCGTGATGGATGGCACGGATGAGAAGCCACATCTAATCATATCAGACGGCAGCCATATCTTTATCCATCATTCTGACCATGGATTGACCCCTACAGAGGTAGTTACCCTGTTCTCCAATATAGATGTTAAACTCAAGAGGATGACACAGGATATTGTCATCAGCGGATTGAAGGACATCGTTCCGGATTCATTGAAGAACTACTTCCTACGAGGAAAGTTTACCAAGGATATGGGCCATTGTTGTTGGGGTGACGGCAGTTTCTCAATGGGGCATGAAATACGGCTCAGGACCACTGATAACCATGATATGATATATGCGTACAGGCCGGATTATTTCTGGCAAGACCGTTGGAGAAAACGGACATTCAAGAATGTGGTGTACAGTTATTGGGCGTTGGCGGAGATTGCCATTAGGCTACCAAAGGAAGTGGAGTTCATCTGCCAGCACCGAGATGACTTGGGCGTTTCTTTCACAAATGAACATCCTTATATAGAGAAGGAAGAGTTTCTCAGGCGGAAAGCTGTTCTGATGGTGCAGAAAGATATGGAAGACCTTAATGACTTCGGAGATAAAGAGTATATGGAAATCATGGTTTACTGCGGTCTGGATGAAAAGTATTCGCTGCAGGAATTCATCAAAATGTGCAATGAGGATATCGTCAAGCTCCAAAATCACAAGCACACGATGAACAGTCTGCTTGGCTCTTCCTCTACTGAAATGACGGTTTCGTTTGGTCTCGATGCTGTCTTCTTATTCTTCATGAAAGACCGTGAACAGGAGTGGACCAGGGAGTGTTTCCTCAGATTCCCATATGATTCCGACCTGTATTTCCTGAAGGACATCGATGTCTTAATGGAAAAGTCAAAGGAACTCGTCAGCGTATTCAATAAAAGTATGGATGATGAAACAAGCGTAGGATTACTGAGGTCATGGAATTCTTAAAGACATGGCAATCCAAATTCCGGACCTGCACCGAGGTTTGGGAGGAATGCAACACTAAGGCAAAGGAAAAGAAGCTGACCTCCGATCAGGAGGCTCAGATGGATGTCCTTTTCAAAAGACATAAAAGTCTCACTGAAGAATTGAAACTTCTTGAAGAGAGGGCTGAAACATCAAGTGTAGCAAGCGACCTATTTCATAATCAATTGTTACCTCTTCATCGGGAGATCAAACTTTTCTGGCTGAAAAACGGCTATAGCAATATGCTGTTAGAAGAGAATGGACTTGTTGGACTGAAATCATTGAATGGTGGCATAGCTTTGCCCGCAATATACGAAGATGTTTGTCTGACCTATGATGATTATGAGTTCTTCCACCAATGGCTCTTTGTGGTGAAGCAGAATGGCAAATGGGGACTGGTTGACAAAAGCTTGAATGTACAGATACCATTCGAATACGACAAAATCTTCAGAAAACCAGGAGCTCTGAACCACTCTGGTTTTTCAGCTGTTTTTGGGATACCATACAAGATATTATAAAAAAGAAATCTGAACATGTCCCACGATATGAGCCAACTAATACTTACCTTTGCGGATAAATGTGTGAAGGAAGGCGGCACTCAGCAAAAGAACAAGTTCTTCTGCGTTCGGTTTGCACTTCCTTTGCGGTAAAATTGCGAGAAACCATGAATGAGAAGAAAGAACGTTTTATAGAACTGCTGCGCTCCACAGGGAGGCAGGGCATTGAAGAAGTCTTCAACTATCTGGAGAAATCGGGGTTCTTCACTGCCCCGGCATCCACCAAACATCACCTGAGCTTTGAGGGTGGCTTGCTGGAACATTCCATGAATGTCTATGATCTAGCTATGGCCATGCGTGGGCCGATAATAGCCATGAAGCCGGAGATGGAAGAGAAGTTGCCAGAGAAAAGCATCATCATTGCCGCTCTGCTCCATGACACCTGCAAGGCCAACATCTATAAGAAAACCAAGAAATGGAACTTAGGAAACGGATGGAAGCCTGAACTTGTTGAATCCTATAACACCTACTACTCTGAGATGCCAGTTGGTCATGGTGAGAAATCTGTGATCATGTTGTTGAACCTGGGTCTGAAGCTGACCCACGACGAGATCGTGGCCATACGCTGGCACATGGGCGCATGGGACTTGGCCTTCCAAAGCTATGAGGCAAAGAGCAACATCGACGAGGCGGGCAAGCGCTATCCGCTGCTGTCGCTTATTCAGTCGGCTGACAACATGGCCACCCATATCTTGGAACAGTAAGCTGGGACAATGATTGATATTCCATCTTCGTCCGGCACGACTCGACATAGTTCAAGCGAGCTTGACTTTGCTCTCGCTGCTTCGTCCGTTGACTTCGACGCTATCTGGCGGTTTCAGGACGAGGTGAGGACGGTGGTGAATTCTTCTTGTAAGCGAGAGCAAAGGAAAATGTATTTTCTTTTGCCGAGCGGAAGAAGAATCGAGTGAAGCTCAACTGCTTGCCTCGGTGACTGTATTTGGAACCTTAACCATTTGATTAAGCGAGTGCAGAATGAACTTGCTTATCATGCCGAGCGTGAAAATGGTCGGACATAGTCCAATTACAACCTGGCCCGTCAGTGTATAGAACTGGAGTTGGAACGGCATCTTGACAAAGATATTATTGGTGATTTAAATTTTTCAAGAAATGAAAAGGAGTAGGATATTGGAGGAGCGTCGCAAGCACGTCAATCCCGAGACACGAAAGTCGGTGGACCTTTCCTTCCAAATCGTTGACAGGATTCATCAAATCTTGGAGGAGAAAGGTCTAAGGCAGAAGGATCTGGCTGAATTGTTGGGCAAGAGCGA